>Ga0208716_1000509_pt1 | contig 16149 bp, 15 predicted proteins | sample NGESurdeep092012_8_FD_184482 | JGI IMG/M metagenome (GOLD analysis project Ga0208716, IMG submission 184482) | Arctic peat soil microbial communities from Barrow, Alaska - NGEE Surface sample 415-3 deep-092012 (SPAdes) | ecosystem: Environmental > Terrestrial > Soil > Wetlands > Peat ...
CGAGACCGCCGCCGCCGAGCTCGACGCCCAACGCCAGGAGAAGCTCCTCGAGTCGTCGGTTCGCAAGCCGGCCGACGCGAGAGCGTACGAGCAGGTCACTCTCGCCGAAGCCAGCCGGGCCGCACTTGTTGCGCGAGCCCAAGCTCAGGCCGAGGAGGTTCGTCTTGCCGGTGCGGCCCAGGCGAACGCCACCCAGCTCAACGGTGCTGCTCAGGCATCCGCGATCCGGGAGAAGGGCCTGGCTGAAGCTGCCGGCATTGAAGCCCGCGCCAAGGCGCTGTCCACCAACCAGGACGCTGTCATCGCGCAGCAGTTCGCGGAGAACTACCCGGCCATCGTTGCCGCCGCCGCGAGCTCACTGAGCAACATCGACAACCTGGTCGTCCTCAACGGCGCTGAGGGCATGGAAGACATGCTCGCCAAGGCCATGACCATGGGTGGGGCCGGTCTGGGCCTCGCGCAGAAGCTGATGACAACCATCAGGACCGACAAGCCGGTCAATGACGGCAAGCGGGCCGGGTTGCCGGTCGGCGACTTGGGCGGCATTCCGGCACACGTCGCGCCTACCAACGGCAAGGTCGACCCAGCCACGGTGTGACCCTTCCGATCGCCTGACACGCCGCTCCCGGTTGTTACGGGAGCGGCGGGTTGCCTGCTCAGGATCTTGCGGCAGCAGGGTGTCAGTGCCGCGACCTCAGGAGTCCCGGTGGCTGGTGCGCAGACCGGCGAGTGACAGAGCAGCGACGGTCGCAGCGGCTGCCATGGCCTTGTCAGCGCTGGCGTCGAGGCGGGTCAGCAGCATGCGGCGTCGCTCGGCGATCGTGCCTGTCAGGACCTGCGACTGAGCCTGGTCGCTCAGGCCGAGCTCGGTGGCAACGCCCACCGTTGCGGCCATCGTGATGATCTTGGTGGCTCGCGATGGCAGTCCGTCAGGCAGACCCCACTGCCTGATATCGAGCTCGTCGGCCATGGAACGAAACGGGCTGTCGGCCCACGGCTTGGCATCGAGGTCCTCGATTGCGCCGGTCTGTTCCATCAGCTCCTGCCGAAACCCCTGGTCTATCTCGCGCAGGGACAACGCATCCAGCATGTGCACCGGGACCGGGTCGCAGTCGTAAGCCGACCAGATCACCTGGGTGCCCTGGTCGTCAGCCGGGCCGAAGTGTTCGATGGTGGGCACCAGGGCCGCACCGATGCCAGGCACAAAGACACACTCGCCCGCCTCGGTGGCTGCCGCGATGAGCTCGACGGAACCACGCGGCATACCGGAGAGGTTGCCGGGGCGGGGAAGGGCTACGAGCACCGCCCGCTCGCCCAGTTCCCGCCACAGGGTCAGGCGGTCGATGTCGCCGGTGACGTGGTCGAGATCGGGGTGCGCCCGGTCCACGGCCTCGTGCACCGTCAGCCGCCCTGCGTACGCGGCCGTCGCCCATAATGCGAGCCGGACGCACACGGGGAGAACGGACATCAACTCATCGTAGGTGCCGTGACCGACGATGGTGGGGGCGTGGCCTAGGGTCAGGCATCATGAGCGACGTCCTCGAATTCGCCGGTGTGAGTGTCGTCCGTCAAGGCAACACGCTGCTGGACGACATCACCTGGGAGGTCGAGGAGGGCCAGCGCTGGGTCATCCTCGGTCCGAACGGGGCCGGCAAGACCACCCTGCTGCAGCTGGCGGCCGGTCGGATTCACCCCACGACAGGCGTCGCAGGGATCCTCGGTGAGGTCCTGGGTGCGGTCGACGTGTTTGAGCTCCGTCCCCGAATCGGTTTGTCGAGCGCGGCCATGGCCGAGAGGCTGCCGGCCGACGAGCTGGTCAGGGATGTCGTCGTGACCGCTTCCTACGGGATCGTGGGGCGTTGGCGCGAGACCTATGAGGCGCTCGACCATGCCCGGGCCGCAGACCTGCTCGAAGCCCTTGGCGCGGCCCACCTCAGCGAACGGACCTTCGGAACGTTGAGCGAGGGGGAGCGCAAGCGGGTGCAGATTGCCCGGGCGCTGATGACCGACCCCGAGCTGATGCTGCTGGATGAGCCGGCCGCCGGCCTCGATCTGGGTGGCCGGGAGGACCTGGTGGCGAGACTCGGTGCTCTGGCCGCGGACATCGAAGCGCCCGCTCTGGTCCTGGTGACCCATCACGTGGAGGAGATACCCCCTTCGTTCACCGACGTCTTGTTGATGCGCGAGGGTCGCATCGTTGCCGCCGGACCGGTCGAGATTGTGCTGACCGCGGCAAACCTGTCCGAGACCTTCGGGCTTGCGTTGGTGGTGGAGCGCCACGATGATCGGTGGTCCGCGCGAGCGGCACCCAAGAGCAGTACTGTATGGGTTCACTGAGCACGGGAGGGGAGCCGCATGTCCTGGTTCAGCGATAACGGTTGGCTGGCGTGGCTGGGACTGGCCCTTGTCCTGGGGGCGGTCGAGGCGGCCAGTGTCGACTTCGTCTTCTCGATGTTGGCCGGCGGCGCGCTCGCCGGGGCTATCGCGGCCGCGCTCGGCGCGTCGCCCGCTGTGCAGGTGATCACGGCCTGCGTGGTGGCCGCCGCACTGCTGGCCATGGTGAGGCCCATAGCCAAGCGTTATTTCTCCGTGCCGGAAGGCCATGGTGGCATCGGCACAAGGGCCCAGGTCGGTCGCTCGGCGCTGGTTCTGGAGACTGTCACTGAGCACGACGGACGAGTCAAGCTCGGCGGTGAGACCTGGTCGGCACGCACGCACCCGGGCGCCGCACCGTGTCTGCCCGGACAAGAGGTCCGGGTAGTTTCCATCCAGGGGGCCACCGCGATCGTGAGCAACGTCGCCGATGGTCAGGAGTCGGAGTAGTACGTGTCAACTGGAAACGCAGCTCTGTTAGTCCTGTTGCTTCTCGTGGTGTTCGCGGTCATCGTCATCATGCGGACGGTGAAGATCGTGCCGCAGCAGGTGTCGTTGATCATCGAGCGGCTCGGCAAGTTCTCACGAACCCTCGAGGGAGGCCTTCACTTCCTCGTCCCTTTCGTCGACAAGGTGCGGGCCAGCGTCGACCTGCGTGAACAGGTCGTGTCGTTCAACCCGCAGCCCGTGATCACCTCGGACAACCTCGTGGTGAACATCGACACCGTCATCTACTACTCGGTCATCGACTCGAAGTCGGCGGTTTACGAGATTGCCAACTTCATCCAGGGTATTGAGCAGCTGACCGTCACCACGTTGCGTAACGTCATCGGCTCCCTGGACCTCGAGCAGACCCTGACCAGCCGCGATCAGATCAACGCCCAGCTGCGAGGCGTTCTCGACGAGGCCACCGGCAAGTGGGGAATCCGCGTCAACCGGGTCGAGCTCAAGGCCATCGACCCCCCGCGCTCGGTGCAGGACTCGATGGAGAAGCAGATGCGCGCCGAGCGTGAGCGCCGTGCGACCATCCTCACTGCCGAGGGCATCAAGCAGTCGGCGATCCTGACCGCCGAGGGTGACAAGCAGAGCCAGATTCTTCGCGCGGAGGGTTCCGCCCAGGCCCGCATCCTGGAGGCCCAGGGTCAGTCCCGCGCGATCACCCAGGTGTTCGAGGCCATTCACCGCGGGAAGCCGGACCAGAAGCTGCTCGCCTACCAGTACCTTCAGATACTCCCTCAGCTCGCCCGTGGAGACGCCAACAAGCTGTGGATCATTCCCAGCGAGCTCACTGAGGCACTGAAGGGAATCGGCACCGCGTTGGGTGGCAAGGACGTCGAGGATCCGGGCGACAAGTGGGTCGATACCGGCGAAGTACTGCCCACTGCCTTTGATGACACCGTCCTGGAAGACCCTGTCCAGGCCCTGGCGGAGGCTCGCGGTCAGGCGGCCGGCGCAACTGCCGAGGCCGAGAGCCACGCGACCGCAAGCGAGCGTCGGTCCCGGCCATACGGTCGCCCGGCAGCGGACTCCCTCGAGGACCAGGCAACCAACCTGCACGACTCGGAGCTTGACGAAGAACAGGGGCCTCCGGACAAGAGCCGCTAGGACCCAATCACTGAGGCACCCGGTCGCTCTCGCTAGGGTTGCCGGGTGCCCTGGTATGAAGTCATTGCGCTGCTGGCGGCGGGAATGGCTGCCGGGACCATCAACACCATGGTCGGCGCCGGCACACTGATCACCTTCCCCACGTTGCTGTTCTTCGGGTATCCGCCGGTGGTCGCCAACGTCTCCAACACCGTTGGCCTTGTCGCCGGCGGCATCACCGGTATTCACGGTTATCGGCGGGAGCTGGCCGGCCAGGGCGGCGTCCTGCGGCGGTTGATGCCGGTGTCGCTGCTCGGCGCGGTCACCGGGGCCGTCCTTCTGCTCTGGCTCCCCGCGTCCGCCTTCGATGCCATCGTGCCGATCCTGATCGCGGCGTCGCTGTTGCTGGTGCTACTCGGGCCGCGGTTGCAGGCGTGGGCGGTCGCTCGCCATCCGGATCGTGACACCGGTGGGCGGCGCCTGCTGCTGATCGCGGGCGTCTTCGTCACGGGGGTCTATGGCGGCTACTTCGGGGCAGCCCAGGGTGTCCTGATGGTGGGCATCATGAGTGCGCTGATGACGATCAGCCTGCAGCGCATCAACGGACTGAAGAACGTGCTGAGCACGGTGGTCAACGTCGTGGCGGCCGTCACCTTCATTCTCGTGGCCCCGGATCGGATCGACTGGGCTGCTGCGGCCCTGATCGCGGTGGGTGCACTCGCCGGGGGGTACGTCGGAGCACGGTTCGGGCGACGACTGTCCCCAAAGGCGCTTCGCGGGTTGATTGTTGTGGTCGGCATCTTGGCAATTGCCAAGATGGTTCTCTGACCATGGCCTACACAGAATGGTGATCTGACTTGCCGATCGAGATAACCGACCCGACCGATGAACGCGTTCGCGACTACTTCACGCTGACCGACGTTGCGTTGCGCACGAAGGTTGAGCCGGAGCGCGGACTCTATCTGGCGGAGAGTGAGAAGGTCGTCCGGCGGGCTTTGGGCGCCGGGCACCGACCGCGCTCCTTCCTGATGGGGCAACGCTGGCTCGCCGACCTGTCAGACCTGGTCGGGCAGGCCGAGTCGCAGGGGGTGCCGGTGTACGTCGCCCAGCCCGGGGTCATCGAGGCGATGACCGGGTTCCACCTCCATCGGGGGGTGCTCGCCTCGATGCACCGGCCTCAGCTGGTTGCCCCGGCAGTGTTGCTGCAGAACGCCTCCCGGGTCGTCATCCTCGAGGACATCGTCGATCACACCAACGTGGGGGCCGTCTTCCGTTCGGCGGCGGCGCTAGGTGTCGACGCCGTCCTGATTACTCCGCGATGTGCCGACCCGCTCTACCGACGTGCGGTGCGGGTCTCCATGGGCACCGTCTTCCAGGTGCCCTGGACGCGTATAGAGCACTGGCCGGCAGGCGTGCAGGTTCTTCGGGACAACGGGTTCACCGTTGCGGCCTTCGCCCTGGGCGATGGAGCGATCAGCCTGGACGACCTCGCGGCCGACCAGCCCGACCGGCTCGCGATGATCTTCGGAACCGAGGGGGACGGGCTCTCACGACTGGCCATCAAGGGCGCCGACCTGATCGTGAAGATCCCGATGGCCGGGGGAGTGGACTCCTTGAACATGGCTGCGGCCAGTGCCGTGGCCATCTGGGCTCTGCGCCCACCTCCCCATCCGTCGGCCGCGACTTAGAACGGCTTCCAGAACCTGCTTTCAGACGGTGTAGGTGGCTGAGATCACGCCTCGGGCCAGGGTGTGCATGCCCATCGTGAATGCGGTCACAGCAGCGCTGGCCGTGTCGTCGAGGCCCAGGTCATCGGTGTCGAGTGCGTGCACCGCAAACATGTAGCGGTGGTCGTGGTCACCGGCCGGCGGCGCGGCACCGTCATACTTCTTGTCGCCGAAGTCGTTGGCCGTGTGGAAGGCACCCGAGGGGGCTTTGTCAGCCGTGCCGGCCCCGGCGTCCAGGCTGGTGACGTCAGCAGGGATGCCCACCAGCAGCCAGTGCCAGAAGCCCGAAGGGGTGGGCGCGTCCGGGTCGAAGCAGGTCACCGCGAAACCCCTGGTGCCTCCGGGCGCACCCGACCAGGACAGCTGGGGCGAGACATTGCCCCCGGTCAGCCCCCAGCCGTCGAAGACCTGTGCCTCGGGCAGGCGGCTGTTGTGCTGGATGGACGTGCTCGACACGGTCATTGCTGGCACTGCGGGCAGCAGGGAGTAGGGATCAGGGGCCACGGGGCGGTCAAGGTTCATGCACTGGAGACTAGCCATATGGCCCGAGTTTGGCAGTGGCTACGGGACCCGGGTTTGGTCAGCCCACGAGCCGGGTAAGGAGCCTCTGGAGCTCAGCCGCAGGGTCGCTTGTCAGGCCTCCGTGGACCGGGCCCGGCTGGACGACCGTGCTCCGGGGTGCGACGATCCAGCCGAATCGCTGGCCCAGCGTGTCCAGCGTGGGGCGGCCCGGGGCCTGCTCGCCGCGGCAGATAGCGCAAAGGGTCTCCAGCGCAGCCTTGACCGACGCCAGATCCAGGTGAGGAGAGAAGGCCCGCAGCCGGGCCGGGTCGAGGGTGAAGGCGCATTCGAGGAAGTCGGCGCCCTGGCTGTGGATGACGACACCGACGTTGATGAACTCGTCGCGGTCGACCCTGGGCACGCAGCGCAGCGCGACATACTCGTAGCTCAGCAAAGGTGAGGTCATGCGGGATCCTTCCCGGGCAGCCAGGCGGACGGATTATCAAGGCGCGCAAGCAGACTCAGCCGGTATGCAGTCCGGACTGACTCGGGGTCGGGCATGGCGTCTGTGGACTCCAGCCACTCGTCGGGGACCTGACCCAGCACGTCGTCGATGAGCCCAACCGTGACGATCGCGGCCAGTTCGTCGTGCAGCGACGCGAGGTCATCTGCGACATGGAGCAGCACGTGTCTGCTGGCGTAGAACCCCTGGCTGGCGAACCTGTCCGGGTCCGGCCCACGACTCGGCCAGGAGTGATGGAAGTACAGGGCGGCCCCGTGGTCGATGGCCCAGGTCCGGCCGTGCCACACCAGCAGGTTCGGGTTGGCCCAGGTGCGGTCGATGTTGGCTGTGAACGCGTCCAGCCACAGGATCATCGCGGCCTCCCGGGGCACAGGTGGCGTTGAGCCGTCGTATCCGAAAGAACCCGGCAGGAAGTCCACCCCGAGGTTGAGACCGATACTGGCAGTCAGCAGGTCCTGAACCTCTTCGTCCGCCTCGTACTTGGCAATCCGGGCATCCAGGGTCACCGCACGCATCTCAGGGACGCGCAGGCCGATAGCCCGGCCGATCTCGCGGACGATGACCTCAGCCACCAGCACCTTGAGCCCCTGACCGGCACCCCGCAGCTTCAGGACATAGGTGCCGTCGTCGTCGGCTTCGACGATGCCAGGCAGGGAACCGCCCTCGCGAAGGGGCGTGACATAACGGATCGCCTGGATTTGTTCGAGCACTCGCGAAACCTAGTGCTGCGCACCGCTGGCCAGACAGAGGCGACGCCCCGATAGCCGGACGTTCGCGATCCCTTACGGTTGAGCAATGGAGCCCGTCTACACCCCTGTCATCTGGATCGCCCGAGGGCTGTTCGCAGCAGAGGGCCTGAAGTTCACCATTACGGGCGCCGAGAACATCCCGACCTCCGGTGGTGCGGTCCTGGTGAGCAACCACCTGAGCTACATGGACTTCGCGTATGCCGGTCTGGCAGCGCTCCCCAGCAAACGCGTGGTGCGCTTCATGGCCAAGGACGATGTGTTCCGCCACAAGATCAGCGGTCCGCTGATGCGTGGCATGCACCACATACCGGTGGACCGAACCGCAGGCGCCGCCTCGTTCCGTGAGGCGGTCAATGCGCTCAAGGCAGGGGAGATCGTCGGGGTGTTTCCCGAGGCAACAATCTCCCGTTCGTTCGAGCTCAAGTCGTTCAAGAGCGGCGCGGTCCGGATGGCTCAGGCGGCCGCGGTGCCGGTGCTGCCGATGATCGTCTGGGGCTCTCAGAGGGTGTGGACCAAGGGTTACCCCAAGCGGCTTGGCCGCACCAACGTCCCGATCACGCTCAGCGTCGGCGAGCCGATCATGGCCCGGCGCGAGGACAACGCCGATGACATCAACCTGTTGCTGCGGGCCCGGATGAACGAGCTGCTGCACGCCGCACAGGAGGCTTACCCACCTGTGCCGGCCACCGAGCTGATGTACCTGCCGGCCCGCTTGGGCGGTTCGGCGCCGACGCTCGAACAGGCAACCGCCCTGGACGAAGAAGAGGCCGCACGCCGTGCAGCGCGGCGCGGATCGGCGGACTGAGGTTCTGTGCTCATCTCGCTCCTGCGCGCCCATCTGCATCCCTACAAACAGCCGATCGCTCTCATCGTGCTGTTCCAGCTCGTCTCGACGATCGCGAGTCTGTATCTGCCCGGCCTGAACGCACAGATCATCGACCAGGGAGTCGTCACCGGGGACACGGCATACATCGTCCGCACCGGTGGCGTGATGCTGGCCGTGACCGTGCTGCAGATCCTGTGCTCCGTGGCCGCGGTCTATTTCGGTGCGAAGACGGCGATGGCGCTGGGCCGGGACCTGCGTGAGTCGGTCTTCGTCACAGTCGAGTCCTTTGCGGGCCAGGAGGTCGGCCGGTTCGGCGCGCCATCTCTGATCACCAGATCCACCAACGACATCCAGCAGGTCCAGATGATGGTGCTGCTGACCTTCACGATGATGATCGCCGCTCCGATCATGTGCTTCGGCGGCATCATCATGGCCCTGCGACAGGATGTGGCCCTGTCGTCAATGCTCCTGGTGATCGTGCCGGTCCTGCTCGTGTGCGTCATCCTGATCATCTCGCGGATGCGGCCGCTGTTCAGGTCGATGCAGAAGAAGATCGACCTGATCAACCGGATCCTGCGCGAGCAGATCGGTGGCGTTCGCGTCATCCGGGCCTTCGTCAAGGACACCCATGAACGGCGCCGGTTCGACGGTGCCAGCACCGACCTGATGGACGTGTCTGTTCGGGTGGGCCGGCTGATGGCGCTGATGTTCCCCGCCGTGATGCTGGTCATGAATGTCTCCAGCGTCGCCGTGATGTGGGTGGGTGGTCATCGAATTGCCAGCGGCCAGATGCAGATCGGCACGTTGACAGCCTTCCTGAGCTATCTCATGCAGATCCTGATGTCCGTGATGATGGCGACCTTCATGTTCGTGATGTTGCCTCGCGCGGAAGTCAGCGCCGAACGGATCAGCGAGGTGCTCGACACTGTCCCGAGCGTGCGGGCACCCGAGGTACCCCTGGTGCGTGCTCGTCGCGGCGGTCTGGTCGAGCTGCGTGAGGCGTCTTTCAGCTATCCGGGAGCTCAGGACGCGGTTCTGCACGGGATCAGCCTGGTGGCACGGCCGGGGGAGACGACCGCGATCGTGGGATCCACCGGCAGCGGGAAGTCAACGCTGCTCAACCTCATCCCGCGACTGGTGGACGTCACCGGTGGGATGGTGCTTGTCGATGACCACGATGTCCGCTCCCTGGACCCGGAGGATCTGCGATCCTCGATCGGTCTGGTCCCGCAACGTCCCTACCTTTTCGGAGGCACGGTTGCCACCAACCTTCGTTACGGCAAGGCCGATGCCACCGATGATGAGCTGTGGGCTGCTCTCGAGATCGCCCAGGCGCGCGAGTTCGTCGAGGCGATGCCAGAGGGGTTGAACTCCTTCATCGCCCAGGGCGGCACCAATGTGTCGGGCGGGCAGAGACAGCGACTGGCCATTGCCCGTGCCGTGGTCAAGGCCCCTGACATCTATCTGTTCGACGATGTCTTCTCGGCGCTCGACTACGACACGGATGCGCGGCTCAGGGCAGCGTTGTCGACCATCACCGCCGGCAGCGCGGTCATCATCGTGGCGCAGCGGATCAGCACCATCCGTCGCGCCGAGCGCATCGTCGTCCTGGACCAGGGCGCGGTCGTCGGAACGGGGACTCACACCGCGCTGATGTCGTCGTGCAAGACCTACCGGGAGATCGTGCTGTCGCAGCTGAGCGAGGAGGAGGCGGCATGAGCACCTCCACCTCCAGTCCCTCCACCTCTACCCCCGCCGGCTCGACGCCCGCCGAATCGCGGCCCACCCCAGCACCCCGGGGTCCGATGGGCCACATGATGGGAGGGCCGCCGGCAAAAGCCCTTAACTTCAAGGGGTCCCTGGGCCGGCTGGTAGCCCGGTTGCGCGGCGACCGACGGTTGGTGGCCGTTGCGGGCGTGCTCGCGGTCGTCAGTGTGACCTTGTCGGTCATTGCGCCCAAGATCATGGGTAATGCGACGAACCTGATCTTCGAGGGGTTGATCGGCGGACGGCTGCCGGCCGGCGCCACCAAGGCCCAAGCCGTCGCCCAGCTGCGTGCCACCGGCCAGGGCCGCATTGCCGACATGGTCTCGGCCATGGACGTGGTGCCGGGGCGCGGGGTCGACTTCGCGGTCGTCGGCAAGGTTCTGCTGGGCGTCCTCATAATCTATGTCGCAGCCTTCTTCCTCTCCTGGTTCCAGGGCCGGGTCGTGACAGTCATCGTGCAGCGCACCGTCTATCGGATGAGGGCCGACGTCGAGGAGAAGTTCGGTCGTATGCCTTTGTCCTACTTCGACTCCACGCCGCGAGGCGAGCTGCTCAGCAGGGTCACCAACGACATCGACAACATCGCCCAGTCCCTGCAGCAGACGATGAGCCAGCTGCTCACTTCCCTGCTCACGGTCATTGGTGTCATCGCGATGATGATCTATATCTCGCCGGTCCTGGCCGTGGTTGCCCTGATAACGGTGCCCGTGTCCGCCCTCATCACGATGACCATTGCCAAGCGTTCCCAGCCCCAGTTCGTCCGCCAGTGGAAGACCACGGGCCAGCTCAACGGCCACGTCGAGGAGGCGTACACAGGCCATGAGCTGGTCAAGGTATTCGGGCGCACGGACGAGAGCGTGGCGGCGTTCCGCGAGCTCAACGAAGAGCTGTACGTCTCGAGCTTCAGGGCACAGTTCATCTCGGGCCTGATCATGCCGGCGATGATGTTCGTCGCCAACCTCAACTACGTTGTGATTGCCGTGGTCGGAGGGCTGCGGGTGGCCTCTGGCGCGATTAGTCTCGGCGACGTCCAGGCGTTCATCCAGTACTCCAGACAGTTCACCCAACCGTTGACGCAGGTCGCTTCGATGGCCAACCTGCTGCAGAGTGGGGTCGCCTCTGCCGAGCGGGTCTTCGAGGTGCTCGATGCCCCCGAGCAGTCGGCCGATGCCAGCCCGGCGTTGGCCCCGAAGGAGGTGCGCGGCCGTGTCGCGTTCGAGGACGTGTCGTTCTCCTACGATCCCGCACGGCCGCTGATAGAGCACCTGGACCTGGTGGCTGAGCCCGGGCAGACCATCGCCATCGTCGGGCCAACCGGTGCAGGCAAGACCACGCTGGCCAATCTTCTGCTGCGCTTCTACGACGTGGACGGGGGACGGATCACCCTCGATGGTGTCGACATCCGCGACATGCGCCGTGAGGAGCTGCGGGCCGAGTTCGGCATGGTCCTGCAGGACACCTGGCTCTTCGGCGGGTCCATTCACGAGAACATCGCCTATGGCGCGGCGGATGCGTCCGAGGCACAGATCAGCGAGGCGGCCGAGGCGGCATACGCCGATCACTTCGTACGGACCCTGCCGCAGGGCTACGACACGCAGATTGATGACGACGGTGCCAGCGTCAGCGCGGGCCAGCGCCAGCTGTTGACCATCGCGCGGGCCTTCCTGGCCGATCCGTCCATCCTGATCCTGGACGAGGCGACGAGCTCGGTGGACACCCGGACCGAGGCACTCGTGCAGCAGGCCATGGAGGCGCTGCGCACCGGACGCACCAGCTTCGTGATCGCCCACCGGCTCTCCACCATTCGCGACGCCCACCGGATCGTCGTGATGGTCGATGGCGGAATTGTCGAGCAGGGAACCCATGCCCAGCTTCTTGCCGCCGGGGGTGCCTACCAGCGGCTGTATGCCGCGCAGTTCAGTGGCGCCGTCACTGACGACGAGCTCGAGGCCGCCCCGGTCTTGTGAGGTGGCGTCTTGCGAGCTGACAGTGGGTTGGACTGTGGACGACGGATGAGGGTGGGGCGCTGTGCCGCCTAGGGTCGATGCCATGCCGGCAACCCTGAGTCCCGAACGGTCGGCGATTGCCGCCGCCGTGATCTCCGCGATCGCCGGCGAGGGTGCTGTCCTGCGCGAGGACCAGGTCCTGGCCGTGGCCGCCCTGTGCGTGCCGGCAGCCAGGGTGCTCGTGGTCCAGGCCACCGGCTGGGGCAAGTCGGCCGTCTACTGGGCCGCCACGGCGATTCGGCGCAGTGAAGGTTCAGGACCGGCACTGGTCGTCTCACCGTTGCTGTCACTGATGCGCGACCAGGTTGTCGCAGCAGGCCGGGCCGGACTTCGTGCGGCCACGCTGAACTCGTCCAACGTCGACGCCTGGTCCCAGGTCGAGGCAGCGCTGCGAGCCGATGAGCTTGACGTTCTGCTGGTCTCTCCGGAGAGGTTGGCCAACCCGGGGTTCGGCCGGCGGGTGCTCGATGAGCTGGCAGGCCGCCTCGGGCTGCTGGTCATCGACGAAGCCCACGCCGTGTCCGACTGGGGGCATGACTTCCGGCCCGACTACCGGCGGGTCGCCGACGTCTTGCGGACTCTCAACCCGCAGACGCCGGTGCTGGCAACCACGGCAACAGCCAACGCGCGGGTGACGCTGGACGTGGCGGCCCAGCTCGGCGAGGCAACTCTGGTCCTGCGTGGTCCGCTGGCTCGCGGAAGCCTTCAGCTGACTGTCGTGGATGCGCTCTCGCCGATCGAACGGTTTGCCTGGGTGGTCGATCACCTGCCGCGGCTCCAGGGGTCCGGGATCGTCTACACCCTGACCGTGGCCGATGCTGAACGCCTCGCAGCCGCAGTTCAGTTCGTGCACGGAGACAGCTGCAGGGTCGTGGCATACACGGGCGCTCTGGAGTCCAGCGAGCGTGAGCGGCTCGAGGACGCGCTGCACGGCAACCGGCTCAAGGCGCTGATCGCCACCTCCGCACTGGGTATGGGTTACGACAAGCCGGACCTTGGTTTCGTCGTTCACGTCGGCTCCCCACCGTCGCCGGTCTCGTACTACCAGCAGGTGGGACGTGCCGGCCGGGGTATCGATCACGCCCTGGTGGCTCTGCTCCCGTCAGAGGCCGACGCCGGCGTGTGGGACTACTTCGCGACGGCGACGATTCCCGAACGGACACAGGTCGAGCGCTTGCTCGCCGGACTCTCGGCGTATGCCGGCGGCCAGCCGGCGACCGTCCCGGCGCTCGAGGCCGAGACCGGGCTGCGACGCGGACGCGTTGAGCTGATGCTGAAGCAGCTTGCCGTGGACGGCGCCGTCGAGCGGGTCGAGGGCGGTTGGCGTCCCACCGGTGTCGAGTGGGTTTATGACCAGGAGCACTACGACGGCATCATCGCCACCAGACGCCGTGAGGCGGACATCATGCGTGCCTACACACGCGGCCAGAGGTGTCTGATGCAGCTGTTGCAGGAGTCACTGGACGACACCACCGCCGAGCAGTGCGGACGGTGCTCGGTCTGTCTGGGACATCTCCCGCAGCCGCTGCAGGGCCGACCCGAGCCCGGCACGGTGGAGGCGGTGACCCGCCGGCTGAGGGGCGAGGTCACCGTCCTAGAGCCTCGCAAGATGTGGCCCGGGGGAGCCTTCGGCTCCCGAGGCCGGATTCCGCCAGGGCTGATGGCGCACGCGGGTCGGGCCATCGTCTACGCGGACGCACCCGAATGGCGCGGGCTCGTGGCGTCCACCTTCGCCCGGGACAGCACCCCGACGCAGGAGCTACGAGACTCGGGGGTGGCCGCGCTGGCTCGCTGGCGTGACTCTTGGCCTGCGCGTCCGGAGGTCGTTGTCTCGATGTCAGTGGCCGGGTTCCCCTTGATGACGCGTGGGCTGGCTGACCATCTGGCTGCGGTGGGCCAGCTGGATCGCGCCGAGCTGCGCATCGCGATGGATCCAGACGGTCCCGCCGGTCTGTCCTCGCCCCAAGAGGCGGCGCTGTGGCGGGACGCCATCTGCGTGGACGACGAGCTGGCGTCCGCGGTCGCCGGTCGCGTGGTGCTGCTCGTGGTCGATGCATCGTCCTCGCAGTGGCCGATCACTGTGGCCGCGGCGCATCTGCGCCAGGCCGGCGCGTCGATGGTGCTACCGCTGCTGGTTCACCGTCGCCCGTGACTGACCGATCGCCACGGCGTCGGCAGCGTTGAGGCCGGGGGTAGATCGGCACTCTCGGGGGAGGCAAGATGACCGCATGCCCAACGCTCCTGAGTCGTCTGCCACGTCATCGGCCGAGCCGAGAAGCCGGCGGGATGTCCGGGTCGTCCTCGGCACGGCCTCGCTGGTTCTGCTGGCTGCCCTTTTTGCCGTGACGCTGCTGCTGGTGGAAAACAGGTGGGGGCCACTGTTGCGGGCCGATCGTACGGTTCGCGACGGGCTGCACCGATATGCGGTGAACCACTCTGGCTTCGTCGCGGCGATGCAGCTGATCAGCAGCTCCGGGTCGGCACTGGTATGGATTGTGGTTCTGGCACTGGTCGTGGCCTGGTTGCTCTGGCGTCGGCTACCCCGACTTGCCCTCTTCGTAGTGATCACTGCGGCCGGATCATCGCTGTTGAACGCCGTTGTGAAGACAACCGTCCATCGGCTACGTCCAGTTCTGACCGATCCGGTCGCCAACGCGCACGGGCTGAGCTTTCCTAGTGCGCACGCCCAGGCGGCGGTGGTCGGGTGTGCGGTGCTTCTGATCGTCTTCTGGCCCATCCTGCATGAAGCGTGGCGCGGATGTGCCGTGACGTCTGCGGTGGTCACGGTCCTGGCGATCGGCTTCTCACGCATCGCTCTTGGTGTGCACTACGTGTCCGATGTCGTGGGCGGTTTCTTCCTCGGTGCGGCATGGGTCGCTGCCATGACGGTTGCGTTCAACGTGATGCGTGGCGATCGTGGGCACTGCGCAGACAACACGCCAGGTCGTTCAGCCGCAGGTTAGCAGTCGCTCGGTGGCCCGCTTGGCCGGTGAGCAGCCCTCGACGAGGCGTGCTAACGCCTTTGCCGACTCCCCGCGCTGTAGGTCGTGACCCCGGCCGGCCAGCATGATCAGGGAGGCGTCCGGAATGCGTCCGGCGAGAACCCTGCTGTTGGAGGGGGGCACGACGCTGTCCCGGCTCCCGCAGACGACGAGCGTGGGTGCCAGGATGGAGCCAAGGAACGGGATGCTCGACCAGTTCGAGACCGCGAGTGACTGCCACAGCAGGCCCAACGGGTCGGGGAGCGGCCACGGCTTGCCGTCTAGTGAGCTCCCAAGGCTTCGGAGGATGTCTCGCCTGTTGCCCGGCGTTGCTCCCACGCCGCACGAGGTGGCGGCCAGGATCAAGCCGCGCACTCTGCCCGGGGCGTCGTGAGCGAGTTGCTGAGCAATCGCACCGCCATGGGAGTACCCGAGAACTTCCGCCTCATCCAGGCCGGCCGCGTCGAGCACCGCCACCGCGAGCTTCGCAATCTCGGTGATGGAAAGGGGTCTCACCGGCGTCGGACTGCCACCGACGCCCGGTACATCGAAGCTGACGACGCTTCGCCCGCGCAGTTCCGCGGTGAAGGTGTCCCAACTCTCCAGCGGCCGGGTCAGCCCGTTGATCAGCAACAGCGGATCGCCCTTGCCGTGAATCTGCATGGCGATCCGCAGACTGGACACGCAGGGCAATTTGGCGTCGATGAAGGTCTGCTGCGTTGAGGTCATGCGCGAACGCGCACGTAACTGCCGGGGGCGCTTTCGATCACCGGGTGATCCTTGCTCCCCAACTTGGCTGGGGCTGCGACCTTGGGACCCCCTTGCTTGGCGATCCACTCGGTCCAGTCCTCCCACCAGGTGCCGGTCTGGAGTGTGGCGTTGTCCTTCCACTCTTGTGGATCTGTCGGGTGGGCGTCGTTGGTCCAGTGCTTTGCCTTCGGGCCGGGCGGGTTGACGATTCCCGCGATGTGTCCTGAGGTACTCAGCACGAACCGGTTGGCGCCGCCGAACAGCTGGGTGGTCTTGTAGCCCGAGACCCACGGGACGATGTGGTCGTCCACCGCCGCCAGCACGTAGGTGTCGATGTCGATCTTGGCCGGATTGAGCTTCTG
>Ga0208716_1000512_pt1 | contig 16086 bp, 15 predicted proteins | sample NGESurdeep092012_8_FD_184482 | JGI IMG/M metagenome (GOLD analysis project Ga0208716, IMG submission 184482) | Arctic peat soil microbial communities from Barrow, Alaska - NGEE Surface sample 415-3 deep-092012 (SPAdes) | ecosystem: Environmental > Terrestrial > Soil > Wetlands > Peat ...
TGGGCGGGGTCAACACCAAGACTCCGTGGCCGGGGCACTTGGGGGAGTACCTGAAGGTCGACGACTACACCATCCAGGCGGGCGTCGGCGGCACGCAGGCGTGCGACACGACGCAGATCATGCCGATCGGCACCGCGGCCCACGAGACGGGCCACGGCCTCGGCCTCCCCGACCTCTACGACACGGGCGGCTCGAGCGTCACCGAGGGGATCGGCGAGTGGGGGCTGATGGGCTCCGGCAACTACGCGCGGCCCCTGAGCCCCGCCTTCTACGAGGCGTGGTCGCGGACCTACGTCGGCTGGACGACGGTGCGCCCGCTGACCACCGGCGGCTCGTACACCTTCGGCCCCGTCGAGACGGGCGACACGGTCTTCCTCATCCGGCCGACCGGAGCGAACCCGCGGGGGGAGTACTACCTCCTCGAGAACCGCCAGAGGCTCCTCTCCGACAGCGCGCTCATCGCCAGGAAGGGCTCCCCCGGCCTCCTCGTCTGGCACGTGGACTCGACCCAGCTCACCAACGCCTGGGGCTCGAACACGGTGAACGCGGGGCCGATCCACGGGCTCGTCCTGGTGGAGGCCGACGGGCTGGACAACCTCTTGAGCAGCGCCCCCGCCGTGAGCAACCGCGGCGACAGCGGCGATCCCTTCCCGGGCGCGACGAACCGCACGCACCTGGGCGGCGACGTCCCCAAGCCGCACACCCTGCTCAACACCGGCGTGTACGCGGGGTTCACCCTCGACACCATCACCCAGGTCGCGCCGAACGGCGCGATGAGCTTCCATCTCGCCTTCGGCGGCGTGCTCGCCGTCGCGGCCACCGACACGACCGCGAAGGTCCGGGTGCGCGGCCAGGTGACGGGCGCCTATCGCCAGTTCCTCCCGCAGGGGGACACGGCGACGATCAGCATGGACACCCTGCAGACCAACGGCGCCGGCACGGCGCAGTACCGCTTCGTGAGCTGGTCCGACGGCGAGGCGCGCACCCACCTCGTCACCGTAGCGGGGCGGGACACGACGATCACGGCGTCCATCACCCGCAAGTTCGTCCTCGCGTGGACGACGTCGGGGTCGGGGAGCGTCACGGCGTCGGCGGGCGCGCCCGCGAGCGGGAGCTTCTTCGCCGAAGGGGACACGGTGGGCCTCACCGCCCACCCCGCGCCCAACACCCTGTTCATCGGGTGGAGCGGCGACTACGCGACCTCGGCGCCGCACATCACGCTGACGGCCGCCCAACCCTTTTCCGTGACCGCGAACTTCCAGGCCGCGCCCCTGGACAGCGTGGTGCAGCAGCTGCTCAACGGCCACGGCCTCAGCGCGTCGCAGGTGCTGACCCTCGATTCCCAGGGCAACCAGAACGGGCACTTCGACCTGGGCGACTTCCTCGCGTGGCTGGACAACTCGGGCACGGCCATCAGCGCGCAGCTCCTCGCCCGCATCTTCGAGAGGGTCCGCCCATGACCGCGCGCACGCTCTTCGCCCTGCTGCTGAGTGCCGGCGCCATCGGCATCGCGGGCTGCAGCAGCCCCGACGGGCCGACCGCCGGCGAGCTGGAGGTCCGCCTCACGACGCCGAACGCCAACGACCGCGCGATCCTGCTGCGGGTCGGCGGCAGGCAGACCGCCGTGGCGGCCCCGGTCGGGTCGAACTACCGGGTGCTCACCGCGCCCCTCGCCGGCGACACGGTGCGGGTCGTGGTCATCGCGCCGGTGGGGAGCGCGCTCGCGGCCGGAACGCTCCTGCGTCTCACGGTCCCCGACACGCGGCAGGCTGGGTCGTACGTCGCCAAGGTGCTCGACGTGGCGAGCGCGGCCTACGCGCAACGCACCACGGCGGGCTACGTGCTCACCGTCGTGAAGCCGTAGCGGTCCGCGGGCCCTCCGATGCTCGGCTCTCCCTCGCCCGCCGCGGCGACCCCGGTCGTCGCGGCGGTCGTGTTTGCGGCGCTCGCGCTCCAGGCGGCGGGGTGCGGCCCCGGCGCCCCGGTGCGGATCGGCGTGGTCCTCCCCGCCGACTTCGCCGCCGCCGCGGTGATCGCGGCCGACCAGCTGAACGCCGCGGGGGGCGTGCGGGGCCGCCGCCTCGAGCTGGTGCGCGACTCCGTGCCGCCGGCGCTCCCCGACGGCGTCGGCTCGCACATCGTCCGGGCGACGAGCGTCCTGCGCGTCCCGGTCGCCGCCGTGATCGGCCACGAGGGGAGCGGCTCGAGCCTCGCGGCGGCGCCCGTCTACAACGCCGCCGGGGTGGTGCAGCTCGTCCCCACCGGGACCAGCCGTCTCCTCGCGCAAACCGGCGCGTGGACCCTGGCGCTGGCCCCGAACGACTCGGTCGAAGGGCGGTTCATCGCCAGCTTCATCCGGGACCGGCTCGGCGCGCGCACGGTGACGATCTTCTATATGAACACGGATTACGGGATCGGCCTCCGGGACGGCGTGCTGGGCGCGCTGACGGGCGGCCCGGTGCGCGTCGTCCGCGCGGTGCGGTACGACCAGGGCGCCGACCTCGCGGTCCTCGTGGACGCGGCGCTGCGGCATGAGCGGCCCGATGCCTTCGTCATCGCGGGCTACGCCCGGGACGCGGGGCGGATCGCCGCGCTGCTCCGCGACCGGCGGGTGCCGGCGCCGATCGTGGCGGGGGACGGCGCCCACGCCCTCCCCGACCTCGTCGCCGCCCGGCCCGACGCGGTCGAGGGGATGTACGTGGTGACCTTCTGGCTCCCGGGCGCCGCGGACGGCGCGACGCGGCGGACGGAAGGCGAGCTGCGGCGCCGCCTGGGCCGGGAGCCGACGGCCCGCGACGCGATGGTGTACGACGCGCTCCGGCTCCTCGCGACGGCGGTCGCCGAGGTCGGGGACCGCCCGCGGCGGGTCCGCGCGTACCTCCTCTCCCTCGGCGTGGATCGCCCACGGTATCACGGCCTCACGGGGGAGATCGGCTTCGCGGCGGGCGCGGGGGAGCCGCGCTTCGTGATGGGGCGGGTGCACGGCACCCTCGTGGTGCCCGTGGACCCGGGCGCGCGGTGAACCGCCCGAACATCCGCGTCTCCGTCTGGCTCCTCGTCTCCGCCGGCGTCGTCGTCGCCGTCGCGACGGGGGTGTACGCCGCCACTCGCGTGGTCCCCGCGGTGCGCGCGATCCGCGAGGCCACGGAGCCCCTCAAGGCGGTGGGGGACCGGCTGCACGAGGCGAGCGATTGGGCCGACCGCAGTACCCGCCTCGCCGAGCGCGCGATCGCGGACCGCCGGGCGGCGGCGCGCGACGCTCTCCCCGGCGTGGTGGGCGCCTACGACTCGCTCTTCTCGGCCCCCGTGAACGTCGCCCTCAGCGATTCGGTGCGCTTCGTCCTCTCGCAGGTCGGCGAGACCGCCTCCCGGCTCGCGGTGACCCTCGAGGAAGCGCTCGCGCTCGAGGATCTCGCGCGCCACGCCGACGCGCTGCGGCGCCTGCAGGCGGCGCGGCAACTGCAGCAGTCCATCTACCAGCTGGCGGCGCGGGCGCAGGTCGGCGGCCTCGAGCGGGTGATCGCGGCGCAGCGCCAGGTGGACGTGCTGGGCCGGCGCCTCGCGTGGGTCTTCTCCATCTGGGTGCTGGGCATCGCGCTCGTGATGGTCGCGGCGGTGCGGCTGGTGCGGCGGCGGATCGAGCCCCCGCTGCGCGAGCTGCAGGACGCGCTGGCGCGGATGGCGGAGGGGGACCTCGCCGTCCAGCTCCGCCCCGTCGCCGACGACGAGATCGGTGCGCTGACCCGCCAGTTCAACCAGATGACCGCGGTGCTGCGGAGCCGCGCCGAGACGCAGGGCCAGATGGCGGCGGCGAGCATCCTCCTCGCGGACGTGGCCCACGCCGTCAACAACCCGCTGATGTCCATCGGTGCGACCGCGGAGGGCCGCCTCGCCGATCCCGCGGTGCCGGAGACGACCCGCCGCGAGATGGCGGAGATCCTCGCGCAGTCGCGGCGCGCGGCGCGCCTCCTCGAGGGGATCGTGCGCTTCGTCCGCCCGTCGGCAGGGGAGCGGGTCGCGGTCGTGGGGGACGTGGTGCGCGAGTCGGTGGAGCTGCTGGCCTTCCAGTTCGCCGCGGACGGGGTCTCTTGCGACCTCGAGCTGGCGGACGGGCTCCCGCCGGCCCTCGCCGACCCGCAGAAGTTCGAGCACGTGCTCGTGGCGCTCCTCTCCAACGCCCACGAGGCGCTGGTCCGCGGCGGCGCGGCGGCGCGGCCGATGGGGGTGCGCACGCGGCGCGAGGGGGAGGGGGTGTGCGTGGAGGTGTGGGACGGCGGCCCGGGCGTGCCGGCCGACGCCGAAGGCCGTCTCTTCCAGCCCTTCACCTCCTCGCGCGAGAGCGGCCACGCCGGCCTCGGGCTCTACACCGCCCGACGGGTGGCGCGCGAGATGGGGGGCGACGTCCGCTACGAGGCGCCGGCGCAGGGGACGGGCGCCCGGTTCCTCGTCACCCTTCCGGCGGGGCCGCTCCCCGCGCCATCCGCCGTGGTGCCCGCGGCGGCGCCCGGCGGCTCCCTCGCGGGCCTGCGGGTGCTGCTCGTGGACGACGAGCCGGCGGTGCGCCGGCCCCTCGGCCGCTTCCTCAAGCAGCGCGGGGCCCTGGTGCGGGAGGCCGCCGACGGCTCCGAGGCCCTGGCGCTCCTCGGCGCCGAGCCGAGCGACCTCGTGGTCGCGGACCTGCGGATGCCGGGGATGGACGGGGCGGCCCTCTACCGCGCCCTCCGGGAGCGGGACCCGCGCGTCGCCGAGCGGATGATCTTCCTCTCCGGCGACGTGGCCCAGATCGGCGAAATGGACGCCGGAGACATCGCGCCGTCCAGAATCCTCCCTAAACCCATCGAGCTGGCCGAGTTCGAACGTTTCCTGTTGCAGTACATGGGGTTCTGAGGTCGGCGCGCTTTTTGCGAGACCGTCCCGCGTGCTGGGCAGCCCGCTTTCCTTGAGGGGCTCCGCTCCCGCGTGTACTTTGCGGACGACGGCGGTTCCGGGGCGGTAGCTCAGCTGGGAGAGCACCTGGTTTGCAACCAGGGGGTCGAGGGTTCGAGTCCCTTCCGCTCCATGCTCCCCGAGTCCAGCCGCGCGTGCCGAAAGGCCTATGGACGCATCGACGGTCTACCAGTACCGGTTCGTGCTCGCCTTCCTCGCGATCGGCTTCGTGTTCGCCGTGATCGCGGTGCTGGTGCCGTTCCTCATCGCGCCGCGCGGCACGGGCGCCGACACGCTGAAGACGTACGAGAGCGGCATCGTCCCCGAGCGGGGCGCGTGGCGCTCCTTCTCGCTGGCGTACTACCTCTACGCGCTCCTCTACCTCGCCGTCGCGGTGGACGTCATCTACCTCTTCCCGGTCGCGATCGTCTACCGGATGATGAGCGGATGGCAGGTGCTGGTCGAGGTCCTCGCCTTCGTGGCGGTCATCGCGGTGGCGGTGGTCTATTCGTGGCGCACGGGAGCGTTCCGATGGGAGTAGTCGTGCCCGCAGGCCGGCCCACCGACGCCGAGCTCGCGCGCCTCGCCGAGGACGCCGCGCCCTTCGTGCGCCTCGCGATGGTGGAGGACGTGCTCAACCTCTGCCGCGCGAACTCCCTCTGGCCGATCACCTTCGGCCTCGCGTGCTGCGCCATCGAGATGATGGCGACGGGGATGGCGAAGTACGACCTCGCGCGCTTCGGCGCCGAGGTCTTCCGCCCCTCGCCGCGCCAGGCGGACCTGATGATCCTCGCCGGCACGATCTCGCGCAAAATGGCGCCGGTGGTCCAGACCCTGTGGGACCAAATGCCCGAGCCGAAATGGTCCATCGCGATGGGCGGCTGCACCATCAGCGGCGGGCCGTTCAAGTACCCCGGCGAGTACGCGATCGCCGAGGGCGCCGAGAAGATCATGCGCGTGGACGTGCACGTCCCCGGCTGCCCGCCGCGCCCCGAGGCGCTGATCGCGGGCATCCTGACCCTTCAAGAGAAGATCAAGCAAGGACGGCGCTTTGGCCGCACCCGCTGAGCTGGTCCGGTTGCTCGACGAGCGCGGCTGGACGGCCGAGCCGCCGACGGCGCACCCGCTGTCGGGCGTCTCGGAGAGCCGCTGGGTCCTTCCGGCGCACCTCGTGGCCGCCGCGCGGGCGCTGAAGGAAGCGGGCTACTTCTACGAGTCCCTGACCTGCGTGGACCGCCTCGATCCGCACGGCGCGTTCGAGCTGGTGCTCACGTTCGCGCGGTGGGACGCCCCCGCGCGCATCGGCGTCCGCGTGTGGACCCCGAAGGACGAGCCGGTCCCCTCGCTCGCGGGCGTGTTCGGGATCGCGGAGTGGAACGAGCGCGAGGCCTGGGAGCTGTTCGGCGTCGAGTTCTCGGACCATCCCAAGCTGCGGTGGCTGCTGTTGCCGGACGGCACCGAGTTCCGGCCGCTGCTCAAGAGCTTCACGGCGCCCCCGCCCTCCATCTACGACGACAGCCTCACGGCCCCTGCCTCCCCCGATGACCGCACAGACCCCGACACTCACGGCTGAGCCGCTCGACACCTACACCCTGAACATGGGGCCGCAGCATCCCTCGACCCACGGGGTGCTGCGCCTGGTGCTCACGCTGCGGGGCGAGAAGCTCGTGCACGTGGACCCGGTGATCGGTTACGGCCACCGCGGCCACGAGAAGATGGCGGAGAACCGCACCTACGCGCAGTTCCTCCCGAACACGTCGCGGCAGGACTACCTGTCGGGGGTGATCTACAACAACGCGTGGTGCGAAGCGGTCGAGAAGCTGGCGGGGATCGCGGTGCCGGAGCGGGCGCTCGTCGCGCGCGTCATCCTGGCCGAGTTCAACCGTCTGGCGTCGCATCTCATGTGGATCGGGGCGTACCTCCTCGACCTCGGCGGGTGGACGCCGCAGCTGTACACGTGGGACGACCGGGAGGCGATCCTCTTCCTCCTCGAGTCGGTGACGGGCTCGCGCCTCACCTACTGCACCGGCCGCTTCGGCGGCCTGAGCCGCGACCTCGACGCCGACTTCCCGGCGCGCGCCCGCGTGGTGCTCAAGAAGCTCAAGGACCGCTGGCAGGAGTACGAGGACCTGGTCGAGGGGAACGTCATCTTCGTCCAGCGCACCAGGGGCGTCGGCATCTTCACGAAGGAGCAGTGCCAGAGTTACGGCGTCACCGGCTCCAGCCTCCGCGCCGCCGGCGTGGCGTACGACGTCCGCAAGGTCGAGCCCTACGGCGCCTATCCGCGCTTCCAGTTCGACATCCCCACCCGCCCCGAGAGCGACGCCTTCGCGCGCTACTGGGTCCGGGTGCAGGAGATGAAGCAGAGCGTGCGGATCATCGAGCAGGCGCTCGAGCAGCTCCCCGACGGGCCGATCCTCACCGAGCGGGGCCTCGGCTCGAAGAAGCGCCTCAAGCTCCCCGTCGGCACGCAGTACTACGCCGTCGAGGCCGCGCGCGGCGCCTACGGCATCCTGCTCGTTTCCGAGGGCGGGACCGAGCCGTACCGCGCCAAGTTCCGCGTTCCCTCGTACGCCAACCTCGCCGTCATGCAGGACGTGATGCCCGGGTACATGGTCGCCGACCTGGTCGGCATCCTCGGGAGCATCGACGTGATCATCCCGGAGATCGACCGATGACGCTCCTCACCGGCCTGCGCGACTGGATCGCCGGCTTCCTCGGCGAGTTCCTGGCCACGTGGCTGCTGGGCGCCGCGCTGATCATGACGTTCCTGGCGTTCAACGTGCTCTTCCTGGTCCTGGCGGAGCGGAAGCTCGCCGGGCACTTCCAGCGGCGCGTCGGACCGATGGAGGTGGGCCCCCACGGCTCCCTCCAGTCCATCGCCGACATGATCAAGCTGCTGGGCAAGCAGATCCTGACGCCGGTCGCGACCGACCGGTTCGTGTATCTCCTCGCCCCGCTCCTCGTCTTCCTCCCGACCCTCTGCGTCGCCTCCCTGATCCCCCTCACCGGGGCGGAGGCGTTCGCGAACCAGCCGTACGGCCTGCTGGTGATCGTCGCCCTCTCGGGGGTGACGGTCCTCTCGATCTTCATGGCCGGCTGGTCGTCGAACAACAAGTACGCCGTGCTGGGGGGGATGCGCTCGGTGGCGCAGGTCATCGCCTACGAGATCCCGGTGCTCCTCGCGGCGCTGAGCGTGGTGATGATCGCGCAGACCACCAACCTCCGGCAGATCGTGGAGGCGCAGGCCAACACCCACTGGTACGTGCTCTACCAGCCGATCGCGGCGCTCCTCTTCTTCATCGGCATCACCGCGGAGACGAACCGCGCGCCCTTCGACATCCCGGAGGCGGAGTCGGAGCTGGTGGGCGGGTTCCACACCGAGTACTCGGGGATGCGGTTCGCGATGTTCTTCTTCGCCGAGTACACCAACATGCTGGTGCTCGGCGCCCTCGGCGCCACCCTCTTCCTCGGCGGGTGGCTGGGCCCGTGGCTCCCCGGCCCGGTGTGGCTCCTTCTCAAGACGTACGCGGTCATCTTCGTGCTGATCTGGGTGCGGTGGACGTTCCCGCGCCTGCGCTTCGACCAGCTGATGAGCTTCGCGTGGAAGCTCCTCATCCCGGTGGCGCTGCTCAATCTGGTGATCACCGCGATCCTCGTGCACGGGGTGGGCTGATGGGCTACCTGCGCAGGTTCGCGATCGGGGCGTGGAGCCTGGTGATCGGGCTGAAGGTCACGGCGAACCACCTCTTCCGCCGGCGGGTGACCCTCTTCTATCCGCACGAGCTTCCCGACGCCTCGCACTGGGGCGGGCCGATCGAGCTGGTGACCTTCCCCGCGACCGGCACGCACGACTGCATCGCCTGCAACGCCTGCGTGCGCGTCTGCCCCTCGGACTGCTTCACCGTCGAGGGGAAGCGCCCCGAGGGCGCCAAGAAGATGCGGGCGACGAAGTTCCTCATCGACTTCTCGACGTGCAGCCTCTGCGGGCTGTGCATCGACGTCTGCCCCACCGACACGCTGCAGTACTCGCAGCGGTACGACGAGGCGTTCTACACGCGCAACGAGACCTTCAACGACCTCCTCAAGCCGTTCGGGGAGGACCCCACCTTCGCAGGCAAGCCGACGTGAACTGGGCCGGCGCGGTCTTCGGGGCCTCCGCCGCCACCGCCCTGGTGGGCGCCGTGTGCGCGGTCGGGCTCAAGAGCATCTTCCACAACATCCTCGGCTTCGCCCTGGCGATGCTGGGGGTGGCCGGGGTCTTCCTTTCCCTGGGCAGCGACTTCCTGGCCGTGGTCTTCGTGCTGGTGTACGTCGGGGCGGTGGCCATCGCGATGGTGTACGCGGTGATGCTGTCGGTCCCCCTCGACCAGCCGCCGCGCCCGCGCAGCCGGACGAAGGTGGCCGGCGCGGCCCTCTTCGCCGCGATCGGCGCGGCCGCGATCTGGCTGGTGGTGCGGAGCGCGGCGTGGCCCCCGGCGACGGGGCGCCTCGACGTCGCGGCGGCGTGGGCCGGGTACCGCTTCCTGCGCGACTACGTCCTCGCCTTCGAGCTGATCTCGGTGCTGCTCGTGGTGGCGATGATGGGCGCGGTGATGGTGGCGCGGCGGACCCGCGCCGGCGCGGAGGACCGGTGAGCCCCGCCCTCTACCTCGGGTTCGCGACGCTGCTCTTCGGCGTCGGGCTGTACGGGCTCCTCCAGCGCCGCTCCCTCGTGGCGATGCTCATCTCCCTGGAGCTGATGCTCGCGGCGGTGTCGGTGAACGTGGTCGCCCTCACCTCCCTCACGGGGCACGACGCCTCGATGGGGCAGGTGGTCGCGCTGATCCTGGTCGGCGTCGCCGCGGCGGAGACCGCCATCGGCCTCTCCCTCTTCGTCGCCATCCACCGGGCGTCGCACAGCATCGACGTCGAGACCCTCTCGGAGCTCAAGGGATGACCGGCACCGTCCTCGCGGCCCTGGCCGCCCAGGCGGCGCCGCTCCTCGCGTGCGCCCTGATCCTGATCTTCCTGCGGGGCCGGCCCCGCGTCGCCGCCGGCACCGCCATCGCGGCGCTCACGGTGAGCTTCGCCGCCGCCGCATTCCTCGTCTGGCAGGTCGCGGTCCCGAACACCGCCGCGGTCTCCCAGACGCTCTGGCTCCCGGTGCAGGGTGGGGCGGGCCTCGCCTTCGGCGTCATCCTCGATCCCCTCGCCGTCACGATGGCGCTGGTGGTCGCGGCCATCACGCTGGCCGTGATGGTCTACTCCACCGGCTACATGCGGGGCGACCCCGGCTTCGCGCGCTACTTCGGCTTCCTCGCCCTCTTCGGCTGGGCGATGCTGGGGCTGGTCCTGGCGTCGAACCTCCTCCAGCTGCTCGTCTTCTGGGAGCTGGTCGGCCTGGCGTCGTTCCTCCTCATCGGCTTCTGGTTCGAGCGGGAGGCCCCCGCCGCCGCGGCGCGCAAGGCGTTCCTGATGACGCGGGTCGGCGACGTCGGCTTCCTCCTCGGCGTGCTGCTCCTGATCCGCGCCCTCGGCGTGGCGACGATCCCCGACGTGCTCGCCGCCGCGACGTCGCCCGCGCCCGGGTTCACGGTGCCGCTGGTGGCGTTCCTCCTCCTGATGGGTGTCGTGGGGAAGAGCGCGCAGGGCCCCCTCTTCACCTGGCTCCCCGACGCGATGGAGGGCCCGACGCCGGTCTCCGCGCTGCTCCACTCGGCGACGATGGTGGCGGCGGGCGTCTTCCTCGTGGCGCGGCTCCATCCGCTCTTCGCGGCGGCGCCCGGGGTGATGCAGGGGCTCCTCTGGCTCGCGCTCGTCACGGCCCTCGCCTCGGCGACGATGGCGATGGTCGCGAACGACATCAAGCGGGTGCTGGCCTACTCCTCGATCTCCCAGCTCAGCTACATGCTGATGGCCCTCGCGGCCGGCAGCGTGGCGGCGGGCTTCTTCCACCTGACGACGCACGCCGGCTTCAAGGCGCTCCTCTTCCTCTCGTCCGGCATCTTCATCCATCACGCGCACTCCAACGACATGCGCGAGATCGCCGGGCACGAGCCCCTCTCGCAGAAGGCCGGGGTCATCGGGCTGGTGGCGGGGAGCCTCGCGCTCGCCGGCGTCATCCCCTTCGCCGGCTACTTCTCGAAGGAGATGGTCCTCGGCGCGATGGGGGAGAAGGTCGGGGGCGTGGTCCTCGCGCTCGCGTACCTCGGCGCGGGCCTCACGGCGTACTACACGTTCCGGATGGTGTTCCTGACACTCAGGGGCCAGACGCCAAGACGCCCAGTGGCCAGGGACATCGCTCCGGCGGCACACGCCGCGGGCCACGAGGAGCATTTCCCGAAGGCGGCCGAAGCCGCGATGGCGTGGCCGGTCCTCGCGCTCGCGGCGCTCACCCTCGTCCTCGGGTACCTGGGCGGCTTCTTCGCGACGCGGCTCTCCCCGGCGCTGCCGCACGAGGGGCCCTTCCACGTCGGCGGCGGCGCGCTCGTGGCGCTGGCGCTGGTGGCGGCGGGCATCGCCCTCGCGTGGTACGAGTTCGGGCGGGCGGGCGCCCTCCGGCTGGGTTTCGCGGAGCGGGTGCCGGCGCTCAAGTCCTTCTTCGGTGACAACTGGTATCTGGACCGCCTGTACAAGGCCACCGTGATCCGCTGGACGCTGGCGCTTTCCCGCGCCGCCAAGTGGAACGACCACACGGTGCTGGACGGCGCTTCCGACGGCGTCGCGCAGGGCACGGTCTGGGGCGGACGGATCCTCTCGATGGTGCAGAACGGCTTCGTGCAGGCGTACGTCGCGGTGGCGATCAGCGTCGTCGCGGCCCTCGGGATCTGGCTCACGCGGACGGGAGGCCTGCCGTGAACGGCCCCGGCCTGCTGACCCTCCTCGTCCTCTGCCCGGCCGTCGGCCTGGCGGTGATCCTCGCCATCCCCGGCCGGTTCCCCAAGGCCATCAAGGTCGCCTCGGCCCTCACCGGCCTCGCGACCCTCCTGGTGACGGGGCTCATCTACGCGAAGTTCGACCCGGCCGCGGCGGGGAAGCAGCTCCTCGAGCAGGTGCCGTGGATCCCCGCGGTCGGCATCGAGTGGCACAACGGCGTGGACGGCATCAGCCTCCCCCTCCTCGTCCTCACCGCCATCGTCTTCTTCACCGGCGTGCTGGTGATGTGGGAGCTGAAGGAGCGCGTGAAGGAGTACTTCGCCTTCATGACGCTCCTCGTCACCGGCGTCTTCGGCGTGTTCGTGTCCCTCGACCTCTTCTTCTTCCTGTTCTACTACGAGCTCGCCGTCCTCCCGATGTACCTCCTGATCGCGGTCTGGGGGAGCACGCGGAAGGAGTACGGGGCGATGAAGCTGACCCTGTACCTGCTGGCGGGCACGGCGCTGGTGGTGCCGGCCGCGCTGGCGGTGTACTGGGCGGCGGGGCTCAACACCTTCGACCTGGTGCGGCTCGGCACGGTGCACTACGGGCACACCTTCCAGATCGTCGTCTATCCGTTCCTGTTCGTCGGCTTCGGCATCCTCGCCGGCATGTGGCCCCTCCACACCTGGTCGCCGGTGGGCCACGTGGCGGCACCCACCGCGGTCTCGATGCTCCACGCCGGCGTGCTGATGAAGCTGGGCGCCTACGGTATCCTGCGGGTCGCGATGCCCCTCCTCCCCGAGGGGGCGCACTACTGGATGCTCGCCACGGCCATCCTCGCGACGGTGAACATCGTGTACGGCGCCTTCGTGGCGCTCTCGCAGACCGACCTCAAGTTCGTCATCGGGTTCAGCTCGGTCTCGCACATGGGCATCGTGCTCCTCGGCCTCTCCACGATGAGCCAGGACGGCATCAACGGCGCGGTGTTCCAGATGTTCAGCCACGGCATCATGACGGCCCTCTTCTTCGCCGCCGTGGGCTACATCTACGACCGCTACCACACCCGCGACATGACGAAGCTGGGCGGCCTCTCGAAGTACGTGCCGGTGGCGTCGGCGTTCTTCATCGTCGCCGCGCTGTGCGGCGCCGGCGTGCCGGGCTTCGCCTCCTTCTGGGCGGAGCTGCTGGTCTTCCTCGGCACCCTCAAGACCTTCCCGGTGCTGGCGTGGATCGTGGTGCTCGCGCTGGTGGTCACGATGGCGTACTCGATGCGCGCCATCGTGGTCGGCTTCTTCGGCGCGCCGCACGAGGAGCTGCACCACCCCGCCGACATCTCGCTCTTCCTCTCGCTGCCGCGCGCCATCCTGGTCGCGGTGCTGCTCGTCCTGGGCTTCTACCCCCGCCTCATGCTGGACATCATCGATCCGGCGACGCGGGCGCTGATCGGGGTGCTCAAGTGAGCCGCTGGCTGGCCCTCCTCCCCGAGGCCGCGCTGGTCGTGACCGGCCTCCTGATCTTCGCCGCGCTGATGGGCGACGGACCGCACCGCGAGCGGTGGGCGCGCCGCGCCGCCGAGGTCGGGGGCCTCCTCGTCCTCGTGGCGTGCATCCTCACCCTGGGCCGGTCGTTCGAAGTCTTCTGGGTCACCTACCGCGTGGACGCCTTCTCCCAGCTGGTGAAGCTGGCCGTCGCGGTCGGGTTCCTGGTGTCGGTGTTCATCGTGCGCGATGGGGCGGGGCAGCGGGACGACGCGCGGGGGGAGATCTTCTTCTTCCTCCTGACGTCGGCCTCCGGCCTCATGGTCATGGCGAGCGCCGTCGAGGCGGTCGCCCTCTACCTCGGCCTCGAGATCGCGTCGTTCTCCCTCTTCGTCCTCGTCCCGCTGCGCGAGCGGTTCCCCCTCGGCAGGGAAGCGGGCCTCAAGTTCCTGGTGGTGGGCCTCGCCGCCTCCGCGGTGACGCTCTTCGGCCTGTCGCTCCTCATCGGCCTCACCGGCACCACCAAGCTCGACGAGATGGCCGTGGCCCTCGCCGCGATCGGCAGCAAGCCGGTCGCGCTCTTCGGCCTGGCGCTCTTCCTCTCGGGCTTCCTCTTCAAGCTGGCGCTCTTCCCGTTCCACTTCTGGGCGCCCGACGTCTACGAGAGCGCGAGTCACGGCGTCGCGGCGTTCGTCGCCACGGCCTCCAAGGTCGCGGCGGTGGCGCTGCTCTGCCGCCTCCTCGCCCTCACGCAGGTGACGGGCACCGCGCTCGTGACCGCGCTCGCCCTCGCGGCCGCCATCTCGATGACGCTCGGCAACCTCGTCGCCATCGTGCAGCGCGATCTCAAGCGGATGCTGGCCTACTCCGCCATCGCGCAGGCGGGGTACATCACGGTGGGCCTCGTGGCCTTCACGCACGACGGCTTCAGCGCGGCCCTCTTCTACGGCGTCCTCTACCTCCTGATGAACGCCGCCGCCTTCCTCGTGGTCGCCCGCGTCAGCGTCGACGGCGCCAACGTCTCGATGGACGACCTGAACGGGCTGCACCGGCGCTCTCCCCTCCTGGCGGCCACCCTCCTCCTCGCGCTCTTCGCGCTGGCGGGGGTGCCCCCCACGTCGGGCTTCATCGGGAAGTGGTTCCTCTTCCGCGCCGCGATGTCCGAGGGGTGGTGGTGGCTCGTCCTCCTCGGCGCCATCAACGCCACGGTGTCCGTCTACTATTATCTGATCGTCGTGAAGCACGCCTACCTGCTCCCGGCGGAGGGCGAGGAGAAGCCGGTCCCGCTCACGTTCGGAGACAAGGCGCTCTGCTACGGACTCAGCGCCGCGACCCTCGTCCTCGGCGTGTGGCCGACGCTGCTGTACGACTGGGCCTCGAGGGCCGCGGCGAATTTGCCGTAGGCGCACCGTGAAGCGGCGCACCGGCGCCTCGAAGGACGGACGCAACGGTGGGACTACAGGCGAGGCGGCGCAGTCGGTATACTTGACTACGCCGCTCGTATGTCGGACACACTGCTCGCGAGGAATGCCCTCCCATGCCGACCATCGGACAGCCCGCGCCCGACTTCACCCTCCCCTCGACCTCGGGGAAGGACGTCACCCTCTCGTCGTTCCGCGGCAAGGAGAACGTCCTCGTCGCCTTCTTCCCCCTGGCCTTCACCGGCACGTGCACCAAGGAACTGTGTTCGTTCTCCGATGACCTCTCGCAATTCCGCGCCGGCGGTACCCGCGTCCTCCCCGTCAGTGTGGACGCGGTGCCCTCGCTCAAGGCGTTCAAGGAGAAGGAGCACATGACCGTGGACCTCCTCTCCGACTTCTTCCGGAAGACGGCGAAGGACTACGGGGTTCTGGTCGAGGAGAAGGGCTTCGCGAAGCGCTCGTACTTCCTGTTGGACAAGCAGGGGGTGCTGCGCTGGAGCCACGTCGAGGCGGAGAACGGCCACCGGCGCGAGGACGCCGAGCTGCTGGACCAGATCCGGTTGCTGTAGGGCGACCCCACCGGAACGGACTCCTCTGTACCGGCTGGTCGCTCGGCGTCGCGGTCCCCTCGCCCAAGCGGATCGTGGGCGGGATCCGGGACGTCTGCATCTCCCGCGGGTCCTTCGATATTCTATGGCATCCCTACCCGAAGCCCCGACCGTCGGCCGGGGCTGGGGCGACCGATGAACGTCAGGACGCAGAAGCTGATCTTCGCGGCGACGAGCCGGCTCACCGACATCTTCCCGGTCTTCGGGGCGCGCGCCCTGGACGCGACGCTGCGCCCGCTCCTCGGGAGCCGCGCGCAGCAGGCGCTCTTCGCCCGCCGCAATCGCGCCGTGATGCGCCGCGTGAAGGCGCCTCGCCGGTTCCTCGTGATCCCGGACATCCACATCGGCGACGCGGTGCTGACCCAGCCCGCGCTCACCGCCGTGCGCGACTTCTTCCCCGACGCCGAAGTGGACTACGTCGTCAACCGGACGGCCGCCCCGCTGATCGAAGGCCATCCCGACGCGACCCGGGTCCTCCCGATCTTCACCGGCGGGAGCTTCCCCTCCGCGGCGGACCTGGCCGCGCTCCGGGAGACCATCCGCACGGGGCGGTACGACCTCTGTCTCGCCTTCAGTTCCCTCTTGGACGAGAAGGAACAGGCGGACCCCGCGCAGCCGTACGTCAGCGTGATGAGCCAGGCGCCGACGATCGTCCGGAACGAGAGCGACCCCGTGGCGATCAATCACTTCAGCTATCAGGACTACGGCTTCGTCCGCGGAGTGCTGGGGATGGTGGCGCGGCCGGTCCGCGAGGAGCGCTACCAGGGGACGCGGACGATCCTCTCGGACGAGGCGATCGAGGGGGCGCGGCGC
>Ga0208716_1000513_pt1 | contig 16066 bp, 9 predicted proteins | sample NGESurdeep092012_8_FD_184482 | JGI IMG/M metagenome (GOLD analysis project Ga0208716, IMG submission 184482) | Arctic peat soil microbial communities from Barrow, Alaska - NGEE Surface sample 415-3 deep-092012 (SPAdes) | ecosystem: Environmental > Terrestrial > Soil > Wetlands > Peat ...
CCTCGCCGTCGTCGCCGGCCTTGCGGCCTGCACGAGCGAGCCGAGCGCCCCGCACGCCACGCCGAGCCTCTCGGCGTCGGGCAAGGCGAACGGCGCGGCGGGCCGCCAGCTCGTCACGAGCGGTGTGCGCTACCGTGACACAGGGGCACATCCCGCGACGGGCCGCTCGGGCTCCGCGGCGATCGGGGCGATGGCCGTCTTCGACCACGACGGCACGACGGACTTCACGGTGACACCCTATCGTGCCGCGGACGTCGCCTTCCTCTCGCCGGTCGGCTGTCTCGACAAGGTGCAGGTGAAGGCCTTCGGCGCCGACGGCAAGCTCGTCTGGACGCGGAACTTCAACAACCTGAACCTGCCCAGCGGCGCGTCCTTCACGACGGCCTTCACGGGCCTGGTGCCCGGGATGACCCTGCAGGTGCAGGCGAACGTGAAGTGCATCGACGGGAAGCGGACCGACGTCGTCACGGCGTCGCCGCGGGTCGTGCGGCGCACCGATCCCGCGGTGGTGGCGCTGACGGTGCCATCGCAGTCGCCGGTGAACACGCCGACGCTGATCGTGGCCAAGATCCAGGAGCTGAACGGCGACCAGGGCGCGACGGGCACGTGCTACCTCTCGGCGGACGGCACCCTGGCCGACAGCATCCCTCGGGTGTGGGTGGACGCCGGAGGCAGCGTGGATTGCTCGTTCGCGCCGACCTTCGGCGCCGCCGGGAGTCCGATCGTCCGTGTGGACTTCGGGAACGTGGTGCCGCGCGACGACGACCCGACGAACAACAGCAAGACGGCCACGCTGAACGTCGTCGTGCCGCCGACCGTGCCGCCGGGCACGCCGCCGCCGCCTCCGCCGGTGGGGTTCCTCGCGGCGTTCACGATCTCGGCGAGCGTCTACGACGACACCGTCAACACCAGCGACGTCTTCCTGTTCTCGGAGCGGCTCGCGTCGAACCCGGCGGTGCTGCTCGACACCCTCTACTACGCCGATTCCCAGAACGGGAACGCGCAGTTCGCGAGCTACACGGGGATCATCTACTCGAGCGTGGAGTTCCCCCTCGCCAGGCTGGTGGCGTCCCAGTCCTCGGGCACGACGACGTACCACACGGTGTCGGTGACGAACGTGGCCGCGAGCGGCGCGCCGTCCGCCGGCGCCAACGGGTGCACCGACCAGTCGTCCGGGGCGACGTTCCTCGTGGTCTGCTCGTACGTGGCGGACGCGTCGTTCGTCTACGGCCACACCATCCTCTCGTACGTGCGCTCGACCTCGAACGTGGCGTACGCGTCGCAGCAGTACTACGTGGCTTACACGGGGGGCGTCCCCTCGGCATGCGACCCGACCTCGACCGACACGAACGCCAACTGCTACTTCCTCCTCCAGCCGGCGGGCGCGGCGCTGGTGCCGTACGGCGCGAGCTATACCTTCAACGTCGTGCTGGAGACGGCGACCCGGCGGTACGCGTCGCTGGTCACGATCCCGCTCTCCTCGGCACCGCTCCCCGTGGCCTCGCCGTTCACCTGCAGCGACGTGACGATTGTGGGCGGCGACAACGTGCCGGTCCTCTACCACGCCTGCGAGGGCACGACGGGGACGGACATCCGCAGGTCGGGCGACCGGTCCGGCGTCGTGGGGACGACGCAGGCGCTGCCGTAGCGGCTCCCGGGCCCCGGGACGGCGAGAGGCCGGAGCGACATCGCTCCGGCCTCTTCGTTCGTGCCCCCTCAGCTCGGCGGGCCGGCGTGGGCCGGGGCCGGCGGTCGCTACCGCACCAGGAGCAGCTCCGACTGCCGGCGCAGCACCCAGCGGGCCGTGCCGTCGGGCGCGATGAGCGCGTCCTCTTCCTCGAACATCGTCACCCGCTGGCCCCCCCACTCGGGCACCGGCGTGGTGGACTGCAGCTCGATGGAGTGCCAGGTGTCGGGGAGGAACCGCACGTCGCCGCGGCCGGCGATGGCGTCCTGGCGGTCCCAGAGCCCGACGTACGGGCCGGCGGCGTGGCCGTGGTCGCCCACCGGGTGCCCGTAGACGGCGCCGTCGATGCCCGCGGCCCTCATCGCGGCGAGGGATGAGGCGAGCACCTCATTCCCGCTACGGCCGGTCCGCATCTCTCCGAGCACGATGTCCTGCAGGCGGTTGGTGTTGCGCAGCGCCGCCACGAGTCCCGCAGGGGGCGCGCTCTCCCCGGGCCGGAGGATGTAGGCCATGTGCTGCGTGTCGGTGTTGAGGCCGAGCCCCGTGATGCCGAAGTCGATGTGCAGCACGTCGCCCGGGAGGAGCACGGGGTTGGCCAGGGTGTCGCCGTCGGCGCCGCGCCGCTGCACGGTGATATACGGATTGAACCAGGCGCCAAGGCCGAGGTCGTTCAGCTTCTGGCGCGCCCACCACGCCACGTCGTCGGCGCGGGTGACGCCGGGCGTGATGACCTGGCGGGAGAACGCGGTGGCGATGATCTCGTGGGCCAGTTGCTGGAGGGGCACGAAGGTGTCCAGCATCCCCGGCGCGCGCACGGCGAAGTAGTCGAGCACCAACCCTTCGGCGTGCATCACCCGAGGCCAGAACTGCGGCCCGAGCGCCTCCTGGAGCTGGCCGAGGTCCCCCGCGGACAGCCCATCGGCGTAGGCGTCGCCGGGGGAGACGTCGATGGCGATCGTGCGCGGGTCCCGCTCCTCGACGGCCCGGCGCAGGAGCACGAAGCGGTCCTGGCCGAAGGAACCCATCTGCCTGGCCAGCGCGGTGTCGCGGACGGAGCGGTAGAAGCCGGCGCCGCTCCCGAGCGCGAGCCGCTCGACCGGCCGGCCGTTCCCCGGATCGAAGAAGACGAGGATGGTGCGCCGACCCATCGTCGAGCCGATCCCGGGGACGAGCTGCGCGAACACCGGGTCGTCGTTGTTCTCGCGGCCGCACACCACCCACATCTGCACGCCGTACTTCCGCATCAGCCCCGGCAGGACGCTATCGAGCCGGAAGCGGATCCAGCCGGCGCGGATCTCGGCCTGCTCCCGGAGGGACCGGAGCGGACTGGCGAGGGCGGCGGGCGCGGCGGCCCGCGCGGCGGTCGGTCGGCGGGGCGCCGCGGGCCGCTGCGCCGCGAGGGGCGCGACGAGCGCGGCGAGGCACGCCGTAAGCAGCGCGGCATGGAGGAAGCCCGTCTGGCGTGACCGGTGCGTGGGTGCGTCGCTCCTCACGGTTGCCACCCTTCCTTCTGGTAGACGACGCGTCCGCCGAGCACCGTCAGCAGCACCTGCGTGTCGAGGATGCGCTCGGGGGCGACGCTCATGATGTCCTGGCTGAGGACGACGAAGTCCGCGTACTTGCCGGGCGTGAGGGAGCCGGCGACGTCCTCGGTGAACGAGGCGTAGGCGGGCCACAGGGTCATCGAGAGGAGCGCCTCCTCCCGCGTCATCCGCTCGGCGGGGAACCAGCCCCCCGCGGGCCAGCCGCTGGCGTCCTGCCGCGTGATGGCGGCGTGGAAGCCGATCATCGGATTCACCGGCTCGACCGGGAGGTCGGTCCCGTTGGGGATCACGACGCCCGTGTTGAGCAGGGAGCGCCACGCGTAGGCGCCCTGCGAGCGGGTCCAGCCGATGCGGTTCATCGCCATCGGCGCGTCGCTGGCCTCGTGGCTCTCCTGCATCGAGGGGATCACGCCGAGCTGAGCGAAGCGCGGGATGTCGAGGCGGTGGATGATCTGCGCGTGCTCGATGCGGAAGCGGTGGTCGGCGGTCGGCACCTCGCGCAGCGCCGCCTCGAAGGCGTTGAGGACCTCGCGGTTGGCGCGGTCGCCGATGGCGTGGACGTTGAGCTGGAAGCCGCTGCGGAGCGCCTGCACCGCCACGGTGTGGATGTAGTCGAGGGGGGTGGTGATGAGGCCGCGGTTGCCCGGCTCGTCGCTGTAGTCCTCGAGCATCGCGGCGCCGCGGGACCCGAGGGCGCCGTCGGCCACGAGCTTGATGGCGCGGAGCCAGAGGCGGCCGCTGTAGAGCGCCTTCTGCGGCCCGCGGGCGAGGTACGGCCGCAGGTTGCCCGAGTCGCCGTCGATCATGACGTAGTTGCGCAGGGTGTACCGTCCCGCGCGCGCCAGCTCCTCGTAGATGTCGATCGTGCGGCCGCCGACCCCCGCGTCGTGGATCCCGGTCAGGCCCCAGCGGTTGACCTCCGCGACCGCCGCGAGGACTTCGTCGCGGGTCTCGTCGTGGGAGGGCGAGGGGACGGCGCGGAAGATGAGGTCCTCGGCGTCGTCTACGAACACCCCGGTGGGGCTGCCGTCGGGATTGCGGAGGACGCGGCCCCCCTCGGGGTCGCGGGTCGCGGCCGTGACGCGGGCCGCCTCGAGAGCGCGGGCGTTGGCGAGGACGGCGTGCCCGTCCACGCGCGTCAGCGCCACGGGGTTGTTCGGCACCGCGCGGCTCAGGGCGTCGTGGGTCGGGAAGCGGGTGTCGGCCCAGTTCATCTGGTTCCAGCCGCGACCCTGGATCCACTCCCCGGGCCGCGCCTGCGCCGCGCGGGCGACCACGCGCTGGACGACCTCCTCGTACGACGTGGTCCCCGTGAGGTCCACCTCCCGGAGGGCGGCGCCGAGCCCGAGGAGGTGGGCGTGCGCGTCGGTGATCCCGTTGATGACGGTGAGGCCGCCGAGATCGAGCACGCGGGTCGAGGGGCCGCGGAGGGCGAGCGCCTCCCGCGTGCTCCCCACGAAGACGACGCGGTCGCCGCGAACGGCGAAGGCCTGGGCCTCGGGGTGCGCCGCGTCCGAGGTATGGACCCGCGCGTTCGTGACGAGGAGGTCGGCGGGCTGCGGAGCCGGGGGCGCCTGGGCCGCGAGGGGCGCGGCGGCCAGGAACGCGGAGACGAACGCGAGACGGAGCGACATCGGACGACGCCTCTTCTGCGGGGTTGGCGGAGGCCGGGCCCCCGGAGGTCCCGGACGCGGGGCCTGTCTCGGCGGGCGGACTCCCCAAGCTATCCGGGCCGGCGGGGGGGCGGAATGGACGGCGGCCGGCGCCCCCCGCGATTGGTGATTCGCGACCTTTCACGGCGGAAGGGAAGGGTCTAACTTGACCGTGATGCCCCAGACGCTCCCGTCCCTGCGTGCCACGCTTGCCGCCCTGCTCCTCGGCGGCCTCGCCGCCGCCTCGTGCAGCAGGGACGCCACGTCGCCGCAGGCTCGCTTGGTCCTCGGGGCCGCCTCGCGCCTCACGTCGCTCCGCGACGACAGCGCGGTGGCATCGGCCGACTCGGCCCTCGTGGCGGTGGGCGGCGCGGATGCGGCCACCGCGCACTGGGTCGTGACGCACGGCCAGGCGGCGTGGCTCACGCTCACGGGGAGCGGCGGGACCGGCATCGGGCGACTTCGTTGGACGCGGAATCCGGCGGGGCTCTTCCCCGGCACGTACGTGGACACCATCACCGTCACGCTCCAGACCGCCGACGCGACGTCGGCCCGGTTCGTGGACTCGCTCGTTATCCGCAGCGCGCCGGCGCAGTACATCAGCGTGCGAAGGGCCTGGCTGCCCGGGGAGCGCGACTCCCTCGCGGCGTACGTCGTCCGGAACAACGCGTGGGGGGACTACTCCGCCACGGCCGCGCAGGCGGTCGCCGCGTGGGACTCGACCACGGACGTGATCCTCAATCCCGCGTGGCATCCCTCCGCGACGCCGCCGGTGGGGCCTCTGCGCGCACCGCAGTTCCAGACCGGGTGGCGCTCGATGGGGGTGGAGATCTACCTGATCTTCGACTCGATCCCGAACAATACCGCCACGAAGGACTCCCTCCACTGGGTCTCCACGCGCTGGTGGAACCCCGCCGACTCGACCTGGCAGGGGTTCATCGTCTGCGCCGGCTGCCCGTCCAGCTTCTCCGCCTTCCGCACGATCAAGACCCCGGATTTCGACGCGTCCGGGGGGCACACCGGCGTGGCCGCCGGCGAGGCCCGCCTGGCGTCGCTCACGTACTGGGAAGGGAACAACGGCGGCTACCGCGTCTCCAGCAACGGCGGATACGGGGCCCTCCAGCAGATCACCAGCGGCCCGTACCTCGGCGGCGACGTCCAGTTCGGCACCATGGCGGGCTTCATCAAGAACGCCACGATGCCGCGCCTCCTCGGGACGGATACGCCGACGACGGAGAAGTTCAGCTACGACTATTCGCTGGCGCCGATCAACATCGAGCGCATCTTCTGCTGGTTCACGGGCACGACGCCGCCTTCGCCCTACCATCAGTGCACGGGCCAGGCCGCGGCCGCGCTCGTTGCCGTGGCGCGGGCCGGGAAGCTGGACGCGCGGGCGGCGGCCGGGCTGCTCGACCCGTTCCTCCCGGCGCCGCCGCGGCGACTGCGGCGCGCGCGCCGCACGCGCGGCGTCCACCGCGCATCCGCGATACCCTCTTGGGGGCGGCACCATGACTAAGCCCGGCGCCCGGCCACTTCGCCTGCCGCGGTTCGCGGCGGTGCTCTTCCTCCTCGCGCTCGGCGCGGTGACGGCCCAGGGGGGATGCGGCAAGGACTCCCCCACGCAGTCATCCGTGCCGCTCGCGCTCTCGGCCTCGAGTCGCGCGCTCTCCCTCCGGGAAGACAGTCTCCGCACGGCGACGGATTCCGTCGCGGTCGTCCTCTCGGGAACGGGCGCGTCGAGCACGCACTGGGCGGCCACGCACGGCGGCGGAAGCTGGCTCACGCTGACCAGCGCCACGGGGACGGGTAGCGGGATGCTCCGGTGGAGCAGAGATGCCGCCGCCCTGACGAGCGGGACGTACGTGGACACGATCACCGTGGCGCTCCAGGTGGCGGGCGGAGCGACGGCGCGGATCGTGGATTCCGTGACGGTGCGGGACGCGCCGGCCCAGTACATCGCGGTGCGCCGGGCGTGGCGGGCGGGGGAGCGGGACTCCGTCGCGGCCTACATCGTGAGCAGCAGGGCGCTCGACGAGTTCTCCGACATCGCGGCGCAGGCGGTGCTCCTGGAGGACTCGACGGTGGACGTCGTCCTCAATCCCGCCTGGCACCCGGCAGGGGCCGCGCACGCCGGCGGCCCCGTGCAGCCCGCGCCGATGTTCCAGGCCGGCTGGAGCGCGCTCGGCCTCGACATCCTCGTGGTCTTCGATTCGTTCCCCGACAATCCCGTGATCCCCGCGTCCCTCGGCATCCAGCGCGACTCCCTCGACTGGATCTCCGTCCGCTGGTGGAATCCGGCTGATCAGACGTGGAAGGGATGGGCGATCCGGGGCACGACGGCTTCCACCTGGTCGGCATACCAGACCATCAACACCGCGGCCTTCGACGCCAGCGGCGGCCGCTCGGGTCTCGGGGCGGGCGAGGCGCGGCTCGCCAGCGGGACCTACTGGGAGGCGGACGGCGGCCGCTACCGGCTCACCTCCAACGGGGGGTATGGGGCCTTCTCGCAGATCACCAGCGGACCGTACCTGGGGGGCGATGTGGCCGTCGGCACGATGGGAGGCCGGCTGAACAACCTCACCATGCCGCGCCTCCTGGGGACGGACACCCCCACCACCGAGGTCTTCACCTTCGACTTCGCCGCCGCGACCATCCCGGCGTGGCGGATCCGGTGCTACTTCTCCCCGGTCCCGCCGGTGTCGCCGTTCCACCAGTGCACCGGCGCGGCGGCGGCGGCCCTCGTGAAGGCGGCGCGGGAGCACCGGCTCACGGCCCGAACGGCGGCGGGCCTCGAGGACGCGGCCTTCCCGCTGCTGCTTCCCCTTTCCCGGCGCCAGCGCACGGGTGGCCGGCGGCATCGGCGACTATTTCGGTCCGGTTTTTGCGGCAGAGCTGGTCAGACTCCCAGGGGGGGACCATGACGATGCCGCTCGGCCAGCCGGCCCCATCCACCGCGACGGACTTCGCCCGCGAGGCGCTCCTCGTGCAGCGGCTGCGGGACGAACTGCCCCCGGCCGCGCAGGCGCGCTTCTTCCGCGAGTTCGAACAGCTGCTCACCCTCGCGGCGGAGCCCCGCTGCGCGGAGTCGCAGGCCGACGGCGTCCCCTGCGGGACGGCCCAGGCGGACTGCGAGGACTGCGGCCGCGCCCTGGCATGGCTGGCCCGCCTGCGGGCGGAGATCGCCAAGACGACGCCCTGACGGGGCGCCCGGGGCGGAACGGCAGGGGGCCGCGACGGCGTGTCGCGGCCCCCTTCTGCATGGGCGGTGTGGAGGAGCGTGCCCGATCAGCCCGCGGCGGCCGCCGGCGGAGCGGACGCCACGGCGCGGCGGAGCTGCTCGATGGCCGCATCCGCCTCGCGGAGCCGGTAGGTGAGCATCCGGATGATCCCTTCGGCGATCTCCACCTGCTCGTGGAGCATCTCGTAGAACTCCTCGTTCCCGATGGCGAGGACCTCGGTCTCCTCGGCCGCCTCGGCGGTGGCGCTCCGCGGCACCTCATCGAGCACCGCCATCTCGCCGAAGGCCTCCCCCGTGCCCAGTGTGGCGAGGGGCGTGCCGTCGTGGCTGATCGTGACCGACCCCCGCACCACGACGAAGAGCGCGTCGCCGATCTCCCCCTGGGTGAAGATCCTCTCCCCCTTGCCGTACGCGAGCACCTCGGCCATCCGCGCGAGGGGCGCGAGGTCCTCGCCCGCCAGCCGGGCGAAGACGGGTGCGCTCTTGAGGAACAGGATCTTCTCGACCGTGGAGTACATGGGGATCTTCTCCGGTTGCGTACCGTCGAGGCGCGCGAGAGCCGCCGCCGCGTGGCGCGCGACGATCGGGTCGGGGTCGTGGACGAGGGGCCGGATGCGCGCCACGCCCGCGTCCTTCTCCACCTTCTCGAGCGCGAGGATGCCCGCCTCGCGGACGAGGGGCTCGTGATGGTGGAGCGCGAGGTCCGCTTCCTGCGCCGCCTCGGGCGCGCCCTTCCGCGCGAGCGCGTCCATCGCCACGAGGACGATGTACGGGTTCGGGTGGCGGCAGTGGAGGCGCAGGAACTCCGCCGGCGCGGGAGCGGGCGGCACCAGCGCCGCCGCCTTCCGCGCGCGCTCCTCGATCGGCATGTCGTCGAGGAACGGCATCACGAGCGGGCGGAGCGGCGGGTCGAGGACGGTGTCGAGCACCTCGATGGCGTTGGCGCGCCGGCGCGGCTCGAGCATGTGTTCGCGCACCAGGCGCAGCGGCTCGGGATCGTAGCGCAGCTCGAGGATGCGCAAGATGCGCCGCATCGCGCGCTCCCGCCGGAACTCGAAGATCTCGGTCAGGAGCGGCGTCTCGAACTGCGGCTTCGCCTTGGCCCAGCCGACGAGATTCCGGTAGGTGTCGAGGAGTTCCGCGTCGACCAGGGCCTGGACCGGGGCCAGCGGCTCGGGCTCCCGCTGCAGCGACTGCCGGAGGTGCGAGAGGGCCGCGAAGGTCCGCAGGCGCAGGTGGCTGTCGCGGACGGAGGCGAGGCGCCGCAGGGCGTCGTACGTCTCCTCGGCGGGGATGTGGCGCAGGAGCCGCGGGACCAGGAGGCGCACCGCGCGCGGCGCCGACTCGTCGGCGAGGAGCGCGATCAGCGGCGCGACGGCGGGCACGCCCACGGCGACGAGCGCCGAGCCCGCCTTGCGCCGGGTCGCGGGCGTCATCAACGCGTCGATGAGCGCCGGCACGAGCCGCGGGTCGGCCACCCCCGGGGCCGCTTTGAGGGCGGCGCGGCGGACGGTCGCGTCGGTGTCGGCGAGGAGCCGGCGGAGGGGGCGGTAGGCGTCGGCGCCGAGGGTGCCGAGGGTCCGCGCCGCCTCGACGCGATCGTCGCGGGAGGCGGACGCCAGCATCCGGCCCAGCTGGCCTCCGCCGACGATGCCCCCCTCGATGCCGCCGTGCCGCAGGAGCCCCGCGAGGCTCGCGACGCGGACGTCGTGCGCCGGATCCTCGAGGAGGGGCACGAGACGGTCCACGGCGTCGTCGCGGGCGAGGGCGGCGTACGCCCCCGCCGCGGCCGAGCGGACGTCGCCGTCCGCGTCGCCGAGGGCCTCCTCCGCCGGCGCCGGGTCGGCGCCCGTCTGTGCGCCGAGCTCGCGCAGCGCTGCGGCCCGGACGACGGCGTCGGGGTGCCGCGCGAGGCGCGCCACCGCCTCCATGTAGGGCTGCGACCGCTCCCCCGCCAGCTGCTCGAGGGCGACGAGGATCCGGCGCGGCTCGCCTTCCTCGAGACTCCCCAGGAGCGCCTGCCGGCCGGCGGCGTCGAGCACCTGCTCGTGGTCGAGGACGAGCGCGCCCCGCGCGCTCAGCGTCGCCTCGAGGTTGCGCAGGTAGAGCCGGCGCGTCGCCGGGATGATCCCGATCCAGACCACGACGAGCGCCAGGCTGACGAAGGAAAGGAGCTGCACGTGCCCCGCCGGCACGAGCGGCGTAAGGAGGATGAGGGCGATGCCGCCGAGCCCGTAGCCGAGGGGCTTGACCACCGCGTCAAGGAAGGCGCGGGTGCGCGCCTTCACCGCGAGGGGGAAGGGGACGTACAGCGCCTGCAGCGTCGTCTCGTGGATCGTGTACTGGAAGCCGTTGTCGGCGAACTTCATCACCGTGGCGACCGCCAGCTTCGGGAACAGCAGGAGCGTCGCGCTCGCGGCACCCCACACGCCCGGCATCACCGACATCCCCGCGCCCACGCCGAAGCGGGCGAGGATCCGCGGTGTCACGAACATCTGGAAGAGGAACGAGACGATGCCGGTCCCGGCGTAGAAGAGGCTGAAGAACCGGGCCAGCGCATCCTCGCGGTAGGTCGCGCGGGCGATGGCCTTGAACTGGTAGTCGCCGAGGGTGAGGCCGATGAAGGTCAGGAGCAGGAAGAACCCCAGCATCCGGACGTACGGGTCGGTCAGGATGCGGGGCGGCGGGCCGCGGCGCCGCGGCTCCGCCCCGGCCCGCATCTGGTGCTCGGGCTTCGGCTCGCGGGAGATGACGAGGGCGAGGATCGCGATGCCGAGCATCAGTCCCGCGAGCACGAAGAGCAGCTGGGAGGTGCCGATCGCCTTGACGGCTACGCCGGTCCCGAGCCCCACGACCACGGTGCCGAGCGGCCGCGCCGCCCCGATGGTCCCGAAGAGGCGCTTGGCGCTGCGGGCGTCGTGGAGGTCGTTGGCCAGCGTCCAGAACTGCACGATGAAAAGGTTCGAGACGATCTCCGCCCAGATGTAGAAGGCGGGGTACACCCAGTCGGCCCCCGCCCGGACCAGCCCCCAGACCGACAGGTAGGTCACGATGCCGATGCCGGCGAACGCCACGATCACGCGGTGGCGGGAGAAGCGGTCGGCCACCCGGGAGTACACCACAACCGTGATCGCGGAGGCGATGCCGTAGAGGACGAACATCCACGGCAGCGCCTTCAGGGAATAGCGGCTGAGGAAGAGGGTGTCGCGGACCGTGCGGCCGAGGATGAAGACCGCCGAGGCGAGGAAGAGCTGCGTGAAGAGGAGGGCGCTCCGCCGGCCTTCGCCGGGGCGGATGTCGAGGGTCGCCGCCAGGAAGGTGGCGAGCGGGCTGCCGGGACGGCTCACGCCAGCCCCCGATGGGGCGCTTGCGCCCCGCGCCTCGATGGTGAATAGTCGGCGGATGTCACTTTCCGACCTCCTCGCACAGAACCGGGCCTGGGCGGCCGCCCAGGTGGCACGGGACCCCGACTACTTCGCGCGGCTGACCGGGGGACAGCACCCGCGGGTGCTCTGGATCGGCTGTTCCGACTCGCGCGTTCCCGCCGAACAGGTCCTCGGCTGCGGGCCCGGTGACCTGTTCGTGCACCGGAACGTGGCCAACATCGTCGCCTACAACGACATCAACATCGCTGCCGTCGTCCAATTCGCAACCCACAACCTCGGGATCGAGGACGTGGTGGTGTGCGGACACTATGGCTGCGGGGGGATCCGGGCCGCCTGCGCGCACGAGGCCCCCACCGGCTACATCGGCGACTGGCTGGCGATCGCGGGGTGGGCGCAGCGCGCCGTGGACGCCCGCCTCGCCGCCGCCGGACGGGTGCCGGACCGGGAGGCCTACCTCCGTCTGGTGGTCGAGGAGAACGTCCGCCTCCAGCTGACCCACCTCTCGCACCTGTCGGTGGTGCGCGACCGGTGGGCCCGCACCCCCGGCGTGCCCCGCCTGCACGGATGGGTGTACGACATCGGGACCGGACTCGTCAAGGCCGTCGAGGGGAGCGATACTTAGCCGATGACGGTGGCACGCGGGTTGCGGCCGTAACCGTCCGTACTATTCCCGAGTCCCCATCACTCTCGTGAGGTGTTGGAATGCCGACTGAAAGTCTCACCATTACCGACAATCGGACCGGGAAGACGTACGTCGTGCCGATCGACGGGGGCACCGTCAAGGCGATGGACCTGCGTCAGATCCGGACGTCGGAGGAGGACTTCGGTCTGATGGCGTACGATCCGGCGTTCCAGAACACGGCGTCGTGCCGGAGCGCGATCACCTTCATCGACGGGGAGCGCGGGATCCTGGAGTACCGCGGGTATCCAATCGACCAGCTGGCGGAGCGGAGCAGCTTCCTGGAGGTGGCGTACCTGATCGTGCACGGGGAGCTGCCGACGCAGCCGCAGCTGGATGACTGGTGCTTCCAGATTTCGGAGCACTACATCATCCATGAGAACATCAAGAAGTTCATCGACGGGTTCCACCACGACGCACACCCGATGGGGATGCTGCTGAGCACGGTGGGGGCGCTGTCGGCGTTCTATCCGGACGCGAAGCGCATCTTCGATCCGGCCACGCGGCAGAAGCAGATGTACCGGCTGATCGGGAAGATGCCGACGCTGGCGGCGTTCGCGTACCGGCACAGCCGGGGGCTGCCGTACGAGTACCCCGACCCGCGGCTCAGCTACGCCGGGAACTTCATGGCGATGCTGTGGAAGCGGACGGGGGGGGAGGAGCGGTACACGCCGAACCCGGTGCTGGAGAAGGCGCTGGACCTGCTGTTCATCCTCCACGCGGACCACGAGCAGAACTGCAGCACGAGCTCGGTGCGGGTGGTGGGGTCGTCGCAGCCGGATCCCTACTGCGCGGTGGCGGCGGGGATCGGGGCGCTGTTCGGGCCGCTGCACGGCGGGGCGAACGAGGAAGTGCTCAAGATGCTGCGGGAGATCGGGGACAAGGAGAAGGTGTACGACCACATCAAGCGGGTGAAGCGGGGCGAGGTGAAGCTGATGGGCTTCGGCCACCGCATCTACAAGAACTACGATCCGCGCGCGGCCATCATCAAGCAGGCGGCGCACGATGTGTTCGCCGTGACGCGCACGAACCCCCTCCTGGACGTCGCCATCGAACTGGAGCGGATCGCGCTGTCGGACGACTACTTCGTGAGCCGCAAGCTGTACCCGAACGTGGACTTCTATTCGGGGCTGATCTACGAGGCGCTGGGCTTCCCGGTGGAGATGTTCACGGTGCTGTTCGCGGTGGCGCGGACGGTGGGGTGGCTGGCGCAGTGGCAGGAGATGCTGCTCGACAAGGAGCAGAAGATCGCGCGGCCGCGGCAGGTCTTCACGGGCCATCGCGGGCGCACCTACGTTCCCATGGCGGAAAGGTGACGATCGTGTGAAGCGGGTCCTCATCATCGGTGCGGCGGGGCGGGACTTCTTCAACTTCCTCACCGTGTTCAAGGACGACCGGGACGTCGAGGTCGTCGCGTTCACGGCGCAGCAGATCCCCCACATCTCCGACCGGCGGTTCCCGGCGGTCCTCGCCGGGCCCCGGTATCCGCAGGGCATCCCGATCTACCCGGAGTCGCGGCTCGAGGGGCTGATCCGCGAGCTGCACGTGGACACGTGCGTGCTCTCGTACTCCGACCTGTCGGCGGAGGTGGTGCTCCATCTCTCGGCGCGGGTGAACGCGGCGGGCGCCGACTTCGTGATGCTCGGCGCGCACCATCAGCTCCGGTCGAAGAAGCCGGTCGTGGCCGTGTGCGCCTCGCGCACGGGGGCGGGGAAGAGCCCCCTCTCGCGCGCCATCGTCCCCTTCCTGCGGCAGGCGGGCCTCCGGGTGGCGGTGATCCGGCACCCGATGCCGTACGGCGACCTGGCCGCGCAGGCGGTGCAGCGGTTCGCCACCGAGGCCGATCTCCTGCGGCACAAAGTCACCGTCGAGGAGCGCGAGGAGTACGAACCCCACATGGCCCACGGGTCGGTGGTGTTCGCCGGCGTGGACTACGCCGCGATCCTCGCGGCGGCGGAGCAGGAGGCGGACGTCATCCTCTGGGATGGCGGGAACAACGACACGTCGTTCATCAAGGCCGACCTCTACTTCACCGTCGTGGACCCGCACCGTGCGGGCCACGAGCTGACGTACTACCCGGGCGAGACGAACGTGCGGCTCGCGGACGTCATCGTCATCAACAAGGTGGACACGGCGCCCGCCGCGGGGATCGCGACGGTGCGCGAGAACGTGCGCCGGGCGAACCCCAGGGCGCGGATCGTGGACGCCGCGTGCACCGTCACGGCCGAGCATCCGGAGGTGCTCACCGGCAAGCGCGTGCTCGCCATCGACGACGGCCCGACCCTCACTCACGGCGGGATGGCGTTCGGTGCCGCGGTGCTGGCGGCGCGCGCCGCCGGCGCGCGGGAGCTGGTGGACCCGCGCCGCTTCGCGGTCGGCGAGATCAAGGACGCGCTGGCGCAGTACCCGCACGTCCAGGCCGCGCTCCCCGCCCTCGGCTACGGTGACAAACAGATCCGGGACCTCGAGGCGACGATCGCGCGCGGCGTCGCGGACGGCGTCGAGGCCGTGGCAATCGGGACGCCCATCGATCTCGCGAAGCTCGTGAAGATCGGCGTCCCCCAGACGCGCGTGAACTACGAGATCGCCCTGCAGGGCGGTGTGGTGCTGGGAGACCTGCTCGCCCCGGTGCTGCCGGCGGCGGGCGCGACGAAGCACTAGCGCGCACCGCGCACCACGAACGGCCGAGCGGCCGGCGGGGATCCCTCGCCGGCCGCTCGCCTTTTCCGCGTGTCCATCGCGTCCCGCCTCCCACCACGGATCCGTCACGCACGCCGCACGCGGAAATCCGTGCGCGCTCCGGAGTTCTACGTACGTACTCGCCGAGTCCACACGCGTCTGCAAGGGGCACGAAATGTGCGCGTTTCGGCCTCTGCCGGAGCGCGCGTCGTGCCGTCACCGCGCGAGTGCGGGGCGGACGACGCGGCGCGGGCGCGGTTCGCCGGGGACGTCGTCCAACGGGTCGCATCGGCCGGTGCCACGATCGCCAGGAGCGAAGCTCATGCCTACGCCTGAACACGGTGACGCGAACGCCGTGCGCATCGGGGTCTACATCTGCCACTGCGGCACCAACATCGCGGGCACGGTGGACGTGCACGCGGTCGCGGAGCACGCGGGCACGCTGCCGGGGGTCGTGGTCGCCCGGGAGTACAAGTACATGTGCTCCGATCCGGGCCAGGAGCTGATCAAGGCGGACATCCGGGAGCACCGGCTGGACCGGATCGTCGTGGCCTCCTGCTCGCCGCACCTGCACGAGAAGACGTTCCGCGGCGCGGTCGCCGACGGCGGGGTGAACCCGTTCCACTTCCAGATGGTGAACATCCGCGAGCACGTCTCGTGGGTGCATCCCGACAAGCGGGCCGGCACGGAGAAGGCCGACGCGCTCGTCCGGGCGGCGGTGCGCCGGGTGCGGCACCACAAGCCGCTGGAGACTCGGCGGGTGCCGGTGCGGAGCGACGTCCTGGTGGTGGGGGGCGGCATCGCCGGCATCCACGCGGCCCTCACCCTCGCCGATGCCGGGAAGCACGTCACGCTGGTGGAGCGGGAGCCGACCATCGGCGGCCACATGGCGATGTTCGACAAGACCTTCCCCACCCTCGACTGCGCCGCCTGCATCCTCACGCCGAAGATGACGGCGGTGAAGGCCCACCCGAACATCACCCTCTGGGCCTACGCCGAGGTGCAGGCGGTGAGCGGGTACGTCGGGAACTTCACGGTCACGGTGAAGCGGAAGCCCCGCTACGTCCGCGACGACGTGTGCGTCGGCTGCCAGGAGTGCATCGACGCCTGTGTCTACAAGGTCGGGAAGGAGCCGGACGCCTTCAACCTCGGGATGTCGAAGCGCAAGCCGATCTACCTCCCGTTCCCGCAGGCGGTGCCG
>Ga0208716_1000514_pt1 | contig 16062 bp, 8 predicted proteins | sample NGESurdeep092012_8_FD_184482 | JGI IMG/M metagenome (GOLD analysis project Ga0208716, IMG submission 184482) | Arctic peat soil microbial communities from Barrow, Alaska - NGEE Surface sample 415-3 deep-092012 (SPAdes) | ecosystem: Environmental > Terrestrial > Soil > Wetlands > Peat ...
CTCCCCTCGCGAATTCGTTGTGGAGGTAGCAGGACCTCAGGTATTGCGAGTGCATCCTTGCTGGCATCCGGGTGCTGTCCTTGTTCCACACCAACAGGTCAAAGGCCGGGGGCTTGTTGCCGAGCAGCCAGTTGTTGATGACGTAGCTGAAGATCAGGTCGTTGGCCCGCAGTGCGTCGAAGGTGTGCGCCATGTTGCTGGAGTCAAGGAAGCCGGCCTTTTCCATCTGCTTCTCCAGACCGGCGATCGTGGGCTCATCGGTGAAGACGCCGAGCACGCCCGGAGTCGAGAAGTCGGTGAGGGTGTTCAGGAACGTGGCGGACTTGATCGAGTGATCACCGTTAGCTGCGTTGTGAGCCAGAGCCATCGCCGTCAGCGTTCCCCCCAGACAGACCGACAGGGTGTTGACCTCCTCCGCGCCGGTGATCTCGCGCACGACCCGGACCGCGTCCAGCACGCCCTGTTTCAGGTAGTCCGCGAAGTTCAGGTCACGCATCGTGGCATCAGGGTTGCGGTAGCTGATCGCGAAGCAGGTGTGTCCATGCTGGACCGCCCACTCGATCAGGCTTCTGCCGGGAGCCAGGTCCATGATGTAGTACTTGTTGATCCACGGTGGGCAGAAGAGAAGCGGGACGGCATGCACCTGCTTGCCCTGCGGTTCGTACTGAATCAGCTCGATCAGATCGCTCCGGTAGACCACCGCACCGGGGGTCGCGGCCATGTTGACGCCAACCTCGAAGCCCGTGCTGTCGACCTGCGAGGGCCAGCCTCCGTTGTGGAGGATGTCGTCCAGCATGTTCTTTGCGCCCCTGAAAACGCTCTTGCCCCCGGTGTCGAACGCACGCCGGACGGCCGCGGGGTTGCCGGGCAGAGTGTTGGTGGGCGAGAGAGCGTCGACGATGAACCTGGCAGCGAACCGCGCCTTGGTCTCTTCAGTGGCATCCAGCTCTGCCGCATCCAGCAGCTCGTCCACCATCTGGCTGGTCAGCAGGTACTCCTGTTCCAGCAGGTAGTACAACGGGTTGTCGGCGAACGCTGGATCGACGAACCGCTTGTCGGAGGGTTTGGGCGACACAGGTCCGGACTCGTCGACGCCCACCGCTCGCGCTCCGGCTGCGCGCACTGCGGCAGCCAGGCCGATCGCCAACCGGCCGCTGGCGGCGGCCGTCCCAGCCGGGTTCTTGGCCAGCGCTCCACCTGCAGCAACAAGTGACCGCAGGAACGCCACCGGGTCGGCGCCGACCAACGGGTCCTCGGCAACGCCCAGACGGTCGAGAACCGATCGCCCTGCTGACTCGACGGTGCTTATTGCAGACTCGAAGCTATTCGCTGAACTCATGATGTCGAACTCCTAATCGGCCTGTGAACGAAGAAGTTTGGTGCCCCAGCGGTGGGTGGAATCAGGTTTCTGTGTCGGTGTCCGCGACGTAGCTGCGGTAGACCCCGAGAAGTGCGTGGCGTTGCGCTTCCGTGAGCCGCCGGTCGGCGCGGATCGCGTGTTCGGTTGCGTCGTCGTCCAAAGTGTCGGCGGGACCGATCAGGCCGGCCTGCTCGAACAGCGTCTCAGCCGACACGTTCAACGCCTCCCCGATCGACTTGAGCACCCGCACGGACGGCTCATGCAGCCCGCGCTCGACCTGGCTCAGGTAGGGGTTGGAGACCTTGGCCAGCGCAGATAGCTGACGCAGCGACAGATTGGCCATCTGTCGCTGCGCCCGGATGAAGTCTCCCAGCATCCGCCGGGCGTCATCCTGTGCTGTTGTCATTGACTCTTCTGCTTCCTGAGTCTCTGTTTCCTGCGTCGAATCTATGTGCTGCCGAGCTGAGGCCGTGATCCGGATCAGTTCGTCTTCGCGGGGACGAGGGCGTTCGTCAGCTGCAGAGCGAACTCACGCTGGGCGTTGAGCAGGTCAGCTGCAACATCGAAGGTGTACTTGGTTGCGGCCTCCATGCCAGGCATGGCCGGGATGCCAGGAATCTTGGGGAGGTCCATGACGGGAAGCACCGAGACGGCCTTGACCCAGGTCTGGGCGGCGTCGATGGAAAGCTGCTGGCCCTGCTGGACGGCAGAGACCAACTGCTCACGGAACTTCTGGGCAAGGGCCGGCATCTCGGTGGCGGTATCGCTCGCGGTCTTGGTGTTCGGTGTTGCCACTGTGAACTCCTTAAGAGACTTGGAAGGTGCACGGCGTCGCCGACACACGAGAAACATACCTACCGAGTGCTTGGTATGTCAAGCACTCGGTAGGTATGTTCTTTCTTCGTATCTGTGTGGTGCCTACTACATGTCCAGACCGCCGTTGACGCCCCAGACCTGGCCGGTTATATATGCTGACGCGTCCGCAGCCAGGAAGTGGACCACGCGTGCGATTTCTTCGGGATGGCACAGTCGGCCGACGGGAATGGTCGACCTGATCTTGTCCAGTACCTTTTCCGGGATGTTCTCGAGCATCTCGGTGGCTACGAATCCGGGGGTCACGGTATTCACGGTGATGCCGACGCCGTCTTCTTGGAGCCTGCCAGCCCGCGCGAGGATGAAGGCCGCCTCCTTCGCGAGGGTCTTGGTCAGTCCCAGCATGCCTGCCTTGGATGCGGCGTAGTTTGCCTGACCGATATTTCCGGTCTCGCCGATGACAGAGGAGACGAAGATGATGCGACCGGTCCCGCGTTCGACCATGTGCTCCAACGCTGGCTGAGCCATGTAGAACGAGCCTGAGAGGTTCACCGACAGAACGGTGTCCCAGTCCTGTATCGACATCTTCATGGCCATCTTGTCCATGGTGATGCCGGCGTTGTTGACCAGGATGTCGATCCGGCCGTGCTGGTCGAGCACCTCCTCGACCACCCGACGACAGTCGTCGGGCTTGGAGACGTTGCCCTGGTGGATGGTGGCCCGCCCGGGGCCGTCGAAGTCGCGCTCGAACTCCTTGATGAACTGCTCGGCGTTTTCCCGATCCCCGCTGTATCCCGCAGCGACTGAAGCACCCTGGCTGGCAAGGCTCTTGCAGATCGCGGCCCCGATACCCCGGGTTCCGCCGGTGACGAGTGCGACTCGCCCCGCGAGCTTCTCGCCCACTACCCCCGTGGCTGGTTCGATAATGACTGAGCTGATGTCTTTCATGAGGCGCCTCCCAGGCTGTTGCCGCAGAACGCCGGCAAGTAGCCGAGCCCAGCGCGCGCCACGAAATCGCCGTGGGCACGGTCAAAGACAGAGTTGTATGACGTCCTTCGCCCAGGTCGACTCGTGGCTGATGCGTTGAGTATGTCGTGATAGTCGTCCCCTGGCTAGGGTTAGATTTCTCACCGAGGCAATGGCTATCTTTTCACCGAGCGCATCAGACCTGCCCCGGTTAGGGTTGAGTCGCGACCTCGCTCCAGCGTGGACTTGGGCCCGCGCACCAGCCGGGAGACGGCTGATGTTGGGCAAGCGCCCCATCAGAATGAAGAACCCTCAAAGGATGTGGCACATGCAGCCATTTGTTGTGAACCGTCATGACCGGATCGTGTTCCCGTCCAACTTCGTCCCCCAGCTGGACCTGTCTGTCATACACAGCCTCGAGCAGCTTGACAGCGTGATCAGACGCGACTTCGAGGTGAAGGCGCCGTCCGGCACGGACATCTTGCACAGGGTCGAGGAGGGCGCCTACGCCACTCGCTATGACCTGCTGCGCGACCTTGCCCTGAACCTCTTCTGGACCAACCGGTTTGCGATGACGCTGTATGAGAAGCGGCCCATCCGCTGGGCAGATGTTCCGCGCACGCGTCCCGACGTCTTCATGCCGATCGTGACTCCGTGGCGGGACGGTGACCGCAAGGTCGCCGCCGTGCTGGGTGCCTACGAGGCGCTGCCACCGACCTGGGACCGCGAGGTGGAGGACGGCATCTTCGCGACTCTCTTCGACGTATTCGGCCACCGTAAGCACGACGCCACCGATCTGCAGCCGGTCAAGCCCACCGTGGCCGAGATCCTGTCCGATCCGCGCAACCTGACCTTCAGGTTGCCCCGCTTTGACCCCGACTTCCCCATGTACGACTTGGCCGACATCGTCGACAGCGCCGAGGAGGTGCCCGAGCTCGAGGCACTGAGCCGCTGGGCCAAGGTGCTGCACAACCAGTACCCCTGGGAGCGCTCCCAGGCAGAGCTTGTCGAGGTCGGCCAGTTGCGCGACGACGACTACGTCGTGGTCATGTACCCGCGTGACCAGGAGGTGCGCCACTTCCTGCGACGCCTTGAGTCCGGCGTGGTGCCTGCGGCCGGATCGAAGGCCCCGGAGGCCGTCCAGCCGGTGCGGCCCTACCCGGCAGTGAACGTGCGGAGCCAGTTCTCGGTGATGCCGAAGATCGAGGCGCTGGCGGTGGTTCACGGTGAGCTGGTCTGCAGCAATGACGACCTCATCCGCAACTCGGCATACAACTGGTCACCGATGACGGCGGACGAGATCCTTCAGAAGACCGGAATCGAGTCGCGGCGTTACACCGTGCAAAGCATCGAGGCGATCGCGCTTCAAGCAGCCAAGGCTGCCCTGGCTCACTCAGGCCGTGGTCCCGAAGAGATCGGGGCGGTACTGGTCTGCACCTGCACGAGCACCCGGATCATCCCCTCGATAGCCACCTGGATCTCGGGAGAGCTGGGCATCTACCAGACTCATGCGTCCTGCGACATCATCGCCGCGTGTGCCGGGATGGCTTACGGTCTGTCCGATGCGACCCGGCTTCTCCAAGAGGTGCAGCGTCCCGTGCTCGTCGTGTGCGTGGAGAAGTTCTCGGACAAGATCGGCAACGTCCGGCCGTCTCGGATGATCTTCGGTGACGGCGCGGCTGCTTTCGTGGTTGGCGTTGCACCGGCGGGCGAAGCGCCGGACATCGAGTTCATGCAGACCTACGCCAGCGGTCCCGCGAGCCAGGTGAACTCGATCATCTGGCCCAACCCCGCCTTCGACAACAACATCACCGTGTACGGCCCGGAGGTCAAGAAACTGGCCGGTCGCTACCTTGAGCAGATGATCGGAGAGCTCACAGTGCTGCCCGATCCCGACGGAGTGAAGGCTTCATTGCTGGAGAGCATCGACCTCATCGTTCCCCACCAGGCCAACAAGACGATGGTGACCGCCCTTGCCCTGAAGGCTGGGCTGTCGGAGGACAGTCTCTACTTCAACGTCGAGACGGTCGGCAACGCCTCGTCGGCGAGCATTCCGCTGGCGATTCATGACGCAGTCCGTGACGGCGTCATCAAGGAGCCCACGCGCATCTTCGCTCCAGGCTTTGGTGCCGGTGCGGTGGCCGGGTACTGCGTGATGCGTATTGATCCGGCCGTCGTGGCAATCTCGGTCGACGTGCCGGCCGGGCACGGTGAGCCCTTCTCGGCGAGCGGGCAACAGGTTCCCCAGCCGTCCCCGGAAGACACGCAGCTGGCGTTCGGGTAGGCCCTTGCCTCGGTAGGCCTGCGTGGGGTGGGTCTACAGCGGGCAGGTCTTGTAGCGGGGTGGTCGGCAACGGCGCCCCGCTACAGGAGTTCTGGGTGCTGCAGCGGAGGCATCCGCAATGCGCGTATTGCTAATGCCTGGCCGGTCCAGGGCCTGGACAGAGCGCGGCGATCTCAGATGGCGGCGACTCGTTGGAGGTAGTTCAGCGAAGCCCAGCCGAACGGGATGGGCAGCCAGTAGGTGCACAACCGGAAGAGCAGGACTGACGAGACGGCGATTTCGCGGTCCAGGCCGCCCACCGTGACGAGCCCCCCGATCAGCGCTAGCTCGACTCCGCCGAGACCTCCCGGGGTCGGCACCGCCGAGCCGATGATGGCGCCCGCGAAGTAGGCCACCGCCACGGTGGGGACAGCGGGCGTTGCCCCGAAGGCCCGGGTCGCGCAGGTCAGCGCGGCCACGAACGACATGTCCAGCATCAGTGCCCCGGCGAACAGGGTCACCACCTTGCGTGGGTCCTGGAATATGGCCACGACCCGGGGGACGACGCGGCGCACCACCGGCAGAAACCGTCCGATGACGAGTCTGCGACCGGACGGCACGGCAAGTGCCAGGAGCAGCAGGCCCACGAGCACGATCAGGCCGATCACGGCCGGCAGCGCGGGTCTGAAAGCCGCTTGTGACCCGGTGCCGGCCAAGACGCTAGAGAGAAGGAGCAGGACGAAGTAGCTCGAGAACTGGGCGAGCTGGGCCAGTCCGAGGCTGCCGCCGGCGACCGCCGGGTCGACCCCCGCCTTTTGCAGATATCGCATGTTGAGCGCGACGTTGCCGATGGCCGACGGGGCGACCAGTCCACTGAAAGCCACCGCGAGCTGGGTCATGTATGTCCGCACGAACCGCAGCTGGGTGGTTACTACCCCGGTGATCACCAGCGACGCCCCCGTAATGGTCAGCGCGGTGAAGCCGAGTACCCCCAGGGCCCAACCCCACTGGGCTTGGGACAGGACCGTCCCGACCTTCATCCCCGCCAGCTGCGTCAGCAGCACGTAGGCCGCGATGCCGCCACCGAGCACCGTCACCAGGGTGCGGGGGGTCAGCCGCCGAAGCTCAATCGGCTCGGGCGGCGCTTCTTCAGGAGCCAGCTCGAGCACGAGCTCACGGATTTGCCGCAACAGGCCCTTGTGAGCTCGCAGGGCGGCGCGGGTCGAGGTGCTCATGGCGACGCTCTGGACCAGTGGAAGGGCTTTGACCATGGCCTGGCTGCCGAGAGATGACACACCGCTGGCCACAGCTCTGTCCGGACCCACCAGAAGTGCCAACGTTGTGAGGAGCTGCGCCACGTCGATACGCAGCGAGAGGTCCGCGGCGGCGATGTCGCCGGTTCCCGTCGCACTCAGGCCGGCACCCCCACGTTTGTCGAGCAGGAGATTGTCCAGGCTCAGGCCACGGTGGGCGATCTGGGCTCTTTGCAGGAGGATCAGAAGCTGCCAGAAGGCGGCCAGGTCGGCGTTGCTCAGGGACCCCGGCTCCACCTGGTCAAGGGTTGAGCCCTCGGTCGGACGGTAGGCAAGGACCGCCGCAAACGGCCCCACCTCAGCGGCCGCGAGCAGCTCTGGCGCCCTCACGCCAGCGCTGGCCACCGCCATTGCCATCAGGGCGTGGTGCTCGACCGCGCGGCGCACGCTCAGGGATGGACCGCGGGCGGATGGCCCACGCAACCGCAGCCGGCGAAGCAGGCGCCGGCTGGCGGCGGCGCCGAAGGTGTCACGGTCCAGGACGCGAACGTCCAGGCGCCCCGCCGGCCCTGACCCGGCATACCGCCGTCCCGTGTTGGGTGCCGGGTCGAGCAGCTCCAGCCGGCTGATGTCCAGCCCGCATCCGAGGAGCGCGTCGGCGACCTCGGTGCCTCGCGGGCGGTTCGAGACGACGCCCCAGGCGACGTGCGCCATCAGCCCGACGACCCAGCCGAGAATGGCGCTGGCGAACAGCGCCAATGCCGTGACCCCACCGGACAGGAACCCCGACAGGATCGCGGATCCCACGACAACCACAGCTGCTTTGCGCAGGATGGACCGACCGCCGAGCCCTGACACGGTGAAGAATGCAACGCTGGCCACGATCAGCCCGTCCAGGGGCTCGGTGCGGTCGGCCGTGGGTTGAACCTTGGTCAAGGCGTTTACCACGGCGCCGAGGTGGCCAGCGAGAATCAGCTGTTGTAGCAGCAACGCCAGCAAGGCACCGACGCCAGCAGCGATGACTGCCTCCAAGAGCTGCCATGATCGCGAGCGCATCACCAGATCGACGCCTTTGACCACCAGCAGGAGAAGGAGCCCGATTCCGCCGGCCCAGCTGAGGAGCTGCAGCAGAACGCTCGGCAAGGCGCCACCGGCTCCGACGAGGTCCTTCTCCAGGCCGGTGGCGGTTCCTACGGCGAGGGTGCCCAGACCAACCGTGGCAGACAACAGCACCAGGGCGAACAGCAGGGCGAACACGTCGATGGGACGCCGGACCCGACCGCTGGGCGGCTCGATGACTTCCACCCTTTTCGCCTCGACATGCGCGAGCGGGGTCTGGTTCACTCCTTCATACTGCCGTGACCAAGCGATATTGCGTTACTTATACGGTGCGGCATGTCTTCCTTGTGCCGATGAGTGAGACCGCTGCTGACGGCTTCAACCAGTCGCGGACGGAGTTCGCGCGCACTGATCACCGCGTCGACCGAACCCACCTGCACCGCCCGGTCAATGCTGTGGATGCTGTCGAACTCCGCGGCGACCTCGCCGAGCTTCTGGGAGCGAACACTGGAGCGCAGCTGTGCCAGGTCGGTGACCAAAGCTGCCCGCTCGGCGCCCTCGGCGCTCGACATCACAGCCTCGAGATCCACGACCCGCGGGTCGGACGCGGTGCGTGAGTCCACCTCGCCGGCGAAGACCACCGCCGCCGCCGGTGCTCCTCCGATGACCGATGCGAACGACCCCTCGACCGCTAGTACTGTCAGCCCGGCATTGAGCGCCTTGGAGAAGACCACGAAGGCACCGCCGTGATATCTCGATACGACGCAGAACACGATCGGTCCTTCGAAGTTCACGATCGCCCGGCCGATCTCGGCGCCGTACTCGAGCTGCAGGTGTCGCATCGAGTCCGGCGACCCGTCAAAGCCCGACAGGTTTGCCAGGACGACGACAGGCCGGTTGCCGCTTGCGGCGTTGATCGCCCGGGCGGTCTTCTTCGACGATCGTGGGAACAACGTTCCTGCCGTCCAGGTGTCGGGTCCGTCGCTCGGGGGGAACCCGGGCCGCGGCTGAGGCCGGGACTCGATCCCGATCAACGACACCGGCCACCCGCCAAGGTGTGCGTCGAAGACGACCGAGGTCTCGGCTCCGGCCATACCGGCCCAGCGCTCGAGCACCTTGTGGTCCTGGTCGGCGACCGAGTTCATCAACGTGCGAATGTCGAACGGCTTCTTGCGGTCGGGGTTGGTTGCCGGAGAGAAGATGTCGCCAACGGTTCGGAACTCGTTGTCAGTCACCTCGTGCGGGTAGCTGCATACGTCGCGGTCCACGGGGTCACCGGTGGCGGCCCGTCGTGGTGCGCCTTCGCCCGGCACGACGTAGGTGTGGTCGTAGTGTGCGAGCAGCAGGTCGCAGGCACCGGCCAGGTCGGGCGCCCAGTACTGCGCCTGACCGTTCGGACCCATGACACGGTCGTAGCCGCCAATGCCGAAGTTGTCCTCGGCCGAGACCCCGCCCGAGAAGTCGAGCGAATGCTTGCCGGTCAGCACCATGGCGCTGTCCGGCGTCATCACCAGGATCCCCTTGGTGTGCATCAACATCGTGGCTTCGGCATTCCAGTAGGGCTGGGCTCCGACATTGATCCCCGCTACGACGATGTTGATCTCGCCGCCGCCCTGGGTGAAGGTCACGATGCGGCGTAGCGCCAGTGCCACCCAGTCCATGTTCTCGGTGCCCGAGTCCATCGAGATCCGCGCGCCCGCCGACAGTGCGAACCACTCGACAGGAACGCCGAGCTGCTCGGCCAGATCGAGCGCAGCGATGACTCTCGCACACTCGGCCTCGGCCACGGCACCCAGCGCACGGGTGGGGTCACCCAGCAGAACGACCCGCGTGACGCCCTCGGGATGACGCACGGTCAGGGTCCGGGCCAGCCCGACCACCAGCCCGGCGCGGTTGCCTCCGGGCGCGCGCTGAACCGGCACGAGCGCACCGTCGTCGTCCAGGTCGTGCTCGACGAAACTGCCGTACTCCCTGGTGATCAGGCTCACCAGCTCATAGGGATATACGGTGCCGCGTCGGCGGGAGCGTAAGACCTTCTGCGCGTAGTCGTCCAGCGGATGCAGTCGCTCGGTCGGCGCGCCGGTCACTGCCGTGACGACGCCGGCGCCGGGCTGGTAGGAGAACCGGACGGCGGCGGAGTGCACCCGTCCGTCGCGGGCCGCGATCCGGCCTTGCACGAGCACTTCCTCCACCCCGGCGCCTCGGGTCAGCGGCGCCATGGTGGCCTGCATCGCGGTGAGCTCGTCAAGAGGTGCGTCGATTGCCGGCCAGATGTGCAGGAACACGTGGTTCATGTCGAGGTTCAGGCCGGCTGCGCCACGCGCGGCGCGCGCGCGCCGGATCGCTTCAAGGCAGCCGGCGACCGCGCGCTCGGCGTGGGGCAACGACGTGACGTGTCCGTCGGCATCTCGCACGACGGCCATCTGGCGGATCTGTGCCAGCGCGACGAGCCGCTGGTCGGCCGGGTTTTCCGGTGCGATGCAGTGGTACAGCAGCACGTCTTCCGGCGCGTCCAGCCGGGTGATCTTGAAGTCGCGCAAACGCCACAGGTTGAGCCGTCGGCCGAGCATCGGGTGGACTCCGCGGACCAGATCGTCTTCAAAGATCCCGTCCGGGCCCGGGCGGAAGGTGAAGTACGACACCCGGCGCCCACGGCCAGGACACACCGCGATCGCGGTGCGTCGAACTCTCTGGGCGAAGGGTAGTGCCGTCAAGAGCCCTCGCAGCGCATCCGAGAGCTCGGTCGCCGGCTCGGGGGCGTCGGGCCAGGACAGGTACAGGTCGATCACGACCGCGTGGCCGGCTGGCGCCTGGTCAAGCTCGGCGTCAATGGCCGCCACCAGGTCGGACGCGGCGACCAGCTCTGACGACTGCGCAATCGTCGTGACCAGCCGGGTCGGGCGTTCGTCCACGGTGTAGTCCGCTGTGACGAAGGGCCTGCCGGCAGCGGTCAGCCAGCGTATGTCGTGCAGCTTGTACTCGCGGTAGTGCCGGCGGATCAGCACCTCGAGCATGGGCTCTCGTTCGGGCAGCGTGTGTTCGATCCGTCGGGACAGGAACCCCACGATCTGCTCGGGGATCGCGGCCAGATCGTCCAGCCGGGGCCCGTAGTCGGGAGCGTCCGGGTTGTCGGTCAGATAGATGAGCTCGTCGCTCACGCCGGCCAGCACGGTCTTGCGCTCAGCGTCGACCACCGGCTGGTCGAACCAGCGGAAGCGGGCGCTACGGGCCAGGTCGCCCACCATGGGGTAGCGCAGCTGGGTGGCCAGCACGAGCCGGTCCAGAACCTCGTGCGCCCGGTCTGCAACCTCGCCCACCGGTGGCGGCTCAGCCATCCAGTGCTGCAGCAGGGGGATGACGACCAGGTCGGACGCGGTTCGCTGGGCAAGGAAGATCCGGAAGACCGCTTCCTCGAGCGCGGGACCGCGTTCCAGGTCGGTGACGTCGTAGTGCGCCAACGCTCGTGACAGGCGCCGGCGGAAGCCGTCTGGCAGGTGCTCGCGTTCGACGTCCAGGCTGTGCAGGTAGGCATGGAAGTGCTCACGCGGGCTGTGCACCAGCTCTTCGGCTTCCTCTTCGCTTGCCGGCCGGTTACGGGCCAGCTCGGCCAGATCGGCGAACGTGCTGAGCACTTCGATCTCGCGGCGCAGCGGCGGCTCGCCAGTCGAGGTCAGCTCGTCGCGGGCTCGCCGGTAGTTGGCGACGGTGCGGGTGGCGTCCCCGTGTGCAAGATCGAACCCGAGGAGCAGGCTTTGGAGGTCGTCGAGGCTGCGCGCGGCGCGGGTGGCTGCTGTCGTCTCCGGCAGCGTGGGCAGGTCGAGGAGCTGGAGCGGGGCGGCCAGCACAGGTGCTCCGGAAGTGTCGACCTCGTGGGTGGCGACCGGCTCCAGCCGGACGACAGGTGTGCCCGTCTCGACCTGACCGCCGGTGCTGACCATCAGCTCGCGCACCCGCGCGGCATACGGGGCACGCAGCACCGTCTCCATCTTCATCGACTCCAGGACCAGCACCGGCGTGCCCGCCTCGACGTGGTCACCGACCGTCACGGGCACCGCGATCACCAGCGCCGGCGCGGGTGAACGCATCACGCCTCCCTCGTCGCGGGTGACCCTGTGGGTCGTTGAGTTGACCTCGATCAGGTGGACGGGACCGTGGGTTGCGCTGACCAGCCGGAATCGGCGGTCCCCGATGATCAGGCGGCCGACATACTCGTCGAACTGCTCGAGGTCGGCTTCGACCTGGCGGTCCCGTTGTCTCGCACCGAATCCGACCCGGAAGCGGGTGGGGCCGACTTGCGCGACGGTGACCCGGTGCGAAGTGCCACGCAGCTTCAGGTCGATGGCCCGCCCGACCTCGTGCCGGGCCTGGGGCCGGCCTCCGTGCGAGGTGGCGAGGAAGTGCAGCCGCTCGGCCTGTTCCTGTTCCTCGTACGCCTCGATCGCCGCGGCGACCAGCGCGACTCCGGCGTACCGCTCAGGCTGGAGCCGGCCCTGGTTGCGGACCCGGTCGATCCATCCGGTGTCGGCGCTGCCGTTGATGATCTCGGGCTGGTCGAGCAGGTCGAGCAGGAAGCTCTTGTTGGTCGTGCCGCCTTCGATCAGGACTGTCGTGTCGGCCAGCGCTCGCCTCAGCCGGGAGAGCGCTTCCTTGCGAGTGCGCCCGTAGGCGATGACCTTGGCGATCATGGAGTCGAAGTCAGCCGGAATCAGGTCACCGGGACCGACGCCGGTGTCCACCCGGATGCCGGGGCCGGAGGGCAGGTGGAGCAGCACGATACGTCCGGGGGAGGGGGCGAAGTCACGGTCGGGGTCCTCGGCGTTCAGCCGCGCCTCGACGGCGTGCCCCATCTCGATCGGGCGTTCGCCCTTGAGCGGTTCACCGGAGGCGACCTGCAGTTGCCCCTTCACCAGGTCGTAGCCTGTGGTCAGCTCGGTGATCGAGTGCTCGACCTGGAGCCGGGTGTTCACCTCCAGGAAGGCAAAGGTGCGATCACCGGGGTGGTACAGGAACTCGACGGTTGCCGCGCCGCAGTAGTCGACGGCGAGGGCAAGCCGCTCGGCCGACGTCTTGAGGTCGTCCACCTGTTCCTCGTCCAGAATGGGTGAGGCGGACTCTTCGATGACCTTCTGGTTGCGCCGCTGAACCGTGCAGTCGCGCACCCCGAGCGCCCACGCCGTTCCCTGGCCATCGGCAATGACCTGCACCTCAACGTGACGCGCACCGGTGACCAGGCGCTCGAGAAATACCACGCCGCTGCCGAAGGCGCGGGTGGCCTCGTCGCGGGTCCGTTCGAACGCATCCGTCAGCTCCTCTTCGGAGGTGACGACACGGATACCCCTACCTCCGCCGCCGGCAGTTGCCTTGAGCATGAGGGGGTAGCCGATTTCCTGGGCCGCGGCCAACGCGGCATGGATGTCGTCGACTGCGCCCCTGCTCCATGGGGCCACCGGCACGCCGACCTCCTCGGCCAGCAGCTTCGAGCCGATCTTGTCGCCCAGATGTCGCATGGCGCTTGCGTTGGGACCGATGAAGGTTACGCCGATGCGTTCACACATCTCGGCAAAGTTCGGGTCCTCGGCGACGAAGCCCCAGCCGACCCAGGCGGCATCCGAACCCGTCTGGGTGAGGGCCCGTTCAAGAACGGCGAGGTCGAGGTACGGGCGGTCCGCGGCAGGCCCGAGGGAGTATGCCGCGTCAGCCTCGCGCACGAACATGGCCGACCGCTCGCCGTCGGTGTACAGCGCGACGGTCTCGATCTGCGCCGCGCCGCCCTGGGCGTTCAGCTCGCGCACAGCGTGGATCAGCCGCATTGCGGCCTCTCCCCGGTTGACGATAGCGATGCGCTTGATCATGTGTGGCGTCTCCCAAACGTTCGGCGGGTACTGACAATAGGGCTCAGGGTTCGGATCGGGCAGGGCGGTCCGGCTGGACCGCAGGTGCTAGTCGTCACGTCGACTCAAGGCGGAGATGGTCAAGCCGCTCGCGAAGGTCTGGGTCGGACATCACCAAGTACACCAGCCCGCACCGCGCCTGTCATTCCGGCGGTTGTCGACCGATCGTCGCTCAGGGGCCGATCAGCCTCAGGCCGTTGAACCAGCAGATGGCGCGCAGCCAGTCGTCGTCCAGACGCGGCTCCCGTTCGCAAAGCTGCCCGAGCGCTTGGAGCTGACGGATGTACGGGTAGGGGATGTTCGGGAAGTCGCTGCCTAGTAGGACCCGATCGGGCATGGCTGCCAGCCGTGGCAACAGGTCGGCAGGGAAAGGCGCGGCCTCCTCGAAGAAGTCCGTGAATGCCATCGTTGTGTCGAGGTGCACTCGCGGGTACCGCTCGGCCAGGGTCAGGAACTCGGCGTACTCCGGTGCACCCAGATGCGCGATCACGGCGGTCAGCTGCGGATGGCGACGCAGCACTCCTTCGAGCTTGTCCGGTCCGGTGAAGCCCGCTCGCGGAACGGGGCCGCTACCCACATGCACGACCACCGGAGTCGCCGCATCCGCCAGGAGCCCCCAGACTTCGTCCAGTGCCGGTTCCCGCAGGTCGAACCCACCCACCTGTGCGTGGATCTTGAACACGCGCGCACCTCGCTCGAGTGCCGAATGCACCTGGGCCAGGACGCCGTCTTCGGGGAAGAACGTTGCGCTGGGGATACAGTCCGGCTCGGTCTTCGAAAGATCCAGGGCGAAGTCGGTGAGGTCGCCGGCCATGCCGGGCTGGTGCGCGTAGGTCAACGCCGTGAATCGGCGTACGCCCATCTGCCGCAGGTGGGCCAGTCGCCTTTCCTGGTCCCAGCGATACTCGATCGGCCAGGGGCGTCCGATCAGTGGCCCCGCTTCGTCGAAGTGCGCCCAGACCCGTCGCATCATCCGCTCGGGCAGGAAGTGGGTGTGGACATCGAACAAGCCTGGTAACCCGAGTCGCTGCCACCACCGTGGAACGTCGGAATCAGTGAGCGGCTCCATGTGATCTCCTTGTGGCAAGCGATCTGGGTGTTCGTCGAGGAGCCGTGCTAGTCAGCGTGGCGCCGCCACCTGCATCTTGGCTCGAAGAATCCGTCGCGCCGAGGCAACCGCCTGTGCGCGGGGGCAGCCGGCCGTCCTTGATAGCTTGCGCTACTGCGGTGGTGACCCCGTCAACCGGAGCACAGCAGACCATGGCGACGTCGGCCCCGGCTATCAGAGAACTTCAGCAGCTGGTGTGCGTTGGACCACTGTTGTGACCGAGCACCTTGTCGATGAGCCGGCTACTACCGCAGGGAATGAGGGTGTGGCCCAGTTCCCGGTTGTCGCAGGTATCTCCGTCTGGGCCCTTGTCGGATGCCTGCACGCTCGTAGACGTTACATGCGCGATCACCGACTGACCACATGCGCGATCACCGACTGACCGGCCCCAGGGGTCACCGACAGCAGAGCGACCTGGGTGTCGAAGAAGGTGGAGGTTCCCAGTGCGAAGGACGACGAAGACGCCCCTTGCAGCCTTGGGCTCGCTGCGCAGGAACTGTGGAGCGCGGCTTGCGGCAGGAATCGCTCCCAGTAGTTACTGCAGTGAGTGCCCGGCGATGGAGGCTTGTTGGACCGCAGTGAACGTCTTCGGGACCTTTGACTCTGGCGCGAAGGGTCAGGGCTTCCTTTGCTTGGGGGATGCTCGTTTATGACTTCACTCGAATCCCCTTGCCGGTCACACAGGTCCGGCACCGGCTGTTCGTGGCGGTGAACGGGTTGTGGCAGCAGGTGGCCGAAGCGGCCTATGACGAAGGTGAGGCACTGCTCAGCCGGGTGGGCCCCTTTGGGCCGGTTCCCGGGTTGTCGAAGGCCGTCAGCCTGCGTGTGGGCAAGGTCCGGGATCGTGGCGAGGGGTTCGTCATGCCGCTCCAGTGGTCGGCGACCGGGCCCACCGAGCTGTTCCCGGTGATGGTGGCCGACCTCGAGATTGCGCCGCTGGGAGCACACGATTCGCAACTGAGGCTCTCCGGCAGCTATGACCCGCCACTTGGACCCATCGGCAGGCAGCTGGATCGGCTGCTGTTGCATCAGCTTGCGGAGGCCACCGTGCGCGCGCTTCTGGGCCAGCTGGTCGCGGCCCTCCTCGTGGAGCCCGCACCGGAAGCAGTGGGGGCCGGACCCGATCTCACGGAGTCTCAGCCGGACAGAGAGCCTGGACCCGATGTCGTGGAGCCAGAACCGGAGGTCAGAGAACCTGAGATGCAGCCCGAGGCAGACGGGCGTACGCCACTGCGCTGATTTCCAGGACCTCTGGTGTTCGGCCAGTTCCGAGTCAGGGCGCTCGTTGTGGTTCTAGATGCGTCTGGACATCGGTATCGGGCAGATCCTTCGAGATCGCCAGCTCGACG
>Ga0208716_1000515_pt1 | contig 16058 bp, 15 predicted proteins | sample NGESurdeep092012_8_FD_184482 | JGI IMG/M metagenome (GOLD analysis project Ga0208716, IMG submission 184482) | Arctic peat soil microbial communities from Barrow, Alaska - NGEE Surface sample 415-3 deep-092012 (SPAdes) | ecosystem: Environmental > Terrestrial > Soil > Wetlands > Peat ...
CCGCCGCGAGGAACGCGTCGGAGTGGCCGTGGTAGCAGCCGATGAACTTGACGATCTTCTCGCGCCCGGTGAAGCCGCGGGCGACGCGCACGGCGCTCATCGTCGCCTCGGTGCCCGAATTGACCATGCGCACCATCTCGATCGAGGGGACCGCTGCGCAGATGACCTCAGCCAGTTCGACCTCGAGCGCCGTGGGAGCGCCGAAGCTCGTCCCCTGGTCGAGCACGGCGTGCAGCCGCTCCACCACTTCAGGATGTCCCCAGCCGAGGATCATCGGCCCCCAAGAGCCGACGAAGTCGACGAACTCGTTGCCGTCGGCGTCCCAGATGTGGGCGCCCTCGGCGCGCGCGATGAAGAGCGGATACGGCATGCCCACGCTCTTCATCGCACGCACCGGCGAGTTCACCCCGCCGGGGATGACGCGCAGGGCCTCGGCGAAGAGGCGTTGCGAAGTGTCGGTCCTCACTTATCCCTCCATCGAAGAAGCCGCGAAGGCATGCTGAGAGAGTACGATTCGATACATAATACCCGCTATGGACGGAGCGCCCACGTGAACATCACCGTACGACCGGCGACCGTCGGCGACGAAGCGACGATCGTCGGCCTCATCCAGGAACTGGCCCAAGTGGCTGACGACACGAGTCCGGTGACGAGCGCCGACGGTCGCGCCTTCCTCGCCCGCGAAGGCAACGGTGGCCTTCTCGCCGAGGTCGACGGGGCGCCGGTGGGCGCGCTCACTTACTCGATCCACCCTGGGCTCTATCACGGCGGCACGTGGGCGCTGATCGAGGAGCTGATCGTGACCGAGGCCGCGCGCGGCCAGGGTGTCGGGCACGCTCTCCTCGAGGAGTCGGTGCGTGTCTTTCGGGCGGCCGGTTGCCGCGAGGCCGGCGTTCAGACGGACTTCGACAACGAAGTCGCCAAGCACCTTTACCGCGTACACGGGTTCGTCGACGAATCGCTGATGCTCGAGCGACACTTCGAGCAGGCTTAGGGCGACCCTTCTACGCGGCGGGGCGGCGTCGGGTCAGACGGCGGCGTGCGGCGCCCAACCGTGCGGCACGTAGGCACAGTAGGGCTCCTCGGCCATGTAGTCGCCGCTGCACTCATAGGCGCGCGCGCGGCAGCCGCCACAGACCTTGAGGTACTCGCAGGCGCCGCACTTGCCGCCGATCTGTGAGAGGTCGCGCAATCGGTTGAACAGCTCCGAGTCGTTCCAGATCTCAGCGAACGGCTGCGTGCGCACATCGCCGGCGACCTTGTCGAAGTAGCCACACGGCTGCACTTCGCCGACGTGAGAGATGAAGCAAAAACCCACGGCGGCCAAGCAGCCGCGACTGAGCGTGTTCATGCCGCCGTGAGAGTGCGGGTGCACGGCGAGCTTCGTGCCCTCGGCTTTGGCACGCTGGCGCATCACGCGCCAGTAGTGCGGCACGTCGGTCGGCTTGAAGAACAGCTTCGACTGCTTCTGCGCGTCGTACATCCAGTTGAGCGCGCGCTCGTACTCCTCCGGCGGCAGCTCCTGCTGCTCGAGCTCCTTGCCGCGCCCGGTAGGGACGAGCATGAAGGGATGGAAGCTGACGGCGCCCAGTCGCTCGGAAAGCGCCAGCAGCGCCGGCAAATGATGGACGTTCAACTTGGTGATCGTCGAGTTGATCTGTACCTCGACGCCGGCGGCGACGGCATGGCGCACGCCCTGCACGGCGCCGTCGAAGGCGCCCGGGACACCGCGGAACTCATCGTGCTCGGGGGCGGTGGGGAAGTCGATCGAGATGCTGATGCGGCGGATGCCGATCTCATGCATTCGCCGCGCGACCTCGGGCGTGACCAGCGTGCCGTTGGGCGACATGACGACGTGCAGACCGGCGGCGATCGCGTGCTGCGCGATGTCGAAGATGTCGGCGCGCATCAGCGGATCGCCGCCCGTGAGTATGAGGATCGGATCGGCGAAGGCGGCGATCTGGTCGACGAGGGCGAGCGCCTCGGCAGTGTTCAGCTCGCCCTCGTACGGGCCGTGGATCGCCGACGCCCGGCAGTGGACGCAGGCGAGGTTGCAGCTGCGCGTGACCTCCCAGGCGACCACGCGCGGCGGCGTGGTCGCAAGAACGGGCGCGCGGCGACGCGCGACGTGTTGACTGCTGTTCGGAGGTTCGCCGGTCACAGGCATCACTTCGATCTGAAGGGACCGCTCGGCCGCGTTGGGCCGGCAGGCCACGGACTTGCACGACGCGGCGCCTCGCGAGGCGCCTCCCGAAGTATGACGGCGGGTGCCCACGGCCGCAATGCCGTGGCCGTTGGCGACTGCGTCGCCGGCGCCGCCGCGGCCGCCCCCCTCAGCGGCCGTACGGCTCTAGCCAAGCCAGCGGCAGACGTCCTTGGCGTGATAGGTGATGATCAGGTCGGCGCCGGCGCGCTTGATGGAGTTCATCGCCTCCATCACGCAGCGCTGCTCGTCGAGCCAGCCGTTGGCGGCGGCGGCCTTGAGCATCGCGTACTCGCCGCTCACGTTGTACGCCGCCAGGGGGAACTTGGTCTCCTGCTTGATCACCTTGACGACGTCGAGGTAGGGCAGCGCCGGTTTGACCATGATGATGTCGGCGCCCTCCTCGATGTCGAGCAGCGCCTCGCGCACCGCCTCCTCACCGTTGGCCGGGTCCATCTGATAGCTGAGCCGGTCGCCGAACGCGGGCGCCGACTCGGCCGCCTCGCGGAACGGACCGTAGAAAGCGGAGGCGAACTTGGCCGAGTACGCCATGATCACCGTGTCGGTGAAGTTGTCCTCGTCGAGCGCATTGCGGATGGCGGCGACACGACCGTCCATCATGTCCGATGGGGCGACGATGTCGGCGCCGGCCTCGGCGTGCGTGAGCGCCATCTTGGCGAGCAGCTCGAGCGTGACGTCGTTGAGCACCTCGCCGTCCTGCACGACACCGCAGTGGCCGTGGTCCGTGTACTCGCAGAGGCACACGTCGGTGACAACGACCATCTCCGGCATGTCGTCCTTGATCGCCTTGACGGCCATCTGCACGATGCCCTCCGAATCGTAAGCGCTGGTCGCCGCCGCGTCCTTGTGCGTGGGGATGCCGAAGAGCAGCACCGCCGGTATGCCGAGGTCTTTCGCTTCGCGGACCTCGGCGAGCAGGTTGCCGATCGAGAGCTGTGCGCAACCCGGCATCGACGAGATCGGGGTGCGCACCTTCTCCCCATGCGTGACGAACAGGGGATAGATCAGGTCGTCAGGAGCAAGCGTCGTCTCGCGCAGCATCCGGCGCAGCGCCGGCGTGCGCCGCAGACGCCTCATACGATAGGTGGGGTAGTACATGCCGTCGGGTCCTTTCATGAGAGGAGAGGGGACGCCTACTTGGTCTTGGCGTCGACGAGCTTGAGCGCCTCCTCGACGACGGCCGTCACCGATTCGCGGTCGCGCAAGCTGCAGGAGACGACCGGCACGTCGGCGCCGAGCCCGAGGATCTGCTGGATCGCTGTCGTCGGCACGGCGTCGTCGCCCATCGACAGATAGGTCGCGACGACGATCGGCGGGTCGCCGAGTGATTTGACGAACTCGATGTCGCGCTTGGACGCGCGCACGCTGTCGTCGGAGTTGGCGTTGGCGAGCAGCACGAAAGCCGAGCTCTCGCCGGCCAGTCGCCGCCACGCCTGCTCCGGCGCCGACACGCTGGCCGTGAACACGATCGTCTCGGGCTCGGCGGCTTCACCGGCATCCTCCTCGCCCATCTTCGGACCGGACGGTTGGCCGTTGTCTGCGCCCAGGGTCGCCGCGAAGATCGGTATCTCGACCTCGCGGTCGTCGATGATCTCGATGCGCAGGTGCTTGGTCACGTTGGAGTCAGTGAGCGTGTTGAGGAAGACCTCGTTGTAGATGTCGATCGGGCCGCGCACGGCCACCGAGAGACCCTTGCCGATGCCCTCGATAAGCGGCTCACTGACGGTCAGCAAGCCGCTCGAGAACAGGCTGTAAATGACTTTCGCCGAGTGGAAGCGGTCGAGTCCCGAATCTTTGAGCACCGTGTTGATGTCGCGGCGACCGTCCATCTGGCAGATGACGCGCCACTCGTCGGCGGTGAGCTTGACCTCGCCGCGCTCCTCGACGCTCTCGTCCCAGGAGAGATGCGGTACGCGCTCGAGCGAACCGAGCTGGTCGAAGATCAGCTCCCACTCGTCGATGCGCCGGCAGCCCTCCATGATCACGTTCTCGACGTTCATCTCGGCGACGATGTCTTCGTTGTCGACGGTCTCGTCGGCGGTGAACTCGAAGTCACCTTCGGTCCAGCTGAAGAAATTGAAGGTAGCGTCCTCGATCTGCTCCTTGACGGCTGTCTCGAGCGCTTGCTTGTCGATGGCGCCGCTCTCGAGCAGGATCATGCCGAGGCGCCCGCTGCGCTTGGACGATGCCTGTTCGGCGAGCGCCTCCTTGAGCTGTGTGGGAGTGATCTTGCCGGCCTTGACGAGGCGCTCGCCCAGCGGCATCGCCTGCGGCGCCGAGAAAGCGTAGTAGATCTGACCCCGATTGAAGAAGATCTTGCCCCACTCCTTTTCGCGCTGGATCGAGAGCGAGCCCGTCTTGGCGCTCATCTTGACCAGCTGAAGGATGTTGGGCAGGTTGAACTCTCTCAGGTTCCCTTGCAGGAGCAAGGCGCCTTCTCCTCTCGGTTTCGGTCAGGACTCTAGATTATACGAGAGTCGGTAGCGGCGCGCGACGGTGACCGCCTCGATCAAGAGGCGGTCACCGCGTAGGTCTTGATGTTGAACCGTGGGCGGGGCGAGGGTCAGACGACCCTCGTCCCGCCCACTGTACCCTCAGTCAGGCGTCGGTGCCGTCGACGGCCGCGAGGCTCGCCGCCGTGCGTGTTTCGACCTGCGCTTGGGAAGGTCGCGCGTGAGGATCCGGTAGGACCCGGCGAAGACGACTGCCGCCATCGCCACGATCGAGGTGATGGTGTACAGAGTCTGGGCAGTGTCGGTGCCAGAGAGTGCTGCATGGATACTCGTCAGCCAGAAGACCCCGTAGCTGGCGACATGGACGTCCCGCCACCAAGTCTTGGAGAGCCGCTTCATGGCAAGCGCGGTCAACTCCACGGCGACGAGCAGCCAGACGGCAAAGACCCCCAACGCGACCGCAGTGGGTCTCCACGTGCTGGCGAACGGGACGAGGAGTTCCCGAGAGCCGAAATGCGTGTAGCTGTCGGCAACGAGAGTACCCAAATGAACGGCGACGAAGCAGATGGTCATCCCTCCTAGCCAACGGTGCAGGTCGAGAAGCCAGGCCGCCCGCCGACGGTGGGGAAAGAAATCGGTGGAGAGCACGATCCCCCACAGCACCGATGCGGTGAGCGTGAGCCAGGCGACGATCCCCGAGGCGCGAGAGAGATACCACCAGATATGAGGGTTCATGCCGGGCTCCATTCGCCGGCGCAGACGCGTTCGAGCGCTGGGCTCATGCTGGTGGCTCCATCGAGAGTGGTGGCGATACCGTCGAGGCGGTGGCTCTCGAGGTAGTCGAGAGCCCGGTCACTGCCACAGAGGAGAGCGGCCGTGGCGTGCGCCTCCGCCTGCCAGCCGGCCCCTGCGACCACGGTCACCGCCGCCAGGTCCGTGGTCGCACAGCTTCGGGTAGAGGGATCGATCACGTGATGGCGCTGGCGGCCGTTGTGGGCCCACGTGCGCGTCAGGGTGCTCGACGTGGCAACTCCGCCGCTGTCGAGCGTGAGAGTCATGAGCTCTCGCGATAAGTCGAGCGGATGTTTGACGGCAACATACCATCCCTCCGCCGTTAGCGGCGTGCCGGCCGCCGCCAGGTCGCCTCCGACGCCGACGAGAGCGCCACCGGTGCCGGCATCGAGCAGTTCGGTGACGACCATGTCGGCGGCAAGACCTTTGCCGATCCCGCCGGGATCGAGGCCGAGGCCGGCGGGGACGAACACGGCTGCCGTCGCCGCATCGATGGTCACATCGTCGATCGTGTGCCCGAGACTGGGGCGCCGGGCCATGCGGCTCGTCCTGTTGGACCCGTCGATGCTCTTCGCGTAGCCGGCTGCATTAATCGCGGAGAGCATCGACGGGTCGTAACGACCGTGCGTCTGGCGCCAAGCGTGTTTCATCGTGTTGAGCAGAACGACGGTGTCCGGCGACACGACCACGAAGGCTTCCGGCGCCGTGTTCAGGCGCGAGATGTCGCTCTCCGGCAGGAACCGGCTCCAGTGTCGCTCCAGCTCGTCGAGCCGACATCGGGCGTAGTCCTCGGCGCCCTCAGCCGGATCGACGAGGATCACCTGCACCGCGCTCGCCATCGCGCGGAATGTCAGCTCAGCCACCACCGGTGCTGCCGCTGGTAGTCGCAACGGGCGCCGCCGCGGGGGCCGGCGCTGCAGCCGGAGCCGAGTATCCGGAACCCACGTAGCCACTTGTCGACGGCGCACTGACCGTGCGCACGACGGCGTGGACGGTCAGCACGATCGGGCGGCTGGCCTTGACGGTCGCGCTGGCCTTTGCCGCCGTTCTGCCGTTGGCCGCTACGAGCGCGCGATGAGAGGCGGCCGTCGACAACGGGGTGGCATTGGCAGGTTGGGCGCGGCTGAAGGTGACGTCCATCTGGCTCGCCAGACCAACCATGGCGCCGACTCCGATCCCCGCCGCAGCAATCCGCGCCCGGGCGGCCGGGTGCCGGCGCCCTTTTCCGCGACCGGCGCGGGCCGTTGTCTTTTCGTCGATCGGGGCTGGCTCGTGTTCGGGCGCCGCGTCAACCGGGGGTGTCGCGTCGTCAGTCATCGGCTTCGCCCCCTCCACCGTCGCTGCCCTCGCCGCTGCGCGCAGGCGCGGGACTGACCGGTGCCGGAGCCGGAGCAGGCGCCGAGTAGGCGATCGCGGCTGGAGACGACGTACCGGACACGACCTTGGTCACCGGCTGGTCGACCCGGGCGACGATCGCGCCGTGACGGCCGAGGACGGCGACGAACGTGTACGTGGTCGAGTGGCCTTTGAACGTCACGGTCAGCTTGCGGTCGGCGGTCTGTGCCAGCGTCCACTTCCAGCTCGGCTTGACGGTCACGTCCACGAGCCGCAGACCTGCCCTCGAGGACGAGACACTCACCGTGCCGGCTTTCTTGATGATGTACTTCTGGGTGCGCGTGACCTTCTTGTCGCCGGCATACACGCGGACCACTTTGGACCCAATCGTTGGGGGTGCTACCGACGCCGAAAGCTTGCCGACGGGTCGCGAGTCGGCGACGTTGAGGATGCCGAGGTTGGCGCCGACAGCGATGGCGCCGGCAAAGACCACGGCGGCGATCGAGCCGGCGGTGATCAAAGCTGTGCGGTGTACCATTCGTGACTCCTCTCGAGGCGAGCATGGGGGCCGGACGAGGCGAAACCTATCGAACGGCGATCCAAGACAGTCCCAACGCAGGGTTAACGTTTGGTTAAGATTCCGCACGTTCGCTGGTTCGCGCCGCTTCCCATGGGAACATATGACCATGCGCTTGCTGGTCATCGAAGACGACCCCACCATCGCCGAGCCGCTCCGCACAGGTCTGCTGCGCGAAGGTTTCGAGGTCGACCTGGTCGACACCGGCGCCGGCGCGCTCGCCGCCGGGGCGTGCGACCTCGTGCTCCTCGATCTCGGTCTTCCGGACCTCGACGGCCGAGTCGTCTGCAGGCATCTGCGCGAGCGATCGAACGTGCCGATCATCGTCGTCACCGCTCGCGGAGAGGAGGTCGACCGCGTGACCCTGCTCGAGCTCGGCGCCGACGACTACGTGGTCAAGCCGTTCGGGTTCCGCGAGCTCGTCGCGCGGATCCGCGCCGTTCTACGCCGGACCGGTGGCGACCATCTCCGTGACGGCGACGCGCTCCGGATCGACGTCGGACGTCTCCAGATCGACACCCGGACCCGGAACGTGAGCTACGACGGCCGGCCCGTCGCGCTGACTCCCAAGGAGCACGATCTGCTCGTCTACCTCGCGCGCGACCCCGACGCCGTCCACACCCGCGAGCAGATCATCGACGTCGTGTGGGACGAGAACTGGTGGGGCTCCACCAAGACCCTGGACGTTCACATCGCGTCGCTGCGGAAGAAACTCGCGCCGGAGATCATCGAGACCGTGCGTGGCGTCGGGTTCCGCCTCGTCGACGCCGCCACCTCGACGTGACCAGGCGGCTGCTGCTCAGCTACCTGACCATCGCCGTCATCGTGCTGCTCGTCCTCGAGATCCCTCTCGCCGTCTTCTACCAGCAACGCGAAACGGACCGCCTCACGGTGGGTGTCGAACGCGACGCGAACGCACTGGCGAGCATCTATGAAGACGCCCTCGAACAGCGGAAGCCGCCCGACCCGGCCATCGCCAGGAAGTACGCCATCCGCACCGGCGCACGGGTCGTGGTCGTCAATAGGAACGGCGCCGCGGTGATCGACACGGCCGGCGACCCGAACCGCGACTTCTCGACCCGGCCGGAGATCCAGACTGCGCTGCGCGGCACCCAGACCACGGGTGTCAGACATTCCGCCACCCTCGACACCGACCTCCTCTACGTGGCCGTGCCGATCGCCTCGGGTGGGAACGTGCTCGGTGCCGTTCGTTTGACGCTCGACACCCGGGAGGTGAACGCGGCCGTCCGTCGCTTCTGGCTGGGCCTGGTCGGCATGGCCGCAGTCGTGCTCACGGCCGTGGCCGGCATCGGATGGGCGATCGCTCGGTCGGTCGACCGGCCCCTCCGCAAGCTCGAGACGGCGGCAGCACGATTCGCCACCGGCGACCTGACCACCACCGAGCAGGATCCCGACGCGCCCGCCGGGATAGCTGCACTGGGAGCGACCATGAACACGATGGCGCAACGTCTCGAGCAGCTCCTCGCCGAACACAGAGCGTTCGTGGCCGACGCCTCGCACCAGCTGCGCACTCCGCTGACCGCACTCAGGCTGCGCCTCGAGAACCTGCAGAGCGACTCCGCCATCTCCGGCGGCGCCGAAGACCTCGGCGCCGCCATCGACGAGACCAGCAGGTTGAGCGAGCTCGTCGACGACCTCCTCAGGCTCGCCCGTGCGGAACAAACCGCCGCACCGGGGCCCGTCGATCTCGTTCGGGTCGCCCGCGACAGGGTCGACACCTGGTCGGCCGTCGCCGACGCCGCCGGCGTCACGCTGGTCTTCGATTCGCCGGGCGGCCCCGTCGTCGCCAGCGCCGTCCCCACCGGAGTCGAGCAGGTCCTCGACAACCTCATCGACAACGCGATCACCGCGTCGCCGTCCCGCACCCGCGTGACTGTGACCGTCACCCCCGGCCGGAGCCGCCACCGCCTCACAGTCGCCGACGAAGGTCCCGGCCTGAGCGACGAGGTGAAGGCGAGGGCCCTCGACCGCTTCTGGCGGCTCGACCACGCCCGGCCCGGAAGCGGACTCGGGCTCCCGATCGCGCAGGCGCTCGCCGAGGCGTCCGCGGGCTCACTCGCCCTCGGCGACAGTCAGGCGGGCGGCCTCGCCGTCACCGTCACCCTGCCCGCAACGGAATCGCGGTCAGGGGCAGGCTAGCCGGAGTGTTCGGCGTTGAAAGGCCTACGGCGTGTCACGTCCGGGTACAGTCCCGTCGATGTGTCGATGGGAGCGCGCGCGACGGTTTGCCGTTGCCGGAGCAGGGAGGCACGATGGAGGAGAGAGTAGCAGGTACGCACGACCTGAGCGACGGTCAGATGACGACCGTCCTCGTCGGCGGCAAGAAGGTCTTGCTCGCCCGGCTGGACGGCCGCTTCCACGCCACGGCGGCCCGCTGCCCGCACTGGGGTGGACCGCTGCCCGAGGGCACGCTTCACGCTCCGAGATTGCTGTGCCCGTGGCACAAGGCCACCTTCGATGTGCGCAGCGGCGACCTGATCGAGCCGCCGGCGCTCGACGGCATCGCCGCATTCCGCGTGCGCGTCGACGGCGACGACGTGTACGTGGACCGCTCGGAGGAGCCGCGCCGCGGCCGCACCATGCCCATGTACGCCTGCGACATCGCCGCCGATGCGCGCCTCTTCGCGATCATCGGCGGCGGCGCTGCTGCTGCTGCTGCTGCCGAGGCGTTGCGCCAGGAGTGCTACATCGGCCGCATCATGGTGATCAGCCCCGAGGACCACTGGCCGTATGACCGGCCCAACCTGAGCAAGGACTTCCTGGCCGGCGAGCTCGAGGCCAAGTGGCTGCCGCTGCGTTCGCCCGAGTTCTACGAGGAGCACGCCATCGAGCGCGTGGTCGGCAGCGTCACCAGTCTCGACGTCGCCAGCCGCACGATCACGCTGGACGACGGGTCGACACTGACGCCGGACGCCGTGCTGATCGCCAGCGGCGCCCGTCCGCGCCACCTGGACGTGCCCGGCGCAGAGCTGCCCGGCGTGTTCACATTGCGCTCCTGGGCCGACGCCGAGGCGCTCGCCGCCGCGGCCGCGGCGGCGAAGCGTGTCGTCGTCGTCGGCGCGAGCTTCATCGGCATGGAGGCCGCGGCCAGCCTGGTGCGGCGCGGCCTCGATGTGACCGTCGTCGGGCCGAAGGCCACGCCGTTCGCGACCGTCCTCGGCGAGGCCGTGGGCCGCGTTGTGCAGGCGTGCCACGAAGAGCGCGGCACACGCTTCGCCCTGGGGCGCGGCGTCACGCGTTTGGTGGGCGAAGCTTCCGTCCGCGCCGTCGAGCTGGACAACGGCGAATCGCTCGCCGCCGACCTCGTGGTCGTCGGCGTCGGCGTCGAGCCGGTCACCGGCTTCGTCGATGGTGTGCCACTCGATCGCGACGGCGGTCTGGCCGTGGACGAGCAGCTCGGTGTCGCACCCGGAGTGTGGGCTGCCGGCGACGTGGCACGCTATCGGGACCCTCACACCGGCCAAGACGTGCGCATCGAGCACTGGCGGCTCGCCGAGCAGCACGGTCGCGCGGCGGCGCGTGCGATGGCCGGCAGGGGTGAGCCGTTCACCGGCGTGCCCTTCTTCTGGACGAAGCACTTCGACCTCGAGCTCGGCTACGCCGGAGCCGGTCGCGGCTGGAAGGAGGTCGTCGTCATGGGCGACCCCGAGGCACGCGACTTCACGGCCTTCTACGCCGTTGGTGACCGGCTGCTCGCCGCCTGCGGCACGCAGGTGCAGGAGCTCGGCGCCTTCATGGAGCTCATGCGCTCAGGCGAGCTGCCGTCGGCCGGTGAGTTGCGCAACCGCCGGCGAACCGGCCTGGCTGGGCTCCTCAGGTAGCAGTGGACGGACCCGACTGGTCCCACGTCGAGCGACCGTGATGATCAAGTTGAAACGGGCCTACGAAGAACCGTCGTCCAGTGACGGCCGGCGCATCCTCGTCGAACGGCTGTGGCCGCGCGGGCTCAGCAAGGAGAGGGCGGACGTCGACCTCTGGCTGAAGGACGTGGCGCCGAGCAGTGAACTCCGACGCTGGTTCGGGCATGATGTCAGCAAATGGCCGGAGTTCCAGCGCCGCTACCGTGAGGAATTGCGCCGGCGGTCAGCCGAACTTGCGCGGCTGAAGAATCTGGTCGAGGAGGGCCCCGTCACGTTCGTTTACGGGTCCCGCGACCAGGAGCACAATTCCGCAACGGTACTCAAAGGGCTCCTCGAGAGCGAGGGGGAGGGCTAGGGGGCTTGACGCGCTGATCGCGTTAGTCGGGCGCGCGGCGTGGCTTAGTGAAAACCCGCCGCCGCGAACAGCTCCGGCACCGTGACCATCTTGTAGTGGCGGACGCGCAGACCCGCGATGATCAGCGGCAAGGCCTTGGGGGCCTTGCCGCGCGTGTGCAGCAAGATGATGCTGCCGGGACGCACATTCTCGAGCACGTTGCGCACGATTGCGTGAACGCCCGGGTTGGCCCAATCCCCGGAGTCGACGTCCCACAGGATGATGCGCGAGTAGCCAAGCCGGCCGGCGGCGGCAAAGGCCGGGGGCGGTTCAGCGTGTGCTGGCCGGCCGGCTACGAAATGCCGTTGGCGTCTTCGGCCAGCGGCTCGAGGAACTGGCTGGTGTAGAGCTCATCGTAGAAGCCGTGCGCCACCAACAGTTCCTCGTGTGTCCCCTGCTCGATGATGCGGCCGTGATCCATCACGAGGATCGTGTCGGCGCCGCGGATGGTGGAGAGCCGGTGGGCGATCACGAACGTGGTGCGGTCCTTCATCAGATCCGCCATCGCCTCCTGGATCAGCACCTCGGTGCGCGTGTCCACCGAGCTCGTCGCCTCGTCGAGGATCAGGATCTGCGGGTCGGCGAGAAAGGCCCGGGCGATCGTCAGGAGCTGTCTCTCGCCCTGCGACACGGCGGTCGCGTCGTCGTCGAGCACCGTGTCGTAGCCTTCAGGCAGGAGGCGCGCGAAGTGGTCCACACGAGCGGCGCGCGCCGCCGCGATGATCTCCTCCTCGTTGGCGCCCTCGCGACCGTAGGCGATGTTGTCGCGGATGGTGCCGGAGAACAGCCAGGCGTCCTGCAGCACCATGCCGAAGAGCCGGCGCAAGTCGCTGCGCGTCATCATGCGCGTGTCGACACCGTCGATGAGGATGCTGCCGCGATCGATGTCGTAGAACCGCAGCAGCAGGTTGACGAGGGTGGTCTTGCCGGCGCCGGTGGGACCGACGATCGCGACGGTGGCGCCGGCATCGACCTGCAGATCGAGGTCCTCGATGAGCGGCGTGTCGGGCACGTAACGGAACGACACGCCGCTCAGCGTGATTTGACCCTGCGTCCGCGCGAGGGTGACCGGCTCCGTGACGTCGGGCTCTTCTTCGGGTTCGTCCAGCAGTTCGAAGACGCGCTCGGCCGATGCCGCCGTGCTCTGCAGCACGTTCATGATGCTCGCCGTCTGCGTGATCGGCATCGTGAACTGCCGTGAGTACTGGATGAAGGCCTGCACGCCACCGAGCGAGATGCGACCGGTGGCGACGCCGAGGCCGCCGACGACGACGATGGCCACGTAGTTCAGGTTGCCGACGACGTTCATCACCGGCTGGATGATGCCGGAGATGAACTGCGCCTTGAAGCTCGCTAGATAGAGATGCTGGTTCTTCTCATCGAAGCGGTCGATCGCCTCCTGCTGCCGGCCGAACACCTTGACCACGTTGTGGCCGCTGAACATCTCTTCCACGTGTCCGTCGAGGTCCCCCATCTCCTTCCACTGCGCCGCGAACTGCTTCTGCGAGCGTTTGGCGATGAGCAGCGTGAGCACGAACGAGAGCGGCACCGCGAGCAGCGCGATGGCCGCCAGGAGCAGACTGATGGTGAGCATCATGATCAGCACGCCGATGATCGTCAGGGCGGCGCTGATGAGCTGCGTGAGGCTCTGCTGCAGCGACTGGGAGATGTTGTCGAGGTCGTTGGTCATGCGACTGAGAATGTCGCCGCGGGCGTGCTCGTCGAAGTACTTGAGCGGCAGGCGCGCCAGCTTCTCGTCCAGGCGACGGCGCAGCCGGTACATGGTGCGCTGGGCGACGCCGGCCATGATGTACTGCTGCAGCCAGCCGAAGGCGGCGCTGGCGAGGTAGATGGCGACCAGCGTCAACAGGATGCGGCCCAGCGCGCCGAAGTCGACCCCGTGGCCGGGATGGAGATGCATGGTCGAAAGCATCTTTGCGTAGTTCGTTTCGCCCGCCGCCTTGAGTGCGGCGACCGCCTGCGCCTGCGTCACACCGGCCGGCAGCCGCTTGCTGATGACGCCTTCGAAGAGGACGTTGGTGGCGTTGCCAAGGATCTTTGGCCCGAGGATGGCGAACGTGACGCTGACGACGCCGAAAGCGAGCACGATGGCGATTCGCGAGTGCTCGGGCTTGAGCATGCGGATCAATCGAGCGAAGGCGCCCTTGAAGTCTTTCGGCTTCTCCGCCGGCATCATCAGCGCGTGACCCGGCGGGCCGCCGCCCGGGCGGACCGGTCGGCGCGGCGGACCGCCAGGCCCGGCAGGCCCGCGTGAATCGCCCGATGGCCGCGGCGTGCTCACGACGCATGCTCCTCGCCCAGCTGAGAAGCGACGATCTCGCGATAGGTATCGCTGGTCTCCAGCAGCTCCTCGTGCGTGCCCGTGCCGGCGATGGTGCCGTTCTCGAGCACGATGATGCGGTCGGCGTGCATGATCGTGCCCACCCGCTGGGCGACGATGATGACCGTGGCGTCGGCCGTCTCGCGCTTGAGGGCGCTGCGCAACAGCGCGTCGGTCCTGAAGTCGAGCGCCGAGAAGCTGTCGTCGAAAATGAAGACTTGCGGTCGTTTGGCCAGGGCGCGGGCGACGGCGAGGCGCTGGCGCTGGCCACCGGACACGTTGGCGCCGCCCTGGGTGATCGGCGCCTCGAGCTGGTCGGTCATCTCGGTCACGAACTCGCTGCCTTGGGCGATCTTGAGCAGCCGCCACAGTTCTTCGTCGGTGGCGTCCTCGTTGCCCTGGCGCAGGTTGCTGGCGACGGTGCCGCTGAAGAGGAAGGCCTTCTGCGGCACCACGCCCAACCTGCGCCACAGGTCCTGACGCTCCATCTGGCGCACGTCGACCCCATCCACGCGGACGCTGCCGGCGGTGACGTCGTAGAACCGCGGGATGAGGTTGATCAGCGTCGACTTGCCGCTGCCGGTGCTGCCGACGATCGCCGTCGTCTCTCCGGGTTGCGCCGTGAAGGTGATGCCGGTGAGCACCGGCTCCTCGGCGCCCGGGTAGCGAAACTCCACATCTTCGAACTCGACGACGCCTCTTACGGGGACGCCGGTCACCGGAGATCCGGGATCGGTGATCGTCGGTTCCGTATCCAGCACCTGCTGGATGCGCTCGGACGACGCGGCTGCGCGCGGCACCATCACGAACATGATCGTCGCCATCACGACGGCGAAAAGGATCTGCATCACGTACTGCAGGAACGCGGTGAGGTCGCCTATCGGCATGCCGTGATTGGCGACCCGCAGGCTGCCGAACCACATGACCGCCACCATGGAGAGGTTGAGGACCGCGGTGAGCGTCGGGATCATGAGCGCGAACATGCGGGTGACTCTGAGCGTGGTCTGGGTGAGGTCGGCGTTGGCCTCGTCGAAGCGCCGCTCCTCGTACCCGGTGCGGTCGAAGGCGCGGATGACGCGCACGCCGCTCAACGTTTCGCGGGTCACCTGGTTGATGCGATCGATCTTCACCTGCATGGCGCGGAAAAGCGGCACGGCCTTGCGCACGACGAGGCCGATGAAGATGCCCATGACCGGCACGGCGGCGAGGATCACGCCGGAGAGCGGCACGTCGAGGCGCAGCGCGAGGATGATGCCGCCGATGGCCGTGACGGGGGCCGAGATGATCACCGTCACCATCATCAGCACGACCATTTGCACCTGCTGCACGTCGTTGGTCGTGCGCGTGATCAGCGACGGCGTGCCGAAATGATTGACCTCTGCCTGCGAAAAGCTCTCGACCTTGCGGAACAGGGCGCCGCGGATGTCGCGGCCGAAGGCCATGGCGATCTTGGCGCCCCAGTACACTGCGATGATCGACGCGATCGCAAAGAGCACGGTGACGCCGAGCATGATGCCGCCGACACGGAGGATGTAGTTCGTGTCGCCCTTTAGCACGCCGTTGTTGATGATGTCGGCGTTGAGGGTCGGCAGGTACAGATTGGCGACCGCCTGAACGAGCAGCAAGGCGAGAACGAAGGTGAGCTGCCGCGAGTAGGGCGCGAGCTTCTGTCTCAGAAGTCTGATCACGGCGCCGCCCCGGGGTCACGCGGCCGCCCGGTGCTGCCGGCGGCCTGCTCAATCCGATCATGGGCAGTCTGATCATGACGGCGATCGCGGTGGCGCTCGGCACGCCGCTCGGCATCCTCGCCGGCACCTACATGGCGGAATACGGGCGCTACGACAAACTGACCACGGTGGTGCGTTTCATCAACGACGTGCTGCTCTCGGCGCCGTCCATTGTGATCGGCCTGTTCGTCTACGAGATCACCGTCGTGCAGATGGGCCATTTCTCGGCGATCGCGGGCGCGATCGCGCTGGCGCTGCTGGTCGTGCCGGTGGTGGTGCGCACCACCGAGGACATGCTCAATCTGGTGCCCGGCCCCTTGCGCGAGGCCGCGTC
>Ga0208716_1000517_pt1 | contig 16025 bp, 10 predicted proteins | sample NGESurdeep092012_8_FD_184482 | JGI IMG/M metagenome (GOLD analysis project Ga0208716, IMG submission 184482) | Arctic peat soil microbial communities from Barrow, Alaska - NGEE Surface sample 415-3 deep-092012 (SPAdes) | ecosystem: Environmental > Terrestrial > Soil > Wetlands > Peat ...
GTCGTGCCCCGCGCGCGCCAGTTGCTGCGCACAGGCGAGACCCGCGGGACCCGAGCCGACTACCGCCACCTTCTTGCCGGTCTTGCGCTGGGGCGGCGCCGGCAGCACCCAGCCCATTTCCCACCCTTTGTCGATGATGGCATGCTCGATCGACTTGATGCCCACCGCGTCGTCGTTGATGTTGAGCGTGCACGCCGCCTCGCACGGCGCCGGACAGACGCGGCCGGTGAATTCGGGGAAATTGTTGGTCGAATGCAGCGTCTCCAGCGCTTCGCGCCAGTTCTGCTTGTAGACCAGGTCGTTCCAGTCGGGAATGATGTTGTTGACCGGGCAGCCGTTCATGCAGAAGGGAGTGCCGCAGTCCATGCAGCGCGCCCCCTGCACCGCGGCCTCCTGATCGGACAGGTGGCGCACGAACTCGTGGTAATGCGTCTTGCGCGCCTCGGGGGCTTCGCTCCCCTCCTGCAGCCGCTGGAACTCCATGAAACCCGTTATCTTGCCCATTTATGTCGGTCCAAAATCCAAAATTGTCTTGTCGCGCAGACGCGGCGCGCGCAGAGGAATTCTTCTTGCTTCCCTCTGCGAACCCCGCGTTCCTGCGGTGAATGGAAGTTACGCCGCGAGCTTGCCGCCCTTGGCGGCGAGATCGCCGAGCGCGCGCCGATATTCGTGCGGGAATATCTTGACGAACTTGCCGCGGTATTGCGCCCAGCCGCCGAGCACTTTTTTCGCCTGTGCACTGCCGGTATATCTGGCGTGGTTCTCCACCAGGCGTTTGAGCACGGCTTCGTCGGCCTGCCCAAGATGCCAGAGGCCGCGCGCGAGCTTGCCCTCCTGCTCCGCTTCGGTAAGCACCGGCTCGAGCTGCACCATGGACGCGTTGCAGCGCTGGGCGAAAGTCCCGTCCTCGTCGAGCACGTAGGCAATGCCGCCGGACATGCCGGCGGCGAAATTGCGCCCGGTCATCCCGAGCACTACCACCGTGCCGCCGGTCATGTACTCGCAGCCGTGGTCGCCCGTGCCCTCGACCACTGCGCTTGCGCCGGAGTTGCGCACCGCGAAGCGCTCGCCGGCGACGCCGCGCAAATAAGCCTCGCCCGCAATTGCGCCGTACAACACCGTGTTGCCGACGATGATGTTCTCGCTCGGTTCGCCGCGAAACTTCGACGAGGGCTGCACCACGATGCGCCCGCCGGAGAGCCCTTTGCCGCAGTAATCGTTGGTGTCGCCGATCAGGTCGAGCGTGATCCCCTTCGCCAGGAAGGCGCCGAAGCTCTGTCCGGCGCTGCCGGCAAACTTGATGTGTATGCTGTCCTCCGGCAGGCCGGCATGACCATAGCGCCGGGCGATTTCCCACGACAACATGGTGCCGACCGTGCGGTTGATGTTGCGTATGGGCATGTCTATCGAGATTTTCTGGCCGCGTTCCAGCGCGGGTTCGGCAAGTTCGATCAGGCGGTGGTCGAGCGCGCCCGCAAGGCCGTGGTCCTGCGCCTCGCTGTTGTAGCGCGCCACCTCGGCGCCGACCTGCGGCTGATAGAACACACGCGAGAAATCCAGCCCCTTTGCCTTCCAGTGCTCGATTCCTCGTTTCATTTCGAGCAGATCGGAGCGGCCGATCAGCTCGTTCATGCTGCGCACGCCGAGCCTGGCCATGATTTCGCGCGCCTCTTCGGCGACGAAGAAGAAGAAATTTACGACGTGCTCGGGCTTGCCCTGGAATTTCCGGCGCAGCACCGGATCCTGCGTGGCCACCCCCACCGGGCAGGTGTTGAGATGGCACTTGCGCATCATGATGCAGCCCTGGACCACCAGCGGCGCGGTGGCAAAACCGAATTCATCGGCGCCGAGCATGGCGCCGATGACCACGTCGCGCCCGGTCTTCATCTGGCCGTCGACCTGCACCGCGATCCGGCCGCGCAGCCGGTTCAACACCAGCGTCTGCTGCGTTTCAGCCAGGCCCAGCTCCCACGGCGTGCCGGCATGCTTGATCGAAGACCAAGGCGAAGCGCCGGTGCCGCCGTCGTGGCCGGAGATGGTGACATGGTCGGACTTGGCCTTCGCCACGCCTGCAGCCACCGTGCCCACGCCGACCTCGGACACGAGCTTGACGCTGATCGAGGCTTTCGGATTCGCGTTCTTCAAGTCGTGAATCAGTTGCGCCAGATCTTCGATCGAGTAGATGTCGTGATGCGGCGGCGGCGAAATCAGGCCCACGCCCGGCACGGAAAAACGGATTTGCGCGATGTACTCGGACACCTTGTGGCCGGGCAGCTGGCCGCCCTCGCCGGGCTTCGCGCCCTGGGCCATCTTGATCTGGATCTGGTCCGCGTTCGCCAAATACTCCGCGGTGACGCCGAAGCGGCCCGAGGCGACCTGCTTGATCCTGGAGCGCAGCGAATCGCCTTCACTGAGCGCGAGGTCGCGCTCGACGTTGTGCCGGCCCAGGCGCAATGCGAGCGTTTCGCCGGACTTCGCCAGCGGGTAGCGCTTGGGATCCTCGCCGCCCTCGCCGGTGTTGGATTTGCCGCCGATGCGGTTCATCGCGAGCGCGAGCGTGGTATGCGCCTCGATCGAGATCGAACCGTGAGACATGGCGCCGGTGGAAAAACGCTTGACGATCTCTTTCGCCGGCTCGACTTCCTCGAGCGGGATCGGCTGCGCTTGCCCGAACTTGAATTCGAACAGCCCGCGGAAAGTCATGTGCCGCTTGGACTGGTCGTTGATGATCTGCGCGTATTCCTTGTAGGTGTCGAAGCTCGCCTGCCTGGTCGAATGCTGCAGCTTGGCGATCGCGTCCGGCGTCCACATGTGCTCTTCGCCGCGGATGCGGAACGCGTATTCGCCGCCTGCGTCGAGCGCATGGGCGAGCACAGGGTCGGCGCCGAAGGCCTCCCGGTGCAGGCGTATCGCCTCTTCCGCCACCTGGAACAGGCCGATGCCTTCGATGTTGGACGCGGTGCCGGTGAAATACTTGTTGACCAGCTCGCGCGACAGGCCGACCGCCTCGAATATCTGCGCGCCGGTGTAGGACATGTAGGTGGAAATGCCCATCTTCGACATTACTTTCAGCAGGCCCTTGCCGATGGCCTTGACGAAATTCCTGATCGCCTTGCCGCCGTCGATGCCGGCGGGCAGCAGGCCGCGCATGTCGAGCAGGGTCTCGAGCGCGACATAGGGGTGGATCGCTTCCGCGCCGTAGCCCGCAAGCAGCGCGAAATGATGCACCTCGCGCGCCGAGCCGGTTTCCACGACCAGCCCCGCGCTGGTGCGCAGACCCTTCCCGACCAGGTGCTGGTGGACTGCGGACAGCGCCAGCAGCGCCGGAATCGCGACGTTGTCGCGGTCGAGGCGCCGGTCGGAAATGATGATGATGCTGTAGCCGGAGCGAACCGCATCCTCGGCCTGGGCGCACAGGCTCGCCAGGCGCGCCTCGATCGCCTCGTGGCCCCACGCCACCGGATAGGTGATGTCGAGCTCGAAGGACTTGAACTTGCCTCCGGTGTTGCGGTCGATGTGGCGGATCTTGTCCATCTCGTAGAAATCCAGCACCGGCTGGCTGACCTCGAGGCGGATCGGCGGGTTGATCTCGTCTATGCCCAGCAGATTCGGCTTCGGGCCGATGAAGCTCACCAGGCTCATCACCAGGTCTTCGCGGATCGGGTCGATCGGCGGGTTGGTCACCTGGGCGAACAGCTGCTTGAAGTAGTGGTACAGGGTCTTGTTCTTGCCCGACAGCACCGCAAGGGGGGAGTCGTTGCCCATCGAGCCGATGGCCTCTTCCGCGGCCGCGGCCATCGGCAGCATCAGGAACTTGAGGTCTTCCTGCGTATAGCCGAATGCCTGCTGGCGGTCGAGCAGCGGCACCTCGGAGCGCTCGGGCTGCTGTTTCTCGCTCTCGACGTCGTCGAGCCGGATGCGGATGCGCTCTATCCACTCGCGGTAGGGCTTCGCCGCCGCCAGGGTTTCCTTCAGCTCCTTGTCGTCGACGATGCGCCCGCGCTCGACGTCGATCAGGAACATCTTGCCCGGCTGCAGGCGCCATTTCTTGACGATTTTTTCCTCCGGGATCGGCAGCACACCCGCTTCGGAGGCCATGATCACCAGGTCGTCGTCGGTGACGATATAGCGCGCGGGCCGCAGGCCGTTGCGGTCCAGCGTGGCGCCGATCTGGCGCCCGTCGCTGAAAGCGACCGCCGCGGGCCCGTCCCAGGGCTCCATCATCGCCGCATGGTATTCGTAGAAGGCGCGCCGGTTGGCGTCCATCGTGGTGTGCTTTTCCCAGGCCTCCGGGATCAGCAGCATCATCGCGTGCGCGAGGGAATAGCCTGCCATCACCAGCAGTTCGAGCGCGTTGTCGAACGAGGCCGAGTCCGACTGGCCGTCGTAGATCAGCGGCCAGACCTTGTTCAGGTCCGCGCCGAGGATGGGACTGGAAATCGCCTGCTGCCGCGCGCGGATCCAGTTGACGTTGCCGCGCAGGGTATTGATCTCGCCGTTGTGGGCGATCAGGCGGAAGGGATGCGCCAAGTCCCAGGTGGGGAAAGTGTTGGTGGAGAAGCGCTGGTGCACCAGCGCCAGTGCCGACACCAGGCGCGGATCCTGCAGATCCTTGTAATACTTGCCCACCTGGTCGGCCAGCAGCAAGCCCTTGTAGACCAGCGTGCGCGCCGACATCGACGGCACATAGAACTCCTTGCCGTGCTTGAGCCGGAGCGCCTGAATGGCGTGGCCCGAAGATTTGCGGATGATGTAGAGCTTGCGCTCGAGCGCGTCGGTCACCGTCACGTCGCCGCCGCGGCCGATGAACACCTGGCGGATCACCGGTTCTATCCTTTTCCCCGATTCCGCCAGCCCCGAGTTGTCGCGCGGCACGTCGCGCCAGCCGAGCAACACCTGCTGCTCGTCCTTGATCGCGCGTTCGATTTCGTATTCGCAGGCGAGGCGCGAAGCCGGTTCCTGCGGCAGAAACACCATGCCCACCCCGTACTCACCCACGGGCGGAAGCTGCACGCCCTGTCTGGCCATTTCCTCGCGCAGGAACCGGTCCGGGATCTGGATCAGGATGCCGGCACCGTCGCTCTCCAGCGGGTCGGCGCCAACCGCGCCGCGATGGGCGAGGTTCTTGAGGATGAGCAGCCCTTGCTCGATGATGGTGTGGCTCCTGGCGCCTTTGATGTTGGCGACAAAGCCGACGCCGCAGGCGTCATGTTCATTGGCGGGGTCGTACAACCCTTGTGCCGCAGGACGAATAAGGGGTAGGGCCGGATCGGTCACGCTCGCACCTCTAGCTGCAAATTGACTCCGGAAGGTCGCGTACAGGCTTGCGGCTTTTTTCCGGCGGAACCGCAGATTCTACCTGCGGATCGCTGTCACTTCAAGCGCTTAGGGGCGCTGCGGAGCAGCGTTTGCGGCGAACGCCGGGCTCAGGCGGCGGAAAAAGCCAGGGCCTGCTGCAACGGGCCGTCTGGCACGTCGCCGCGGAGCGAAGCGGCGCCGATGCCGTCCAGCAGAACAAAGCGCAGCTTGCCGCCCTCGGCCTTCTTGTCCACGCCCATCAGCTCCAGCAGGCGCGCGGGGGCGATGTCGGGCGGGGCGATCGGCAACCGGGCGCGCTCGAGGAGGGCGATGATGCGCTCTACATCGGCCTGCGCGATGAGGCCCATGCGGCGCGACAGGTCGGCAGCCATCGCCATGCCCGCCGCCACCGCCTCGCCGTGCAACCACTTGCCGTAACCCAGGCCGGACTCGATGGCATGGCCGAAGGTGTGGCCGAAATTGAGCAGGGCGCGCACGCCGGTCTCGCGCTCGTCCTCGGCCACCACCGCGGCTTTGATTTCGCAGCAGCGGCGCACCGCGTGCGCCAGGGCGTCCTGGTCGCAGGCAAGCAACTTCTCCATGTTCTGTTCCAGCCAGGCGAAGAACGCCGCGTCGCGGATGAGGCCGTGCTTGATGACCTCCGCCATGCCCGCGGAGAGTTCGCGCGGCGGCAGCGTTTCCAGTACCTTGGTATCGGCCAGCACCAGGCGCGGCTGGTAGAACGCGCCGATCATGTTCTTGCCGAGGGGGTGATTGATGCCGGTCTTGCCGCCGATGGAAGAGTCCACCTGGGCGAGCAGCGTCGTCGGGACCTGGATGAAGGGTATGCCGCGCATGTAGGTCGCCGCGGCAAAACCGGCTAGGTCGCCGACGACGCCCCCGCCCAGGGCGATCAGCGTGGTCTTGCGGTCGCAGCGGCGCTCGAGCAGCGCGTCGTAGATGCGGTTCAAGGTGGCCCAGTCCTTGTAGCGTTCGCCATCCTCGAGCACGATGCTCAGCACGTCCACCCCACGGGCCCGCAACGCTTCGGCCAGCTGCTCGAGGTACAGGGCCGCCACCGTGGTGTTGGTGACGATGGCGACCTTGGGCAGGTCCAGGTGCGGCAGGATCAGTCCGGCGCTGGACAGCAAGCCCTCACCGATGTGGATCGCGTAGGCGCGCTCGCCCAGTTCTACGCGGAGAGTTTGCATCGTTCCCGCAATTGGGGCAGCAATTGGTTAAGCAGGGTGCGCGCGCTTTGGCGGCCAGTATCGATCACGATGTCCGCGATCTCCCGGTACAGCGGATCGCGCTGCAGATACAGGCATTGCAGTTTTTCCAGCGGATCGGTCCCCTGCAGCAAGGGCCGCGACTTGTCGTGCCGGGTGCGCTGCCACAGATCCTTGGGCTGGCCGTGCAGATACACCACCACGCCTCGGGCGGCGAGGCGCCTGCGGTTATCGGCATCGAGCACCGCGCCACCGCCTGTGGCCAGCACCACGTTGGATAGCTGCGTCAGTTGGTCCACGACTTGCGCCTCGCGCGCGCGAAAGCCGGCCTCGCCCTCGATTTCGAACACAAGGGAGATCCTTACGCCGGTGCGGCACTCGATCTCCTGGTCGGTATCGTGGAAAGTCTTGCCAAGTTCGGCGGCGAGCTGCCTGCCCACCGTGGTTTTTCCGGCCCCCATCAGGCCGACGAGAAATACATTATCCGAGGTCTTCACACAGCCATTCTAGCAGTACAAACCTGCCCTCGGGCGCGCAACGGGGATGTCGGCGCAGGCCAGCGCGCGAAGCGTTACACCGGGTCTAATCCGCAGCGCCTGGTTTGAAGCGCAACGCAGGCACGAGCCGTGCAACAGCCCGCGCTGGGGCCACGCGCAGGCGGTCCATAAAACAAGAGCCGGTCGCCCGGCTCTTTTCCTGCACAACGAAGAAACTGATCAGCGTACGGTAAGACGATCGTCCACGATGCGCGGGGTGATGAATACCAATAGCTCGGTCTTGTTATCCGACGTGTTGGTGTTCTTGAACAGGTTGCCCAGTACCGGAATGTCGCCAAACAGCGGCACCTTGGTAATGGTAGTGGTCTCGTTCTGCGTGTAGATGCCGCCGATGACCACCGTGCCGCCGTTTTCGACCAGCACCTCGGTCTTGACATGCTTGGTATCGATCCCGAAACCGGCAGAGGTCGTTCGACCGACTGAATCCTTGTTGATGTCCAGCGTCATGATGATATTGCCGTCGGGCGTGATCTGCGGCTTCACCTTCAGGCTCAGGTTGGCCTTGCGGAACGACACGCTGGTAGCCCCGCTCGAAGTCGCCGATTGATACGGCAGCTCTTCGCCCTGCTCGATCACCGCCTCGACCTTGTCTCCGGTCAGCACCCTCGGGCTGGATATGATCTTGCCCTTGCCGTCCGCTTCGAGCGCGCTCAATTCCAGGGTGATGAACTGGCTGAAGCTCTTGTTGAACAGGACTGCGGAAATCACGCCGGGACCGAAGCCGCCGACGCCCGTGGCCGGCAGGTTGACATTCTGGACCTGAGTGATGTCCGGCGTGCCCGCGACCAGCTGCTGGCCGGTGCTGCTGGTCGTCAGCTGCCCGGTGGACGAGAGCTGCCCGCCTACGGTGTAGCGCGCATTGGTGCCCATCAGGCGACTGCCGCCCACGGTGGTATTGTTATAGCCAAGCTTCGCGCCCAGGTTCTTGCTGAAGGTGTCGCTTGCCTCGACGATGCGCGCCTCTATCATCACCTGGCGCACCGGCACGTCGATCTGGGCGATCAGCTTGCGCACCTCCTCGAGGCGGGTGGGCACGTCCTGCACGAATATGGTGTTGGTGCGCGCGTCGACCACCGCGCTGCCGCGTTTGGACAGCACTCTCGCGTTCGGCTGAGTCGGGGACATCAATAGCATCTGCACATCTAGCGCCTTGTTGTAATTGAGCACGAAGCTCTCGGTGCGCACCGCCTCCAGTTCCCCGATCTGCTGCTGCGACTCCAGCATGAGTTTTTCCTTGGTCGCCAGTTCGTCGCGCGGCGCGATCCACACCACGTTCCCGTTCTTGCGCATGTCCAGGCCGCGCGTGTCGAGGATAATCTGCAGCGCCTGGTCCCAGGGCACGTCCTTCAAGCGCAAGGTCAAGCTGCCGCCGACCGCGTCGCTGGTGATGATGTTGAGGTCGGTGAAGTCGGCGATCACGTTGAGCACGCTGCGCACTTCGACGTTCTGGAAGTTGAGCGACAATTTCTCGCCGCTGAAGCCGGCTTTGCTGCCCTGCGTCAACTTGTTCGGGTCGGCAACGATCTGCTTCACCTCGATCACGAACTGGGTGTCGGTCTGGTAGGCGCTGTGCTCCCACAGACCCTTGGGCTCGATCACCATGCGCACGTTCTCGCCCTGGCCGAAGGTGTTGATCGACTGCACCGGCGTGCCGAAATCGGTCACGTCCAGGCGCCGGCGCAGCTTGTCCGGCAGCGAGGTCTTGAAGAAATCGATTACCAGGTTCTGCCCCTGCGCGCGGATGTCGATGCCGGTCGAGCTGTCGGAGAGATCGACCACGATACGGCCTTCGCCGGCCTTGCCGCGGCGGAAATCGATATCGCGCACCGTGTGCGTATCGACCGTTTTAGCTTCGACGAAATGGGTGACGGCAGCCCCGCCGCTGGCGCTGGCCGCGGTTGCGCCGGCGAGAACGATCACCAGGTTATTGCCGTCGATCTGGGTGTCGTAGCCGACGGACCGGCGCAGGTTCAGCACCATGCGCGTGCGCTCGCCCGCCTGCACCATGTTCATGCTCACAAGTTCGCCCTCGCCGATGTTCTGGCTGTTGCGCCCGAGAGCGTTCACGGTGTTGGGAAAATCGAACGCGATGCGGGCCGGATTGGCGATGGTGAAGCTCCCCGGCTGCCCTTTGAGCGGCTCCTTCAGCGTCAGCTTGACAATGACCTTGCCGCTTTGCTGCGACACGTCGAAGGCCTCGACGCTGTTTGGCGGCGTCTGCGCCGTTGCCAGAACAGTCCATAAGGACGCGGTTAAGACGCCGATTACACGGAGAATTTTAGCCATAGAGATCCTCACCTTCCTTTTGCCGCGTCTGCCTCGAGTATTTGCAGCGCGATCTTGCGCTCAGTCCAATCGCCAGATGCATCCTGCACCAACTCTTTGAGGTTGATCTGATTGTCGGTGATTCCGGTAATGATGCCGAAATTCTGACCCAGGTAATTGCCGGCCTTTACCCGGTACACGCTGCTGTCGGCGCGCACCAACGCGTAGGTAACGCCCTTCTGCGACAGTGTACCCACCATTTTCAGCGATTCCAGCGGATATGCCTCCAGCGGCTCTTTGGGCCGCGTGGCGTCGGGTGCATTCGCGCCGGCTTTGCTCTTCGCAGCCGCCGCGACCGCGAGTTCGATTTTGGCCGGACCAAAGGGGTCGGGCAAATCAAAGGCCGTATAAGGCACCGGCTCGTAAGGCTTCACCACGGGCAGCGGCGCGATGCGGCCGCGGAGGTCCTTGGTAAGGTCTTTCAGCTCTTCCTTCAGATCCTGGTGCTCGTCGCCGCCGCACGCGGCGAGGAACAACACGGCTGTGATGATGGCTAGGTTTCTCATTTCTTGGCGGCCCCGCCTTTGCCAGGGGACGCGGCCTTCTTCTGTTTCGCAACCTCTTCTTCATCGAGATAACGGTACGTCTTGGCGGTCGCGTCCAACCCCAGCAGGCTCCCGTCCTTTCCGGCCGGACTGATGACGATGTCGTTGAGCGTGACGATGCGCGACAACTGCGCGATGTCGCTCGCAAACTGCCCCATGTCGTGGTAACTACCCGTTACGCGGACGCTGACGGGCAGTTCGGCGTAGAAATCCTTCATCGTTTCCTGCGGCGCCGGCTTGAACAGTTCGAACTGCAGGCCCCGGCCCAGGCCGGCCTGGTTGATATCCACCAGCAACGCGTCCATCTGCGACCTGTTGGGCAACTGCTTCAGCAACGCGCCAAAAGAGTTTTCGATCTCGCGCAACTGCTGGCGGTACAGGTCGAGGTTGACCGCCATCTGCTTCTTGTCCTTGTATTCTTGCTTGAGCTTTGCCTCCTGCTCGGCGCCGGCGGCGAGTTCGTCCACCTGGCTCTGCCAGTCGGCCACATACCCGCCGGCAACCAGGGCCACCAGGATCGCAATCAAAGCGAGCAGCTTGGGCAGGGCCGGCCAGGTTCCCGGATCCTTCGGATTGAGGTATTTGAATTGTTCGAGCAGCTTGTTCATCAGGCCATTCCTACTTTCTTGCGCCTGCCGCAGCGGCCTTGCCCGCGCCGCCCTTGGCCGCGCCGGCCTCGGCCTGCTGCCGCCTGATACTGACGTTCATGATGAATTCGGACAGGCGCTTATTGTTGATATTGGCCACCTTGATCTCGACCAGATCCGGATTCTCGAGATAGGGCGAAGCCTCCAGGTTGCGCATCAACGTCGATACGCGCGCATTGGATTGGGCGTAGCCGGTCAGATTGACCTTGGCGCCGGTCTGCTTGACCGACTTCAAATATACGCCATCGGGGGTCTGCCGCACCAGTTGTTCGAGCAGATACACCGTCTGCGCGCGGTCGGCCTGCAGAGTTTCGATCACCTGCTTGCGCGACAGCAGCGCCTGGATTTCCTCCCTCAGCTTCTTGATTTCGTCGATTTCCTTGTCGAGCTTGACGTTCTCGTCCTTGAGGAATTTGTTGCGCTCTGTCTGGGTCGAAAGGCGCGTGGCGTAATATCCGTGCCCCAAAAGGACGATCGACGCGGCCAAGCCGGCAACCATCCCCATCAGAATATAAAATTGCAAATTGTGTGCCTTGCGACGCGCTTCGCGCCAAGGCAGCAGGTTTATCCGCATCATGGATCGAACCTCCGCATCGCGAGGCCGCAAGCGACCATCAGCGAGGGCGCATCGACAAGCAGCTTCTTCGGCTGGATGCGCGGCGACACCTGCATGCTGGCAAATGGGTTGGCGACCCGGGTATTGACCTGCGAGCGGGAACCGACGATGTCCTCCAATCCCGGAATCACGGCCGAGCCGCCGGTGAGCAGAATGTGCTCGATGCTGTTGTACTGGGTGGAGGTGAAGAAGAATTGCATGGCGCGCTGCACTTCCAGTGCCAGATTCTCCAGGAACGGGCGCAGAATTTCCGCTTCGTATGAATCGGGCAAGCCGCCGCTACGCTTGGCGTTCTCGGCCTCCTCCTGGCTCATGCCGTATTGGCGCACGATGTCCTGGGTGAGTTGGCTGCCGCCAAAGGCCTGCTCGCGCGTGTACACGGTCTGGTCGTTGCGGAGCACGGTGACGTTCATCACGTTGGCTCCGATGTCGACCAGGGCGATGTTCTGTTCCTTGCCGTCGTCGGGGAACTGCTTCTTGATCAGATCGAAGGCGGTCTGGATCGCGTAGGATTCCACGTCCATGACCAGGGATTTCAGGCCGGCGGCCTCGGCCACCGCCACGCGGTCCACCACTTTTTCCTTGCGCGAGGCGGCGATCAGCACTTCCACTTCCTCCGCATTCGACGGCGAAGGGCCGATCACTTGGTAGTCGAGATTGACCTCGTCCAGGGCGAAGGGAATGTACTGGTTCGCCTCGGTCTCGACCTGGATGCCCAGCTCTTCGTCGCGCAGACCGGCCGGTACCACGATCTTCTTGGTGATCACCGCCGCCGTGGGCAGCGCCATGGCCACGTTCTTGGTGCGCGTAGCCAGTTTTTTCCAGCCGCGCTTGACCGTTTCCACCACGGCCTCAAGGTTGGTGATGTTGCCGTCCACCACCGCGTCCTTGGGCAGGGGCTCGATCACGTAGCGCTCCACCCGCAGCACCCCCTTGCCCGCATCGACGATCTCAACCATTTTCACCGCGGACGAACTGATGTCCATCCCGAAAAGCGGCGGTGCTTTAGGCTTGAAGATATCAAGGTCCAAAACAAATTTCCCTTTGAACTATGCCCGGTTAGGCGCGATACATATAATTTACGTTAAATGCTAGCAACAAGTCTTGACGATGTAAAGCAAATAATGCACAGGGAGGGTGTCCTGCCCCACGGGACGCCAATGCGCTCCGCGGGCGGGGATACTCTATAATGTCGGCGCTACAGGAAGCTTCGCGAGCGCGGCAATGACCGCGCCCCCGTGGGCGGAAGGGCGCATTTACCCTTTTTCCAAACCCCAACTTAAGCCCGCAGCTGGCGCGGGAAATACGACTACGACTCTTGGCCGCTAGATCTTTCATGTGGTTACGCCTGATTGCCTTCCCGGTGCTGCTCCTTGCCGGGTTAGGCCTCGTCGCCAGCGCTCTCCTGTGCCTGATGGTCCTGCTCGCCTATCCCAATCTACCCTCGCTCGACGCGCTTACCGATTACCGCCCCAAGGTACCCCTGCGGGTGTACAGCGCGGAAGGCATCCTGATCGGCGAGTTCGGCGAGGAGCGCCGCGCCATTGTTGCCATCGGTGAAGTTCCCGAGACCATGAAGCAGGCCATCCTCGCCGCCGAAGACGAGCGCTTCTACCAGCACACCGGGGTGGACTACCTCGGCGTCATCCGGGCAGCCTACTCCAACCTGACCGCGGGCGGCAAGCGTCAGGGAGCTTCAACCATCACCATGCAGGTGGCCAGGAATTTCTTCCTCACCAGCGAGAAAACCCTTACCCGCAAGCTATACGAGGCGCTGCTTGCCTTCAAGATCGAGGCGAGCCTGTCCAAAGACGAGATCCTGCAGATCTATATCAATCAGATCTACCTGGGGCAGCGCGCCTACGGCTTCGCCGCAGCAGCGCAGATTTACTACGGCAAGGCGCTAAAAGACATCAGCGTGGCCGAGGCGGCGATGCTGGCCGGGTTGCCCAAGGCGCCTTCAAGCTTCAACCCGGTGGTCAACCCCAAGCGCGCCAAGCAGCGCCAGCTTTACGTGCTGCGGCGCATGCACGAACTGGGCCACCTCACCGACACTCAGTTTGCCGAAGCGCAGAAAGCACAGATCGTGGTAAAGCACGAAACCAACGAATACGCCATACGCGCCGATTACGTTGCTGAAATGGTGCGGCAGATGTTGTACGAACGCTTCGCCGACGACGTCTATACCAAGGGTTATCGCATTTACACCACCATCACCAAGGCCGACCAGGACGCGGCCTATGCCGCGCTGCGCCGGGGCGTGCTGGACTACGACAAGCGCCACGGCTACCGCGGTCCCGAGGGCTATGTCGAGCTGCCCGCGGAGGGCCAGCCGGACGAGGCCATAGAAGAAGCGCTGGCGGATGAGCCCGACAGCGACGACCTCCTCGCCGCGGTGGTGCTGGAGGCCAGTCCCAAACAGGTGCGCGCCTATCGCCGCGGCGGGGAGGTCGTGACCATAGCGGGCGAGGGACTCAGATTCGCGCAGAAAATGCTGGACGAAAAAGCCGCGCCGAACAAAAAGATCCGGCGCGGCGCGCTGATCCGCATCCAGAAGGACGAAAAGCACAACTGGCAGATCCTGCAACTGCCGGAAGCCGAGGCGGCCCTCGTCGCCGTCAGCCCCATCGACGGCAGCGTGCGCGCGCTGGTAGGCGGCTTCGACTTCAATCGCAACAAGTACAACCACGTCACCCAGGCATGGCGCCAGCCCGGCTCGAGCTTCAAGCCTTTCATCTATTCGGCAGCGCTAGAGAAAGGCTTCACTCCGGCGACGATAGTCAACGATGCCCCGGTAGTGGTCGATGCCGCCCAGACTGGCGGGCAAACCTGGGAGCCGCACAACTACGACGGCAAGTACGAAGGCCCGATTCGCCTGCGCATGGGCCTGGCAAAGTCGAAGAACATGGTCTCCATTCGCGTGCTGCAGGCGATCGGCCCGCAGTACGCGCAAGACTACATCACCCGCTTCGGCTTCGACGCCGACAAGCACCCGCCTTACCTCACGATGGCGCTGGGCGCCGGTTCGGTCACGCCCTGGCAGATGGCGCGCGCCTATTCAGTGTTTGCCAACGGCGGCTACCGCGTCGAACCCTACGTGGTACAGCGCATCGTCGACGACCGCGGCAATATCCTCGCCCAGGCGCAGCCGCCGCACGCCGGCGACGAAAGCCTGCGCGTGATTGACGCGCGCAATGCCTTCGTCATGGACAGCATGATGCACGACGTGGTGCGCTACGGCACCGCTGCGCGCGCGATGTCGCTCGGGCGCAAGGACCTGGCGGGCAAGACCGGCACCACCAACGACCTCGTCGATGCCTGGTTCGCCGGCTATCAACCGACTCTGGTGGCAATCGCCTGGATCGGCTTCGATCAGCCGCGAAAACTCGGCAATAACGAGACCGGCAGCGTGGCTGCCCTGCCGATGTGGATGAACTACGCGAGCAAGGCGCTCAAAGGGGTGGACGAGATGTTCCAGCAACTCCCCGAGGGGATCGCCAGCGTCAGCGTCAACCCCGACACCGGCCAGCCTGCCGGCGATGGCAAGTTGACCGAATACTTCTATCGGGAGAACATCCCGGCGGCGCCTAAACGCGATGTGCCCGAAGGCGGCAGCCGCAGCCCCGAGGAAGTCAAAAGCCAGTTGTTCTGACGTGTGGCGGGAAACAGGCTGGCCGGATGCATGCGCTCTCCTCGATCGGTCTCGTGCCAGGTACTCTCGTGCTAAAATTCACTCATGCGTGTGATCGTTTCCGCCATCCTGCTTTGCGTGCTGCTCGAGGCCTGCGGGTCCAAAGGCGCGCTCGTCCTGCCGCCAAAACCGGGCAGCGAGCAACAGCCGTCCAATAGCAGCAAACAAAACTAGGCGCCATGTTCGAGTTTCGCCACGGCTCGCTGCACGCCGAGTCGGTTCCCCTGGAAGCCATCGCGCGCGAGTTCGGCACGCCCTGCTACGTCTATTCCCGCGCCGCCCTCGCCGCAGCGCTGAGCCTGTACGAGGCCTGGCACGACATTGTTCCGGTAAGGAATAACGGCGGGCCGGAGGCTGTTTACGACGTGGTTGGGCCGGTGTGCGAAAGCGCCGACTTCCTCGGCAAGGAGCGCAAACTCGCCGCGCGCGAAGGCGACCTGCTGGCGGTGATGTCAGCCGGCGCCTACGCCATGTGCATGAGTTCCAATTACAACAGCCGGCCGCGCGCGGCCGAGGTTATGGTGGACAGGGCCAGGACGCATCTAATCCGCGAGCGCCCCGAAGCGCTTTTTGCCTTGGAACATGTTTTGCGTTAGATTGGGCAGTCTAGATGGCACCCCGAAAGGGCTGCGCCGCCTGAAGAGCAGAGTGCCCGCCACATTTGAATACGAGCAACGCCCGCCCCGTCGGCAGAAATCTCCGGCTTGGTCCGATTGCGGTTGGATCGGCCTGAACCGCATCCGCCTGGGCCCCTTGCACCCTAGATCCAAATATTGCATTTCGAGATGCCGGTGACCAAGTCCAAGAAACTGCTATTTTCCACCATCGTCTGCGCCACGGTAGTCGCGGGCACGCTGCTCGCCTATCGAGGGGCCGAGATTCGCGCGCAGGACGCGGCGCCCGCCAAGGTCGCTCCCGCCATCCCGGTCTCGGTCGCAACGGTAGCGCAACAGACGGTTGCCGTGCGGATCCAGGCGATCGGCAACGTCGAAGCCTACTCCACGGTAGCGCTCAAGGCGCGGGTGGATGGGGAGATCGTCGCGGTCAACTTTAAGGAAGGGCAGGAAGTTAAGACGGGCGCGGCGCTGTTCAAGATCGATTCGCGTCCGTTCGAAGC
>Ga0208716_1000519_pt1 | contig 16009 bp, 8 predicted proteins | sample NGESurdeep092012_8_FD_184482 | JGI IMG/M metagenome (GOLD analysis project Ga0208716, IMG submission 184482) | Arctic peat soil microbial communities from Barrow, Alaska - NGEE Surface sample 415-3 deep-092012 (SPAdes) | ecosystem: Environmental > Terrestrial > Soil > Wetlands > Peat ...
CTTCGTCTATGCCGGCGACATCTGGATCGTCCCCAAGACCGGCGGCGCCGCCCAGCGGCTCAGCTCGCCCCGGGGTGAGGAGAGCTTCCCGCGCTTCTCCCCCGACGGGACGAAGATCGCCTTCAGCGCCGACTACGACGGCAACCAGGACGTCTACGTGGTGGACGCCCACGGCGGCGAGCCGCTGCGGGTGACGCACCACCCGATGGCCGACCGCATCGTGGACTGGTACCCCGACGGCCGCAGCCTCCTCGTTGCCACCGCGATGGCGTCGGGCCGCCAGCGCTACTCGCAGTTCTACAAGGTGCCGGCGACGGGCGGGCTCCCCGAGCGGCTCCCGGTGCCGTACGCGGAGTTCGGCGCGATCTCCCCCGACGGCCGGACCCTCGCGTACATGCCGATGGCGCAGGACTTCCGCACTTGGAAGCGCTACCGCGGCGGCTGGGCGCCCGACATCTGGACCTTCGACCTGCAGACGTACGCCTCGGAGCGGATCACCACCTGGGAGGGGAACGACGCCCACCCGATGTGGCACGGCCGGACGATGTACTTCCTCTCCGACCGCGACTCCGCCGCGCGCAACAACATCTGGGCGTACAGCCTCGAGACACGGCAGTTCCGCGAGATCACCCACTTCACCGACTTCGACATCACCTTCCCCGCCGTCGGCCCCTCGGACATCGTCTTCGAGGCGGGCGGCCGGCTCTACCTGCTGGACCTCGCCACCGAGCAGTCGCACGAGGTCAACGTGACCGTCGTGACCGACCTCGCGACGCTGCGGCCCCGCGCGGAGCGGGTCGCGTCCCTCATCCAGGGCGGGACCCTCTCCCCGACGGGCCAGCGGGCCATCTTCGAGGCCCGCGGCGACCTCTTCTCCGTGCCGGCGCAGTATGGCCCCGTCCTCGACATCACGCAGACCTCCGGCTCCGCGGAGCGCTATCCCGCCTACTCGCCTGACGGCCAGCAGGTGGCCTACTGGTCCGACCGGTCCGGGGAGTACGAGCTGTACGTGCGACCCGCCGGCGGCGGCGCCGAGCGGAAGCTCACCACCTACGGCCCGGGGTACCGCTTCCACCCCTACTGGTCCCCCGACGGGAAGAAGCTCGCGTTCGTGGACCAGACGATGACGATCCGCGTCCTCGACATCGAGTCGGGGCAGACAGCCCGTGTGGACCAGGCGCGGAACTGGTACTTCGGGAACCTCGACGGCTTCCGGCCCAGCTGGTCGGCCGACAGCCGGTGGCTCGCCTACCAGAGGGACCTCGAGACGCAGGCCCACGCGATCTTCCTCTACGACGCGCGCGCCGGGCGGAGCACCCAGGTCACCTCCGGCTACTACAACGACACCCAGCCCGTCTTCGATCCCGACGGGAAGTACCTCTACTTCTTCTCGAACCGGACGCAGCGCCCCGTCTACTCGGACCTCGACAACACCTTCGTCTATCCGAACGCGACCACCATCGTCGCCGTGGCGCTCCGGCGTGACGTCCCCTCCCCTCTCGCGCCACGCAACGACGCCGAGGGGACGCGGAACGACAGCGCCGCCACGCCGCCCGTCACGCCCCCCGCGGCCGCGCCGGCCCGCGGAGGTCGCGGCACCGCCGCTCCGGCGGCGGCCGGGACTCCGGTCGTGCCGCCCAAGCCCCCGGCAGCCGTCGAGATCGACACCGCCGGCTTCGAGCAGCGCGCGGTCGTCCTCCCCATCACCGGCGGCAACTTCGCGGAGCTGTACGCCGTGTCGGGCAAAGTGGTCTACCGCAAGACCCCGACGGCAGGCTCGACGGACACCAAGACGCCGATCATGTACTACGACCTCAAGGAGCGCGAGGAGAAGACGGTCGTCCCCGACGCCGACGGCTTCCAGATGACGTACGACGGCAAGAAGCTGGGCGTCTCGCAGGAGCACCGGTATTACATCATCGACCTCAAGGCCGACCAGAAGCTCGACAAGCCGCTACGCATCGCCGAGATGGAGATGACGGTGGACCCGCGCGCCGAGTGGCGGCAGATCTTCAACGACGTGTGGCGGGTCGAGCGCGACTTCTTCTACGATCCGAACATGCATGGCGTGGACTGGGCGGCGATGCGGGAGCGGTACGGCCGCCTCATCGGCGACGCCGTGACGCGCTGGGACGTGAACTTCGTGATCGGCGAGCTGATCAGCGAGCTGAGCAGCTCGCACACCTACCGCGGCGGCGGCGACCTCGAGCCGGCGCCCGAGCGGGCCGTCGGCCTCCTCGGCGTGGACTGGGGGCTGGAGAACGGGGCGTTCCGCATCGCGCACATCGTGGACGGCGGGGCGTGGGACAGCGAGGCGCGCTCCCCCCTCGCGCGCCCCGGCGTGAACGTGCACGAGGGCGACTACGTGCTCGCCGTGAACGGCATCCCGATGGACGTGACGAAGGACCCGTGGGCCGCCTTCGAGGGGCTGGCCGGCGTCGCGGTGGACCTCACCGTGAACGACCGGCCCACGCCGGAGGGCGCGCGGCACGTGGTCGTCGAGACGCTGCGGGACGAGACGCGCCTGCGGACCCTCGCCTGGATGGAGGGGAACCGCCGCCGCGTCGAGCAGGCCACCAACGGGCGCGTGGGCTACATCTACGTGCCCAGCACCGGGATCGACGGACAGACGGAGCTGGAGCGGCAGTTCATCGCCCAGTTCACGAAGGACGCGCTGATCATCGACGAGCGGTGGAACAGCGGGGGGCAGATCCCCGACCGGTTCATCGAGATGCTGAACCGCCCCGTCCTGGGCTACTGGGCGGTGCGCGACGGCGCCGACTGGCGGTGGCCGCCGGCGGCGCATTTCGGTCCCGAGGTGATGCTCATCAACGGATGGAGCGGCTCCGGCGGCGACGCCTTCCCGTACTTCTTCCGGGAGAAGGGCCTCGGGCCGCTGATCGGCCAGCGGACGTGGGGCGGCCTCATCGGCATCACCGGCGCCCCGCCCCTGATGGACGGCGGCAGCGTCACCGTGCCCACCTTCCGGCTCTACAGCCCGACGGGGGAGTGGTTCCCGGAGGGCGTGGGCGTGGCACCGGACATCGCCGTGGTGGATGATCCGACGCAGCTGGCCCGGGGGACCGACCCGCAGCTCGAGCGGGCCATCCAGGAGTGCCTGCGCCAGCTGCAGGAGCACGCCGTCACGCCGCCGCGCCGGCCGGCGTACGAGAACCGCATGCCGCGGAGACCGTGACCCGCTGACCGCTCACCGCTTACCGCGGACCGGTGATGCACCAGAGGCCGGTCGGGGGATCTTCCCTGACCGGCCTCTGGTGACTCCGCATGTCACCCGACAGCGAGCGCGGGGGGCGGCAAGCGGTGCGCGGTACGCGGTGTGCGGTTTGCGGCCCGCGCCGCTAGCGGCGCGCCGGCGGCGGGGGCGGTGGCAGTATCGAGGTGTGCGCGGTCGTGAACTTCCACCCGCTCGGGCGATGCACCGCCACCGCGGTGAAGAACCCTCTCTCCGTCTTGGAGACCCCGGTACTATCGGCCCGCGTCTCGCTGTACCCGGCCGCGAAGCCGGCGACGCCGGGGGCGATGACCTGGATGCGCATCGTGTCCCAGGCGAACACTTCGCGCGTGGCGGCCTCGGGCTCGGACCGGGTCCACGCCGTCATCGAGGCGAAGGACGCGAAGGGGAGCATCCCGTTGTACGCCCAAAGGTAGCCGGGGACGCTGTCCATGAAGGTGACAAAGCCGCGATACCCGTGCTCACGGATCTGGGCGGGCATCCCCTCCGCCATCTGCCTCACGCTGTCGGCGATGGCGACACGGTGGGCGTCGGTGAGCGGCGGGGCGCCTGCGGGCGCGCAGGCGGCGAGGGACGCGAGGGCGAAGAGCAGTCGCGGGCGCATCATCAGTCCTCCGGTGGCGGTTCCCGAAAAGAGGCCGGCCCCAGCGTCAGCGGGGCCGGCCCCATCACCTATCACCTATCACTCCTCACTCATCACCCATCACTCATCACCCACATTCGCTGTAGCCGCAGACATGGCACTTCATACATCCCTCAGCGAACTCCAATTGGCTCCCGCAATCGGGGCACGCGCCGACGAAGGACTGCTCGCGGCGGGGCGCTTCCAGCTCGGCCAGGGCCTCCTCGGCGCGCGGCGAGGGGGGATTCACGGCCACGGGCCGCGGGGAGAGGGTGCCGGGCGCCGGGGCCGCCAGAAGCTCCTGCTGCACGCCCTCGTGCTTCTCCTGCATCCACTTCTCGATCGCGATGCCGATGGCGTCCGGCACGCTCATGACCTTGTTGGGGCCGAGGCCGATGACCCGGTCGCTGGAGATGCCGCGCAGCTGGCGGTGGATCTCCGACATCGGGATGCCGGAGCGGAGGCCGAGGCTGATGAGCCGCCCGATCGCCTCGACGTCGGCCATCAGGGGGGCGCCCGCCTTGCCGAGGGAGATGAAGACCTCGAACGGCTGCGCCTTCTCGTCCTCGGTGATGGTGACGTACGCGGTGCCGAGGGGGGTCTCGATCCGCCGCGTCATGCCGCGCAGGAGGTCGGGGCGCGAGCGCTTGGCCCGCCGCTGGGCGTTCTCCGACTCGGCGTCGTGCAGCTGCCGCCGCACGCGGTCCAGCTCCGCCTCCAGCTCGGCCACCTGCCCGCGCAGGTCGGCCATCTCCCGCTCCGTCTCGAAGGGCGGCTCGCCGCCGTCCACCGCCGCGCCCGGCGCCGGCGCCCCGCTCCCCTTCTGCGCCACGTCCTTCGCCGTCTTGCCGGTCGAGAGGACCTGCATGTCGCGGCTGCCGTCGCGGTAGACCGTCACGCCCTTGCACTGCAGCTCGAACGCCAGCTCGTAGATCTTCCGGACGTCCTCTTCCCCCGCCGCCTGCGGGAAGTTGCAGGTCTTGCTGATGGCGGAGTCGGTGAACTCCTGGAAACCCGCCTGCATCCGGATGTGCCACTCCGGCGCCACGTCGTGCGCCGTCACGAACACCCGCTGCAGCAGCTCCGGCACCTGCGGGAAGTGGATGTGCCCCTCCGCCGCGATCTTCTGCATCAGCTCGTCGGAGTACCAGTTCCCATCCTTGGCGAAGCGGACGAAGTCCTCGTTCGCGTCCGTCATCAGCGTGCCGGCCTGGTTCCGGAGGAACGCCACGGCGAACAGGGGCTCGATGCCGCTCGAGCAGCCGGCGATGATCGAGATCGTCCCCGTGGGCGCCACGGTCGTCATGTTGCAGTTGCGGAGGCGGCGCATCGGCCGGACGCGCTCGCCGGCGGCGGTGCGGGCGCAGCTCGCGTCGGGACCCCAGATGCTCCGCTCCCACTCCGGGAACACGCCGCGGGACTCGGCGAGCTTCTCCGACGCGACCTTCGACTCCTCGTCCACGAACCGCATCACCTGCCGCCCGAACTCGACCGCTTCGGCCGAATGGTAGGGCACGCCCAGCCGGACCAGCATGTCCGCCCAGCCCATCACGCCCAGCCCGATCCGCCGGATGCGCTTGGCCAGGTCGTCGATCTCGGGCATCGGGTAGCGGTTGGCGTCGATCACGTTGTCGAGGAAATGCGTGCACAGGTGCACCGTGCGGCGCAGGTCCTCCCAATCCACCTCGCCGTCCTTCACGAACAGGCCGAGGTTGATCGAGCCGAGGTTGCAGACGTCGTAGGGGAGAAGAGGCTGCTCCCCGCAGGGGTTCGTCGCCTCGTAGGCGCCGAGGTGCGGGACCGGATTGTAGGCGTTCGCGCGGTCGATGAAGTACACGCCCGGCTCGCCCGTCTTCCAGGCGCCGGTGACGATCTTCGCGAACACGTCGCGGGCGTCGAGCTGGCCCGTGACCTTGCGGGTGCGCGGGTGGATCAGGTCGTACGGCCGGCCGTCCTTCACCGCCTCCATGAAGGCGTCGGTGACCGCCACCGAGATGTTGAAGTTCGTGATCTGGGTGGTGTCGTCCTTGCAGCCGATGAACTCGAGGATGTCGGGGTGGTCCACCCGGAGGATGCCCATGTTGGCGCCGCGGCGGGTCCCGCCCTGCTTCACCACGTCGGTGGAAGCGTCGTACAGCTTCATGAACGAGATCGGGCCCGAGGCCACGCCCATCGAGGAGCGCACCACGTCGTTCTTGGGGCGCAGACGGCTGAAGGAGAAGCCTGTGCCGCCCCCCGACTGGTGCACCAGCGCCATGGCCCGGAGGGTGTCGTAGATGCCGCTCTTGCCGTCGGAGAGGGCGTCGGCCACCGGCAGGACGAAGCAGGCCGAGAGCTGGCCCAGGGGCCGCCCCGCGTTCATCAGGGTGGGGCTGTTGGGCATCCACTTCCGTTCGGCCATCAGGCGGTAGAACTCCTCCGCCACCGCCTCCACCGCCCCTTCGGACGCGCCGTAGGTCAGGTCCGGCGCCGCGATGGTCCGCGCCACACGCCAGAAGAGGTCCGACGGCTCCTCGACGGGCCGGCCGGCATCGTCCTTGACCAGGTAGCGGCGCTGCAGCACCGTGACCGCGTTCGAACTGAGCTGCAACGCCTTCCGGCGGGCCGAATCGCTCAAAGCCATCGTGCTTCCCTCTCCCGTGCCCTACGACGCCGCGATGCCGGGACAGTGTCCCGACTGGTGCGACATCCGCTCAGAGTTGGTGTGGATGCGGCTGCAAAGAAAAGCGGGGTGACAAGCTAAGCGATTGTGCGGTGCGGGCAACACCCCGCGAATCCCCTGTCGCTGCCTCAACTCTTCACTTTGCACATCACAAACCTAGCGACCATCACCAGGCGCCGCTGGCGGTCACGCCTCGAATCGCGGGTACATTCCGTCCCGATGTCGCAGGGCGAGCTCGACGTAGTGTTCGGTAGTGAGGCGGATGCGGCCCCGGAGCGCGTCGTCCACCGGCCGGACGATCTTCGCCGGGACGCCGAGGACGAGGGATCCCGGCGGAATCTGCATCCCTTCCGGCACCACCGCTCCGGCGCCCACGACCGAGCCGGCGCCCACCCGGGCGTGGTCCAGGACGATGCTCCCCATCCCGATCAGGCACCCGTCCTCGACCGTGCAGGCGTGCAGGATGCAACGGTGTCCCACCCCGACGTCGGCGCCGACGGTGCAGCCGACGCCCTCGAGGACGTGGACGACGCTGAGATCCTGGATGTTGGACCGGGGGCCGATGACGATGGGGCCGATGTCGCCGCGGAGGACGCACCGGTACCACACGCTCGAATGCTCGCCCAGCGACACGTCGCCCATCACGTCCGCGCCCGGGGCCACCCAGGCGGTGTCGTGGATCTTCAACGCGGCGGCTGCGGGCGGATGCTCAGCTTGATCCACGCCTCGACGGGCTGCCCCCCCTTGGTCGCGGGCGTGAAGGAGAGGTCGCGCGCCACGGCGAGGGCGGCGGCGTTGAAGGCGCTGCAATTGGACGCGGGGGCGCTGGCCGAGGCGAGGGCCACGTCACCCGTGGGGCTCACCTTCAGCAGGACGGTCGCCGGCGTCACGGTTCCGGTGCACGACGAAGGCGCCACCGCGAGGGGCGGCGTCCGCGAGGTCGGCCGGACGGTGTAGCAGGCGTTCCGCGTGTTGAGGACGCCGAACGTCGGGTTGGCGCACTCGGGGGCGGGCGCGCCCGCGGCGGCCTGGGGCGTCGCCGCGACCGGAGCAGCGGGAGCCGTCGAGGCCGCGATCATCGTGACGGCGTGCGAGGTCACGCGCCCCGACGCGATGTCCACCTGCGCCTCGTAGTTCTGGAATCCGGACGCCGCGACGCGGAGGGTGTGCCGGCCCGGGGGCAGCTTCTCGTGCTCGCTGCCGCGGCGGCCATCCACCGTGATTGTCGCGCCACGCGGGATGTTGCCCGAAACGCTCAGCGTGCCGTTAGGCCCGCTGGGCGCCGCCGCCGTGACGGGGCGCGCCGGAGGGGTGGCCCGCGGGGGCGCGGTGCGCGTGGGCGTGGTGCGCGAGGGCGTCGGGGCCGCCGCCGTCTGGGCCGCGGCGATGCTGTCGGCGCGCGCCTTGGCGGTGTCGGGGGTCGCGGGGGCCGGGGGCGTCGTGTCGGCCGGGGGCTGCACGGCGACCTGCGGCGTGCCGCGCCCGAACAACATGTAGCCGCCCAGCGCGAGCGCGACGACGGCGATCGCCGCCAGCGCGACGAACGGCGCCTTGCTCTTCGGCTTCGGGGCGGGCCGGGGCGCGGGCTTCGCCTTGGGAGGCGCCGCCGGCGGTGCCGGCGCGGCGGCCTTCGCCGCGGCGGCCGCGGCGACGTCGGCGGGGATGCCCATGGACGCCGACGCGCGCGGGAGAGGCGTCGTGGCGGCGAACGAGATCGCCGGCGGCGGCGCCTTCATCGGCTCGATCGCCCGCGTCGGCATCGTCGCCATGTCGGTCATCGAGACGCGCGCCGAGGGGCCGCCCAGGGACTCGAGGGCGTGCACCACGTCCTCGGCGGTCTGGAACCGGTCCTCGGCCTTCTTCGCCATCATCTTCTGAACGACGGTGAAGAACTCCCGCTGGTCGGCGTTCTCCAGCGGCGGGACGGGGAGCTCCTCCATGATGTGCTTATAACCGATGGAGAAGCTGTCCTCGCCGTCGAAGGGCACGTGTCCGGTGAGGCACTGGTAGGCCACGACGCCGAGGGAGTAGAGGTCGCTCCGGCCGTCGAGGTTCTGGGCCCGCGCCTGCTCGGGGCTCATGTAGTGCGGCGTGCCGATGGACATGCCGGTGCCCGTGAGGCGGGCGCCGGACTGGGCCTTCGCGATCCCGAAGTCGGTCACGATCGCCTGGCCCAGCTCGTCGAACATGATGTTGTCGGGCTTGATGTCGCGGTGCACGATGCCGTGCTTGTGCGCGAAGCCAAGCGCCCGGGAGCACTCGATGAGCACGCGCTTGAGCTCGGGCACGGGGAGCGCGCCGCGCGTCTCGACGACCGCGGAAAGGGACTTCCCGCGGATGAACTTCATGACGAAGTAGATGACCCGCCCCGACTTGCCGACGCGGTAGATCGGGATGATGTTCGGGTGCTCGAGCTTGCCGGCGGTGCGCGCCTCGCGCTGGAACCGCTCGACGAACTCCGCGTCGAACGAGAGCGAGAACGGCAGGACCTTGATGGCGACCTCGCGCTCGAGCGACTTGTCGCGGGCCTTGAAGACGATCGCCATCCCGCCGCGCCCGAGCTCCTTCTCCAGCTCGTACTCGTCCTTGAGCGCGTCCCGCACGATCTCCGCTTCGTCCGGTTGCGGGGGCTGCGCCACAGGCTGCGCGGACGTCGCGCCTCGGGTGATCGTGGTCAAGTCCAGTCCGCACGTGGGACAGAACTTGCTCGACACCTGGACTTCCGTACCGCAGCGGGAGCAGAACATATGGAGTTCGGAGGCCTCGGCTAACGCGCGTTAGCGGGTCAACTTAGGGCGCGCGGAGAGAGGGGTCAAGGCGCGCGCTGCGCAGCGATCTCGAAGGCCTGGCGGCGCACGACCTGCGCCCCCGACGCGCCGTCGCGGAGGGTCACCTCCAGCTCGTAGCGCCCCGGCGCGAGGCCGGTCAGATCGATGCGCTGACGCACCCGCGAGAGGCCCGGGGCGTCGGTCTCGGTGATGTAGTTGAGGCGGACCCCGCCGCGGCGCCCGAAGATCCGCGAGAAGAGGGAGCCCCTCGAGCGGGGCGAGAGCGCCACGTGCGTCTCGACGGTGGCACGCTCCGGCAGGCCGTACACCTCGTAATAGAGCTCCAGCGTCCCGTCCCGCGCGTACCGGAGGAGCGGGTCGAGGGGCACCTCCCCCTCGGGCCTGCGCCACACCAGCCCGCTCCCGGTGCGTCCGAGGACCAGGTCGCTCGCGGCGAACCCGCCGCCTCGCGCGGGCACGTCGACCGCCCGCCCGGGCACGAGCGCCCCCGCTTCGGCCTGGAGCTCCTCCGCCACGAAGTGGAACCGGTAGGTGCCGGGAGGCACCACCACGGCGAGCTGGCCGGAGAGGTAGCTCCCCGCCGGGAGCCCGGCCGGCGCGCCGAAGATCCGCAGCGTGTCCACGCCCCCGACCTGCCGCTGCCGCGCGTCGAACACGACCACGCGGAGGCGCAGCGGATAGCCCACCCCGCCCGACGCGACCGCGTACTCCGTCAGCGCCCCGGCCGGGATCGCGAACACCACGTGCAGCTCGCCCTCCCCGTCGTCGCGGGCCACCGCGAACGACGACACCACCGGCCTGAGGTCGTGCGGGAAGCGCAGCGGGTACGAGTCGGTGGTCGTCCCCACCTGCACTTCGCGCGTCATCTCCTGGCGTTCCTGCGCCAGGAGGCGCGAGCGGCCCCCCACGCCGGCGCGCGCCAGCTGGTCGTAGATCGGCGAGATGGCGGAGCGCGAGGCGAGCAGCCCCTCGACCACGCTCGTCGGCACGTCGGTCGGCGAGGCGAGGCTGCCCGCGACGCTGAAGTCCAGCACGTCGAGGAGGCTGCCGACCAGCTTGAAGTCCTGGATGTGCCCGCGCGCCACGAAATGGAAGATGAGGTCGCCCTCCGGCGGCGGCCGCCGGTACGCCCAGCTCTCGTTCGGCTCGGCCGCGACGAGGGTCGCCCGCGCATCGGGCTCGCCGTGGCGGAGGTAGATCACGCCGCGGTCGTCGAACTCCGCCTGCGTGGAATCGCGGTAGATCTCCGCGATGTCGTAGTGCCGGTGCCGCGTCCCCAGCCGGAAGTGCTCGCGCGCGTAGGCGAAGCGCCGGAACTGCTCGATCAGCCGGTCGCCGCTGTGGCGTGCGTCGGCCAGGTCGCGCCGGCCCCAGAACCGCCGCAGCCACGGCCCCACCGAGTCCCCGGCGAGCCCGTCATAGGCACGCAGGTCGGCGGACGACGCGATCCAGAAGATCTCGCGGCGGAACTCGGCCTTGGCGCTGTCGCTCAGGGGGCGGCGCGTCGCCGCGGCGAAGTAGGCCGCGATGGCGGAGTCGGGGCGGCCGACCGCGTAGAGGCTGCGCGCGACCTCGAGGCCGCCGAGCGTCGGATCGCCCCCGTGCGCCACGTAGGCTCGGAGCGCCACGAGCGAGGAGTCGTTCGCGCCGAGCTCGCGCTCCACCCGGCCCCGCACCAGGAGGACCGCCGGCCGGGTGCCCGCGGCCGTCCCCGCCGACATGCGGAAGGCACGCTGGGCGACCGTGAGGAGGGGCGCGACGCGCTGGCGCAGGGCCGTGGTGCCGAGATCCACGAGCGCCGGGGTGAACGCCGGGTCGGCTTCGGCGGCCCTTGCGAACGCCCGCGCCGCCTTCGAGAGCGGATCGGCGCCAAGGACCTGCCGGAGATTCTCGAGGGGGATGACCGACGACTCGCCGATGGCGAGCTCCGCCACGCCGAGCCAGTACCAGGGGAGCGGCCACGTGGGGCGGAGGTCCGATGCCCACTCGAACTCCCCCGCCCCGTCGTCGTAGTGCTTCCGCTGCCCAGTGATCTCGCCGAGGCGGTAGCCGATGAAGCCCAGCTCCAAGTGCAGGAACGGGTCGTCCCGGTTCTGGCGGGCGACCGCGATGCGCTCCTGCTCCCGGGCCAGAAGGGCGGTGGAGTCGCCGACCGCCTGGATCGCGGCGCGCAGCGAATCGAGGCCGGCGCGTTCCGCCGGCGACTGGGCGCGAGCGCTCGCGGCGACCGACGCCGCGAGAGCCGCCACCATGAGGGACCGCCGCGAGCTCGTCATACTCCTTATAAGATACCCCGTCCCGCGAGGGGTGGAGGCGGAGGGTGACCCGTCGGCCTAGAAGGTCGCGCCCAGCGCGACGTACCCCTGCGCGCCGCGACGCGGGATGAGGCGCTGCGCAACGCCGACGCGCAGGCGGACCGGATAGTCGTACAGCACCCCCAGGTCGGCCACGCCCTCGACACCCGCCGACGCCAGCGTCGTGCGGCCGGCGAGCCAGGAGAAGGTCGTTCGCCACGCGAGAGGGGACCACGCCATCGCGCCGTCGGCGAACACCGCGAGGGAGAGGCGGTCGAGCGACCCCGGCGCGAGGCCCAGGCCCCGTCCGACCAGCGCGACCGGCACGCGCCATTCCACGCTCGCCGACGCGGCCCCGCGGCCCACCGCCTCGCCGGGCGCGAAGCCGCGCGCGGGGAAGTCCCGGGCGGTGGTCCCGGCCGCGAAGCCGGGGAGGAGCGGCACCTCGCCTCCCGAGAGTCCGCCGACCCCGAAGAGGACCGAGTCCGTGCCCGTCAGGTAGCCCACCGCGACGCGCGCGGCGAGCACGGGCCGCGCGAACCCGCCGCCCGGCAGGGGAAGATACGCCGCGCCGCGCACGACTCCCTCGCCGTATCCCCCCGTCTCCGCGAGCCGCCAGCGCCGCCGCAGGAAGAGCGAGGCGCGCCACCCCCGCTGCGGCGAGATCGCGAAGGCCGGCTCCACCACGTGACTCGCGGCCGCGCTCACCACCGCCCCGGCCCGCTCCACGTCCCACTCGCGCTGGTACTCCGCGCCCACGCGCACCGCGGCGTCTCCGCGGTACCGGCGCCGGCGCGCGGTCACGCCGGCCGAGGCCTCATCGGTCCGCAGGCAGCACCCCTCCACCACGCCGGTGTCGGGCGGGAGGCGGCGCGCGGTGAACGCGTCCTCGGCGCGCGAGACGGCGAGGTCGAGCGCCACCGGCGAGAGTCCCGCGTACTGGTACCCGAAGGTCGCCCGCCACGTGCCCGCGGCGAGTCCCGTTCCGGCGAGCGCGCTCACCGCGTAGGCGTGCCGCCCCAAGGCGTCCTCGCCGCTCGTGTACAGGCCGGCCCAGCCGGAGCGGCCCTGCACGGCGCCGAGGGGGAGCCAGTACTGCGGCAGGAGCGCGGGCCAGGGACGGTACGGATGGTGCGCGAGGATCGGCACTGACGGCGCGGCGTCGCTCGCGGCGGAGTCCCCTCTGGCGGGCTCCGGCCCGCGCTCGGCGTCGCCGGGCATCCGTTCCGTCCCCGCCACCCGCGTCCACGCCAGCGTGTCGAAGGGCGCGGCCGCGAGCCGGTAGCCGTCGCTGTGGTACGCGAGGAAGAAGACGGAGTCGGTCGCGGGCGCGGGCGCATACGCGCCGAACGGCTCGGCCGTGACGCGCCACCAGCCGGCGGACGAGTCGGCCACACGCGTGGCGTAGAGCTCCGAGCGGCCGCTCCGGTCGCTCGCCCAGAAGAGCCACGCGCCGTCGGGGCTGAACGCCGGCATCTGGTCCAGCGCGGCGTCACGGGTGACCTCGCGGGCGAGCCGGCCGTCGGCATCGAGCAGCACGACGTCGAGGGCCCCGCGCGTCGCGCGCGTCGCCGCGACGAGGCGGCCGTCGGGGGAAAGGCGCGGCTGCGCCCATTCCACCAGGGGAACCGGCGCCGTCAGCGCCCGCACGCCGGCCGCGGACCAGCGGACGAGGGCGTTCGCTCCCGCGTCCAGGCGCACGGCGAGGACGGAGCCGTCGGCGCCGACGTCGGGGTCGAGGAGCCGCGCGGCGTGGGTGAGCCGGTCCTCGCGACCGGCAGCGCTCACGCGGAAGAGCTCCGCCCGCAACCGGTACGGGCCGTCGAACTCGAACTCCGAAGCGATCACTCCGCCCGCCGTGTCCCACGCCACCCCAAGACCGCCGTTCACCCGGGCCAGCACGCGGACCATCCCGCTCGCCCGATCCAGGACGGCGAGCCGGGGCTCATCGCGGCCATCGTCGAGGACGAACAGGATCCGCCTGCCGTCAGGCGAGACGCGGGGCGGCACCAGGCTCCGCAGCCCCGTCACCCCGGCCACGGCCGGCGCGCCGGCGCTCGCCCCCGCGCGACCGACGAGCGCGCTCTGCCACGCCCGCCATGCCGCGGTCGCCCCTTCGCCGGCGGCTCGGCGCACCGCACGGTTCAGGAGCAGGTACGGCAGCGGCGCGCGCGCCGTCTCGACCGCCAGCCGCGCGACGGCGCTGTCTCCCCCCTCCCGGCTGAGCTCGGTGAGGAAGGTGGCACCGAACGCGTACGGCCGCGTGCCGCCGGGCCAACGCGGCGAGGCGGCGTTCGCCGCGTCGATCGTGAGGCCCCCCCGCTCCGCCGCCTGGGCGCCCACGACGGCGGGATGGAAGCTCCCGCGGTCCCGTCCTCCCTCCGTCAGCGCCGACTCGTAGTGGACCGCGGTCCCCTCGGTGAGCCAGGTGGGGAGGAGCGCGTTGGGGAAGAGGAATGGCGCGCGTCCGAGGACCGCGCGCCCCAGCCGCCACCAGCCGCGCGCGAGGTCGAGGTGGAAGACGTGCGTCAGCTCGTGGGTGACGAGGAGCCGCAGCCACCGATCGTAGCGCTGCAGTTCCACGTCCCCCGTCGGGGGCACGGGGTACAGGACGATCCGGGGCGAGGGGAAGACGGTGGTGAAACCGTTGGCGAAGTCGGCGTTGTCGCTGACGACGAGGTCCACGCGGCGGTGCGGGGCCGGCAGGCGGGTCGCGAGGGCGGCCCACGCCTCCTCCGCTTCGCCGGCGACGCGTTCGCCGAGGGATTCCTCGCCGCGGCGCACGTGGACGCGGAAGTGCGTGGTCTCGAGCGTGGTCCAGCGGCCCGTCGGATCGGCCTGCGCCACCGCCGGCGCGGGGGCGCGCATCGCCAGAGCCGCCGCGAGGGCGAGCGCGGGCGCGAGGACGAGCGACAGCCGCAGAAGCATCTCCGGCTGCATCGGCACAGCCGGCCCCGAACATGACGCGTGCACGGGCCCGGGCGGAGCCTCCGGTGCAGCATCCCCCGGTTCGGGGACGGTCGTCACCGTTTCCGTCAATTCGGGCTACGGAAACGGGCGGTTTCAGCCGAAAAGTGTGAAAGCGCGCAAGCGATCGACCTCACGGTCTCGGCCGGTCCCGGAGGCGCCGCCACGACGGCGTTCACGCTTCGAGCCCTCGCCCCGACCCTCTTCCGGCCGGCCCGGCGCCGCACGATCGTCGCGTCGGTCGCGGTCACCGGAGCGGGCACGGCGACGGTCGAGCTCGTCGACTCCCGTGGACACCGGCTCGCCTCGTGGCGCAGGCCGCTGCGCGCCGGCCTGAACCACGTGCGGCTGCGCCTGCCGGCTCCGGTCCGCAAGGAGCTCATCCAGCGGCCCGGCCCGTACTGGCTCTCCTGGGCGGCAGAGGCGACGGCGGAAGGCGCCCGGGCGAGCGACCGCAGGCGCCTGCTCGTGGTGGCCCCGCAGATACGCCGGGACGCCGGCCAAGGCTGATCGTCCACGACCACGGGCTCCGACCGACCAGAAGGTACCGGCGAAGGCTCACACCGGCATCGCCTCCTGAGCGCAGAAGAACCGTACGAAGAAGTGAGTGAGCGGGGAGCCCCGGGCAGCGCCCGGGGGTCCCCGTCCGGTCAGGGTGTCGTCGTCTTCGTGTGCGAGCCCTGGCCCGAGCCCTTCAGGCTCTGCCGAAGCGCCTGTGCGGCCTGATGTGCCGCCTGGAGCGCGGTCTGCACCGCGTCGCGCTCCTGGGTGAGCTGCTGGTTCGCCTGCTGGACGAGCGGCTCGAGCTGACCCTTGCCGCTCTTCGACTGCCGGACCGCCTGAAGGTCGGCCTTGAGCTGGGTCCAGTCGGCCTGCACCGCCGGCAGCAGCTGCCCGCGGTCCGACTGCACCTTCTGCACGTCCGCCTGCAGCGACTGCTTGACGGTCTGGCGGTCCGTCGAACCCTGCAGTGACTGAACGTCCGCAGAGATCTTCTGCGCATCGGCGAGAACCGTGCTGTGAAGCGTCGTCGCGTCGGTGACGAGCTTCTGGAGGTCCGCCTTCGCCGTGACGACCGGGTCGTCGGCCCGCGCAACCGCTGCGCCCACCGCGGCTGCGAGTACCACCGCGGCGAGGACGTGGATCTTCTTCCGCATGAGCTTGAGCTCCTTCTCGAGGCCTGCGCCGAGGTCAGGCATCGGCAAGAGCCCGGGTCGGCTCAACCCTCAGAGTGAGGCGTTCCCCGCTGGCCGACCGCCGGAGGTCGGGGATGAGGCCACCTCGCTCGCCGCGGTGACTCCGCCCTCTTCGGGCTGCAGGATCGCCAGCGGGATCTCCCTCCCGGCCCGCCGCTGGTACGCGAGGTAGCCGGGCGCGATCGTCGTGATCTCGGCCCAGAGCCGGGTCCACTCTTCCGACGAC
>Ga0208716_1000523_pt1 | contig 15979 bp, 18 predicted proteins | sample NGESurdeep092012_8_FD_184482 | JGI IMG/M metagenome (GOLD analysis project Ga0208716, IMG submission 184482) | Arctic peat soil microbial communities from Barrow, Alaska - NGEE Surface sample 415-3 deep-092012 (SPAdes) | ecosystem: Environmental > Terrestrial > Soil > Wetlands > Peat ...
CACCGTTTCCATACCGCCGATGATGCGGCAGAAGACGCAGCTTTCCTCGACCATGGAGCCCTCCGTAGGAAGTCCCGGCGTTGCGCGGGGCGGGCGCGTGCAGAGCATGAAACGGGCCCGTCGGCCGTGGCAGGGCGACGGCGGAGCGAACGCGCAAGCCGGTTGCGGCTGTGCGGGCGCGGGCGCCAGATTGTCGCCATGAATGCCGTGCGAGACGAAGTGCCGCGCGACGCCCCGCGGGGAGCGGTCTGGGCGTTCCTGCCGCTGTCGCTACTGCAGGCGGTTCGGGCCCACGACCGGCCAGGGGAGATCCTCGAGGACGAGGACCTGACTGCCAGCCTGCCGCGCCGTCTAGGACTGAGCGACGTCATCGACCGCGAGATCCGCAACTACGAGCGGGCGGCGAAGCGCGGCCGGCGCGTGGACTCCAATGACGTGACCAACCTGATGCGGCTGGTGTTGCGTCGGCCCGACGCCGAGGCGATCCTGCGCGACACCGGCCGGCGCGTGGCGGCGGAGTACATCCGCCGCGTGCCGGGAGCCTGGCTGCGCGTGGCCCGGGCGTTGCCCACCCGGGCATCGCTGGCGCTGGCGCGCCGCGGCTCCAGGCGCTCGCGGTCCCGGAGACCGACGTCCTGGGCGTGCTGCGCAATCGGGACCGGCCCGCGTGGACGGTGACCCACCGCGGCACGCTCGCCTGGGGAGGACCGCCGCTGCTCGTGGACCTGCCGTCGGCGGGAACGGCGCGGCTGACGCCGGTGGCACCCGGGACGCCGGTGCGCTTCGTGGCGCACCCGGCCGAGCTGGCCGTGGTGGGAGAGGACGCGCGTCTTCCGGGCGAAGGAACGGTGGGGATCCGCCTCAACGGCTTCGTGCGGCGCCTCCTCCTCGCGTGGGCGCTCCAGTCGCCGCCCCTCCTCGGCGACCGGACGAACGCCGGGGACCGGGTCCTCTACTGGCGCGACGTGCCTCAGCGGCTGTCACGGCTCTTCCCCTACGCGTCGTTCGCGGCGCCGCGCGCCGTGCTCGCGGACGGCCGGCTCGTCTGGGTCGCCGCCGGCTTCCTCGCCTCCGACCGCTTCCCCCTCGCGGAGCACGTGGAGTGGCAGGGAGAGCCGGTGAACTTCCTCCGGGCGCCGTACGTGGCGACGGTGGACGGGCTCTCCGGGGCGACGCACCTCTACCTGCGGGGCCAGGACACCGCCTTCGCGGCGCGGCTGGCGCGCCAGTCCGGCGCCACGCCGCTGCCCCTCGACAGCGTCCCCGCGACTCTCCGGACGCGTCTCGGCTACCCGGCGTCGCTGTTCGTCGCCCAGGCCGAGGTGCTGGCGCGGCACCACGGCGAGCCGGGGCAGGGGGCGTGGGTGCTCGCGCGGCAGGCCTCCGGTGATTCGGTGGGCGCCGCGAGCGAGCGCGTCCCCGCCACGATCGAGGCCGTGCTGTCCATCGAGGGCCGGCGGGGTCTGTGGCGGCTCGTTCCCCTCGCGGACGCCGGGGGGAACCGCCTGGTGGCCTTCGTCGCCGGTGAGGAGTCCGCCGCCGGGACGCTCGTGCCGCTCGTGCTGCGCCTCGCCTCGGCTGATTTCCCGACCCTCGCCGCGGCGGAGAGCCGCCTCAACGCCACCCCCGCCGTGGTCGGCGCCGTGGCCGCCGCGACCGGGCCCGACGGCGCCGTGCATCGGAGTCCGGTAGCGGCGTTCCCAGCCGGCGGCACCGTCGTGTACACGCAGACCATCTTCGCGTCGGCGCACCGCCTGAGCGAACCCCTCGGCGCCAGCCAGGTCGCCCTGATGGCGGGGGGGCGCGTGGGCGTCGGCGCCGACGTCGCGCTGGCGGCGCGCGCGCTCGCCACCGCCCGGACGCCGACCGTGGCCGAGACCGGCACGGACAATGCGCTGGCGGCGGCACGCGCGGCCTTCGCCGCGCTCGATTCCGCCGCCCGGCGCAGCGACTGGCCGGGGTTCGCGCGGGCCATGGAAGCGTTGCGACGTGCCCTCGGGACGGGCGGCGGCGCGCACTGAGAGCCCCGGCGCAGCGGGGTAGGTAGCTTTCGGGTCGGAGGAGTACGATGCCCAAGACGGTCGTGATCGCACTCGGCGGCAACGCGCTCGCGCCAGCGGGCGAGACGCCGACCATCGCCAACCAATTCCGCCACACGCGCGAGAGCCTCACGCCGGTCGTGGAGCTCGCCCGCGAGGGGTGGTACATCGCGCTGGTCCACGGCAACGGACCCCAGGTCGGGGACTCCCTGGCGCGCAACGAGCTCGCCGCGCCCGAGGTCGAACCGCTCCCCCTCGGCGTGCTCGTGGCCGAGACCGCCGGCTGGATCGGCTACATGATCCAGCAGTCGCTCCAGAACGCCCTCGAGCGCGCCGACATCCACCGCGACGTCATCACCGTCGTCACCCAGACCGTCGTGGCGCGCGACGATCCCGCTCTGGGAAAGCCGACCAAGTTCATCGGCCACCACCTCTCCGTGGAGCGCAAGGACAAGCTCGCCAACGCCGGCGTCGCGGTCGGCAAGGACAAGGGGGGCACCTGGCGCCGCCTCACCGCGAGCCCGATCCCCATCGGCCTCGTGGAGGGCGAAGCCATCCGCCGCCTGGTGGACGCCGGGGCGATCGTCGTGGCATGCGGCGGGGGCGGTCCCCCCGTCTACCGCGACCCGAAGAAGGGCTGGGAAGGGGTGGACGCGGTGGTGGACAAAGACCGCACGGCCGCCATCCTCGCCCATACGCTGAAGGCGGAAATCCTACTAATCCTTACGGATATCGAGGGTGTCGTCCGGGACTTCGGCACGCCGTCTGCTGCACCGATCCGTCGTATGACGGTCCGGGAAGCCGAGGCGATGCTGGCGGGCGGGCAGCTGGGGGAGGGCTCGATGCGCCCCAAGGTGGAAGCCGCCGTCAGCTTCGTGCGGAGCGGAGGGAGCCGGGCGGTCATCGCCGAGTTGGGTTCCGGCCCCGCGGCACTGCGGGGCGAGACGGGTACCACCATCGTAGCCGAGGTCTAATGAATCTCCATGAGTACCAGGCGCGCGAACTGCTGCGCCGCGCAGGTATCCCCGTGCCGCCGGGGGAGGTCGCGACGACCCCCGCGGAGGCGAAGGCCGCCGCCGAGCGGATCGGCACGGGCAAGGTGGTCGTGAAGGCGCAGGTGCACGCCGGAGGCCGCGGGAAGGCCGGCGGCGTGAAGCTGGCGGACACGCCGGAGCAGGCCGCCGACGTGGCGTCCAAGATCCTCGCGCTGACGATCAAGGGGCTGCGGGTCGAGAAGGTGCTCATCGCGCCCGCCGCGCAGATCGTGAGCGAGGCGTACATCGGCGTCATCGTGGACCGTGCTAGCCAGTCGCCGGTGATGATGGTGAGCCCCGCCGGCGGCATCGACATCGAGGAAGTGGCCGCCAAGACGCCGGAGAAGATCTTCCGGATGCGGGTGGACGCCCGCTACGGGCTCCTCTCCCACCAGGCGATGGAGCTCGCGTTCCATCTCTACACCGACGTGGCGCTCGTCCGGCAGGCGGCGGACATCCTGCAGAAGCTCTACCGCGCCTTCGTGGACGCCGGAGCCTCGCTGGCGGAGATCAACCCCCTGGTCGTGACGCCGAAGAACGAGGTCGTGGCGCTGGACGCCAAGATCGTCGTGGACGACAACGAGCTGGAGCGGAAGCCGGCCATCGAGGCGCTGCGGGACGTCTCGTCCGAGAACCCGTCGGAGGTCAAGGCGCGCGACGCCAACCTCACCTACATCAAGCTCGACGGGAACGTGGGCTGCGTCGTGAACGGCGCCGGCCTCGCGATGGCGACGATGGACCTGGTGAAGTACTACGGCGGCGAGCCGGCCAACTTCCTCGACATCGGCGGCTCGTCCAACCCCGACAAGGTGGTCGCGGCGCTCCAGATCGTCACCGCCGACCCGAACGTGAAGGCGATCCTCTTCAACATCTTCGGCGGCATCACCCGCTGCGACGACGTGGCCAACGGCATCGTGGCCGCGACGAAGCAGTTCACGGTCAAGGTGCCCATCGTCATCCGCCTCACCGGCACCAACGAGCAGGAAGCGGTGCGCATCCTCGAGGGCGTGGGGATGAAGGCGATGACCGACATGGACGAGGCCGTCAAGAAGGCGGTCGAGGTGGCGAAGAAGGGAGGGGCGGCGGCGTGAGCATCTTCATCAACAACGACACCAAGCTCGTCGTCCAGGGCATCACGGGACGCGACGGCTCGTTCCACACCAAGCAGATGATCGCCTACGGGACGAAGGTCGTCGCCGGCGTGACGCCGGGGAAGGGCGGCCAGAAGTTCGAGAACACGGTCCCGATCTTCAACACCATGGCCGAGGCGGTCGCGGCCACGGGGGCCAATACCTCGGTCATCTATGTCCCGGCCCGGTTCGCCGTGGACGCCGTCTTCGAGGCGGCGGACGCCGGCGTGAAGCTGGTGGTGTGCATCAGCGAGGGCGTGCCGGTCCTCGACATGACGCGCGTGATGCCGTTCCTGAAGGAGAAGGGGGTGCGCCTCATCGGGCCGAACTGTCCGGGCCTCATCTCCCCCGGCCAGGCGAAGGTCGGCATCATCCCCGGGCAGATCTGCATCCCGGGCCCCGTCGGCCTCGTCTCGCGCTCGGGCACCCTGACGTACGAGGTGGTGTACCAGCTGACCCGCGCCAAGATCGGCCAGACGACGTGCGTCGGGATCGGCGGCGACCCGATCATCGGGACCAATTTCATCGAGTGCCTCCAGGCCTTCCAGGACGACCCGGCCACCAAGGCGATCGTGATGATGGGCGAGATCGGCGGCACCGACGAGCAGAATGCCGCCGCGTTCGTGAAAGCCAAGGTGAAGAAGCCGGTGGTGGGGTTCATCGCCGGACAGACCGCGCCCCCGGGCCGCCGCATGGGCCACGCCGGCGCCATCATCTCGGGGTCGTCGGGCACCGCGGCGGAGAAGATCGCCGCGTTCGAGGCGGCGGGCATCGCCGTGATGAAGCGCCCGATGGACGTCGTGGAGCTGGTCAAAGCCGGTCTGTGAGACTGCGCGACCTGCTGGACGAGCGGCGGGTGATCGTGCCGCTCGAGACCGAGAGCGTGCGCGAGGCGACGGTCCGCCTCGCGCAGGCCCTCGTCGCCACCGGCGTGGTGGCCGACGAGGAGCGTTTCGCGGAGATGCTGAAGAGCGACTGGCCGGAGGACATCGTCTCCGTGGCCGGCCGGGCGTTCCTCCCGCACTTCCGGACCGACGCCGTCCGGAACGTCGCGCTCGCGCTGGGCGTGACGCCCGAGCCCATCGCCAGGGTCAACGATCCGGGCCGCACCGCGCGGGTGGTCGCGCTCATCGTGGCGCCCCTTCGCGATGCGTCGGAGTACCTCCGCACGATGGGGTCCCTCGCCCGGGCCCTTGGCTCCGACGAGGTGCTGGCGGCGCTCCACGCCGCGCGCTCGCCCGCCGACGTCATGGGGGTGGTCACCTTCGGCGACACCCCGGTGCCGGCCGACGTCACCGTGCGCGACGTGATGTCCCTCCATGCGGTGTCGGTCCGCGCCGACACCACGCTGGCCGAGGCGGCGGCGCTGATGGTCCGCCGGCGCATCGGCACCCTCCCGGTGACGGGGGAGGCGGGGGAGGTCGTCGGCCTCCTGACCGACGGGCACCTGCTGCGGCACCTCCTGCCGCAGACGGTGCAGCAGCTCAGCACCGGCCAGGTCCGGGCGGTGCGCCGCCGGCCGGCCAAGGGCGCGCCCACGGACCCGCGTGGCCTGCCCGTGAGCGACGTGATGGAGAAAAGCGTGCTCTGCCTCGACGAGGACCAGACCATCGCCGACATCGCGGCGCTGATGCTGGCCAGGGACGTGGACCGGTTCCCCGTGACCCGCGACGGGGCGCTGGTCGGCTTTCTCACCCGCGGCGACATCGTCCGCAAACTCCTGGGGACCTGACCACCGCATGCTGACACTCGCGATCATCAAGCCCGACGCCGTCGCGTCGGGGAAGGCGGGCAAAGTGCTCGCGCACCTCGAAGGCGCCGGCTTCGCGATCCGCGGCGCCCGGATGGTGCGGCTCTCCCTCGCGCAGGCCGAGGCGTTCTACGCCGTCCACCGGGAGCGGCCCTTCTTCCGCCCCCTCGTCGCCTTCATGACGTCGGGCCCCTGCATCCCCCTCGCGCTCGAGCGGGCGGACGCCGTGGCGTACCTGCGCACGGTCATCGGCGCCACCGACCCCAAGGAGGCGGCTCCGGGGACGGTGCGGGCGCTGTATGCGGAGTCGAAGGAGCGGAACGCCATCCACGCCTCCGACAGCGAGGAGAACGGCCGGCGGGAGGTGGGCTTCTTCTTCGCCGAAGCCGACCTGCTGTAGGGGGCCGCGGCGGCTCCGCCGGGGGTGTCCGGCGCGCCGCTGGCAAACGGGGTACGGGATTGCTTGACCCAATTCTGACAAGGGTTTAGCTTCACTGGTTATGCTGCGCATCGACCTGGGGCTGGTGCGCGCCGGTGCCGTCGAGACGCCGGGGCAGGTAGAGCCGTCAGACCCCCTCTGGAAGGGCACCGAGGTCTCCTTGGCGGGACCGCTCCTGATCGACGGGCGGTTCAGCAGCGCCGGGGAGGGGAAGTACTACTGGCACGCCAGGATGGCGACCGTCCTGCGGCTGGAGTGTCGGCGGTGCCTGACGCCCGTGGAGGAGCCCCTCTCGCAGGACCTCCAGTTGGTGTTCGTCGCCGAAGAGGACGCCCTCGACGACGACGTCGGCTGCTACGTGATCCCGAGCAGGGCAGCGGAGCTGGATCTCCGGGACGCGGTGCGTGAGGAGCTGGTGCTCGCGATGCCGCGCTTCGTGGAGTGCAGCCCGGAGTGCCGTGGTCTCTGCCCCGAGTGCGGGGCGAACCTCAACGCCGGCCCCTGCGGGTGCCGGCCCAGGCGCGACCCGCGGTGGGGGGCCCTCGACGGCCTTCTCCCCGGGCGGGCCCACAAGGACTGATCGTTCTTATGGCCGTACCGAAGAGACGGACCTCCAAGTCGAAGAAGCGGATGCGCCGCACGCACTACAAGGCGGTCGCGCCGACCCTGTCGCCCTGCCCGAAGTGCGGGGAGGCGCGCGTGCCGCACCGGGTGTGCCCGAACTGCGGGTACTATCGCGGCGAGCGGCGGATCGTGATCGAGGACGAATGAGGTGATCCGGATCGCGCTCGACGCGATGGGCGGCGATCACGCGCCCGCGTCCCCGGTCGCCGGGGCGGCCGCGGCGCTGGCCGACCTCGCGGACGACGTCGCGATCCAGCTGGTGGGGCCCGCGGAGGCCGTCCACCGGGAGATCGCGTCGCAGGGGTGCGCGTCGGAGCGCCTCGAGATCGTGGATGCGCCGGAGGTCATCGGGATGGGGGAGAAGCCCCTCCAGGCCCTCCGGAGCAAGCGCCGCTCGTCCATCCAGGTCGGCCTCGAGCTGCAGCGCGAGGGCCGCTCGCACGCCTTCATCAGCGCCGGGAACACCGGCGCCGTGATGGCGGCGTCCACCCTCATCCTGCGCCTCTTCCCCGGCTTCGAGCGCCCCGCCATCGGCACGCCATTCCCCACGGCGGACCACATCGTCCTCCTGATCGACGGCGGCGCGAACGTGGACTGCTCCGCCCAGGAGCTGGTCGGCTTCGCGCACCTCGGCGTGATCTACGCCCGCGACGGCCTCGGCCGGCCCGACCCCGCGGTCGGCCTCCTCAACATCGGCGAGGAGGAGGAGAAGGGGAACGCGGCCACCCGCGAGGCGCACCGGCTCCTCAAGGAGAGCGGCCTCAAGTTCATCGGCAACATCGAGGGGGGGGACATCGTCCCGGGCCGCACCGCGGCCGGCCCCTTCGACGTCGTCGTGTGCGACGGGTTCGTGGGCAACGTCCTCCTCAAGTTCTACGAGTCGGTGGCGCAGCTCTTCAAGGAGCTCGTGCGGCGCGAGCTCGGCGAAGTGCACGCGGCCAACGAGGGGCTCGGGCGCGTCGTGAAGCGGCTCGATTACGCCGAGTACGGCGGCGCGCCCCTCCTCGGGGTGCAGGGCGTCTCCATCATCTGCCACGGCCGCTCGTCCCCCGCGGCGTTCCGCAACGCCATCCGCGTCGCGGAGCGCGCGGCCCGGAACCACCTCGCCCAGGACATGAGCCGGGAGTTCGCCGAAGGCGGACGGACGGCGTGAAGCGTCCCGTCGCGGCCTTCGCGGGGCTGGGGACCTACAGCCCCAGCAAGATCCTGACCAACGCCGATTTCGAGCGGATGCTGGACACGTCGGACACCTGGATCCGCGAGCGGACCGGGATCCGCGAGCGCCACATCGCCGGCCCCGACGAGACCGTCGCGGTGATGGCGCGCGAGGCGAGCCTCCTGGCGCTCACGGAGGCGGGCCTCGCGCCCACCGACCTCGACGGCATCATCGTCTCGACCGCGACGCCCGACCGCCCGCTGCCCTCGGCGGCGTGCGACCTGCAGGCGCTCCTCGGCGCGACGAACGCGGCCGCCTTCGACATCGGGGCGGCGTGCAGCGGCTGGCTCTACGCCCTCCTCGTGGGCGAGTCCCTGCTGGCCTCCGGCTTCGCCAAGCGGCTGCTGGTCGTCGGCTCCGAGAAGCTCAGCGCGATCACCGACTACACCGACCGCTCCACCGCGGTCCTCTTCGGCGACGGTGCCGGCGCCGCGGTCCTGACGGCCAGCGACGGGACGCGGGGGATCATCGCGGGCCACCTCAAGTCGGATGGCCGCCTCGCCGAGCTGCTGTACCGGCCCGGCGGCGGCTCGGTCGCCCCGCCGAGCGAGCAGATGCTCAAGGACCGCAGCTACTTCATCAAGATGGCGGGCCGCGAGGTCTTCAAGTCGGCGGTCCGCTCGATGGCGGACGCCGCGGATCGCGCCCTCGAGCAGGCGGGGATCACGGGGGAGCAGGTGGACCTCATGATCCCCCACCAGGCGAACATCCGGATCATCGAGGCCACGGCGGAGCACGCGCACATCCCGATGGAGCGCGTGTTCATCAACGTGGACCGCTTCGGTAACACCAGCTCGGCCTCCATCCCGCTGGCGCTCGACGAGGCGCGCCGCGCCGGGCTCGTCAAGCCGGGGATGACGATCCTGCTGGTGGCTTTCGGCGCCGGATTCACCTGGGGCTCGATCCTCCTCCGGTGGTGAGCGCCGTCCTCCTCTGTCCCGGCCAGGGCGCACAGAAGGTCGGGATGGGCAAGGATCTGGCCGAGGCGTTCCCCGCGGCCCGCGACACCTTCGCCGCCATCGACGACGCGCTGGGCTTCGCGCTCTCGCAGGTGATGTGGGAGGGCCCGGAGGACCTGCTGACCCGGACCGACCACGCCCAGCCCGCCATCCTCGCGCACTCGGCGGCGGTGTGGGCGGTCGTGGGGGGGCGGCTGGCCGGGACGGTCGCGGCGGCGGCGGGACACTCCCTCGGCGAGTACAGCGCCTACGTGGCGGCCGGCGCGCTCGACGTGCGGGATGCGGCCCGGCTGGTGCGGCGGCGCGGCGACCTGATGCGCTCGGCGGGCGAGGCGCGCCCCGGGACGATGGCGGCGGTGATGGGCCTCGACGCCGACCAGGTGACGCGGGCGTGCCGCGAGGCGAGCACGGCGGGCGAGGTCGTGGTGGCCGCCAACTTCAACGCCCCCGACCAGACGGTGATCTCCGGCGATCCGGGGGCCGTCACCCGGGCCGGCGCGCTGCTCAAGGCGGCGGGCGCCAAGCGGGTCATCCCGCTGCGGGTGAGCGGCGCCTTCCATTCGCCCCTGATGGAGCCGGCGGCGCGCGCGTTCGCGGCCGACCTCGACGCGGCGGCGGTGCAGGCGCCGGCGTTCCCGGTGGTCGCCAACGCCAGCGCGGAGCCGGTGCGCGACGCCGCGACCGCGCGGCGGCGCCTGGCGGAGCAGCTGACCAGCCCCGTACGCTGGGTGGAAGGGGTGCGGCGCCTCGCCGACGTAGCGGGGGCGGGCGCCCGGTTCGTCGAGATCGGGCCCGGAAGCGTGCTGACCGGGCTCGCGAAGCGGATCGTGGAGGGCTGCGCGACGGTGAATCTCGGGACCGCGGCAGAGGTGGCGTCGTTCGTGGAGGCGGGATGAATCTGGACCTGGACGGCAAGGTGGCGATGGTCACCGGCGCGGGCCGCGGGATCGGCAAGGCCATCGCGACGGAGCTGGCCTGCGGCGGCGGCGCCAAGGTCGCGGTCCTCGACCGGGACTACGAGCACGCCCTCGAGGTGGCCGCCGACATCGCCTGCGGCGCCAAGGGCTTCCGGATCGACGTCGTGGACGGGGCTGCCATCGACGCCTGCGTGGCGGAGGTGGAGAAGGACCTCGGCCCGATCGAGGTGCTGGTCAACAACGCCGGCATCACCCGCGACAACCTCCTCGCGCGGCTCACCGAGGAGCAGTGGGACCAGGTGCTGGACGTGAACCTCAAGGCCGCCTACCTCACGATGAAGGCGGTGACCCGCGGGATGATGAAGCGCCGCTCCGGCCGCATCATCAACATCACCAGCGTGGTCGGGATGATCGGGAACAAGGGGCAGGCCAACTACGCGGCCTCGAAGGCGGGGCTCATCGGCCTGACGAAGAGCGTGGCCAGGGAGCTGGCCTCCCGGAACATCCGGGTGAACGCCGTGGCGCCGGGCTTCATCGAGACGGACATGACCGCACGGCTGCCGCCCGAGGCCCGGGAGGCGCTGAGCGCGCAGATCGCGCTCGGACGCCTCGGGACGCCCGAGGACGTCGCCGCGGTCGTGGGCTTCCTCGCATCGGATGCCGCATCGTACATTACGGGCCAAGTCATCGTCGTCGACGGCGGGATGGTGATGTAGGCTCCACTGACCAGGGGGGAGTGCATCTCATGGCGGACAAGGTTGAGCTCGAGAACAAGGTGAAGGACATCATCGCCGAGGAGCTCGGCGTCGAGCGCGAGAAGCTCACGAGCGAGGCGAGCTTCATGGAGGACCTCGGTGCCGACAGCCTCGATACCGTCGAGCTCGTGATGGCCTTCGAGAAGGAGTTCGACATCGACATCCCCGATGAGGAAGCCGAGAAGCTGCGCACGGTGGGCGACGCGCTCGGCTACCTGCATCAGAGGATGGGCGACAAGTAGTGCGGCGTCGGGTCGTCGTCACCGGCCTCGGGCTGGTGACGCCGGTGGGCAACAACGTCGAGGAGACGTGGGCTGCCCTGGTCGCCGGGCGCTCGGGGGCTGCGCGGATCGCGCGATTCGATCCGTCCGCCCTCGCCGTGACGTTCGCCTGCGAGGTGAAGGGCTTCGACGGCCTGGCCTATATCGAGAAGAAGGAGGCCCGGCGCTACGACCTCTTCCTGCAGTACGGCCTCGCGGCCGCGCAGATGGCGGTCGACTCGGCCGGCCTCGGCGGAGGGTTCCCCCGGCCGGAACGGTGCGGGGTGCTGCTCGGCAGCGGGATCGGGGGGATGCAGACCTTCGAGGACCAGGCGCGGATCTTCATCGAGCAGGGGCCGTCCCGCGTCTCCCCCTTCTTCGTCCCGATGTTCATCCCGGACATCGCGGCGGGCATCGCCGCGATCCGATTCGGCCTGACGGGACCGAACTACTGCACCGTGTCTGCCTGCGCATCCTCTGCGCACGCCGTCGGCCAGGCGTGCCGCCTGATCCAGGACGGCGATGCCGACCTGATGCTGGCCGGCGGCAGCGAGGCCGCGGTCACGCCGCTCACGGTCGCCGGGTTCGCCTCGATGAAGGCCCTCTCCACCCGGAACGACGATCCCCCCACGGCCTCGCGCCCCTTCGACCGGGACCGCGACGGCTTCGTCATCGGCGAGGGGGCGGGCGTCGTGATCCTCGAGGGCCTCGATCACGCCGAGGCCCGCGGTGCGACGATCCTGGGCGAGGTGGCCGGCTTCGGCATGAGCGCCGACGCCTATCACATCACCCAGCCGGCCCCGGACGGACGCGGGGCGCAGCTGGCGATGCGCAATTGCCTCGCGGACGGCCACATCGCGCCGGCGGACATCGCGTACGTGAACGCGCACGGCACGTCCACGCCCCACGGCGACGTGGCCGAGACCCGCGCCGTCAAGGCGGTCTTCGGGGAGGACCAGGCGCGCCGGCTCGTGATGGGCTCCACCAAGTCGATGACCGGGCACCTGCTCGGCGCGACCGGGGCGCTGGAGTTCGCCATCTGCACGCTGGTGATCCAGCGGGGCATCATCCCGCCCACGATCAACGTGTTCCACCAGGACCCCGAGTGCGATCTGGATTGCGCTCCGAACAAGGCCCTCGAGCGGACGGTGGACGTGGCGCTCTCCAACTCGTTCGGCTTCGGCGGGCACAACGTGAGCCTCGCCGTCAAGCGCTTCATCGCGTAGGCCGCCGGAGCCCCCGATGGCCACTGCCCTGCACGCAGGCGCCGACCCGATCGCCGACGAGGCCCTGAGACCGGTCGCCGAGAAGCTCCTCGCCGGCGAGCGGCTCGACGCCGCCGACATCGTGACCTGCTACGAGAGCCACGACGTCGTCGGGCTCGGCGCGCTGGCGGAGCGGGGCAACCGCGCCCGCAACGGCGACCGGGTCTACTTCGCCGCGAACCAGCACATCAACCCGACCAACGTCTGCGTCCTGCGGAACGTCTGCGTCTTCTGCTCCTTCGCGCGCCTGCCGAAGGAGGAGGGGGCCTACACCCGCACGATCGAGGAAGTGCTGCAGGAGGCGGGAGGGGCGAAGTCGGCCCCCACCACGGAGTTCCACATCGTCGGCGGGCTCCATCCGAACCTGCCGCTCACGTACTACACCGATATGATGCGGGCCCTCCGGGAGGCCCATCCTGGCGTCCACATCAAGGCCCTGACAGCGGTCGAGATCGCCCATCTGGCGCGCCTCGAGAAGCGCTCCATCCGCGAGGTCCTCCTCGCCCTCAGGGACGCGGGGCTCACGAGCCTCCCGGGGGGCGGCGCCGAGGTGTTCAGCACCGCCGTGCGCGCCACCATCGCGGACCGGAAGCTCGCCGGCAAGGAGTGGATCGCCGTGCACCGCGAGGCGCACGCCCTCGGCATCCCGTCCAACTGCACCATGCTCTACGGCCACGTGGAGACGGCGCAGGACAAGGCCGAGCACCTGCTGACGCTGCGCGCGCTGCAGGACGAGACGGGCGGCTTCCTCACCTACATCCCCCTGGCGTACCATCCCGACCACAACGAGCTCGGGACCCAGATGGGGTGGGTGGGCCGGCAGACGATGGGCATCGACGACCTCAAGAACGTCGCCATCGGGCGGCTGGCGCTCGACAACATCCCGCACGTGAAGACGCACTGGCCGATGGTGACCGCCTTCGTCTCCCAGGTGGCGCTCGACTTCGGCTGCGACGACATCGAGGGGACGGTCGTCTACGAGCGCGTCTACCACGAGGCGGGCGCCGAGACGCCGATGGAGATGTCGTACGAGGCGCTGATCCGGCTGATCCAGGGCGCCGGCAAGGTGCCGGTCGAGCGCGACTCGCTCTACCACGTCGTCCGCACCTTCGACTGATGCGCCTCGGCCGGATCCCCTACGTCAACTGCTATCCGGTCTACGCCGCGATGGACCGCGGCGTGGTCGCGTGCCCGGCGACGGTCGTGTCGGGGACGCCCGCCGAGCTGAACGACCGCCTGGCCGACGGCCGCCTCGACGTGAGCGTCGTCTCGGCGGTGGCGTACGCGCAGCAGGGGACCGCGTACGAGCTGCTCCCCGACCTCGCCATCAGCTCCGACGGCCCGGTGCGCAGCGTCCTCCTCTTCAGCCGCAGGCCCCCCGAGGAGCTCGGCGGCACGCGCGTCCTCGTCTCGACCAGCTCGCGGACCTCCGTCCTCCTCCTCGACCTCCTGGCGCGGGACCGCTGGGGCGTCGCCTTCGAGACGGCGCAGGCACGCGCCGAGCCGGGGGACCTGGACCTCCTGGCCCCCGTACCCCACGAAGCGGTGCTGGTCATCGGCGACGCCGCCCTGCTCCTCGGGGCGCGCCACACGTACCCCTTCGTGACGGACCTGGGCGAGGCTTGGAAGGCGTGGACGGGGCTCCCGTTCGTGTTCGCGGTCTGGGCCGCGCGCCGCGACGCCGACGGCGCCGCCGTGCGCGACGTGCACCGCGCCCTGCTCGCCAGCCGGACGTGGGGGCTCGCGCACCTCGATGGCCTGGCGGCGCAGGCGGCGGCCGCCACCGGCGTGGACCGGGCCGCGTGCGCCGCGTACCTGAGCGGCCTCGACTACGGCCTGTCCTACCGGCACCTCGCCGGCCTCACCGACTTCCTGCGCCGGCTGGCCGCGCGCGGGGTCGTACCCGACGGCACGCTGGCCTTCCTCGGCGCGGCGTAGGAGGGAACGTGTCCGAAGCCACCGAGCTCCTCGAGCTGTACGACCGCGCCTCCCTCACCGAGCTGGGGGCGCTGGCCGACGCCGAGCGCCGCGCGCGGCACCCCGAGGGCATCGTCACGTTCATCGTGGACCGCAACATCAACTACACGAACGTGTGCGTCGCCGACTGCAAGTTCTGCGCGTTCTACCGCCGGCCGAAGCACGCCGAGGGGTACGTCCTGTCGTTCGAGGAGATCGGGAAGAAGATCGACGAGGCCAAGGCCATCGGCGCGGTGCAGATCCTCCTCCAGGGCGGGCACAACCCGTACATCCCGTTCCAGTGGTACCTGGACCTGCTGCAGTACATCGCGCGGCACCACCCGATCCACGTGCACGGCTTCTCCCCGTCCGAGGTGCAGTTCTTCGCCAAGCGCTTCCGGATGTCGGTGGACGAGGTCGTGGAGGCACTGGCGCAGGCGGGGCTGCACTCCATCCCCGGGGGCGGCGGCGAGATCCTGGTGGACCGCGTGCGGAAGCTCGTGGCGGGGAAGAAGGCGATGACCGACGAGTGGCTCGCGGTGATGGACTCCGCGCACCGCCACGGGATGCGCACCTCGGCCACGATGATGTACGGGATCGGCGAGACCCACGCCGAGCGCATCGCATCCATGCTGCGGCTCCGCGAGCAGCAGGCGCGGACGCACGGCTTCACCGCGTTCATCTCCTGGCCGCTCCAGCCGGAGCATTCGGCGATGGCGGACCAGCCGAAGCTCGACGCGGTGACGTACCTCCGGACGCTGGCCATCGCGCGGCTCGCCCTCGACAACTTCGACAACCTCCAGGCCAGCTGGGTCACGATGGGGATGAAGATCGGCCAGATCGCGCTCCGCTTCGGCGCCAACGACTTCGGGTCGCTGATGATGGAGGAGAACGTCGTCTCGGCCGCGGGCACCACCTACCGCACCACGGCGGAAGAGATGGAGGCGTTGATCCGCGGCGCCGGCTTCGCGCCGGTGCGGCGGCGGCAGGACTACTCGCACATCCAGGAGGCCGCGTGAGCATCCGGGTCGGGATCGGGTACGACTCGCATCGCTTCGCCGCCGGGCGGCCGCTGCGCCGCCCGCCGGCGCCTCGGCGAAGGCGCCGCTGCGCGGCGCACTCGTGCTCGGCGACACGGACGCGGCCGGATTGGCGGCGCAGCTCCGCGCCGTCGACGGGCGCGCGCCCTCCCCTGCACCGCCGGACCCCGCGACGCTGCGAGCCCCCGAGCGGCTGGCGATCGACTTCGGCGACGCCGACGAGCTGGCGGCGAAGGCGGCCATCGCCCTGAAGGCGCTCGAGGGCGGCAACCCGGCCGCCTGGAAGGCGCTGCGCGCCCGCGGCATCTTCCGCGGCAGCGGCCCGGCGCCGAAGGTCGCGTTCCTCTACACCGGCCAGGGCTCGCAGTACGCGAACATGCTCGCCGAGCTGCGCGAGATCGAACCGATCGTGGCGGCGACGTTCGCCGAGGCGGACGAGATCATGCGCCCGCTGCTCGACGGGCGCGCGCTGAGCGACATCGTGTTCGTCGATCCCGCGGACGAGGGCGCCATGGCGCAGGCGACCGCCGAGCTGATGCGCACGGAGATCACCCAGCCGGCGGTGCTCACCGCCGACATCGCGCTGACGCGGCTG
>Ga0208716_1000524_pt1 | contig 15978 bp, 17 predicted proteins | sample NGESurdeep092012_8_FD_184482 | JGI IMG/M metagenome (GOLD analysis project Ga0208716, IMG submission 184482) | Arctic peat soil microbial communities from Barrow, Alaska - NGEE Surface sample 415-3 deep-092012 (SPAdes) | ecosystem: Environmental > Terrestrial > Soil > Wetlands > Peat ...
CGCGGACGCCTGCGGGACCGGCAACGCCGGATGGATAACTCAGGACATTGGCACCTACAACCTCGGCTACGGTGCGTAGAGCCAGTTCGCGTAGATAAATAAGAGTACTGCGACGCAGGAAAGGGCTGCCTGGCGGAACGTTGCTCTGCACCAGCCGCTCTATCACTTTTTCTGGACTGACATCGACCAGTTGTACTTCATCAGCTCTCTCCAAAATCCGGTCGGGGACTAGTTCGTGAACAGGTGTGCCGATGATTCGTCCAGCGGTCTCTGCCACACGCTCCAAATGCTGGATGTTCATGGCCGAGATTACGCTGATGCCTGCTTCCAACAGTGCTTCGACATCCTCAAAACGCTTGTGGTGAAGACAGGTAGGAGCATTAGTGTGGGCCAACTCGTCGATGAGGACGGTGGCTGGCTTGCGTTCTAAAATCGCTTCTAGGTTCAATTCCGTCAAGATAGCGTTCTGGTAAGTAATCTGGCTAGGCGCCATTATCTCCAAACCGTTCAACAGTGCTTCTGTTTGCTTGCTGCCATGGGTTTCGACTATACCCACAACCAGATCCACCCCCTGACTACGGAGCCGCTGAGCATCCTTAAACATCCGCGTTGTCTTGCCGACACCAGGAGCATAGCCTAAGTAAAGCTTCAGTCTGCTCTTGGAATAATGCATCAGTTCACGCAGCAGCATCTGTGGGTCAGGTCCGTCAGTTGGTTCAACCACAGAGGATTCTCCTAAGGTCAGGGTTGGCTAATCAGGCACTGTTTGAGTGCTAGAACCACCGCTTGGGTGCGATCGCTGGCTCCTAGCTTGCGGAGGATGGCATGTACGTGAACCCTTACTGTGCCGCTAGAGATATGCAGGTGCTGCCCAATCTCCGGGTTGCTGGCACCACGGGCAATCCACTGGAGCACTTCTCGCTCACGCTCCGTCAGTGCGGCTGCTCGTCCTCCTCCTCCCGCAGAAGCAGTCGATTCAGTCGTCAAGGCTTCACGCATATGCCCCAGGACTTTGGAGTCAAACCAACCATTCCCCGCACTGACTTCTTTGATCACCGTCACGAGATGGTTGGGAGTAATGCCCTTGAGGCAGTAACCATCGGCACCTGCTTGCAGCATCTTCTGGACCATGCTCGCTTCCTCGCGGGAAGTAAGCACCAGTACCCGAACCTGGGGATACGCACGTTTGAGGCGCGTCAGCGTCTCTTTTCCGCCTAATCCCGGCAAACCAATATCCAAAAGCACAATCTGCGGCGGTTGTTCGCGAATCGCTGCCAGAGCCGATTCTCCATCTTCTACCTCGCCTATTAATTCCAGCTCGGGATGATTGCGGATTACTAAGGCAAGACCCATGCGAAACAGAGGGTCATCTTCAACCAGTAAAACCGTGATTGGAGGCGTAGTCATGGCGTTTTGAGTAAAGAAGGTACTTGGGGAAGCATGGACCCTTCACCGGGTAAGCTCACACCGAATAGGCAGCCACCCTCAGGGCGATTCGCCGCCCAAATCCTGCCTCCGTGCGCTTCGACAATTTGCCGAGCCAGATAAAGCCCCAAACCCGTACCGGGCATGTGGCGTGTGTTTTCTGATTGGTAGAAGCGATCAAAGATGCGCTTGAGGTCTGCCGGAGGAATGCCAGAGCCGTTATCTTCTACCAGTAGCCGATAGTCGCCCTGGGCCCGCAGTAGTTGAACAGAGACGTGACCTGCACGCGGGGTGTGATTGATAGCATTGCCAACCAAATTAGCTACCACCCGGCTCAGCTGTAGATCATCCACCTCGCACTGAGCCTGATCCAGTCCTTCGTAGACCAAATCAATTTCACGACTAAGCGCCAGCTCCTGCAGCGCCATGATTTGTTCAGCGCATAGTTCATCGAGATCCAGCCTCTGCTTTTTTAGCGAGAGGCCTGATAAATCATTACGGTAGATAGCCAGCAGGGTGTCTACCAGCGCTAGCTGCTTGTAGTTACTCTTTTGCAGCGTCTCAAGCACTACCTGTTGCTGGGGAGTGATGGTGCCGAACTGCTCCTGCGTGAAGAACGAGAGCGTTTGCTGGGCTCCAAGAAGCGGCGTCTTTAAGTCATGGGTGAGCGTGGCGATGAAATCTGTCTGGGCCTTGGCTAGTTCCTCACGGGCTTGCAGTTGGGCCTTCTGGTAGGCTGCCTCCTCTTGAATTTGCCGATATCGGGCTCCCAGATAAGCGACGGTGAGTAAAGCGGCGACAGTAATCAATCGATCGACTAGGGCGGCTGTACTGTGCAGCGCGTAGTGTGGGACCAGCAGGTTAACAAGGGTGAGCACCACACTGAGGGCTGTTACCAATAGAGTGGTGGTTCGGTCTAGAAACCAGTTGGCAAGTAAAATCGGCCCTACATAGAGGTAGCCAAAGATGTACTCTGGCGGTGTTGAAAATTCTAGTGCCAGGATCATCGCAAAGCTGAGCGTGATGTAAACCACGACGGGCTTGAACTGCAAGTTCTTTCCCCGAGAGATCATGACCGATGCAAGGTATTTTTTACAGCTTAGCAAATGGAAATTATTTCTAACTAAACCGCGTCTAAGATGAAACCCGTTGTTTTTCCTAGGGCAAACCTCCGGAATGAACAACCCCGTTGCAAGCGGACGGGGTATCGGGAATAGGAGTTTCAGATAGTCTCCGTTCATCTTTGCTCGCTGAATCGTAGATTTTGAGGATGGATTCTTACGCCCCAAGGGGCGGGGGATTCGACCCGTAGAGCTTCAAACTGGACGTGGTTTACAGTTGGCAGTTATTCCACTGGAGATCAAAATAAGGATTGTGGCCGAAGTAAAAGTTTCAGGCGACAGATAGAGCGGTGTTGGGACGACTTTGTCTACCCGGTACCTTAGGTGTTCCACGTTTTCGATGCGCATACAGATTTTGATCGTCGAGCAGGTGCAGCGGGCTGTCAGTGCACAGATTTGATTGGTAAGGTCGTCAGCCGTGCACGGGATTAGCCAGTTAGCTGCTTTCTTGAGAAACCCATGGTGAAGGGCACGGTCGAGTGTGTAGCGATCTACGCCGTTGCCTTCGATGACGACCTTGCCAAACTCAGCCGCTAGCTCTTTGGCTCGCTCTGGGTTGCTCTCGATCAAGACAACTTGATGCCCTTGGTAGAGGAGAGAGCGGGTGAGCAGTGCTCCGTACCGCCCCCCGCCAACAATGACAATGCGCATACTCAGTTCTCTCCGAATAATGTCTGACCGAAGGTTCAACCTTGATTAAAGCTTCTGGGCGTCCAGGGCCAAATCGAGCCAAGAATGTTCACCCGAGACTCGCCGAATATTCCTATGAATGCCGCGCATTACCCCCAAGGACCTGGCAGCCAGGCGGCAAATCCAGGTTCTGAAAGAGCAGGGAACAGCAGGTGCGATTTGTACTCGCAGGAATTCGGGTCTGAGCTGGGGTATTTTTCCTTGACTTTGGGGCACTTCCGATGTTTAAGAAGGGTGATTTCTGCGAAAATTTCGTAACTCCCTTCGATAGTCATGCTTCAAGAATTCTTGCTGATTTACCGAAGATTTTTCAGGGTATTTCTAGCAAAGAAAGAGGTAGAAAACCCACCAAAAGAGAAAGAGCAAAACATATCCGTTTTCGAACCATGACCATGCATACATAGTCGATACCAGGGGTACTATCTAAGAACATTGTCTCCAGTCAAGTCTTGTTTCCACAAGGGGATAGGCCTGAATTTGGCGCATTGACATATACTCTCAATGCATTGATATATATCTGAAAATACTTTGATATAAACCGCGTCTAAGATGAAACCCATTGTTTTTCCTAGAGAAAACCTCTAGGTTTCGAACTGGACATGGTTTAAACTCTAAAGATTTAGCAGGCATATATCAACTGATATATATCAGCGTTTATTCAATATATATCAACTATCTAAAATGTAAGTTAGGCCCTTACAAATGGTCATCTGGTTATTGCACAATAATCTTGTCTCGTGATCAGATGTAGCGATGGATTCATCAAAGCTAGGAGAGCAGTAATGACTATACCATTGACCATTTTATTGCTGATCGTTATTGCCCTAGCCATCTACCTGCTGGTGGTGATGATCAAACCCGAATGGTTCTAAGGAGATTAGAAGATGGCCTTCTCAGGGTTCTTACAAATCGCGGTCACGATTGTGCTCATGGTAGCCATCGTGCCCTTTTTAGGTGCCTATATGGCACGAGTATTCCAGTTTCAGAAGACCTGGTTTGATCCACTCTTCGATCCGGTAGAACGACTGGTCTACAAGCTGGGGGGCGTTGATTCCGATGAGGATATGGACTGGTGGACTTATGCCCGCTCAGTACTGATCAGCAACGTCGCCATGTTCGTACCCGTCTTTGCCATACTACTGCTGCAAGGGAGTCTTCCGTTTAATCCCAATAATATTGCTGGGATGACACCGGACTTGGCTCTGCACACGGCCATTTCCTTTCTGACCAACACCAACCAACAACACTATTCCGGTGAAACGGGTGCCAGTCACTTCACTCAGATGGTTTGCTTCCAATTTTTGATGTTTACCTCAGCAGCGACCGGATTGGCGGTCGGCATTGCTTTCATCCGGGGGATCCTCGGCAAACCCATGGGTAACTTCTATGTGGATCTCACCCGCAGCATCTCGCGTATTTTAATGCCCATTTCAATTGTTTTCGCGGTTATCTTCCTGAGTCAGGGAGTCCCCCAGAACTTGAGCGGCCTCACTGAAGTGAAGCTTACAGACCCTTACACCACTACGACCACGACCAATAACAAAACCGAAACCAGTCAGGTCAATACCCAGAAACTTTTCACGGGTCCCTTTGCCTCGATGGAAAGCATCAAGCAACTGGGCGAGAACGGTGGCGGTTCCTATGGGGTAAACTCCGCCCACCCCTACGAGAATCCTAATCCGTTTACTAACCTGTTTCAAATTCTGTTGATGCTGGCGATTCCCACCTCGTTCATCTATACGTTCGGCATTATGGCAGGCAACAAGAAGCAGGGCTGGGTGATTTTCTGGACGATCTTCTCGCTGTTTGTCGTCGGCGTCGGTGTGGCCGCCACTAGTGAGTATTTTGGCAATCCGACTCTGAACACCATCTTGGGAACGGCTAATCCGAATTTTGAAGGCCAGGAAGTGCGTTTCGGCTGGTCCCAAACCGCCCTGTTCGCTACTTCCACCACAGGTACCATGACAGGGGCTGTCAATGGCATGCACGATTCACTTACACCCCTGGCCCTCCTGGTTGTCCTCTTCAATATGTTCATGCAGGTGATCTGGGGAGGACAAGGCACCGGACTAGCCTACATTCTGGTCTTTTTGATCATCGCGGTCTTCCTGACCGGTCTGATGGTCGGTCGTACCCCGGAGATCTTCGGACGCAAGGTGGAACAGCGAGAGGTAGCCCTCGCAAGCATCATTTTCTTGCTCCAGCCCGTCATCACCAAGATACCGCTGGCCATCGCCCTGTCTATCCCTGGACTGATTGCCGTGGGTAACCCCCTTTACCGGGGCATGATAGAGCCTTTCTACGAGTACGTCTCCGCTGCTGCGAACAACGGTTCTGGCCTAGGTGGGCTGACCAGCGCCACCCCTTGGTGGAATTACACCTGTTCGGTGGTGCTGCTCTTAGGCCGCTTTGTACCAATCGTCGCACTCTTGGCTCTGGCTGGCGGCCTACAGAAGAAGAAGCCTGTCCCTGAAACACCTGGCACGCTGCGCACCGATACACCCTTGTTCGGTGCTGTCACCGCTGGAACAATCCTCATCCTCGGCGGCCTAACCCTCTTCCCGATCGCTGCCCTCGGTCCCCTCGCTGAGTTCTTCGCCAACCTCGCCGGTAAAACGTTCTAGGAGTCTCTACCGATGCAAATTAAAACTAAGCCAACTATGAAGACAGCCTCAGAGAAAATGAAGCTGCGTCGCAGCTCAGTAGAGAGCTCTGGCATCTACCAGCGCGCCATTATCGAGTCATTTACCAAGCTCAATCCCCTCACGCTCTACAAAAACCCGGTGATGTTTGTGGTGATGGTGGGCACCCTTGTCACCTTTGCCCTGACGGTCAATCCAGATCTGTTCGGACCCCAGCCGGGCACACGTCTTCTCAACGGGCTGATTACAGCCATTTTGTTTGTGACCATACTGTTTGCTAACTTTGCTGAAGCGGTGGCGGAAGGGCGCGGCAAAGCCCAAGCCGATTCTCTACGCCGCACGAGACAGGACACCTTCGCCCGTCGCGTTAAAGCTGACGGCACGGTGGAAGAAGTTTCCTCTACTCAGTTGCGCAAAGGAGACATCCTCCAGGTTGTGGCAGGAGATTTAATCCCTGGGGATGGAGAGGTACTCGAAGGGGTCGCCTCCATAGACGAATCAGCGATCACAGGCGAGTCTGCCCCCGTGATTAAAGAGCCGGGTTCGGATGTGGCCAGTACGGTCACAGGTGGCACCCGCATTCTTTCAGATATGCTGCTGATCCGCATTACTTCGAATCCTGGCGAGGGCTTCATCGACCGGATGATTGCTCTGGTGGAAGGAGCTAAGCGCCAGAAGACTCCTAACGAAATAGCGCTCACCGTGTTGCTGGCGGTGCTGACTGCAATTTTTCTGGTTGTGGTAGCGACGTTGCCTCCGATAGCTAACTTCGTTGGGGCACCCGTGAGTATCGCGACCCTAGTGGCCCTGCTGGTCGCTCTAATCCCCACCACTATTGGCGGGTTGCTGTCAGCGATCGGTATTGCAGGCATGGACCGTGTCGCCCAGTTCAATGTGATCGCCACCTCTGGGAAGGCGGTGGAGGCGGCAGGCGATATCGGCACCCTTATTCTTGATAAAACCGGCACCATTACCCTGGGCAACCGATTAGCCGACGAGTTTATTCCTGTTGGGAACCATACTGTACGGGAAGTAGCCACGGTTGCTTGGGCTGGTTCACTTTTCGATACCACTCCCGAGGGCAAGTCCATCATCAAGCTTGCGGACCGTGAAGGAGCCACCGTTGGCTACAATCCCGAAGGAGCAGAGGGTATTGAGTTTTCCGCCCAAACCCGGATGAGCGGCACTGATTTTGCCGATAGTCGCAGGGTGCGCAAGGGGGCTGTCGATGCAATTAAACGGTATGTACTCAACCAAGACGGCAAGATTCCAGAAGACCTTGATGCTGCCACGGAGCGAGTATCTCGTCTGGGAGGAACACCCCTAGCGGTTTGCCAGGGCAATGAAATCTTCGGTGTGATCTACCTCAAGGACATCGTCAAGCCGGGGATCAGCCAACGCTTCGAGGAACTGCGCCGCATGGGTATCAAGACGATCATGCTCACGGGCGATAACAAGATTACAGCTTCGGTGATTGCAGCGGAAGCGGGCGTAGACGACTTTATCGCCGAAGCTACTCCGGAGGACAAGATTCGCGTCATCAAAGAAAATCAAGCCCAGGGGAAATTAGTAGCCATGACGGGTGACGGCACTAACGATGCTCCAGCCCTCGCCCAAGCGGATGTAGGGGTAGCCATGAACTCAGGGACCCAGGCAGCCAAGGAAGCTGCGAATATGGTGGATCTCGATTCAGACCCGACCAAGCTCATCGACGTTGTGACCATTGGTAAGCAACTGCTGATCACGCGGGGAGCCCTGACCACGTTTAGCATCGCTAACGATGTGTCGAAGTATTTTGCGATTATCCCTGCGATGTTCACTGCCGCTGGTATTGGTGCCCTCAATATCATGGGGCTTACCAGTCCCACCTCAGCAATCCTTTCGGCCTTGATTTTCAACGCCCTAATCATTCCGGCCCTGATTCCACTAGCCCTTCGTGGTGTCAAGTTCAGACCGCTCACCGCTGACCAACTGCTGACACGCAATATCCTCCTCTATGGGGTTGGTGGGTTAGTGGTACCGTTTATCGGCATCAAGGTCATCGATCTTGCCCTCACTGCTATCGGCCTCACTTAGGAGACTGCTCTATGTTTGCACTTAAAGAAATTGGAACGGGCATCCGGATGACCCTCTTCTTCTGGATTGCTTGCGGGCTGATCTATCCGCTGGTTCTGACTGGGTTTGCCCAAGTAGCTTTCCCGAACCAGGCGAATGGCTCTCTAATCCGCAACGATAAAGAGGCGGCCATCGGCTCAGCCCTCATCGGTCAGAACTTTACGGCTGAGCGCTACTTTCACGGACGTCCCAGTACTATTGACTACAAAGCCGAAGCCTCCGGAGCAAGTCAACTTTCACCCATCAGCAAATCACTCCTCGATCGGGTAAAAGCGGACACCGAAGCCTTGACGAAACTCAACGGCACAAAGCCAACTATTGATCTGGTCACGACCTCTGGTTCTGGCCTCGACCCCGACATCACCCCTGCAGGAGCGGAAGTCCAGATAGCACGAGTGGCTAAGGCGCGGCAACTAGCCCCTGATGCCCTGCGCAAACTGGTAGCTGAACACACCGAAGATCGTTTTCTGGGCCTCTTTGGAGAACCGCGGGTGAATGTCCTAGCCCTTAACCTAGCCCTTGATAAGATGAAACCATAAACATTTTACAAAATTTGGGCTGGCTTCAGCGTCGGCGAAAAACCTTGAAAGGAACCTTCCGATACCCCCAAGGGAGCGATAAAGTAGACCAATCCCCTGCTGTTTGAATAACAGTCAGCAGATTCTGATTGGAGCCGACCTTGTCCGACTTTGCCGAACTCCGAAAAATAGCGAAGCAACTACAACAGCAGCCACAAAACGTTTCTGATAAACTGCCGCCAGATACTTTTCGTCAACATCAAGACTCAAGCCCACCAAGCAGGAGTAAAGTTGCCTATTTTCTGGTCGATGCCCTTTGTCATGAGATGGCCAAAGAATTCTTCTCCGATTTGCAAAAATCATGCCCAAAGCTAAGCTCAGTCACTCCTCCCAAAGCCCGCTCTGCTGAACTACCATCTCTTGCGCCCAAGAAAACAACGGAAGTACCCGCTCGTACTTCTAATTGGCCGTTGCTCGCTTCAGAAAAGGACTTCCAGCGTTTAAAAAAAGACCTCAATAGTTCTAAAGCTGAGGCATCCAGCATCCGCCCATTCGAGAAACAGGGTGCCGATAACGTTAGTTCCAGTCGCCATCGCGTGGAATTCTTAACGTTAAAAGAGGTGTGTGCGCAGACAACTGAACATTTGGAACAGCGTTGTTCGGAGGCGGACCTGATTGTGGTCGATGGCAAAGAAATAGGCATAGAAGGAGTACCAGAATTAGGGATAAAAGAAAGAGAACTCAATCAGTCCCAAGAAAATAGGGACGCAGGGGAAAAGAAGGTTAGCCTCGTAGCCTTTGGGCATTGGATCGAGGAAGTTCAGTTGGCGTGGGATCGTCTACGCAACTTAGGGGTCCAAGAATTTGTCTTTATTACGGGTAATGCAGGCCAAACTGTCGTTTCTACAGAAGTATCCGCCGTGCAGGAGCCTTCTAATCTCCAGGAGTCCTCCGCTTTCAAAGTCAAGTATCACCTTGAAGCAGAGGCTAAACCGGAAATGTTAGGCTACAGCCGCCTGCAAATCAGGGTCAAAGCCATTGCTGAGTCGCCAGGAGGGCCTACCAATTCTGGCCCTAAGCTGATCCATTTAGCGCTGCGCGTACCGGATCGTCCTGATATCCTAGTCACGCTCAAAGATGCTCCCGGTGCGGTGATGAATAATCTCAACAAACACCAACTGGCCATTGTCCTGAATCAGGATTGGATTGAGGTTTTGTTTGACCTCACTGGACCGCAAGATGAACAGGTTCAGGTAGAAGTGTACGAGCCCGAAGCAGAAGAGGAAATAGTCCCAGCGAGTCTAGAGGCTTCCTTTAGAGTGGTGGGCACTCTGCCGGACGAGATCCCCGATGAAGCCGATGCTTTGCCTGCAAGCACGCGCTCCCCGATTCCAACAAACCATAGCAGTGCTTGGCAGGATAGCTTTGAGGATGAGAATATACGGGCGGTTTTTATCCATTTACAGCGTCATGGTTCGGTCACCGAAAATGAATTGACTCAATTTCTGGGAGGTGCACGCAAGGCTCGCAGTTTCTCTTTAGCTTTTGAGGAATATCTGAAGAAAGTCCCTTTCTCTGTCAGGATTGAAACCACAGCCAGTGGAAAACGATACGTCAAAGAGACTTAAGTAAAAAGAACACTATGGCTATTAGTACACGCGATATTGAGCACGTTTTTGAGCGACTTCGCTCTGGAGTAGTCCCGGAAAGAGGGCTAGAAACTTTTGCTGTGGGCATTGACCGTCAACGGACTGAGGTCCATCGCCAGTTGAAATTGGCAGCAGACGGGGAGGGAGTGTTCAAGTTTCTGAGAGGGGGTTATGGCTGCGGGAAAACCTTCATGTCGCGCCTTGCCGTGCTGGATGCTCAAGCCCAAGGATTTGCCACCAGTTTCGTCGTCGTTTCTGACAATGATCTGCATTTCTATAAGTTCGATGATGTGTATCGAAAAGTTGTCCAAGAATTGGGTACGAATTCCTGTCCTCGTGGAGCCTTAAGCGATATCATCGACCGCTGGATTGCCAAAGTGGAAGATGCTCTGATTGCGGGAGGGGCCGATGAAGCTAACGAAGATTTTGATGCCAAAGTGCAAGAACGAATGGAGGCTGAACTGGCCTCTTTAACTGGCGGAAAAGCACCGGAGGATATGGCACGCGTATTACGGGCTATTTTTTCCCTCAAACAGAAAGGAGAGATGCCGGAAGCGAGTGCACTGCTTTCCTGGTTGTCGGGCAGTGAGAATGTGGCAGCGGGGGCTAAGAAAATTGCGGGAATTAAGGGAGACATCGGCAGTCGTGAAGCGTTGGACTATCTCCAAGGGATTCTCGAAATTGTAAAGGCTGCCGGGTACAAGGGTCTGGTGATTATCATCGATGAAGCGGAGACGATTCTACGGATGCGCCATGATATGCGCGGTAAATCCTTGAATGGCATTCGTCAGATCTGTGATGCAGCGGATCGTTTCGGGGGCTTGCTGTGGGTCTTCACCGGGACGCCAGAGTTCTTCGATAGCAACCGGGGGGTGGCAGGTTTACAACCCCTGCACGACCGCATAAAATTCGATAGCCAAGGTGGCTTTGTCAGTCCCCGCCAGCCTCAACTGGAACTCAAACCTTTCGATGCTAAACGATTGAAAGAAGTAGCCTTGAAACTCCGAGAAATTTATCCCACTGAAAAAAAGACGCGTTTGGGGAAAAAGATAACTACTGAGTTTATTGAACGCTTGGTGGCTAACGTCACCTCAGGCTTCAGAGGTGATGTGGGCATCGTCCCCCGCCAATTTCTCCGGCAATTTGTGAATGTTCTGGATCTGGCCAGCGAGTATGAAGACTATGACCCAATGACGGTGAAAGGTCTAGAGCTTAAAGATTTGAACGAGGAAGAACTACGACTCCAACAGGGAAAACCGAGTTATGAACAGGAGGCAGAGGATAAAAAAGGATATGCGCTGGTAGAGTTTTAGATTGATCCTCATAGCTCAATAAATCGATTTTTCAGTACATCGGAGGTGTTACACCAGACACTGAAACCTTGTACTTACAATGTATGTATAATATAAGTAGGTATGAGCGAGGTTCGGTTTGAGTGGGATAAGTTCAAAGCCCTGAGCAACGAACAGAAGCATGACATTTCGTTTGAGGAAGCACAATCAGTCTCCTATGATGAAAATGCCCGCCTTATGTACGATCCAGAACATTTTCACAATGAAGAGCGCTACATCTACTCGGTATGAGTGCTACCCTCCGATTATTGATTGTGTGTCACCTTTACCGTGAGAATGACGAACTTATCCGAATTATCTCGGCTCGCAAGGCAACCCCACAAGAACGGCAACAGTACCGTAATTTCAACTTATGAACAAAGAATATGATTTTTCTGAGTCCACCAGAAATCCCTATATCAAGAAACTAAAAAAGCAGGTAACCATACGCCTTGAAGAAGAAGTTGTCGAGTATTTTCGACAACTTTCTGAGGAAACCGGAATTGCTTACCAGACTTTGATCAACCTATATCTTCAAGATTGTGTAAAAGCAAAACGCAAGCCGTCTATGGAATGGATAAATTCTGCTTAGTTGATCATTTTAACAGCGAAATAGACGTGGGCAGTGTCGCCTGTTCTAGCCTCCAAGCATGTAAGTTCTGAAAGCTCCTCTGTCAATGACTTTTAGGGGCCTAAATACTTACATTTAAACTTAATAGGAAGAAGAACTCTTCTTTTTTAGCTTTGCCTTCAAAAGACTTTCTTGAACACTGTTACGAACAGCATCTTCTATCTCAGGGCGCTGTCCATGGAGCTGGAATCCCAAACCATCCAAAGCTTTTGCAACTACCTCCTTCACATTAGGAATCCGGCCTGTTTTCTGATAAGAATTTTCGCATTCCTTATAAATTTCATCAATAAGACGGCTAATTAATTTGTCCACAATTGGTACTCTACTTTTATTGTTTGTATAATCTCAAAGTACCTTTCTAGACAACGATATTTATAAAGCACAGTAAAGTTATGGATGAAGTGATTATAAAGCACGTAGAAGCGCTCTTCGGTAGTTCTAAGTAATTTCCTCAGGGCATTTAGCTTGACCTTAACTTGATAGAATCAACACAAAAGTAGCCTACTACGGCAACTATTTACTCCAATCCGTCATGCAGAGCGGTATCATGCTCTCGTTTCCCTATACAGGCAGTACGTCATGACCATGAACCCGAAAGACCTTGCAAAAAAACGTACGGGTGAAGCCGCTGCTCAGCTCGTGAAAGACGGCATGATGGTGGGCTTGGGCACAGGATCCACTGCGGCGTTTATGATTGCAGCCTTGGGACAACGGGTTAGAGAAGAAGGATTAAAGATTATTGGCGTACCGACTTCCTTCCAGTCAGTGCTCCTTGCCCGTAAAGAGGGGATCCCCACAATCCCCCTTGATGAAGCGACTCATTTAGATATCGCGATTGATGGAGCCGATGAGGTAGACCCCCAGAAGAATCTGATCAAAGGGGGAGGGGCTGCCCATACCCGCGAGAAAATTGTTGCAGCGATGGCAGACTACTTTGTGGTGATCGTGGACGATTCCAAACTGGTTGAAAAGCTCAATACCACTTTTGCCCTGCCTGTAGAAGTTTTGCCTCTCGCCGCTGCTTTCGTGACGAAACGATTGGAAGAAATGGGGGCCAAGGTGGACCTGCGGATGGCTATCCGCAAAGGTGGACCCGTGATCACCGACCAAGGAAATTTTGTCCTAGACATCACCTTCCCTGGTGGCATTGATGACCCTGTCGTTCTGGAATATCAACTCAATAACATTCCAGGAGTTTTGGAAAATGGGCTATTTGTAGATTTAGCTGATCTCATTTTGGTCGCGAGAACAGGACAGGAGGAAGTGCAACGTATTGAGTAGTAGCTAGTCCTATCCATAATTAGGGACCAAAACTGCTGCCACCATAGTCAGAAAGGCTGGTTCTTCCTTCAACCGTGAGCCCTGCAATCAAGCCCTTCAGGACGAGGGCTCCGAGTAGGTGGGGTTAAGGGTAAACCACTCCAAGCAGCCTGGATAGGCCATCTTCTAGGCCGAGTTTGACCAACTGCTCAAAAGAAATGCCCGCTGCAGCCATCGCTTCTGGCACTAGGGAAGTGCTGGTCATCCCTGGCAAGGTATTCACTTCTAGGGCCCACGCTTGTCCTTCAGGAGTGACCCGAAAATCTACACGCGCGACGCCTCTACACTTAAAGGCCCGATAGACCTTCAACGCATAGTCACTTAAAAGGTCCAGGGTCGTTTCCGGTAGGTCTGGGGGCAAGAGATGGCGAGAGCCCCCAGACCTATATTTGTCCTCATAATCATAAAAAGCCGTTACCTGAGGAATGATTTCGATAGCAGGATAGGTCTTCTTGCCAAAGACCGTGACCGTGATTTCCTTGCCTGGAATGAATGTTTCTGCCAAAGCTTGGGGACTATAACGAAGGGCCTTCTCTAAAGCTTCAGGAAATTCGCTGATTGTCTGGACGATAGAAACTCCCACGGAGGATCCCGCCTGAGCAGGCTTAACCACCATGGGAAGCCCGAGCGCTTCCAGACAAGCGAGAGGAGCAGCCTCTGGGTTCTCTAGCACTTGATAGGGGATAACGGGTAAACCAGCGCCCTGGAGCAGATCCTTAGAAACCACTTTGTCCATGCCACAGGCGCTAGCAAGCACCCCAGAACCATTGTAGGGAAGGCCCAGCCAATCCAACAGACCTTGGATCGTCCCATCTTCTCCCGTAGCTCCATGAAGCGCTATCCAAACAAAATCGGGCCCAAGCTCCAACAATTTTCGGGGAAGTTCTCGATCGGGGTCCACAGGAATAGCTTGATGACCCAATCGGGTTAAAGCCCCCACTACAGCTTCACCTGTTTTCAGCGAAACTTCTCGTTCAGGAGAAATCCCTCCTAAAAGTACGACAACCTTCATGGGTTACCTAGAGGGGCTTACGCTTACGCAGGAACTCTGGGATATCGAGGAAGTCATCTCCCGTTTGAGCTGAGGACGTTAGAGGGGCAGACTCCGAACGAATTCGTTCTCCGCCACCCCTCCTTAGAGCTCCATTGAAGCCCGTGGCGATGACGGTAATTCTCAGTTCGCCCTGGAGACGTTCATCAATCACGGCGCCGAAGATGATATTAGCATTGGGATCCACTACTTCATACACGGCGTCGGCTGCTTCTGAAACTTCCATGAGCGTGAGGTCATGGCCGCCCGTAACATTAATGACAACACCAGAAGCTCCTTCAATAGAGGATTCCAACAACGGAGACGAAATAGCGGTAAGGGCTGCTTCTCTGGCCCGAGATTTACCGGAGCCCATACCGATCCCCATTAAGGCGGAACCAGCATCAGCCATGATCGCCCGCACATCAGCAAAATCGACGTTGATCAAGCCGGGAATTGTAATGATATCCGAGATCCCTTGGACCCCTTGACGGAGTACATCGTCTGCAATGCGGAAAGCTTCCTGCACAGGGGTTTGGTCTGAAATCACTTGCAGCAAGCGGTCATTGGGGATGACGATTAAGGTGTCGATTCGTCCTTGGAAAGATTGAATACCTTCTTCCGCCTGCTGAAGCCTACGACGACCTTCAAAGGTAAAGGGCTTGGTCACTACACCTACAGTCAAAGCGCCAACTTCTTTTGCGGCTTCGGCGACGATAGAGGCTGCACCGGTGCCTGTTCCCCCTCCCATCCCTGCAGTGATGAAAACCATATCCGCCCCATCGAGGGCGGCGGCAATTTCTTCACGGGACTCTTCGGCTGCTTTTTGACCAATCGCAGGATTTCCCCCGGCCCCAAGACCACGGGTAAGCTTTTGACCAATCTGTAAGCGATTTTGGGCAGAAGAGTTGCGGAGTGCTTGATCGTCCGTATTCACTACCCAAAACTCTACGCCTGTCACATTGCTTGCAATCATGCGGTTGACAGCATTTCCGCCTCCACCGCCTACGCCAATGACTTTAATGCGCGCAGACCCAGAGGAGGTGAATTCTTCAAAGCGAGAATTTGTGCCAGTTTGAGGAGACATCAGATGGCTTGAACCAGGTAAAACTTCGTCTAATCTTACCCGACTTTCTGAAGAATCACTCTTACTATTACGTAGGTATTTTGTCCAGTTTGGCATAGCTTTATGGGGATAATGGGGCAAAACGAAAACTTTCCTCGGAAGATGAGCGAATAAGACGCACATCTCAATTCTGGAGCTTAGAGCCTTCTTTAAGCTTTGCCTGAGGCTTGGGACGCAGATGGAAAGCAGGCATAGTGGGGTCCCGGAGGTCAAAATATTGAATCTGCTCCGGAGCATATTTTTGGGTAAGGGGAACTAACTGCTTCAAGGCTCGAAACTGTTTGTTTATGCGCTGAGGTTCCAAAGAACCCAACCATATAGTTCCAAGACGAGTAGTCAAGACCAAGTTGCGCGGATCGTTGAAATCCACCTGTTGGATG
>Ga0208716_1000527_pt1 | contig 15899 bp, 17 predicted proteins | sample NGESurdeep092012_8_FD_184482 | JGI IMG/M metagenome (GOLD analysis project Ga0208716, IMG submission 184482) | Arctic peat soil microbial communities from Barrow, Alaska - NGEE Surface sample 415-3 deep-092012 (SPAdes) | ecosystem: Environmental > Terrestrial > Soil > Wetlands > Peat ...
CCCTGTTTGTACCGTCGCCCGTCCCTCTGTTAAGACCCGATTTCTAAAGCGTAAGCGTCCCTTCGCTGATCATCACGGCATTGCCGCCCACGCGAATCGCGGTGATCGCACCCGCGGACTTGTCGGCCTCGATCTCGAGCCGGCTCGGCCTGCCCATCTCGATGCCCTGATCGACGGTCCACACGAGCGTGCCGTCCTTCTGCGGCGCGCGCGCGGCGAGATACCCGGCGAGGCAGGCGTTGGCCGAGCCCGTGGCGGGATCCTCCGCGATGCTGATTCCCGGCGCGAACATGCGTGCGCGCAGGTGCGCGTCGCCGCCCTCGGGATCCTTCGCGAAGACGAAAATCTCCGGCGCCCAGCTCGACTTGAGCGTGGCCTCGAACCTGTCGATGCGGACGCGCGCGCGGCTCACGGCATCCACCGAGCGGAGCGGAACCATGAGGAACGGGAGGCCGCATGAGACATTCTGTGGTGCCATCGGAGAGGCCTGAATGTCTTCGGCGTCGATCGAGAGGATCTCGGCGAGCATCCCGCGGCTCGGTGCCGGCGGGCCGATCTCGGGCAGCTTCGCGACCGCGAACTGTGCGAACGGCGCGCCGCCGCCCGTGCGAACGGTGACCGGCACCGGGCCGACGCCTTCCTCGAGCACGAGCTTCGCGTCGGCGCCCAGGGCCGCGCCGCTCTCGCCGAGCACGTGCAGGGCGATCGCCGTGCCGACCGTCGGGTGGCCGGCGAAGGGGACTTCCTTTCCCGGCGTGAAGATCCGGACCCGTCTTGTATTCGCGCGATTCGACGGCGGATAGCAGAACGTGACTTCGGAATAGTTGAACTCGCGCGTGATCCGGATCAGCGCGTCCTCGGGGATCCCGCTCGCGTCGGGAAAGACCGCGAGCTGGTTTCCGCCGAATGCGGCCGATGTGAAGACGTCGAGCGTGACGAAGCGGTGTTTACTCGGCATCCATGAACGGATAGTGATGTTCGGTGGCGGGGACGAAGGTCTCCTTCACCGTCCTCGCACTCACCCAGCGGAGGAGGTTCAGCTTCGAGCCAGCCTTGTCGTTGGTGCCCGAGGCGCGCGCACCGCCGAACGGCTGCTGTCCGACAACCGCGCCGGTCGGCTTGTCGTTCACGTAGAAGTTTCCGGCCGCATTGCGCAGTGCCGCATGGGCCTCGTGAATCGCCTTGCGCTCCCGCGCGAACACCGCGCCCGTGAGCGCGTACGGCGACGTGGAGTCGACGATCTTCAGCGTCTCGTGCCACTTCGCGTCATCATAGACGTACGCGGTGACCACGGGTCCGAAGATCTCCTCGCACATGAGGCGGTACGAGGGATCATCCGTCTGGATGAGCGTCGGCTCGATGAACCAGCCGGTGTCGCCCTTCGCGCCGCCGCCGGCGAGGACCTTCGCGTTCGCCTTGCCGTCGGCGAGGTACGCACTGATGCGGTCGAACGCCTTCTCGTCGATCACGGCGCCCATGAAGTTGCGGAAATCCTTCACGTCACCGACGCGAATCTCCTTGATCATGGCAACGACGCGATCGCGCACGTCCGGCCAGATCGACTTCGGGACGTACACGCGACTCGCCGCGGAGCACTTCTGTCCCTGGTACTCGAAGCTGCCGCGGACGATGGCGGTCGCGAGCGCGGCCGTGTCGGCAGAGGCGTGGGCGACGATGAAGTCCTTGCCGCCGGTTTCGCCGACGATGCGCGGATACGACTTGTAGCCCGCGATGTTGTTGCCGACGGTCTTCCACATCGACTGGAAGACTTCGGTGCTGCCGGTGAAGTGGATTCCGCCGAGGTTCGGATGCGTGAGGACCGCGTCCGATACGGTGACGGCATTGCCGGGAACGAAGTTGACAACGCCCGGCGGCAGTCCCGCTTCCATGAGCAGCTGCATCGTGTACCACGCCGAGAGGATCGCGGAGCCGGCGGGTTTCCAGATGGAAGTGCCGCCCATGAGCGCGGGGGCGGTGGGGAGGTTTCCGCCGATCGCCGTGAAGTTGAAGGGCGTCACGGCGTAGACGAATCCTTCGAGCCCGCGCAGGTCGGTCTGGTTCCACATGCCCTGCGACGACAGCGGCTGCTCGGCGTAGAGCTCGCCCGCGAACGCGACGTTCACGCGCCAGAAATCGATGAGTTCGCAGGTCGCGTCGATCTCCGCCTGGAAAGCGGTCTTCGACTGGCCGAGCATGGTGGCGGCGGCCATCGTCGGACGCCATGTGGTGGCGAGGAGCTCGGCGGCCTTCAGCAGGATCGCGGCGCGGTCTTCCCAGCGCCAGGTGGACCAGTCGCGCTGTGCCTCGCCCGCGGCCTTGATGGCGGCCTGCACGTCCTGCGTGCGCGCCTTGTGCCAGGTCGCGGTGACGTGTCCGTGCTTGTGCGGCGACGTGGCCTTCGCGATGTCGCCGGTGCGTATCTCCTTCCCGCCGATGACGAGCGGGATTTCCGGACATTCCTTCTCCATCGCGGCGAGGCGCGTCTTGAGCGCGGCGCGTTCCGGGGAGCCTGGGGCGTACGAGCGGATGGGCTCGTTCGTTATTGCGGCGGGGCGGCGGTTGCCGTCGAAAGGGGCGCTGGACATGGTGGGTTTCTGGACTTGGGTTTCGCGACCTTGAGCGAGAAAGATATACAGTTGTCGGCTGACAGCTACGACCACAAAACGCTCTCAACTGCCAGGAGAGCGTTCGGTTCAGCCTTTGAACCGACACTGGCGGCGGCTATTCTCACTAATGCACCGCTCTGTCCTCCTCGTCTGTCTCCTTCTCTCGGCCTGCGCCCCCGACCCCGTGAAATGGGACTCGGAGAATCGAACCGATACTCCCGTCCCGGCCGGTTCGCGGCTGACGCTGCAAGGCGGGGATCTGCCGGCGATGGCGGCGGCGTGGACGCCGCCGAGGCTGCCGTCCGGGACGCCACAGTGCGCGGGTTCGCTGGTGGCGACGCCAGCGCGTGGCGACACGGCGTTCGCGGCCTGGTGGGCGCCGCGCGCGGACAGCAGTGCGCTGCTCGTCGTCGCACGATCCGACGATGGCGGACTCGACTGGCGCGCCCCGGAAGTCGCGGATTCAACCGACAAGGGTCACACGGGGTGTGGACGCCCCTCGCCGTTCATCGCCGCCGACACGACGAACGGATATGTGCACGTGGTGTATTTCATGCTCGCGGCAGAGGGGCCCGGCGTGTTCTTCACGCACTCGATGGGCGGCGGCGAGATGTTTCACTCGCCGGTTCCGATAGTGTATGGGGAGCGCGCGTCCGCCTCCGCCGTGGCGTGCAACGGCGACACGGTAGCGGTCGCGTATGTCGACCCGAACGCCTCGACGCCGCAGGTGTGGCTCGCGCTGTCGCGCACGACGGGACACATTTTCGAGTCACGGATGGAGGTTTCGCCCTCCACGGTGCAGGCTGCGCGTCCCGCGGTGGCGGTGCGCGGCCATCGAGTCGCGGTGGCGTGGCTCGAGACGAATCGCAACAGTGGCGCGGCCGTGATGGTCGTTCGAGCCGGGCGGTGGCAATGAACGTTCTTCTCGCGGACGACGATCCGACGATGCGGCTGCTCCTCTCCAGGATGCTGGAGCAGGGCGGGCACACCGTGACGACCGCTGCCGCGAACGGAGCGGAGGCGTGGGAGTCGTACGTCACCGCGCCTGCGCCGCTCCTGATCCTCGACTGGGAAATGCCGAAGATGGACGGGCTCGAGCTCTGCCGCCGCATCCGTTCCTCGAAGCGCGGCGACGAGGCGTTCATCCTGGTCATCACGGCGCGCGACACGACCGAGGATCTCACCGCCGTGCTCGACGCCGGCGCCGACGACTACATGTCGAAGCCGGTGACGCCGGACAGCCTGATGGCGCGGCTGCGCATCGCCGAACGCCGCATCGAGCTCCACGCCGCGCGCCGGAACGCCGAGGAGAAACTGCGCAAGGCGCAGTATCTCGCCGGCATCGGCGAGACGTCGCTCGCGCTGCAGCACGAGATCAACAACCCGCTGGCGGCGCTCCTCTCGAACACCGCGCTCATCGAGGCGGGAATGCTGGACGCCGAGGAGAAGGAAGAGGCGCTGGTCACGATCGCGCAGATGGCGCGCCGGATCGCCGAAGTGGTGAAACGGCTGCGGCAGCTCAACAATCCGACGAGCGTGGAATACCTCGGCAGTGCGCGCATGCTCGACATCAAGCCCGGCGGCGGGCCCCAGGCGAAGGAATGAGCGGACGATTCCTCGGCTCGCATCCGGCCGACGCGGGCGGACCGGTGATGGCGGTGCGGCGAGCGGCCGCCGCGCAGATGCAGGCGCTGCAGCTGTTCACGGCGCTGCCGACGTACTACAACGAGAAGGTTCGGATCAAGCCGGATCGCGCGGCGAAGTTCCGCGAGGCGCTCGACGCGGGCGGCATCGTGCCGGCGCGCGTGCTCGTGCATGGCGCGTACGTGCTGAACACCGCGTCGCCGGAGGAGGAGAAGTCCGCGCGCGCGAAGGCGGGGCTCGCGCGCGAGCTCGAGCGGTCCACGGCGCTCGGTGTGGGCGCGTGCTGTTTTCATCCCGGCTCCGCGGGCGACGGCGATCCGCTGGAGGCGTGCGACAGGGTGGGCGACGCGATCCGCCACGCGCTCGAGACGGTGCCCGAGAGCGAGAGCGGCACGCGCGTGCTGATCGAGAACACCGCGGGCGCCGGCCGCACCATGGGGAGATCGGCGGCCGAGATTGCCCGGATGCTCGCGCGCGTGCCGCGGGAACTGCGCCATCGCACGGGGTACGGGCTCGACAGCTGCCATCTGTTTGCCAGTGGCCACGACATCGCGAGCAGCGCCGAGGCACAGCGCGCGGTGCTCGATTCGTTCGAGCACGTCATCGGTGAACGGCCCCGGTTCTTCCACCTGAATGACAGCAAGCACCCGTTCGCGTCGAACAAGGACCGGCATGCGCTGATCGGTGAGGGTGAGATCGGCCTCGAGCCGTTTCGCTGGCTGCTCGCGGACCCGCGTACAGAGGGGATTTCGCTCGTTCTGGAGACGCCGCACGAGCGCGACGAAGTGGCCGAAGAGGACGCGTCGGCCGACCCGTTCGACGTGAAAATGATGGTGTTGCTCGCGACGCTGTTGCCAGCCGCACCCTGACACGCCGAGAGGATTTTCCGGTTTTGAGAGGGGAACGCCCTCTTGCGCTCTCGGAGAGTCGACTTACTTTCGAGTGGTCGGACCGAGGTTCATACAGTGAGCATCGGGTTCCTTCACACATCTCTATCGAGGAGACTCGTCGATGGCCGCCAAGAAAAAGGCTAAGAAGCCCGCCGCGAAAAAGGCGAAGAAGGCGAAGCGCAAGCCGAATGCCGCGTTCATGAAGCCCGTGCAGCCCGACGCCGTGCTGGGCGCTGTCGTCGGATCGACCCCGATGCCGCGCACCGAGCTGACGAAGAAGATCTGGGCGTACATCAAGAAGAACGGACTCCAGGACAAGAAGAACCGCCGCAACATCAACGCCGACGACAAGCTCAAGTTGGTGTTTGGTGGCAAGGCGCAAGTCAACATGTTCCAGATGACGGCCCTCGTCGCGAAGCACGTCAAGTAAGGTTCCGCAACAGGGCGCGTTCGAAGTTCGTCACAGCGGGGGCGCATCCAGCTTTCTTTCAAGCGGATGCGCCCTCTCCGCTTTCACCGTAGCGAGTGTCCATATCGTGGCTGCCAAGAAATCGTCCGACAAGCCGAAGAACAGCGTAGCCGCGGCACGCGGCGGGAAGTCCGGCGGCGTCGGCCTTCGCCGGTACTGGGAGGGCTTCAAGTCGCTCGCGGGCACGATCGCGATCTTCCTCGTGCTGCGAACGTTTCTCGTGGAAGCGTATCGCATTCCGTCGGGGAGCATGATCCCGACGATGCTCATCGGCGACTGGCTGTTCGTGAACAAGCTCGTCTACGGACCGCACGTCCCCTTCACGCATATCAGCCTGCCGGGCTACTCCGAGCCGAACCGGGGCGACGTGGTGGTGTTCGAGTCACCGTATCAGGCCGATCAGCTGCTGACTAGAGACGATCCCACGCCGACGCTCGTGAAGCGCCTTATCGGAATGCCGGGCGACACGCTCTACGGACGCGAGGGCGTGGTGTACGTCAACGGGCTCGCGCAGCGGCAGGGATACACGTCACCGGAGCAGGAGAAGGGTGACCCGAACATGGAGAGCGAGCTGTTCGACTGGCAGAAGAAGGTCGGGCTGGCCGCTTCACGCTTCGGCGCGGCGCCGGCGCAGCCGAAACTCGACACATGGGGTCCGTTCGTGGTGCCGCCCGGCCACTACTTCATGATGGGCGACAACCGCTACAACTCGAAGGACAGCCGCTACTGGGGATTCGTGCCGCGCGCCAACGTGCGCGGCCGGCCGCTCTTCGTGTACTACTCGTACGTGCCCGCGGACGAGAGCGATCGCGCCGTCTCGTTCATCACGGACATCCGGTGGGGTCGCCTCGGGCACTGGATCAAGTAGACGGCAGACGGCAGACGGCAGACGGCAGACGGCAGACGGCAGTTGGGACGACAGACGGCAGTTGCGCTGACGACCAACGACCAATGACCAAGAACCTTCTACGCTCTTCCCATAAGGAGAACAGGATGCGTCGACTGATCACTGCGGCCGCAGTCATTCTCGCCCCGGCCGTGACACTCGCCCAGGCCCCCCAGTTCCTCACCACGAACCCACAGAGCACGGCTCCCTTCTCCCCGGCGGTGAGAGTGGGCAACATGCTCTACCTCGCCGGCCAGCTCGGTACCGATCACGGCAAGCTCGTCGCCGGCGGCATCGGCCCCGAAACCAAGCAGGCCCTCACCAACATCAAGACCGTCCTCGAAGCCAACGGCTCCGATATGGAGCACGTCGTGAAGTGCACCGTCTTCCTCGCCGACATGAAGGAGTGGCCTGCGATGAACGACGTGTACCGGACGATGTTCACGGCGGGCAAGTTCCCAGCGCGCAGCGCCTTCGGCACGACGGGCCTCGCCAACGACGCGCGCACCGAAATCGAGTGCATCGCCGTCGTGAAATGACATGATCGCGGCACTCCTTCTCGCGCTCAGCGTCGCCGCCCATTCGCGACCCGAGTCGGCCGTGACCGACTCGATCCGCGGGTCGGTCGTCACCGACACGCTCTGGTCGCAGGCGCTGGGCGCGAAGAAGGCCGTGGTCGTCTATCTCCCGCCGTCGTACGGGCAGGAGCGGTCGCGGCGCTATCCGGTCGCGTACTACCTGCACGGCCTCGCCGGAACCGAAGTCGACTGGACGAAGAGCGGGCATCTGAACGAAGTGATGGATTCCCTCGTCACGGCGGGCGGGCCGGAGATGATCGTCGTCATGCCGGACGGTGACGACGGCTGGTACACCACCTGGAACTCGCTCGTCACGATCGAGACCTGTCGCCGCACCGCTCCGGCGCGCGAAAGTGCCGACACGTATTGCGTGCCGTGGCAGCACTACGACGACTACATCACTCGCGACGTCGTGCAGTTCGCGGACAGGAAGTACCGCACGCGGGCCGACCGGCGGCATCGCGCGATCGCCGGCCTCTCCATGGGTGGCTACGGCACGATGGCGCTTGCTTTCGAATACCCCGAACTGTTTGCGGCGGCAGCGTCGCATTCCGGCGTGCTCGCTCCGCTCTATATGGGACCCGCGCCGTTCGACGGTCATCCGCAGTGGGCGCAGGACGGAACCGCGCTCGAAAAGGGGTGGGGAAGGGTCTGGCCCCTCATCGCACCCGCGTTCGGTCGCGATACCGCGGCCTGGTGGTCGCGCGATCCCGGCCGCCGCCTCGAACGGCTCATCGCGAAAAAGGGACGAGCATCGGTTCCGGCACTCTTCGCGGATTGCGGCACCGAGGATGGCCTCGTGAACGAGAACCGCGCCTTCAAGTGGAAGGCCGATCAGCAGGGCATGCCCATCGTGTATCACGAATGGCCCGGGAAGCACGACTGGCCCTATTGGCGCTCGCACGTCGGCGAGAGCCTGCGCTGGATCGGGACGCAGATCGGTAAGTAGCCGGAAGCCGGAGGCCGGAAGCCGGAGGCCATCACACACGTGCGCTGTTCGCTTGCCTCCGCGCCGTGTAATGTTCCCATCGATGCCCGCAGAGTTCTTCCCCCGCAAGACCGTCGCCTGGAAGCTCGAGAAGCCGCCGGCGCTACGGCAGCTCTCGCTTTCGCTGCCGTACATGGCGCTGCTCACCGGCGTGCTGCTGCGGCTCTGGCGCTCGTACGTGCTGACGCACGGCGCGCCCGACAGCTGGGCGTGGGTCGGCGGGACGTTCCTCATCGGCACGGTCTTCCTCTTCCTGATGGTCACCATCCATCTGGGGAACTACACGCTGCGGCATTGGACGTGGCGCGCGCCGGTGTTCGCGCTACTGGAGGCGGGCACCGAGATCCTCATGAGCCTTGCCCTCACCACCCTCGGCCTCGAACCGCTCGGCGCGGACCGCGCGGAGCTGGCCGACTGGCTTCCCTCGAGCATTCGCACGCTGGTCTTCCGGCTCGTCGGCATCCTGCTGTTCGTGATGGTGCTCGCCGTGGTCGTGTCGATCATGCGGAGAATCCTGCTCGTGGCGGAACAGCGATCGTCGATGGCGGTGCGAATCCAGCGGGCATCGGTCGAGCAGGAGACCCCGGGGGACGGCGCGGGTGACTCGACACGAGGGAAGGGAGACAGCGCATGAAGAAAGGGAAGAAGCAGCTGGTGGTCGTGGGCGATCGCGTACTGATCCGCGTCGAGGAGGGCGAGGAGCGCACGAAAGTCGGGCTCTATCTGCCTGCGACGGCCGCGGACAGCCAGGCCGTGCAGGGCGGAACGGTCGTCGCGACCGGACCCGGGCAGCCGCTGCCGACCGTCGAGGACCACCTCGATGAGCCGTGGAGGATCTCGGGAGCGAAGGACACCCGCTATGTTCCAATGCAGGCGCGCGTCGGCGACTACGCGCTCTTTTTCCGGAAGGCGGCGGTCGAGATCACCTTCGACAACGAGCGATATCTCGTGGTGCCGCAAGCAGCCATCCTGACGCTCGCGCGAGACGAATAGGGACACATAAGGAGAACGGGCCCAATGATGTACGACGAACGCTTCGTGACGCCGATGCGGCAGGAACTGACGCAGCTCGGAGTGGAAGAACTGCGCACCGCCGCTGAAGTCGATGCGAAACTGAAGGGGCAGCCGGGCACCGCGCTGGTCGTGGTGAACTCCGTGTGCGGCTGCGCGGCCCGCAACGCCCGCCCGGCGGTCGCCGCCGCGCTGCAGCACGCGGCGCGCCCCGACCATCTCTACACCGTGTTCGCGGGCCAGGACGCCGACGCCACGCGCCAGGCACGCAGCTACTTCACCGGCTATGCGCCGAGCTCGCCGCAGATCGCCATGTTCAAGGACGGCCGGATCGTCTTCATGCTCGAGCGCCATCAGATCGAGGGACGCTCGGCCGAGGAGATCGCCGTGGACATGGCGGCGGCGTTCGACAAGTACTGCGCCAAGGAGACGGCGGCGGCCTGACCGGTCGAAGGCGTTTTACTTGAAGAGATAAAGTACTTGTGACCGCGCGATCGCCACGCCACGTTTCACCCATGCCAATGGCGCTCAGCGATCGCGCGGCCAACGATCTCCGGTTCATCCGCGACGCGATGGCGCATGCCGGCGCTCGTCGCGGGCGCGGTGCTCACGGTCGCGTTCGTCGCGACCGGAGAGTCTGCGCTCCTCCCCGGCACCTGGCTCTCGCTCTACGGCGCCGCGATCACGGCGGGCGGAGCGTTCTCCGTGCGACCGGTCCCGATCATGGGATGCGTATTTCTCGGGCTCGGCGCGCTCTGTTTCGCAGTTCCGGTGCAGGCGCAGCAACTCATTCTCGCCGCCGGGTTCGGCGGCCTGCATCTCACGTTCGGATATCAGATCACGAGGCATTACGGTGGCTAAGCAATCTTCGTCAGCGGCCGCCCGCCGCGCCGAGCGCGGCGCGCGGGCCACTCCATCCGGCCTGCGCGCGCACAAGGGCGACGAGTCGATGGCACCGGCGCTCGACAAGATCATTCACGAGCGCATCCGCCTCGGCATCGTGAGCGCGCTGGCCGTGAACGAGCGGCTCACGTTCAACGAGCTCAAGCAGCTGCTGCACACGTCGGACGGCAACGTGAGCGTGCACGCGCGAAAGCTCGAGGACGCCGGCTATCTCGCGTGCACCAAGTCGTTCGACGGGCGCGTGCCGAAGACCGACTACAAGCTCACGGTCGCGGGGAGGAAGGCGCTCGAGCGATACCTCTCGCACATGGAAGCGCTGATTCTGGCCACTCGGGGGAAGTAGCAGCGACGGTACGAACGGCAAGTCGCCCCTCACGCGTCGCTCGTTGCCGTTTGTGAACCCCTCACCCGTCGCTCGTTGCCGTTTGTGAACCCCTCACCCGTCGCTCATCGCGTGCCCTACGCGTACTTGATCCAGCGCACCAGCTCCTTGAGATTCGGCCGCTTGCCCGTCATCAGCAGGCCGATGCGGTAGATGCGCGCCGCCGCCCAGATTGCGAGCCAGCAGGTGAGCCCCAGTCCCACCAGCGAGCCGATCAGCTCGAGCGGCGGAACCTGGATCGCCGTCATCCGCAGCGGCATGATCACGGGTGCCGTGAACGGGATGACGCTCATCGCGACCGCGAGCGTGCTCGACGGGTTGAGCAGGATGGGCTGAATGAAGATGATGCTCGCGATGAGCAGGAGCACGACGGGCTGGGCCGCCTGCTGCACTTCCTCCTGGCTCCCCACCATCGCCCCGACCGCGGCGAACATCGACGAATAGAGGATATAGCCGAGGACGAAAAACAGGAACAGCGACACGAAGAGCAGCGGCGAGACCGTCGGGAACGTGAAGTTCTTCATCTCGGGAATCCCCATCGCCTTGGCCATCACCGCTCCGTACGTGATGAACGCGGCGGCGCTGCCGAACCAGACGATCTGCTGGGTGAGGCCGACCGCGCCGACGCCGAGGATCTTCCCGGCGAGCAGGATGTCGGGCTTCACGCTCGCCATCACGACCTCGGCCACGCGCGTCATCTTTTCCTCGAGCACGCCCCGCATGACGTTCTGGCCGTAGAGCATGATCATCATGTACAGCATGAACGCGACGATGAACCCGAAGATGAAGTTCACGATCCCGCTCTCGCCGCGCCCGCGCTCGTCGAGTCGGACGGTTGAGAGGTCCACCTTCACGCGGATGAGCGAGTCGATGCGTTCGGACTTGATGCCGGCGCCCTCGAGACGCGCGGCAATCATCGATTGGCGAATCGCTTCCTGCATCAGCTCCATCTGCCCGACCGCCGACGCGTTCCGTCCGGCGTAGCGGGCGGTGCCCTTCGTGAGCGTCGCGGAGTCCAGCACGAGATATCCCGGATTGATCTTGTCGATCACGGCCTTGGTCGCGACCGACTCCGCCATGGCGAGCCTGGGCGGGTTGATGTCCTCCACTTCGCTCGGAATCGCCTCGGTCGTGGCCTGTGCGCCGCGCCCCTGAAGCGGAGAGACCGCGGCGGTGTCCTTCCGGCTCGCGAGACGCGCCGCCACGCGGTGCCCGAGCCCCGTGCCGGTCGCGTCGAGAATGCGGATGCTCGAGACCCGTGAGTTCTTCATCCCCTTCACCGTCATGTATCCCGGCAGGATCGTGATGGCGGCGAAGAACACGGGCCCGAAGATGGTCGTGAAGATGAACCACTTCGACCGCACGCGCTCGAGATACTCGCGCTTGATGACCACCCAGAGCTTATCCATGGCCTGACATCCCCACTTCGACGCCGGTGGCGCCGACTTTCTCGAGGAAGATCTGGTGCAGCGACGGCTGCACGAGTTCGAACCGCTGCACTTTCGCGCCCGCCTCGATGAGCCGGCGGAGCAGGGCCTGCGGGTCGGCGTCCTTCTGGAGCGAGATCTCGAAGAACCGGTTCGAATCGTCGACGCGCTCGACCATCTTGTGGTCGCTGAGCACGCGGTGCACGAGGTCGGCGCCGCCCTCCGCGAGCGCGAGCGCGACGTTGTTGCCGCCGTGCTCCTGCTTCACGCCGGCGACGGTGCCGTCGAGCACTTTCTCGCCGCGCGCGATGATGCACACGGAATCGCAAAGGCGCTCGGCGTTGTCCATGAGATGCGTCGAGAAGATCACGGTCTTGCCGCGTTTCTTGAGGTCGACGACCGTGTCCTTCAGCGCCTGCGCGTTGATCGGGTCGAGGCCGCTGAACGGCTCGTCGAGGATCACGAGTTCGGGATCGTGCAGCAGCGTGCCGATGAACTGCACCTTCTGCTGCATGCCGCGTGAGAGCTCGTCGATCTTCGCGAGACCCCAGTCCTTGTCGGCCGTCTTGAGCGAGAAGCGCTCCATCCATTCATCGATTCGGCGGTCGGCTTCCTTTGCGCCCAGCCCTTTGAGCTGGGCGAGAAAGCGCAGCACCCGGCGCACCTGCATCTTCTTGTAGAGGCCGCGCTCCTCCGGGAGGTATCCGATGCGGTCGAGCACCGACTGATCGGTGTTGGGCAGGCCGAGCAGCGTGATCGTCCCTTCGTCGGGCGCGATGATGTTGAGGATCATCCGGATGGACGTCGTCTTGCCGGCGCCGTTCGGGCCGAGGAGCCCGTACACGGCACCTTTCGGGACGGCCAGCGAGAGGCTGCGCACGGCGGTGAAATCGCCATAGCGCTTGGTGATCCCCCGGATGTCGAGGGCGGTTTCGGTCATATGCTCCCTTGTATGGCGTGCTGCGCGCTCCGAATATACGACAATGCCCGCGCACGCAGGAAACGTACGGTTCGACCGGAACGGAGTTTCCGGTGCGCTCGGCGACCCCGGCAGCAAGGTGGCGGTGATCGCCGGCGCCGGCCCGGCGGGCCTGACCGCGGCCTGGGAACTGCTCGCGCGCACCGCCATCGTTCCGCTGGTGTTCGAGCGCACGCACGCGACCGGCGGCATCGCGCAAACGTTCGCGTACAAGGGAAACCGGATCGACATCGGCGGCCATCGCTTTTTCTCGAAAAGCGACCGCGTGATGCAATGGTGGTTCTCGAAGCTTCCGCTGCAGGGGAAGCCGGCGGCGGACGAGCTCGAGCGACAACTCGAGGTGGAGTACGCCGGCGAGGTTTCGCTGCAGTCGCTCGCGCCGAAGGGGGCGCCGGGGCCGAAGGTGCGCGAGACGCGACGGCCGGCGCCGGATCCCGAGCGCGAGGATCGCGTGATGCTTCAGCGTCCGCGCCTCTCGCGCATCTACTTCGGCCGCAACTTCTTTCCCTATCCGATCGGCATAACGCTGTCGGTGGCGTGGCGCCTGGGGCTCGTGAACACCGCGATGATCGGGCTGAGTTACATCAAGGCGCAGCTCTTCCCGCGACGCGACGAGACGTATCTCGACGCGTTCTTCATCAACCGGTTCGGCGAGCGGCTGTACGAGACGTTCTTTCGCGGCTACACCGAGAAGGTATGGGGCGTGCCGTGCAGCGAGATCCGCGCGGACTGGGGAGCGCAGCGCGTGAAAGGCCTGTCGCTCACGCGGGCGCTGACGCACGCGCTGAAGGACCTGCTGTCGAGCGATTTCAAGAAGAAGCAGGAGGAGCGCGAGACCTCGCTCATCACCCGGTTCTTCTACCCCAAGTTCGGACCCGGACAGATGTGGGAGACGGTTGCCGAGCAGGTCACGGCGGCCGGCGGCGAGATCCGTTACGGCACCCGGGTGGATGGAGTGCACATGACGGACGGGCGCGTGACGAGCGTGACGGTCACGGACGAAGTGAGAGGTACGAGTGAGGAAATGGCCTGCGACTATTTCGTCTCGACGATGCCCGTGCGCGAGCTGATGGAGCAGCTGACGCCGTCGCCGCCGGCGCCGGTGCTCGACGTCGCGCGCGGCCTGCGCTACCGCGATTTCCTCACCGTGGGGCTGCTGCTCGAAAAACTCCACGTGAGCGTGCGCGGCGGGAAGGCGAAACCGATGGTGGAGGACAACTGGATCTACGTGCAGGATGCCGGCGTGCAGGTGGGACGCATCCAGCTGTTCAACAACTGGAGTCCGTACCTCGTGGCCGATCGTTCCCGCACGGTCTGGATCGGGCTCGAATACTTCGTGGACGAGGGCGACGCGCTCTGGAAGTCGCGCGATGATGAACTCGTGAAACTGGCGGGCCGCGAACTGGAGGCGATCGGGTTCGCGCTGCAGTCCGACGTGCTCGACGGCTGCGTGCTGCGCATGCCCAAGGCCTATCCGGCGTATTTCGGGACGTACGAGCGGCTCGACGAGGTCCGGCGGTTCGTCACGGCGATCCCGAACCTCTTCTGCGTCGGGCGGAACGGCATGCATCGTTACAACAACCAGGACCACTCGATGCTCACCGCGATGATGGCGGTGGACAACATCATCGCGGGCAACGCCGACGACTCGGCGATGTGGGACGTGAACCTCGAGATGGTGTATCACGAGCGGGAGAAGTGATCCCGCCGCCGGCGGCGGAGCGGCGTGCGCTCGACGGTGCGCTCACCGGCTGGCGGCCGGTGCTCGCGGCCGGCGTGCTCGCCGCGCTCGCGGTGTTCGTTGTGTGGGGATCGCTGAGCCCGGTGCCGGTGATGCACGACGAGTGGGCGTACTGGCTGCAGGCGGACCAGTACGCACACCTGCACTGGAAGGTCGCGTCTCCGCCTGCGCCGGAGTTCTTCGAGCAGCTCTACGTGCTGGTGACGCCGGTGTTCGCGGCGAAGTATCCGCCCGGCTACGCGCTGATGGTCGCGCCGGGATTCGCGCTCGGGATACCCGCGCTGATGCCGCTGCTGATCGCCGGTGCGACGGGCGCGCTCGTGTTCGCTCTCGCGCGGCGCGTGGCGGGAAACCTGGCCGGCGCGCTCACCTGGGTGCTCTGGCTCGGGACGTTCGGGAATCTTCGTTTTCGTGCCGCGTACTTTTCCGAGACGACGACTTCGCTCTGCTGGCTCGCGGCGTGGTGGGCCCTGCTGGAATGGAGGTCGACGCGGCGCACGCGATGGATGGTCGTGCTCGCCCTGTCCATCGGATGGGGAGCCATCACGCGCCCGGCGACGATGTTTGTCTTCGCTATTCCCGTCGGCGTGGTGGTCCTGCGAGACGTGGTGGCGACGAAACGGTGGCGCCAACTCGTGATAGGTGTGGCCGCGGGCACGCTCGTGCTGGGCATCCTCCCGCTCTGGAGCGCGGGGACCACGGGCAGCTGGCGCACGACGCCCCTCGCGATCTACACGCGGCAGTACCTGCCGTTCGACGTTCCCGGCTACACCGTGGATGACACGCCGCCGCAGCGCGAGCTGCCGCGGGAGATGGAGCGCGTCAGGTCGTTCCTGCACGACGTCAAGAGGGATCAGGTCGTCACGCCGGTGGGGGTGACCGCGTTCATCCGCGCACTGCACCTGCTGCGCGACGTATTCGGTGCCTGGCGGCTGCCGTTTCTTTTCGCGCTCGTGTTCGGGTTCCGGAGAGTCGGTGCCTCGGGCTGGTTCGCCCTCGGCACAAGCGGGCTGCTCATCGTGGCGTATCTCTCGCAGGCGCATAGCTCCGACTGGCTCGTCTATTATCTGGAGGTGACGCCGGTTTTCGCCTTCACGGCGGCGGTCGGCATGGCACGCCTCCTGGGAGGTGTGCGATCGAGCGCCGTGCCGAGCTGGGTGGGACTCGCGGCGGGCCTCGGGCTGATGGGCTTGCTCGTGACCGACGTGGCCGTGGCGCGCGGCAGGATGAGCCGGATGTCCGCCGGAATCAGGCTGTTTCGTGAAGAAGTCGCGCAGCTGCCGAAGAAGCCCAACGTCGTGTTCGTGCGCTACGCACCGGGGCGCTACATGAACATCGCGCTCGTGGAGAACCGCGGCATGCTGCAAGGGGCGGAGAGCTGGATCGTGCACGATC
>Ga0208716_1000528_pt1 | contig 15890 bp, 12 predicted proteins | sample NGESurdeep092012_8_FD_184482 | JGI IMG/M metagenome (GOLD analysis project Ga0208716, IMG submission 184482) | Arctic peat soil microbial communities from Barrow, Alaska - NGEE Surface sample 415-3 deep-092012 (SPAdes) | ecosystem: Environmental > Terrestrial > Soil > Wetlands > Peat ...
GTCGTACCTGGTCGGCTGACGTCAGGGCTGAAGCCATGGCAAACGGAGCGCCGGTCCAGTCCCCCACGCCTTTTACGCAGCCCTGGCCCATGAAGGCATGGCCCGATGTGCCCACCAGGTTCCTCCAGGGACGCGATGACCGTTTCTTCCCCGTGGAGTTCCAGCGCCGAGTCGTTCGGGACCGCTTGGGGATCAGGCCGGATGAGATGCCCGGCGGTCACCTCATCGCCCTCAGCCGGCCGCAGGAGCTTGCAGACCGCCTGGAGACGTACCGAGTCGAAATCCAATAGACATCGAGGGTCTTGAAGCAGGTCAGCGTGTTTGAGACGGGTCAGCTTGTGTTGCCGGCGTAGCTGTCCGGGTGCAAGGAGTCGAGGAGTGGACCCGCCAGCCATGCATCCACGTCGCGTTGGCTTCTGAGCCGAACCACGCTGAGATCTGCTCGCGCGGTCACGGCGGCGGCCACCCTCTGGGCGTTCTCGTGATGGGTCCGCCAGGCCCATCGGACGATGTGGTCGCGGTCCGTGAAGAACGTCGACAGCGGCGGTTCGAGGTTGCCGTTCCACAGAACCGTCCTGCTGAGCCGGCGTTGCGCGGTGCGCCGAACCACACGCCGCATCACCACTACGCGGGGCAGGTCGAGCCACACGAGCAGGTCCGCACGCCGCAGGAGCAACGGCCTCGCCTTGCCGTACTGCCACTCGGTCACCCACGTTGGCTGGGCAACGAAGGCAGCCACATCGAGCATGAAGTTGTCGCGCGGCGTCCAGTTGGGCCCGTGATAGAGAGCATCAATCTCTGTGTGCCGCGCACCCACCGTGACGGCGATCCGCCCGGCGAGTGTCGTCTTGCCCGAGCCGGAAGTACCCGCCACGAGGACTCGACGGGGCGTTGAGGGCAGGACGTCCCGGGCTGTCAGCACGGGCTCACTCGCCTGCGAACGAAAGGCCGACGGCCGCCTGTCTGAATTGAGTCGGTCATCACCTCAGTCTGCCCACGATCCGTTCTCGCCTCACGAATACTCCGTGGCAGCCACGGTAGCCACGGTAGTACCGGCACCCTCTACTGGAACCGCGCAGGATCTCCCATCCCGACCCGCACGACCTCCGGGTATCCCTCGGACCAGTCCACGACCGTGGTGAGCTCTTTGCCGCATTCGCCGGCGTCCACCACGGCGTCGAGCACCTGGCCGAGCTCGTCCTGGATCTGCCAGCCGTCGGTCATCGGCTCCTCGGCGTCAGGGAGCAGGAGGGTGCTGGACAACAGCGGCTCGCCCAGCTCACGCAACAGGGCCCGCACGACGGGATGGTTCGGGATACGCACGCCGACAGTCCGCTTCTTCGGATGCGCCAGCCGTCGTGGCACATCCCTGGTCGCCGGCAGGATGAACGTGTACGGGCCGGGGGTCGCCACCTTGATGGCGCGAAACGCGGCGTTGTTCAGGTCGACCAGCTGGCCGAGCTGGGCAAAGTCCGCGCATACGAGAGTGAAATGGTGCCTGTCGTCCAGGCCCCGGAGCCGGCGGATGCGGTCCGCGCCCGTCGGGTTTCCCATCTGGCAGCCCAGGGCGTAGCTGGCGTCGGTGGGATAGGCGATGAGGGCGTCATCCCGCAGCAGAGCCACCACCTGCGCGATGCTGTGCGGTTGCGGGTCCAGCGGATGGACGTCGAAGTACCGGGCCATGGGTCGACAATACGACTCATTCAGTCGGGCTGGCGCGACAGAGCCATGGCTTCCAACATCAGCGGGTGACACGACCACGAGACCGTGCAGGCGTGACCCGGTTGAGGCGCCCATCTTGAACACAACGGCCACGATCGCGGTACTCGGCACCGGCGAGGGCCCATCAGAACCCCTTGTTGCCCGTTCGGCCGACCGACTATAGCGTTCTAGGCGCAAGACCCATCGTGGTTCACTCTCAGGCCGGAGGATCCGTGTCGCTCTCAGAGCCGACAGGACAATGCCAGAACTGCTGACCGACGCCATAACGCCACTTCTCTGGGACCGGAGCCGGCCCTTCGAGGTGCAGGGCCACCGCGGGGCGAGGGGTCTGCGTCCGGAGAACACGCTCGCGGGCATTGCCTGCGCCCTTGAGATCGGCGTCGCCTCGATCGAGTGCGACGTGGCGCTAAGCGTCGATGACGCCGTGGTTCTCAGCCACGACGGGACGGTCCCTTCGCCGGCCGAGCCCATCCCGGTCACCCAGCTCCCGCTGGCCGAGCTGCGCCGCGTCGACCTGGGCGAGGCCGGGAAGCCGGCGACAAACGCGGTAGAGGCCTTCCGCGGCGAGCCTGGTGAGCGTATGGCGACACTGGGCGGCGCGCTGGCCCTGCTCGAGCTGTTCACCGCCACCGACGTCCGGCTGGACGTCGAGATCAAGAGCACGCGGCATAGTGACCCGGACTGGGATGCTGCCCACATCGTCGAGCGGGTGCTGAGTGAGATACGGGCCCACGGAGCGATCGAGCGATGTAGCCTTCGCAGCTTTGACGTCAAGGTCCTGCACGAGGCCCGCTCCCAGTGCCCGCTGTTGGGTCGGGTGCTGCTCGTCGGGCGGGTTGCCGACGACGTCCCACCCTCCCTTGCCGTGAGCGAGCACTTCTCGCCCAGCGACATCGTGGCACTGGCCATCGAGTTCGAGGCGACCACCGTGGCACCTGGAGACTCGCTGGTATCTGCCGAGCTGTTGGCGCGATCACATGAGCAGGGGCTGCCCGTCATCCCCTGGACGATCAATGAGCCCGCACGGGTGCGCGAGCTGCTGGAAGCCGGGGTGGACGGGGTGTGCACCGACCGGCCGGATCTCATACGAGAGACCCTCGCGGCACAGGGCGTTCAGCTGCCACGGCGCCACCGCGCGCCGGCGTGGCTGGGATACGGATGGCAGGCATGGCCCGACCTCACGACCTCGTCGAGCGTGGAGTAGGCAGCGGGCCATCACCTGAGCCCGGTCGGTTGCGCTACGCGGCCTGTGGCAGTGTCAGGCCGCGTAGCTCGCCTTCTGCCGCTGACTCGTCAGAGCTCGCTGGTTTACCACGCTGCGGCATGCCGCCCGGCTCGCTCGCCCGCGAGCGCGACAGGAGGGCACGCAGCCGGAGCGCCGCGAATACGGCGATGAGGCTGATGCCCACATGCACGGCCACGAACAGCGAGCCGTGTCCGGCGCTGAGGGCGACGCCCGCGAGCAGCGGACCCACCGCGGACACCCCGGTCTGGAGTGCGGCGAAGATGCCCAGCGTGGTGCCGACCATGCCGGCTGGAGCCAGGCTGGCGGTCAGCGGGTTGAGCACCGGCGCGTACATCGTCTCGCCGACGGCGAAGACGCCGTACACACCCACGAACATCGCCCCGGCCAACGCCGGCAGGAAGGACGCAGCGGCCAGCAGCAACCAGGAGAACACCCAGATCGAGCCGACAGCCACGAGCAGCGACGGGGACGAGCGCTTGGCGGTCCACTTCATCACCGCCATCTGCAGCGCGATGATCACGAGGCAGTTGACCGCCGCAGCCGTGCCGATCGTGCGCTCCGAGACCCCGAGCACGGTGATGGCATAGGCCGGCAGACCGGACTCGAACTGGGCATAGAAGCCGAGCGCCAGCGTGGCTGTGATGACGGCGGTCCAGCGCAGAGCCGGCGTCGCCAGGATGATCCGGATCGCGGTTCCGGCAGAGCCGCTCGGCGTGTCCTGAGGCGCCTCGACCTCGTCGACAGGCGCGCCACGACCGGCGGTGCCGATCACGATGGCCGAGACGAGAAAACCGATGGCCGCCGTCGCGAAGGCAGGCCACATGCCGTTGACCGCCTTGAGGTCGACGAGGAATCCGGCGGTGAACGCTCCGATGGCCATGCCGATGGCGGAGCCGGTGAACAGGAGCGCAAAGACCCGCCGGCGGTCAGCGGAGTCGACCCAGCGGAGCACCAGGATCGTCTGAACCGGAATCGCCGCGGTGATACCGGCACCGAAGACGAACATGCCCATGAGGAAGAGAACTGGTGTCCCGGCCACGATGAGGAACGCACTCGCGAGGGCGGCAACGATCTGTGCGACCACGACAACCCGGGCAGGGTTGAAACGATCGGCCAGCCGACCACCGATCGGGGCCGCCACGAGTGCGCCGATGGAGAACAGGCTGGAGGCGGCGGCAGCGACGAGCCCACCCCAGTGGCGGGTATTGGCCGCGTAGGCGTACTGGTAGGGCAGGATGGCGCCCCAGCCCAGCATGCTCACCGTCGACGCCAACACCAACAACCGCGCGCGCTTCATCGGATCCTCCACTAACCTTGAATGTCGTAGTCTTGCACTTAGTAATCTTAGATATCGAATATTTCGATATCGAAACTCTAGCATGACAGGATGCCCCCATGACAACTCCCAGGTCAGCGGCGAGGCGAGGCGCGCGGAGCACCAGGCAGCGCGCCGTGCAGCCCCCCGAACGCGCCGTGCGGAGCGCCGAGCAGGAGTACCGCGCAGACGTTGCGGCGTACGTCGCGGCTGGTGGTGACGAGTCGGTGCAGCGGGTGATCACCGCCGTTCACGGGCTGGCTCGCAAGCTCGACCAGTGGTACGCGCGACAGCTGGCCGACCTGGACCTCTCCGCGGGCGAGTGGGCCGTCCTGTCGCAACTGGCACGCAGCAACGAGGATGAGGCCCTCACTCCGAGTCAGCTGGCCGAGGTGAGCTGCGTGGCGCCGTCCTCGATGACCCACCGTCTTGACCGGATGGCCCAGCGAAACCTGATCGCCCGGGCCGCCGACCCGGACAACCGCACGCGCGTGCTGATCACGCTCACCGACGAGGGATGGCAGACCTTCAAAGCAGCAGTACGCGAGTCCGACATGGTGGAGTCCGACGTGCTGGGGCCGCTGTCCCGCCATCAGCGCGAGGACCTCGCCTCACTCCTCGAGCTGCTGATCAAGGGCCTGGACGAACCCGCAGCGGGCTGACCGGCCGGCTGACCCGCCATACCTCGTCGTCTTCGGACAGGCGCAGGCAAAGGCACCCAGCCACCCGCTCATACACGGTCGTCTTCGGCACGTGCGGGCAGACGTACCCGACGAGTCAGTTGAGTCAGACCAGCTCGGGGAACCAGATAGCGATCTCGCGCGCGGACGACTCCGGCGAGTCCGACCCGTGAACGATGTTCTGCAGGACCTTCAGGCCCCAGTCACGGCCGAGGTCGCCGCGAATCGTGCCAGGCAACGCCAACGTCGGGTCGGTGGCGCCGGCCAGTGCGCGAAAGCCCTCGATGCAACGCTCTCCCTCGATCACCACGGCGGTCACCTGGCCGCTGGACATGAAGTCCAGGAGCGGCTCGAAGAACGTCTTGCCCTCGTGCTCGGCGTAGTGCCTTGTCAGTCGCTCACGGTCGGGAGTGAAGATCGACAGGGTCACCAGCGTGTAGCCCTTTGCCTCGATCCGGCGCAGAACCTCCCCGGAGAGACCACGCGTGAAGCCGTCGGGCTTGACCAGGACCAGCGAACGTTCTGTCTGTGTCGTCACAGTGCGCAACCCTATCCGTCCTGGGCGGACGTCGATGGCCCCGACGTCTGTGGCCCCGACGTCTGTGGCGCGGACTTCGCCCGGGCAGAATGCCACTGCGCGTCGACAACGCTGGTGTGCTCGTCCATCTTTCGTCCCTGAACCAGGGCAGTCAGCCACAGCGCTCCGAACAACAGCCCGACCAGCAGCATCACCGGGACGATGAACGCACAGGCAAGGGTCGCGATCTGCAGGACCCAGCCCACCGAGATCCCCCAGCGCCGCCGCAGCAAGCCGGCGTCCAGGATGCACAGAACCGCCAACAACGAACCGATGAGCAGGAACGAACTGGAGGTGTGCGAGCCTTCGACGGCCGCCAGAGACCGCGCGACGAGCGCACCGAAGAACACGGCGAGACCCTGCGTGCCAATGACGACACCCAGCAGACGCCGGGTCATCTTGCCCGGTATGCCGTAGAAGGAAAGGGCGCTCATCCCGCTCAACCGCTCGTGACACCCAGAAGCATTCGGACCTCGGCCGCAGTGGTGATCGATCCGGTCGCCAGCACTCCCCCGCCGAGACCTCCCTCGTCGGCCATCTCGGCGGCGCGGTCGAGGGCGTCGGGCAGGTTGTCCACGATGGTCACCCGGCCCTCGCCGTAGATCTCCACAGCAAGCTGGCCCAGGATCTCGGGGTTGATTGCCCGCGGTGAGGTGGTGCGGGACACGACGACATCGTTCAGCACGGGCTCGAGTATCTCGAGCATCAGCGCCGCGTCCTTGTCCTCCAGGATCGCAATCACGCCAACGATCTTGGCGAAGTTGAAGGAGTCCTCCAGCGCCATCCGAAGGGCCAGTGCGCCAGCCGGGTTGTGAGCTGCGTCCACCAGGATGGTGGGCGAGCGGCGGACAACCTCCAGGCGCCCCGGTGACGTCGTGCCGGCCAGTCCGGCACGGATCACATCGATGTCGAGTCGATGCTCGCCGCCGCCGACGAACGCCTCAACGGCCGCCAGCGCCAGCGCGGCATTGTGGCCCTGGTGGGGGCCGTGCAGCGGAAGGAAGAGGTCATCATAGACACCGCCCAGTCCGCGTATGGCGAGCTGCTGGCCGCCTACTGCGACCTCGCGGCGCACGATGCCGAACTGGTTGCCCTCGAAGGCCGGCGTCGTGCCGACCTCCTGGGCGAGCGCGATCAGGATCTCGGCGACCTCCGGCTCCTGCATGGCGCTGACCACCAGGCAGCCAGTCTTGAAGATGCCGCCTTTCTCGGTGGCGATGCCCTCCACCGAGGGACCCAGGAACCGCTCGTGGTCGAGAGCGATCGGCGTCACGACGGCAACCTTGGCGTTGACGACGTTGGTGGCATCCCACGAGCCGCCCATGCCGACCTCCACCACGGCCACGTCTATGGGGGCGTCGGCGAAGGCCGCATACGCGACAGCCACCAGGACCTCGAAGTAGGTCATCTGCGGGCCGCCCTCGGCAGCCGACCTGGCGTCGACCATCTCGATGAACGGAAGCACGTCCTGGTAGGAGGCGATGAACTTCTCGGCGTCGATCGGGTCGCCGTTCAACGCAATTCGTTCACGGACGTTGTGCAGGTGAGGTGAGGTGAACCGTCCCGTGGACAGTCCCATCTCGCGCAGCATGCGCTCGATCATCCGGGTCGTCGAGGTCTTGCCATTGGTACCGGTGACGTGAATCACCGGGAAGGCATGCTGCGGATCCCCCAGCAGCTCCATCACGGCGGCGATGCGATCCAGTGAGGGCTCGAGATCGTGCTCCGGCGCACGCATCAGGATCGACTGCTCGATCTCGCGCATCCTTCTGCGGATATCCAGCTTGTGCTCGGCATCGCGTTGGGCTGCGTCTGGACGTCCACTCATGACTGCTCCCCGGGGTCAAGCTCGAACTGCATCCAGACGCTTTCGGGGATGCCGTCGCCACTGGACTCACGGCTGACCTCGACGAAGCCCTTGCCACGGTAGAAGGCCTCAGCCAGGGTGTTGCCCTCGAGGTAGGAGATCCGGATCTCCGGGTGAACCCCTGTCGCCGAAGCCACGACCGACTCCACCAACGCCGAACCGATCCCCCTTCCCTGGTACTCGGGAAGCACGTAGAGCTTCCACAGCACCAGGTAGTTCTCGTGCGGGCCCACGGACGCGATACCGACCACCTGGCCATCAGCTTCGGCGACGGTGACCCGGCCGGCCCGGATCGCGGGAATGGTGGCGTCCTCGGTCCACCACTTGGCCAGGCCCATCGCCACGTAGTCAGCACCGGCAATGGGCTCGTAGGTCACCGGCCAGGTGCGGCGCCCCACGTCGAGCACAGCCATGAGGTCGTTCCCATCGGCCGCCCGGATGATGAGCTCCATCAGATCTTCCTCACGAGGATGCGGATCGACTTGTTGTCGCCGACCACAGCTTCCACGCCCTGGTCCTCGGGCAGGGCGTGGGTCGAACCCGCCGAACCGAACTGCACCGACAGCGTCTCGAGCATGATCAGCTTCTCGTGAGCCACCGTGGCCGCCCAGACCTCGTCGTCGCCGCTCAGAGTGAGGCTGATCCGGTCGCTGACGTCCAGACCCGCGTCACGACGCGCCTGCTGAACGGCACGTATGACGTCCCGGGCCAACCCCTCGGCGGCGAGCTCCGGCGTGACAGTCGTGTCCAGCACGACGAACCCGTTGTGCGGCAGCATTCCGGTGACCCGCGAGGACCCCTGGGTAGGGCCGGCGCTGATGCCGTGAGCGGCGGCGCCATCAGCTCGGCCGTCAACTGCCTGGCCGTCAACTGCGGGACCATCGCCCCCTGCGACAGGTGGGACATCAGCGACGATGGTCTCCAGGGAGTACTCCCCCTCGACCAGGGTCAGCCCGCCGGCCGTGACGGTTCCGTCCTCGGACACGGACCAGTCCCCTTTCTTGCTGCCCTTGATGGCAAGCTGAACGTCCTTGCCCAGCCGCGGCCCGGCAGCCCGGGCGTTCACGGTGAGCTTTGTCGAGATGCCGAAGTCGGACTCGCGCGCCGACCCGAGGTCCACCAACGTTACGGTGCGGACATTGACCTCCTCGGCGACGATGGCACCAAAGGGCTCCAGCGCGGCAGCGTCGGTGGTCACCACGGTGAGATTCTCAAGGGGCAGGCGATTGCGCAGACCGCTTGCCTTGCGCAGGCCTGAGGCCACCGAGCAGATCTCCCGAGCGCGGTCCATGGCCGCCACCAGATCATCGTCAGCGGGCAGGTCGGAAGCGTCCGGCCAGTCGGTCAGGTGCACCGAACGGGCTCCGGTCAGGCCGCGCCAGATCTCCTCGGTCGTGAAGGGAAGCAGCGGAGCGGTGACCCGGGTTACCACCTCGAGCGTCGTGTACAGAGTGTCGAACGCGTTGTCCCGAGACTCGCTCGCCGTATTGGCCGTATCCCAGAACCGGTCGCGCGAGCGACGGATGTACCAGTTGGAGAGCACGTCAAGGAAGTTGCGCACCAACTCGCACGCGGAGGCCACGTCATACGTGTCGAGATCGTCCTGAACCTCCTCGACGAACCGGCGCAGCTTGGCCAGGAGGTAGCGATCCAGGACGTCCTGCGACGAGGTGGACCACCTGGCCTCGTAACCGGCGCCACTTTGCGCGGCGTTGGCATACAGCGAGAAGAAGTACCACGAGCTCCACAGCGGGAGCAGCACCTGGCGTACGCCGTCGCGGATGCCCCGCTCGGTGACGATGAGGTTGCCGCCCCTCAGGATCGGGCTCGACATGAGGAACCAGCGCATGGCATCGGCGCCGTCGCGGTCGAAGACCTCCGAGACGCTCGGGTAGTTGTTCAGCGACTTGCTCATCTTCTGGCCGTCGTTGCCCAGGACGATGCCGTGACTGACGCAGGAGGAGAACGCGGGCCGGTCGAACAGAGCGGTTGCCAGGACGTGCATCGTGTAGAACCAGCCACGGGTCTGGCCGATGTACTCGACGATGAAGTCACCCGGGAAGTGGTTCTCGAACCACTGGGCGTTCTCGAACGGGTAGTGAACCTGGGCGAACGACATCGAGCCGGAGTCGAACCACACGTCGAGCACTTCAGGGACCCGACGCATCGTCGAGCGACCGGTCGGGTCGTCGGGGTTGGGCCGGGTCAGCCGGTCGATGAACGGCCGGTGCAGGTCGGTGACGGGGACCCCGAAGTCGGCCTCGAGCTCCGCAAACGAGCCGTAGACATCGATCCGCGGGTAGGTCGGGTCGTCCGAGCGCCACACCGGGATCGGGCTGCCCCAGAAGCGGTTCCGGCTGATCGACCAGTCGCGCGCGTTGGACAGCCACTTGCCGAACTGCCCGTGCTTGACGTGCTCGGGCACCCAGGTGATCTGCTCGTTGAGCTCGACCATGCGGTCCCGGACCTTGGTCACCTCGACGAACCAGCTCGACACTGCCATGTAGATCAGCGGTTTGCGGCAGCGCCAGCAGTGCGGGTAGGAGTGGTCATAGGTCTCGCGGCGGAGCAGGACCGTGCCGGCGGTGGTGGACCCCACTGCACCCGGGTCCGTCCTTCCGTCCGTTCGCGCCCTGAGGTGATCGATGATCGCGATGTTGGCGTCGAAGACCAGCATCCCCTCGTAGTCCAGCACCGGTGCGGTGAACCTGCCGTCCGGACCGACCGGGACGACCGGGTCGATATCGGCGGCCGCGGTGACGACCATGTCCTCCTCACCGAACGCCGGCGCGATGTGCACGATGCCGGTGCCGTCCTCGGTGGTGACGTAGTCCGCGGGCAGGATCTGGTGAGCGTTCGGGTGCCCGATGAAGTAGCTGAACGGCGGTGTGTAAGTGCGCCCGATCAGCTCGGATCCCTTGAGCCGCTGCACGATCCGCTCGCTGGCATCCTCACCGAGCTCACGACTGTATGCCGCGACCCGCGCCTCTGCGAGCAGGTAGCGGACCCGGCCGCCACTGGCGTCACCCTCGACCACCACGTAGTCGACCTCGGGATTCACCGCCATGGCCAGGTTGCTCACCAGAGTCCACGGGGTCGTCGTCCAGATCAGCGCCAGCTCGCCGGTGTCGAGCTGGTAGCCGACGGTGACGGCCGGGTCCTGGCGCATCTGGTAGACCTCGGAGTCCATCCGCAGCTCATGGTTGGACAGTGGCGTCTCGTCGTTCCAGCAGTAGGGCAGGACGCGTTTGCCCTCGTAGACCAGACCCTTGTCATAGAGCCCCTTGAACGCCCAGATCACGGACTCCATGTAATCCGGGTTGAGCGTCTTGTAGTCGTGCTCGAAGTCGACCCAGCGACCCTGGCGGCGCACATAGGCCTGCCAGTCGTCGGTGTACTTCAGCACGGACTCGCGGCAGACGGCGTTGAACTCCTCGATGCCCAGCTCAAGGATCTCGCCCTTGGTCTTCAGTCCCAGGATCCGTTGTGCCTCGAGCTCGGCCGGCAGCCCGTGGGTGTCCCAGCCGAACCGGCGTTCGACCCGGCGCCCGCGCATGGTCTGGTAGCGAGGGATGAGATCCTTGACGTACCCGGTGAGCAGGTGGCCGTAGTGCGGCAGGCCGTTGGCGAACGGGGGACCGTCGTAGAAGACGAACTCGTTCGCGCCGTTCTCACCGCTCTCACGCGCCTCGACCGACGCCATGAAGGTGCCGTCCTCGTCCCAGTACTTGAGAATGCGCTCCTCGATCGCGGGAAACTTCGGGCTCGCGACAACGCCACGGTGCCTGTGCGAGGCATCATCCACATCGTCATCATGGGGCAGGAAGTCGACCTTGGGGTAGGTCATTGGCGCATCTCCGTCATCAACTCGTCGAAACAGGCTCACGTGGTCTGTGAACCGTCACTACGAGGACGACGCCTGAACGGCGCCGCGGTACCACCTCGCTTGCCGCACAAGCCCCCTTTGGTGAGAGGGCGGCATACGACCGCTCTTGCCTGAGGCGCTCACGGGCCCACCCGTCCGGTTCTAGTGAGACTCTCGAGCCACGTCGTATGCCGTGTGCTCGACTGCCCGTTCTTCCGGAGGCTCACCGGTGATAGCCGGGTCAATGCCTATGCAGGGAAGTCTAGCGGCCCGGGCCGGAAAACCGATTCGCCGGGCGCCGTCGCCGTCTGGGAGAATCTGCCCATGACCAACCCCGCTTCACCCCAACACGCCGTGACTGCCGTGACAATGCCCGACAAGCCGTCCATCGACGGGCTCGAGGACAAGTGGATGCGGGTATGGGCCGAGCAGGGGACCTACACGTTCAACCGGACGTCTGCCCTCTCAGGACCGCGAGACCGAATCTGGTCCATCGACACCCCGCCGCCCACTGCAAGTGGGGCGCTGCACATCGGGCACGTCTTTGGCTACTCGCAGGCGGACTGCATGGCGCGATACAAGCGGATGGCCGGCTTCGAGGTGTTCTACCCGATGGGCTGGGACGACAACGGCCTGCCGACCGAGCGCCGGGTCCAGAACTACTACGGCGTGCGCGGTGACGCCACCCTCCCCTACGTCAAGGGCTTTGAGCCGCCGCAGCAGGGCGACAGGAGCACCGGGGGCAAGAGTCTGAAGATGTCGGACCAGCTTCCGATCAGCCGCGCCAACTTCATCGAGCTCTGCGACACCCTGACCGTCGAGGACGAGAAGACGTTCGAAGAGGTCTTCCGCCGGCTCGGCCTCTCGGTGGACTGGGACATCAACTACCGCACCATCGACGAGCACTCGCGGGCCACGGCCCAGCAAGCTTTCCTGCACAACCTCGATCGCGGCGAGGCCTACCAGGCCGAGGCACCCGGCCTGTGGGACGTGACCTTCCAGACCGCCGTGGCCCAGGCCGAGCTCGAGGCGCGCGACTACCCGGGGCACTTCCACCGGGTCGCCTTCCATGCCCCCGACGGAACCACTGTGCACATCGAGACCACCCGTCCCGAGCTGTTGCCGTCGGTGGTCGCGCTGATCGCCCACCCCGACGACAAGCGGTATGCCGCCCTCTTCGGGACCACCGTCACCTCACCCCTGTTCGGGGTCGAGATCCCGGTGGTCGCGCACTACCTCGCCGAGCCGGACAAGGGCTCAGGCATTGCCATGTGCTGCACCTTCGGCGATCTCACCGACGTCCAGTGGTGGCGCGAGCTTCAGCTGCCCACCCGATCGATCATCCAGCGCAACGGCAGGATCCAGGAAGAGACCCCTGAATGGATCCCGACCGAGGCGGGACGGACCGTATTCTCCGCATTCGCCGGGAAGACCACCTTTGGTGCCCGGACCACGATTGTCGAGGCCCTGCGCGTCTCGGGCGATCTGGAGGGCGAGCCCACTCCGACCCAGCGCAAGGCCAACTACTTCGAGAAGGGCGACAAGCCGCTCGAGATCGTCACCTCGCGCCAGTGGTACATCCGCAATGGCGGACGGGATGTCGACCTCCGGGCTGCACTCATCAAGCGCGGCAAGCAGATCAGCTTCCACCCCGAGTTCATGCGCACCCGCTACGAGAACTGGGTCAACGGCCTCAACGGTGACTGGCTGATCAGCCGTCAGCGGTTCTTCGGTGTCGCCATCCCGCTCTGGTACCCGCTGGATGCCGACGGTGAGATCGTCTACGAGAAACCGATCGTGCCCGACGAGGCGTCGCTGCCGGTTGACCCGTACTCGGATGTGCCCACCGGCTACCAGGCCGAACAGCGCGACCAGCCGGGCGGATTCACCGGCGACCCCGACGTCATGGACACCTGGGCGACGTCGTCGCTGAGCCCGCAGATCGCGACAGGCTGGCGCGGCGACCCTGAGCTGTTTGCCAAGATCTTCCCGATGGACGTGCGTCCCCAGGGTCACGACATCATCCGGACGTGGCTGTTCGCCACCGTGGTGCGCGCCCACCTCGAGCATGACTCGTTGCCGTGGAAGCACGCCACCATCAACGGGTGGATCCTCGACCCGGACCGCAAGAAGATGAGCAAGTCCAAAGGCAACGCCACCACGCCGATAGGGATGGTCGTCGACTACGGCGCAGACGCCATCCGCTACTGGGCCGCCGCGGCCCGGATGGGCACCGACGCCGCCCTGGACACAGCCCAGATGAAGGTCGGTCGCCGTCTGGCGATCAAGGTCCTCAACGCCAGCAAGTTCGCCCTGTCGTTCGGTGAGGTCGACGGCGAGCTCGCTGACGCGGTGACGATGCCGATCGACAAGTCGATGCTCGGCGGCCTCGCCGACGTGGTCGACAAGGCCACCAGGGGTTTCGAGGCCTTCGACTACACCCGCGCGCTGGAGGTCACCGAGGCGTTCTTCTGGACCTTCTGCGATGACTACCTCGAGCTGGTCAAGGAGCGCGCATACGGCGGTCAGGGTGAGCAGGGCGCCGCATCAGCCCGTGCGACGCTTCGAATCGCGCTGGATGTGCTGCTGCGACTGCTCGCGCCGTTCCTGCCCTACGCCACCGAAGAGGTGTGGTCCTGGTGGCACGACGGATCGATCCACCGCGCTGCCTGGCCCGTCCCCGATGAGCTGAAGACCATTGCGGCACAGTCAGATCCGGCCATGCTGAGCGCGGTCGGGGCCGCACTGGCGGGCGTCCGCAGGGTCAAGTCGGAGGCCAAGGTCGGGATGCGCGCCGATGTGCAGTCAGCGGTCCTGACCGGGCCGCCGGCCGTTCTCTCACGGATCCGCCTCGCCGCCGGTGACCTCAGCGCCGCCGGCCGTATCGCCGCGCTGGACTACCAGCCCGGGGACACGTTCAGCGTCCACGACGTAGTGCTTGCGCCGGTCGAACCCAAGGCCTGACCCGAATCTCCTTCCAGGCCGGCCGCTTGTTGCGCCGAGACCACCGTTTGCGGCGGGTTCAGACCCGCAAATGGTTTCCGCGCAGGGAGAGGGTCAGTTCGAGCGAGGCTGGACCGTGATCCACGGGACGTTCCAGCCGGCGATGCCCAGCGTGCGGCTGGCGAATCTATCCGGGCCAAGCTCGGTCACCGAGCCGGTGGCCGGGTCGTAGACGTCAAGCTGTGCGCCTCCGTCACCAGGAAGCACCAGCGTGACGTGCCGGGGCAGCCGCGTGTTACCGATGTACAGCAATGCCGGCAGCCCGTCGCGCACCAGACTCACCAGATCCTGGTGCACCTTGTGCAGGCCGGCGGTCGAGCCAAACCGCACCAGGCGCATCCTGTATGCCGCCCCGGCGCGGGCAGCGCCATCCTCCAGCTCTTTCTCCGCCCCCCAAGGCGGCGTGCCCAGCGACTGTGGCCATGGGATGTTCAGCTTCCCGCCCGCGGCATGAAGCCCGTTGGTACGGGTCATCACCTCGCGCTCGTGCTCGGCGAATCGTTCCGCCTCCGTGCGGGAGTCCTGAGGTTCTCGGGGCCACCTCGGCGACTTGCCGTCGACCACCCACACCGCGAACTCGGGGCTGACCAACATCCTGGAAACCGTCAGGGAGGCTGACCCGCAGGTGACAGAACTCTGCTGGACCGGGCCTGTGTCACCGCGACCGAGCTGAAACGGGGCGTCTGCGGGCACGTCCAGACTTTAGGCGGATTCCTTGCGCGGCGCACGCTTCGAACGCGGCGCGGCGACCTCGCGGCGAACGATGGTCGGGTTGACGTTGTCGAGAACCACCTCGCGGGTGACAACCACGCGGGCGATGTCATCCTCACTGGGCACGTCGAACATCACCGGCAGGAGCACCTCCTCCATGATCGCCCGGAGACCCCTGGCGCCCGTGCCTCGCAACAGCGTCTGGTCAGCGACGGACTCGATCGCTTCCGGGGTGAACTCGAGCTCGACGCCGTCGATCTCGAACATCCGCATGTACTGCTTGATCAAGGCGTTGCGCGGCTCGGTCAGGATGCGCACCAGCGCGTCACGGTCCAGGGGCGACACCGTCGTGATGACCGGCAGGCGACCGACGAACTCGGGGATCAGCCCGAACTTCATCAGATCCTCCGGCATCACGTCGCCGTACCTCTCGCCCACGTCCCTGGCGGTGTGCAGCTTCGAGCCGAAGCCCAGGCCCTTCTGGCCAGACCGCGACTCGATGAGCTTCTCCAGACCGGCGAACGCACCGCCCACGATGAAGAGCACATTGGTCGTGTCGATCTGGATGAACTCCTGGTGTGGGTGCTTGCGGCCACCCTGAGGCGGCACCGAGGCGGTCGTGCCCTCGAGGATCTTCAGCAGCGCCTGTTGCACGCCCTCGCCGGACACGTCGCGGGTGATCGACGGGTTCTCGCTCTTGCGGGCGATCTTGTCGATCTCGTCGATGTAGATGATGCCGGTCTCGGCCTTCTTCACATCGAAGTCGGCGGCCTGGATCAGCTTGAGCAGGATGTTCTCGACATCCTCACCGACATAACCGGCCTCGGTCAGCGCAGTGGCGTCGGCGATGGCGAACGGGACGTTGAGCATCCGGGCCAGGGTCTGCGCGAGGTAGGTCTTGCCG
>Ga0208716_1000529_pt1 | contig 15877 bp, 11 predicted proteins | sample NGESurdeep092012_8_FD_184482 | JGI IMG/M metagenome (GOLD analysis project Ga0208716, IMG submission 184482) | Arctic peat soil microbial communities from Barrow, Alaska - NGEE Surface sample 415-3 deep-092012 (SPAdes) | ecosystem: Environmental > Terrestrial > Soil > Wetlands > Peat ...
CCCGCCGACGACGAGAACTTCGCGCACCAGCGGCTGCTGATCGCGCCGATGCGCGCCTTCGGCCACGACATCGGTGTGGTCGCCTTCGCGCGTCCGCCCGCGGCCGGCCCGTACTCGGCGGAGCAGCTGCGCTTCGCCGAGACGGTCGCGCGCTACACGGCGATCGCGATCGAGAACTCGCGCCTCATGGCCGAGCTTCAGGAACGCCGTCATGCGCTCGAGCTCGTGCGCGATTCTTCGCTCGACTTCGCTGCCTCGCTCGACCTCTCGCGCGTGCTCGAGGCGGTGTCGATGCGCCTGATCGACGCGCTCGACATGGAGAGCTGCGACATCTACACGTTCAACGCCGGCGAAGACAGGCTGAACCTCCTCGTCAGCTTCGCCGACGGAACGTTCGAGCACCCGGAGTGGGCGGAGTGGCAGGGGCGGCTCTCGGAGTGGGCGGTGCCGAGCTTGGCGGTCGGCAGCCGCCAGGCGGTGTTCGTGCGCGACCGGCAGGATCGACGCTTGAACGACGCCGAACTGCGGCTGTGGGAACACTACGGTCACATGACTCAACTGGACCTGCCGCTGCGCACGCGCGATCGAGTGATCGGCGTCGTCGAACTCTTCGCCGACAGTGAGTCGCGCGATTTGCAGGACGAGGAGATCGAGCTCGCAGAAGCGATCTGCCGGTTCGCCGCGCTGGCGATCGACAACGCCCAACTCTTTGACACCGAACGCAGCACGGCGGAGCATCTCGACATGCTCACCCGCCAGCTTCACCAGCTGCAGGAGATCTCGCTCGCCCTCAGTCACCACCTGCGCACCGACCCGCAGTGGTTGCTCGACCAGACGATCCACAGCGGGGTCGATCTGCTCGGTGCGCGCGCCGGCGCCGTGGTCACGTACGAGGAGGGAGAGCTGCAGATCAAGGCGCTGCACGTGGTCGAGGAGTGGCGGCCGATAGGCCTCGGCGCGGCGCCGCCACCATTGATGCCCGAGGTGCTGCGCGATCCGCTCGTCGAACTGACCGAGATGGCGATCAAGCTCTTGGGCGACGCCTATCCCGACCCGGGCGGTACGCGCGCAGACAAGATACGGCCGGCGCCCGTCCGCAACAGCGCTCTGCTGGTGCCGCTCGACAGCGACCAGCTCGGCGCGACGGCGTCGCTGGTCTTCTCGGGCGTCGTCGCCGGCTACTTCTCGGCGGACGACGAGCTGCTGGCGACGACGCTCGCGGCTCAGTTGGGCGCGAGTCTCGGCAACGCGCTCGCCTACAAGCGCGAGCATGAGATCGCCGATACGCTGCAGACGGCGCTGCTCACAGAGCCGCCGGCGGTGCCCGGGCTCGACATCGGCAAGCGCTACCGGTCGGCGACCCAGGTATCGCGCGTGGGCGGCGACTTCTACGACCTTGTCTCGCTTGGCCCCGGTCGCCTGATGGTGGCGATCGGCGACGTGTGCGGCAAGGGCTTGCAGCCTGCCGCACACACCGCAGTCGTGCGCTACATGCTGCGCGCCTACGCCGCCGAGAGCTCGCCCGGGGAGAGTCTCTCGCGGCTCAATACGACGGTGCTCACGCAGACGCCGCTGCAGCCGTTCGTGACGATGCTCGTTGCCTACATCGACGTCGCCCGCCACATGATCGAGTACGCCGTGGCGGGCCACCCGCGGCCGATCGTCCTCGTCGCCGGCCGCGAGTTCCCCGTGGCCGATTTCGGCGGCTTGCCGATCGGTATCGAAAAGGGTGAGACCTACACGACGAATCGCGCCGTGTTGCCCGAGGACGCGGCGATGGTCTTCTACACCGACGGTCTGACCGAAGCTCTCAAGGACGGCACGATGTACGGCGAAGCGCGGCTGCGCAAGGCCATCCGCGCGCGCATCGACCGCGGCTCCAGGGAGATCGCCGAGGGGCTGGTGGAGACGGTGCGGCGCTACTCCGGTGGCGTGCTCAGCGACGACTGCGCCGTGGTCGTCGTCAAGATGCCCTAGCCGGAACGGTCGATGGAGCGCAGGGCGGCCGTGCGGTCGACGGTGCCGATCAGTCTTCCGAACTTGACCACCGCCAGCACGTTCACTTGCTTCTTGGCCATCAGCTGCACTGCCTCCGTGGCGGGCCGCTCCGGCTCGATCGTGACGACGTCCGACCGCGGCAACATCACGTCCTTGACGCGGTCGTGCTCCATCTGCTCGGGCGAGGCCCGCTTGAGATCGCCGATGCACACGAGGCCGTCGAACTCGTCGTTGCCGCCGTCGACCGGCAGGCAGCGGGCGCCGAAGGGCACGAAGTAGCGGTCGGCGGCCGCTGCCAGTGTGATGTTCGGCGGCACCATCGCGGCCGGCGCCGACATGATGTCGCCGACAGTGAGGCCCGCCAGATCGTGGCGCAACTTCGCCTGCGCGCCGCTCGCCTGTGAAGCCTGGACGAGCACCCAGCCGATGAATGCGAGCCAGATGCCGCCGAATGTGTCGCGATAGCCGGCGGCGAGGAGGAAGCCGGCGCCGATGAGCAGGTAGCCGAACACGTGGCCGACGCGCGCAGCGCCGCGGGTCGCGCGGTCGAAGTCGCGCCAGCGGGCCCAGAGGATGGCGCGCAGCACGCGGCCGCCGTCGAGCGGGAATCCGGGCAAAAGGTTGAAACCGGCGAGCAGGATGTTGAGGCCGCCGAGGTAGAGCAGCGTGGCGCTCACTACTTCGTGGGCGTGCAGCGCCACGCCGAGACCCCAGAGTGCGGCGCCGATGACGAGGCTCGTGAACGGCCCGGCGGCGGCCATCAGCGCCTCGCGGCCCGGGCTGCTCGCGTCCTGCTCGATACTCGACACGCCGCCGAGCAGAAACAGCGTGATGCTCTTCACCTTGATGCCTTGCGCCTGGGCGATGAGCGAGTGTGCGAGCTCGTGCACGAGCACCGAGAGGAAGAGCATCAGCGCCGCGACCACAGCGACGGACCAGTAGGTGTCGGTGCTCCACGCATACGAGGCGGGGAACACATTGGTCGCCAGCGACCAGACGATCAGGATCAGGATGATGAACCAGCTCGGGTGCAGGTCGATGTCGATACCGAAAATGCGCGCGATCCTGATGCCGTGGCCCATGCGTGGCTCCTAAGGTGTACGAAGGGGAGTCTTCCCCGATGCTGGTCGTGGCATGCGCTCAGGCAGCATGGACGACGGTGAGCATCGCATCGGCGATGGCAAGCACGCGCGGCGGACGGCCGAGGCGCCGGGCTTCGGCGGCGAGCGCCTCGGCGTAGCTCCGGTAGTCGCTCACGCCGAGTGGCGCCAGCGCCTCCGGCGCGCCCCCCCCGAGCACGCCGACGCGGAAGCGCTGCAGCACGCGCGCCATCACGAAGGCGCGCTGACCGCCGGGGCCGAGCGGCTCGCGCAGGCCGCGCGCGATCAATTCGGCCGGCTTGGCGCCGGCGAGCACGGCGGCGAAGTTCTGCTCGCCGGGCCCGTCGCCGGCGCCCAACGGCAGGTCGGCACAGATCAGGATGAGCCCGCCGTCGGTGACGGCAGGCGCCGCCGCGAGACCGAGGTAGGTCGCCGCCCGCGACGCCTGGTAGAAGTTCTCGTCCTTGGGCGCGTGGATGCCGGCGACGACAAGGTCGAAGCGTCCGTCGACGGCCCGCATCCAGGCGCCGCGGTGGGCGCGCGCGAGCGTCGCCTGCACGGTCACGGGGTCGCCGGCGGCGATCGCCACAGGTCGGTCTTCGTCGTCCATCACGACGTTCACGGCGTAAGCGAGCTTCGTCCGCGCCGCGATCTCCTGCAGCGTGCGCTGAAACGGGTTGCGGTGCAACGAGCCGAGCACGACGCCGCGCTCGGAGATGAACGCCGGCCGGTGCGTCCAGGCGATCGTCGGCTCGCCGGCGCAGCCGATCGAGACGCCTTTGACGCCGCCCGAGAAGCCGGCGTAAAGGTGCGGCTCGACGACGCCGACGGTGATCGTCAGGTCGGCGTCGACGACGATGCGGTTGAGCAGCACGGGCGCGCCGTGCGCGGTGACGCCGAGATCGACACTCTGCTGTTCGATGCCCTGGGCGTCGATCACGGCGGTGCGATCGCACACTTCCGCGCCGGCGAGGTCGCGCTTCTCGGCTGCGGTCGTGCTGCGATGCAGACCGCAGCCAACGACCACGGTGACCTGGGCGTCGCCGACGCCGGCGGCGTTGAGCAACGCGAGCAGATGCGTGAGGATGCGCTCGCTCGGACAGGGCCGCGAGGCGTCCGGTATCGCGATCGCGATACACCGGCAGCCTTGAGCGAGGTCGGCGAGCGGGGGAGTGGCGATCGAGTCGGCGAGGGCGCACTCGATCGCCCAGTCGACAGGCTCGGGTGGCGCGTGCCTCGGCGGCGGCTCGAAGTGGTCGACGCCGTCGAGTTCGACGCGGCGCGTGCCCGCGAAGACCCACGCCGGCGGCGTCACTTGCGCCGGCTCTCCATGCCGCGCCGCCGCCGCTCGTCGCGGCGGATCGCTTCGTCGCGCTCGCTGCGCGGCGCGCGCCGGCGCGTGCCGAGGATCCGCCGGCTCTGGTACTCCGGCGGCGCCAGCGGATAGGCGAAATAGGCGACTGCCATGAATGCCAAGCCGATCGGCGACAACAGGATGATGCCGCAGAGGAGGCCGGTGAAAACCCAGTTGAACACGCTGCGGTTGGTCTTGTGTGCGACCATGAAGCCGATCCCGGCGCAGAGGATGCCCTGGCCCCACGGCCACAAGTAGGAGTTGACCGTCCAGTAGTAGTGGAAGGCACTCGCGGCGAGCGGGGCGGCGACGTGCGTGTGGGTCAGCGCGACGAGGATCACAGACGCGAAGTATAACGCACGAGAAGCGCTTTGGCGGCGGTGCGCAGACGCTCAACCGCGACAGCCGGGTCGAGCGGGAGAGCCTCGCCGCCGAAGCGCAGCAGATAGTGCACGAGCCAGGCTTCGTCTACATACGGCTGCGCGGCGACGCAGGCGCCGTCGACCAACGTCGTCACCGGCTGGCGCTCGGCGATCCAGCGACCCACCTCGGGGCTGTACCAGAGCCGCGCCGACTTGGGCGCGTAGCGCGTCGAGGTGGGGATGCCTTCGCGACGGTACAGCTCGAGCTCGAGGTCGTCGCGCGGTTCGAAGCGCTCGCGGCGCACGGTCGCCCGCTTGGTCGTCGCCACGCGGAACACGCGCGTGCCGCGCGACCGGCGGCAGTAGCAGACGAAGTACCATTCGCCGCGACTGCGCACGAGCAGGTACGGTTCGACGAGACGCGCGCTCGTCGTGTCGGCGCCCTCCGACCAATAGTCGATCTCGAGCAGGTGGCGCCGCTTGATCGCCTCGTTGACGGCGTCGAGCACACCGGTCTGTGGGGCGAGGATGTCATCGGCGGCCAGGGTGGACGAGGCGGCACGGCGGGCGGCGCGCAGCTTCGCCGCGGCACCGGCGAGCGCCGCGCCCGACTCGACCGGCAGCTGGCCGCCGACCAGTTCGATCGCGAGCAGCAAGGTGTCCGCCTGCAGCGGCGAGAGGCGCGCCGGTGCCGCCAGGGCAGGCCCTGCCAGGTCGCAGGTCACGAGCAGCGCGTCGCCATTGAATTCGGCCCACATGAGGGCGCCGTCGCCGCCGAAGTTGACGAGACGCAGAAGGCGAACGTCCGACTTGAGCGTCTCGATGTCGGTCGTGAGTGCCGTGCAGACCTCGTTCACGTCGAGCTCGGCCTCGCCGGCGGCGCCGCAGTGCTGAAGCAGGTAGCTGCCGAGCGCCGTCAGTCGCGTGAAGCGGTCCACTTCGACATGCCAGTCGCCGGGCTGGGGCCTGGCGACGGCGGTAGACCGGGCGTCCGTTCGCGTCGCGGCAAGCCGGGGTGGCGCGGCGAGGCGGTCGAGCAGTGTGCGGAGCTGCACTGCGACTGCGTCGCACAGCTCCGCCGGCGCCACGACCGTGGCCGCTGCGCCGAGCCCGAGCACCCACGAGACGAGCGGACGTGCGGCGGCGTACGGTGTCGCGAAACGGATGCCGCCGGCTTGGCCGGCGTCGTCCGGCGCGCCGCCGCCCGCGCCACCGTCGGCGGGGCGCGCCGTGATCGTGCCAGAGTGGCCGAAGTGCGCCTCGACCCACCACGCCATCGACTCGTCGACGTCGATCTCGGCGGTCGCCAGCGGCGCGCCGAGCTGCCACGCCGGCCGGTCGCGATAGGCTGTGAGCGAGAAGCCGGCGGGCACGTCGAAGTCGTGCGGCGCGCGCGTCGCGTGGCGCACTTTGGAGCGGATGCGCGAGAGCCTGAAGGTACGGATGCTCTCGCGCAGATGGCAGTAGCCGACCAGGTACCAGTCGTCGCCGACGAGTTGCAGGCCGTACGGGTCGACGGTGCGCTCCAGCTCCTCATCGCGGCCGATCGCGTAGTAGGTGAACGTCACGGTCTTGTGGTCGGCGATCGCCGCCTGCAGCTTGGGCAGTTGCGATGCACCGCGTAGTGCGTCGGCCTCCGGTAGCACGGCGACCGGCGGCGTCGGCTCGCGCTGCAGCAGCTCCGGCCGCCCCTGCGCGAGACTGACGAGCGCCAGCCGCAGCGGCTTGGAGTAGGCGAAGCGGTCCTCGAGCACCAGCAGGCAGGCGGCGAGCGCCGTGACCTCCTGGCGAGTGAGCCAGACGGCGGGCAGGTAGTAACCGGAAGCCGGCAGGCTGTAGAGCTCGCCGGCGCTCTCCGCATCGGGCTCACTGCGGATGTCGACGTCGAGCGCGGCGAGCTCGGCACGATCTTCGTAGAACCGGCGTTTGAAGGCGTCGTCGGTCATCAGCGGGTAGCCTTCGACTTGGCGGCGGATCTCGGCGGCGGTGACCGGCTGGCCGTGACGGGTGAGCAGCAGCGCCACCAGCGAGAGGCGCCGGATGAGTTTGTCGGCGTCTTTGGAGAAGCCCTCTTCCCGCGGAGCCCTGACGGCCGGTCCGTCCATGTGCCTAGAGCACGACGATCTTGATGAGACGGCTGACGTTGGGCACGTGGTCGAAACCGGCGTTGGCGCCGCCCCTGAGCGTGACAGGCGACCATGCAGCGGCTGGGCGATGACGGTTCATGGTCCCCCTTCGACCTCGGAATCTTGCCGCCAAGGATACCATCACGGTGGTTCGCGCCCGCCGCGCTACTTGCCCGCCGCGGCGATGATCGCGTCGAACTCGCGGCCGAGGTCGGCGGGGAACTCGACCGCCGGCGCGGCGAGGATCTCGCGGACCTTGTCCTGTGCCTTGTCGATCGTGCTCTTCTGGCCGGCGGCTCGCCACGCCTCGAACGTGCCGGTCTCGCCGAGCTGCGCCTGCCAGAGCTCGCGTACGTGCTTGCGAGTGTGCGAATCGAAGAGGTAGTTGCCGTTGAAGCCCATCTTCTTGATGAGGCCGACGGCGAGCGTCTCGTCGCTGACCTCGACGCCGCGCAGAATGCGCTTGATCATGCCGAGGATCTCGTTGTCGACGACCATGTTCTCGAGGCAGAGGATGCGCGAGCCGTCGAGCAGGCCGGTGCCGAAGGTCACGTCGGCGCCGTTGGCGTAGGCCATGAACATCGCGATCGTGTTCTCGTAGGTCGACTGCACACCGGGCTCCTTGGCGGTCGTCGCTCCGGCACCGTACCAGGCCGGCATCTTGTAGAAGTCGGCCATGTGACCCTGGATCGAGCGCAGCAGTATGGCTTCGGGCGAGTTGCTCGCGTACGCGCCCGAGTTCATGTACATCGCCGTCGGGCCGCCGCCGTGGATCACCTTGGCGCCGGGGTGGGCGAGCTGCACGAGGACGGTCCCGCTGACAAGCTCGGCGTTGTTGACGACGGCGGAGCCGGCGATCGTCACCGGGCCCGTGGCGCCGAGTATCGGCATGGGGTAGAAGCTGATCGGGATGCCGGCTTCAGCCACTGTCAGTGCGAGGTCCATGCCGAAGCGCTCCTGATGCAGCGGCGAGACCGTGCAGATGATCGCCGTGAACATGGGCCGGCGGCGGAGCTCATCGGCTCCGCCGGCCAGAGCCGCGGCCATCTCGATCAGACTGCGCGCCTCCCAGTCCTCCTTGATCGAAACGACGATGTTGTGCTTCTCGGAATTGCGCACGCAGGCGTCGAACTCGTGCAGCACGCGCGTCTCCACGGGGCAGTCCTGAGCGGAGACCACAGCCGACGTCGCCGACACGTGGTCGAGCGCCTGCACGACCTTGGCGCAGTTCGCCAGGTCCTCCTTGCGAGACGAGCGGATCGTGCCGTCGAAGTCGCGAAAGGAGAGTCCGGAGCCGTCCGAGCTGATGTACATGTGCTCGCCGTCGAGCGGCAGGTCGTAGTCGGGGTTGCGGGCGCCGAGGACGAACTTCTCCGGGACGCCGGCGAGCGCCTGCTCGACGACGTCGGCCGGGATCTTGGCGACGGTCGACTCGTAGTCGACAATGGCGCCGTGCTCGGCGAGGATGTCGAGTGCCTTCCGCGAGTGGAATTTGACGCCGACGTCGGCGATCACATCGAGCGTGCTCTCATGGATCGTGCGGACCTGCTCGCGCGAGAGCAGCTCCAGCTTGACCCGCTTACCTACGTAGCATCCGTCTGCATAAGCCACGGTGGTTCCTTTCGATTCAGAGTGCGGCACACAGGCCGCGGGCGGGACCGGGCGCGGCGATGCCGCGCGCCCAACGGGAGCGTCCATCGCCTGGGTGGTCTCTCGCCGATGACTTGAGTCGTATGCATTTCATGTTCGGCCGCTCACAACCCGACCGAAGCGATGATGCGATCGAACTCGCGGCCGAGGTCGTCGGGGAACCCGACCGGCTCGGCCGCGAGGATCTCGTCGATCGTGCGGCGCGCCTTCTGCACCGTGCTCGGCGCGCCGCTCGACCGCCAGCTCTCGAACGTGCCGGTCTCGCCGAGGCGTGCCTGCCACAGCTCGCGCACGTGCTTTCGTGTGTGCGCTTCGAACAGATAGTTGCCGGCAAAGCCCATCTGCTTGATGAGATCGACGGCCAGATGCTCCGCGTCGACCTCGACCCCACGCAGCAGCCGACTGACGATGCCGACGGTCTCGTCGGCGATGACGAGCTCCTCGAGCGACATCTGCTGGACGCTGTCGAGCAACCCGGCGCCGAAGAGCAAGTCGGCGCCGCTGAAGAACTCCAGCAACAGGCCGAGCGTGTTCTCGTAGGCCGACTGCGCGTCCGGTTGCTTGGCTTTGGTGCCGCCCCAGCCGAGGCCCGCCGGCATGCCGTAGTAGTCGGCCATCTGGCCTTGGACGCCGCGCAACAACAGCGCCTCCGGAACGTTGGCGAAGTAGGCGCCGGTGCGCATGTAGAGCGCTGTCGGGCCGCCGGCGTGGATGATCTTCGCCCCGGGGCAGGCGAGTTGCAGGGCGGTGATCGCCGCCACTATCTCGGTGTTGTTGATCACCGCCGCGCCGGCCGGCGTGACCGGTGCGGTGGCACCGAGGATCGGCATGGGGTAGAGCATCAGCGGTATGCCGGCCTCGGCGAGCGCGAAGCCGAGGTCCATGCCGAAGCGCTCCTGGTGCAGCGGCGAGACCGTGCAGAGGATGACGGAGAACGTGGGGTGCGCGCGAAGCTCGGCGGTCCCGCCGGCCACGGCGCGCGCCATCTCGATCAGGTAGCGCGCCTCCCAGTCTTCCTTGATCGAGACGACGATCGTGTGCTTCGCCGAGCCCCGCATGCACGCGTCGAACTCGTGCAGCACGCGCGTCTCCGGCGGACAGTCCTGGGCGGAGACCAGCGCCGACGTGGCGGAGAAGTTGGGCAGCGCCTGAACGACGCGGGCGGCGTCGGCGACGTCGCGCTTGGTCGAGGAGCGCACGCTGCCGTCGGCGTCGCGCACGAAGACGGCGCAACCGTCTGAGGTGACGTACGCGTGTTCGCCGTCGAGGGGTAAGTCATAGTCTGGCGTGCGGCCGCCGAGGGTGAACGTGCGCGGCAGGGTCTTGAGCGCGCGCTCGACCAGGTCTGGCGGGAGCTTGGCGACGGTCGACTTGTAGTCGACCGTCGCGCCGTTCTCCGCCAGCACATCGAGCGCGCGTTTCGAGTAGAACACGACACCGACCTCGCTGAGGATCTCTAGCGTCGTCTCGTGGATGCGGCGGATCTCGTCGGGCGCGAGGATCTGCAGCTTTGGGCGCGGTCCGATGAAGCGGCTCTCCGCGTGCGTCATGATGCTTTCTTCGAGGACGCGGGGACGTCGCCGTGCGTGAACGTCTTCGTGACGAAGGGTGAGGTCATTGCGCGCACGAGGCCGTCGTAGTCGATCGTGAACGACACGGTGTCGCCGGGTGCGAGCGGCTGCTCGACGATCAGCACCGTAACGTCGCTGGTCATGCCGGCGACGACACTGCCGAGCAGCAGTGGGGTGAGGCTCTCCGGTTGGCAATCGCGTCGGCCGAAGGCGAGCAGCGCGTACCACGCATCGCGATCGGGCAACACGGCGACGGGCACGTGGCCGAAGGCGTCGCGGCCCCTGGCGCCGGCGGGCGCCGGCGGCTTGCGATAGCACTCGAGCACGGCCGCCGTGAGCACCGGGTCGGTGCGTCGCAGGCCGTCGATCGCCGCCACCGAGACGAAGTCGTAGCCGTAGAGTGGGCCGCCGCCCGAGCGCAGCTCGGTGCGGTGTCGCGGCCTGTAGCCGTCGAGGCACTGCACGCAGCACGTGCCGCCGAGCGAGACGAGGGGGTCGACGGCGCAGGCGCCGGCAACGTCGTCGAGCACAGCCTCGGCCTGCCGGAACAGCTCGATCGTGGGCAGCTGCCCGGACAGGCAGGCGAAGTTCACGGCGATGCCGGCGAGGACGACGCCGGGGGCGGCGGCGATGTCGGCGGCGACTGTCGCCGCGAGCTCGGGGAGCACGCCGTCGCGGCGGTCGCCGAGATCAACGGTGAGCAGGACCTCGATGGGAGAGCCCGGCGTGTGTGCGCCGATCCGCCGGGCGGTCACGGGGTCGGAGAGCAGCACGCGGTCGGCGACCTGCGCCACGGCCTCGACTTCGTCGCGCTCGGGTGCGCGGATCAGCGTCAGCGGCGCGAGGGCGTGAGCGGCGAGCCGCACGAGAGCGGGCAGGCGGGAGTCGGCGAGGCCAGCGCAGCCGGCCGCGAGCATCGCCTGCCCGACCGCCGGCTCGCCGTCGACGGCCTTGGTCACGCCGATGAGCTCGATCCCCTGGGCGATCAACCGGTCGGCCAGGACGCGGGTGTTCCCGGCGACGGTGTCGCAGGAGATGGTGAGTCTCGGGTAGGTGGTCATCGCGGCCTCGCTCTCAGGCGTTGCCGGTCGCCACGCTCGGCGGGCAGCGACCGGGTGTGATACTGGAACGAGGAGGTATTAAAAGTCGTGGATCTTGCCGCCGACGAAGGCGGTCGACCTCAGATCGGGGTGAGCGATGGACTGCGCCTGGCTCATCGAGTCTCCACGGGGCGGAGTGAACGGCCGGCCGAAGTATACTTCGTCGCACACGGCTGCGTAAAACCGCAGCGCCGAGAGGATGGTGAACGTGACAACATCGCTTGAGATCCGTGACGACCGCCTCCATTTCGACGGCCTCGACGTCGCGGATCTCGCGCGGCAGGTGCCGACGCCGTTCTTCCTGTTCAGCGCTCGCCAGATCGCCGCGAACATCGACGCGCTGCGCACGGCGTTCACGCGCCGCCACCCCGCCACCGAGATCTTCTATGCGAGCAAGGCCTGCTCCAACATGTGGTTCCTCAACGCCGTGCTTCGCAGCGGCATCAACGTCGAGGTCAATGCCGGCGGCGAGCTGATCAAGGCGTTGCGCTCCGCCTTCGCTCCGCGGCAGATCGTCTTCAACGGCGTCGCCAAGACCGTCGCCGAGATCGAGCTCGCCATCCAAACGGGCGTTCGTGCGATCATCGTCGACTCGCTTTTCGAGCTCGAGCGCGTTGCCGACGTCGCCGCTCGGCGGCAGCAACGCGCCAACGTTGCCCTGCGTATCGACGTCGACGTGCCGACGCTCACCCATCCGGGCCTCGCGACGACGCACGGCGGCAAGGCGGGGATCGACCGCGATGACGCGCCGGCCGCGTTCGACCTCGCCGTTTCCAGCGCCTGGATCGATCTGCGCGGAATGCACATGCACATCGGCTCGCAGATCACGAGCGTGGAGCCGTATCTGCGCGCCGTCGAGACGGCGCTCGACATCATCGACGCCGCCGAGCAGCAGCACGGCATCGAGCTCGAACACCTCAACGCCGGCGGCGGCTTCGCGATCGCCTATCGCAGCGCCGCCGTGTGTCAACCGGCCGACTACTTCTGCTCGACGCTCGCCGCCGACGACTACGCCGAGGCGATCTGCGCGGCGCTCGAGCGGCGCAACCCACGCCTGACACTCTTCCTCGAGCCTGGCCGCTCGATCGCCGGCACCGCCGCCGTGCTCGTCACCACGGTCGAGAACGAGAAGACGAAAGGCGTGCGCGATGCGAGTGGCAAGCGCGTCGGCGACGAGCGCTGGCTGACGGTCGACGCCGGATTCAACACGCTGCCGGAGCACACGAACTACCGGTGGTACTACCCGGCGGTCGTCGCTACCCGGGCCGGGCAGCCGGCGACGGCGCCGTTCCGGCTCGCCGGCCCGTTGTGCGACGGCGGCGACGTTTTCGCCGGCGACGGCGACACGCCGTTCCGCCACTTCCCGGAGGAGACGTCCGTGGGCGACATCGTCGTTTTCATCGACGCCGGCGCATACTCGCTGGAGATGATGAACCCGTACAATGCGCGGCCGCGAGCGGCCGCTTACGCCGTCGTTGATGGCGATGTGCGCCAGATCCGCGAGCCGGATACGTTCGAAGACATGGTGATGCACGACGTGCCGCCGGGCGCCGCCGCCGGTTCACGCGACCACCCGGCGAGCCTGTGGACGGAGTTTCCGTAAGAGCACCGCGACCTGGCTTGGTCGCGCGACCGTGCCTGGGAGCTATAGCAGCCCGATCTCCTGCAGCATCGGCGTGGCCGGCAATTCGAGTGCGCGACTACAGAATTCCTCAACCTGCGCGAGGCTGGTTCGTGGTACGTGCGCATTGAACGGCAGCGCGTGGTAGGCCGGCGCCGGTTGCACGGCGTCGAGATGCGCGCGGCGCGCCTTGTATGCGAGATCGTGGATGACCTCCGGCGAATCGGCGAGCAAGGTCACTGTGGTACACGCGGGTGCGATCGCGGGCAGGTACTCGGGCGCGAAGGCGACAGTGAGGCCGAGCCTGCCGGCACGCTGGCGAACGGCGTCGACGATCGCCCGGCGTTCGCGGACGACCGATGGCAAGTCCGCGAGCTGGTCGACTCCCGCCGCCGCCGCCGCTTCATCGATGCGATAGTCGTTTGCCAGCGTGAGCGTGACCGAGTGCTCGAAGCCCATGGCGTCGGGGCGACCGGTGAGGGAGCGGAGCTCGGCGAGGCGCAGCGCCAGCGTCTCGCTCTCAGCGACGACGAACCCGCCCCCGTCGGGGGCTCCGTGCAGGGCGAAGGCGCCGAAGCGGCCGAACGTGCCGACGCTGCGTCCGCCGACTGTCGCGCCGAGCGCCTGAATACAATCCTCGACGAGGCTCAACCCGCGCTCGTCGGCGAGGGCGCGCAGGCGCTCCACCGATGCCGGGTAGCCACCGTGGTGCGATACGACGATGGCACGCGTCGCCGGCGTGATCCGACGTGCGACATCGTCCGGGTCGAGCACAGGGTCGCTCGGCGAGACGATGTCGCAGAACACAGGGTGACCGCGGACGAGGACGACGAGCGTCGCCAGCGCCGCCGGCGCCAAGGACGGCACGAGCACGACGTCTCCCGGCGCCAGATCGAGGGCGAGTAACGCGAGATGGAGAGCGGCACCGCCGCCGACCACCGGCACCACGTGATCGACGCCGATCAGCTCGATCGCACGTGCCTGGAGAAGCTGGGCCTGGCGGCCTTGCGTGAGCCATCCGGAGCGCAGCGCTTCGCGACTCTCACGCGCAGGCTCCGACGTGTCTTCGTCGCGGGGCCGACGAGGGAACTGGATGATCTTGTCGTCGTCTGAGGCGTGGTGTTCCACGGTCGAGTGGTACCCATATCGGTGCGAAACCGGACAAGTCGAGCGCCAACCGACCGGTTGCCGTGATCGCAAACATCGGGCACGGGCGGCGGGGCGGCGGGGGGCCTTGCGCCCTCGCCGCCCCGCCGCCCGTGCCGCCTTGTCTAGAGGGTCGGCAACGGGACCTTAGCGCGTGTGTGTGCGTAGCGGTACTTGGTCGAGGACGAACCCATCTTCCAGAACGTGTGGTAGTGGTCGGTGGTGTGCGCATCGACGACATACTGACCGCTGCTGTTCGTGCCGACGACCTCAGCCACGTGGTCCCACACGCCGTCGCCGGTCCAGTCGTAGTAGATGTAGTCGCCCTTGCCGAGCTCGCTGATCGTGCTGCGCGCGTCGGTGTAGCGACCGTTCCAGACGGCCATCTGACGCATCACCGCGATCCACGGGTGGCTGCAGGTGTCGTCTGACGGCGAACTCGTGCCGTGCTTGTTGTAGAGCCAGCCGTTCTCGTAGTCTCCGGGCACCTGCGGCATCTTGCCGGCGAACATCGTCTGCGAGGCGAAGTTGGCGCAGTCGGCGGAGTAGGCCATGTATGTCGGGTTGTACGTGAGGGAGTACTTGTCGGCGTACGCCTTGGCGGCGGCGCTGTCGTAGGTCGCGTAGCCGAGGAGTGGCCGCACCACGGAGGGACCGTCCGCCGGTTCGCCGGCAAGGGCCGCCGGCGCGATCGGACTGAGCGGCGCCACACATGGCCGGATCACCGTCGCCGCCGTCTCAAGCCGGCGCGCCGCGCCTTGCACGACGGCGGGTGTGGCACCGGCTGCCTCGAGGTACCGTGGAGTCTGGTCGTCGAGGTAGGTGTCGGCGATGACCAGCCAGCGGCCGGCACGCCGGACGAGCCTGATCGTGTGATCGATCCCGGCACCCTCCTGGCTTGTGCCGCCGTTGGTGCCGCGCCATGTGATCATCGTGATCGCATGCGCGACCACCGTGGCCGAATCGCCGATGGGGCTCACGGCGGCGCTGACGACCGCGACCTGGCAGTCGACGGCGACGATGCGGTGGCCGACGCCTTGGGCGGCGAGGCCGCAGCCGCGGGCGATGGCGGACTCGCGGACGGCTTGCGGAGAACCAGTGTCGAAGGAAGAGCGCAGAGCCTGGAGCGATGCGCCCGGCAGCACAGCTTGAGCGCGCGTCGTCAGGTATGCGGTGGCCGTCATGGACGCGGTGCCGGCGGCCTGGGCGGGCGGGGCGGCGACGCCGATCGCTGCCGCCGTTACGGCGAGCAGCGTGAGCAGCTTCGCCGCCCGGGCGAATGTGGCACGGTACTGCATTTGGGACCCCTTTCGTAGGGTTACGGGTGAGTGCCGACGGCTGTGATCAGCCAGTCCCCCGTGGTCCCATCCCTCCCGAGAGTGAAGTACAGGCAGTCGCGGCGCGCGGCGCGGGGAGTGCGCGGCGCGCAGGCGACGATGAGGCGTGTGCGGAACGTGATCGAGGTGCTGCGCGCATGCGGCACAAGGCGCGCTACGATGAAGCTGAAGCGGCGCACCGCGCGCAAGCGGTGCAGTGGCCAGACGCGAGCCGTGGCGAGCATCGAGCTCGCGTGCCGGTAGCGGCGCTGGTCGACGAGGCGGCAGAAACGCGTGAGCGTGGCTGCCGCCTGCACCACCAGCGCGGGGTCGAGAGCGCGCGGGCCGGCGCTCTGCGCCGTGCGCAGCGCGGCGGTCGCCGAGGGTATCGGATGACTGCCGCGACCGCTCGCCATCGAGACTGGTCGCACCGACTGGGCGATGCCGGCCAGGCCGGCGGCGAGGCCGGCGGCGAGACAGAGTCTCTTGATAGCGGGGGGCGACAGCATGCCGTGATCGTGGCGGCGGGCAGA
>Ga0208716_1000531_pt1 | contig 15801 bp, 14 predicted proteins | sample NGESurdeep092012_8_FD_184482 | JGI IMG/M metagenome (GOLD analysis project Ga0208716, IMG submission 184482) | Arctic peat soil microbial communities from Barrow, Alaska - NGEE Surface sample 415-3 deep-092012 (SPAdes) | ecosystem: Environmental > Terrestrial > Soil > Wetlands > Peat ...
GTGGCCGTCAGGCCACCCCGCCCCCGCGTCTATTTCCTGGTCTCGGTCGCCGTCTAGGAGGCGAGGTTCTCTACTCGCTCGACGCCGGGGACGACGTTCTTGAGATGACGCTCGACGCCATGCGTCAGCGTCATCTGCGACATCGGGCATCCGGCGCAGGCGCCCTGCAGCCGCACCTTGACGACGCCGTCGACGACTTCGACGAGTTCGATGTCGCCGCCGTCCGCTTGCAGCGCGGGACGGATGTCCTTGAGGGCGGTTTCGACCTGTTCTTGCAGCTCTGCCATTCTTCTCACCTCCCCGACGTCGTGGTGGTAAGTCTCAAGCTCCCCACGGGGAGCACTCTCCACATGCCCCGGAAGGGCGAGTTCCACACGCGACAGACGGCGACTCCGTGCTTGCGATCCGGTTGCGGGGGACGAGGTCCGGCCCTGCGGGCTCAGACCTCGTCGTACGCCCACTCGAGGTTCTCACGGTGCATGCGGCGGTACATCTCGTCGATCTCGACCCCCTCCGTCGCGAAGCGCTCAGCCGGCACATCGAGGTTGTGTCGGCCGACGCCCTTCAACTTGGCCTCGGCGACGGCCTCATAGACTCCGGTGACGTAGCGCTCGTTGGCGTCGATGATCGCCTTGCCCATCCACGGACCGTGACTCGGGACGACCGTGTCGACGGCCAATTGCTTGAGCTGGCGAAGCGTGCGCACGTACAGCGCGGCACCGTCGCGCATCGCCAGAGAGGGTATCGGCCACTCCACCGTATCGCCGGCAAGCAGGGTGCGCCCCTTGTCGAGGTAGAGGACGATCGAGTCCTCGGTGTGCCCCGGCGTATGGATGAGATGGACCGTGTCGAGATCGTCCATGTAGCTGAGGCGATCGCCGAACGAGATCGTCGGCAGGGTGACGCCCTCGGGTGGCGCCAGCGGCAGCGATTCGTTGGCGCTGCGGCCCTGCGAGGCCATCAGCTTGCGACACGAGCGATGAGCGACGATGTCGTGACCGGCGAACGCCGCGTTGCCGTAGGTGTGATCCCAATGGTGATGGGAGTTGACGACGACGACGCGCCGGTCGCCGACCTGCTCGTCGAGCATCGTCTTGACCGGCTCCATCGCCTGGGGACTGATCGAGGTGTCGAAGACGAACACGCGCGTCGTCAGGAGGACGACCGCCGAGGTGACGAGGAACTCCGTCGCGTCGACGCGGTGGATATAGACGTTGTCACCCAAGCGCTCCATGTGTCCTCCCGGCAAGACCGCCGTGCGGTCAGTCCACCTCGTATATTACTTCGGGAGAGGTGGTGAGCGCGACGATCCCGTCGCTCCGCACACAGAACGTGTTCTCGATGCCGATCGCCCCGAGACCGGGCAGCACGAACTTGGGCTCGAGCGCGAAGACCATCCCCTCGGCCAGCGCGAGGTCGTTCGCCGAGAGCACCGGCAGCTCATCGAGCTCGAGCCCCACCCCATGGCCGATGAAGCGCACCTGGCCGGGGCCGTGACCCATGAATTCGGCGGCCAGGCCCTCGTCGGCGGCGATCGCCAGGGCGGCGTCGTAGAGCGCGCGACAGACGACGCCGGGCTTGGCCATCGCCGCCACCTCATGCTCGATGTGCAGGGCGACGGCGAACGCCCGTTGGAGCTCGGCGGCGAGCTTGCCGACGACGAACATGCGCGTGAAATCAGCCGTGTAGCCGTTGACGACCGGCACGAAGTCGAAGACGACCGGCTCGTCGCGCGCGATCCGTTTGAAACTCACGCCCTGCGCCACTGCAGGGCTCAGCCCGGTGCCGCCGAGCGGCGTGTCCAAGCCGGTCGGCACCGTCCCGCTCACGCCCGTCAGCAGCTGGCCGTAGAACATCTCGCCGTTGAACGCGCGCATGCGGATGATGCCCTGGTGGCCGAGAGCGCGGGCCTCGGCTTCGACTTTGCCGGCGAACTCGGCCTCCGTGAGGCCCGCGCGCAGGATCTGCGGGATACGCCCGCATACGGTGTCGGCGACGGCGGCGGCGGCGCCGATGAGCTCGATCTCGAACGCCGACTTGACGGCGCGCAGCGCCACGATCGCCGGCGAGATGTCGGCGAACGCCGCCGCCGGCAGAAGTTTCTCGTAGCGGCGGAACGCGTTGACCGGCAGTACGTCCAGCTCCAGTCCCACGCGCGCCGGCAGCGCCCCGTAACGTTCGATAACCAGGGCGGGCAGGTGCTTGACGCCCGGCAGCGGAACCACGGCCAGCGGCGACTCGGCGATCGCCCGCTCGACGGTCCTGCGCACGAAGAGCGTCGCTTCGCCCTCGGCCGGCACGTAGAGCTGGGCTTGCTGCACCGAGCCGCTGAAATAGTAGAGGTCGGCGTTCTGCACGACCAGCGCCGCATCCAGCGCTTGCTTGCGCAGCGCGGCTTGCAGGCGGCCGATGCGGCCTTCGGCCTCGGCCGCCGGCACGAGCCGCGCCCGCGGCTCGAGCAGATTGGTGAGCTTGGTCGCCGGCGGATCCACGCGACCTAGTAGACGATGAAGTTCTGGACGTGCCACCAGACGAGCGCACCGAGCACGACGAGCATCGCCACCGTGGCGGCGACGGCCTCCGCGTCGAACGGCGCGCGCAGATCGCGGCGCCCGAGCCGCGTGAGCGCCTCGATCGCGACCACGCCGCCGACAAGCCCGCCGACGTGACCCTGCCACGAGATGTTGGCGAGAGTGAACGTGATGATCAGGTTGATCAGGATCAGGAAGCCGATCTGGCGCATCATCTGGTTGGCGACGAAGTCGGACCGGTTGTGGTACGTGTACATGAAGAAGGCGCCGAAGATGCCGAAGATCGCGGTCGAGGCGCCGACCATCGGCTGGCCTGCCGGCGACAGCAGGAATGCCGCGACGTTGCCGGCCAGCCCGGCGAGCAGGTAGATCGCGACGAACTTCTTCCAGCCGGCGACTCGCTCGAAGTACGAACCGAGCACGAAGAGCGCCCACATGTTGAACAGGATGTGGATGAGGCCGGCATGCAGGAACATCGGCGTGACCAGGCGCCAGTACTCATGATTCACGGCGACGTACGCCGGGATGAGGGCGCCCATGCGCACGAGGACGTCACCCGAGATCGCGAAGAAGTTGCCGCCGCTCATGAGCACCTCGACCACGAACACGGCGACGTTGATGATCACGAGCGCCCGCGTCGCCGGCGCCGCAGTGGCGCCGAGCAGACCGCCCTGCCAGCGATCACGGGTCTGGCCGCGCGTCACGACGCGCGCCCTGCCGCGCGTCGCCCGCTGCTCGGCCATGCACTCGGGGCAGCGGAAGCCGACGGCGGCCGGCGTCATGCACTCGTAGCAGATCGGCCGGCCGCAATTCGAGCACGAGACTCCGGTCTCGCGGTCGGGGTGCCGGTAGCAGCGTTTGACCGCGATGTCGTCCGGCATCGGCAGGTCGAACTCTTCGATCGGGGGTACTTCGCCGCTCATCAGCCCTTCTGTTCCAGTTCGGCCATACGGCGAAACAACGTCCCGATCCACTCGGGCACGGGGACGGCGCGCCCGGACGACTGATCGACGACGGCGTGCCGCGTGCTGCCGACGGCGACGAGCTCGTCACCGCGGCGGATCTCGTAGGTGAAAGCGAAGCGCACGCGGCCGAGCTCGGTCGGCCACAGCCACACGTCGAGCAGGTCGTCGAGCAAGGCCGGCCGCAGGTAACGGCAGCAAGCCTCGATCGCCGGCAGCACGACACCGCGGCGCTGAACCTCGGTGATCGGCATGCCGAGCGCGCGCAACAGCTCGACCCGCGCCACCTCGAAGTAGGCGAGATGATTGGCGTAGTACACGACGCCGGCGGCGTCGGTGTCCTGATAGCGCACGCGGACCTGCGTACAGAAGGCAGTGGACGGACGAGCGGACCGGGTCATGCGCGCAAGTCTAGCAGAGTGGGGTCACCGACCCGGACGAGCTGACGACCGGAGAAAATGACGACGGGGTGCGGCGGCGCCCCCAAAAGGCGCCGCCGCACCCCGCCACGGACCCGCTCGCGAACGGTGGGTCCACAGGTCGCTTGCTCAGAACGCCGCTTTGGCGGCCTCCGTGTAGACACCGAGCGCGTGATCGAGTTCCGCATCGCTGAGGTTGAGCGCCGGGAGGAAACGGACGACGTTGTCGTACATGCCACAGCCGAGAGTGAGCACCTTGCGCGCGATCGCCTCGGCGACGAACTTCTTCATCGCCGCCGGATTTGGCTTTCTGCTGCCCGGCTCGACGAGCTCGACGGCACTCATCAGGCCGAGGCCACGGACCTCACCGATGGCCGGATACTTCGCCTGAAGGTCGGAGAAGAACCCGCGCAACTTCTCGCCCTGACGGGCGGCGTTGGCGATCATGCCGTCTTCCTCGATCGCGGCGATTGTGGCGATGCCGGCGGCGCAGGCGACAGCATTGCCGCCGTAGGTGCCACCCAACGAGCCGGGGAGGCACTTGCCGAAGTACTCGGACCGCGTGACGACCGCCGAGAGGGGGAAGCCGGAGGCGATGCCTTTGGCGACGGTGACGATGTCGGCGGTGATGCCGTAGTGCTCGTGGCAGAACCACTTGCCGGTGCGGCCCATGCCGGCCTGGATCTCGTCGAGGATCAGCAGAGCGCCGATCTCGTCGGCCTTCTTGCGCAGGCCCTGCATGAACTCCTTCGGCGGCACGATGAAGCCACCCTCGCCCTGGATCGGCTCGACGAGGATGCAGGCGACGTCGTCGGGGAAGACCTCGGCGGCGAGCACCCTGTCGAGACCGCTGAGCGCGTAGTCGACCGGATCTTCGCTGGCCGGAGTGCGGTACGGATAGGCGTAGGGTGCGTGGTAGATGCCACCCTGCAGCGGCTCATAGTGACCGCGGTAGATCGTCTTCGAGCAGGTCAGCGCCATCGTCAGGTGGGTACGGCCGTGGAAGGCGCCCTGGAAGGCGATCACCGCGGGCCGCCGCGTCGACTGTTTGGCGAGCTTGACGGAGTTCTCGACGGCCTCGGCGCCCGAGTTGACGAAGAGCACGTTGTCGAAGCCTCCGGGGACGATCTCGACGAGCTTTGCGGCGAGATCGAGCATCGGCTGGTGGTAGAACATGTTCGCCTGCGCGTGGATGATCTTGCCGATCTGCTCGCGGGCGGCGGCGACGACCTTCGGGTGGCAATGTCCGGTGTTGGCCACAGCGATACCGCTGGCAAAGTCGAGCCACTTCTCGCCCTCGGTCGAGTACAGCCAGCTGCCATCGGCATGGTCCACGGTGAACGGCGCGCTGCGCCCGACGACCGTTGCGATCAGTTTCTTCTTGTCTTCGTTCGTCATCAAAGAACCTCCACGGAGTTCTGCTGTGTGCCGCGCCAACTGTAGCAGAGCAAAAAGTCACCCGTACAAGATTTCGGACAGCGGGAATGCGGGAGATGCTCTGCTTGTACACGATGTCCAGCGGCGACGCCTGACCGGAGGCGCGGCCGCACCGACGGTGGCAGGCCGAGAAGCCTTGTGAAACAATGAACAGTGGCATCGTTGGGGAATGTGGGATCGGCGCAGAGACGAGCCTGGTACGCATCAAGATCCCCCCGGCCAGCGCGCTTCCGCACCATGTCGCGCGCCAGAATCGTCAACCCAACACGTGTAATCGAGCAAGGGAGAGTCAGGTGGCCAAGATCCTCGTTGTGGATGACGACCCGGACATCCTCGAGGCCTGCAAACTGGTGCTCGAGAAGGAGGGCCACGCGGTCTGCACCGCAGCCAACCGGAACGACGGCATGAAGATGATCGCCGGCGACGCGCCCGACCTGATCATCCTCGACGTGATGATGGAGGAGCCGGACGACGGGCTCACCATGGCGCGCGAGCTGCGCAAGCAGGGCTTCGTCCAGCCGATCATCATGCTGACCAGCGTCAACGCTGCGACGGGCCTGCAGATCGACCGTGACGACGAGATGGTCCCGGTCGAGAAGTTCCAGCCCAAGCCGGTCGAGCCCAAGGTGCTGGTGGCTCAAGTCAACGAACTCCTCGGTCAGTAGGTGGTCGGCATGCAGACCATGGATCCCACCACACGCGACGAGATCGTCGCCATCGTCGACAGGCACGGACGCGAGCGTACCTCGCTCGTCCCGATCCTGGCCGACGTGAAGCGCTCCCTTCACCAGATCGACTCCGAGACCATGCAGATCGTGGCCGACCTGATCGACGTGCATCCGGTCGAGGTCTACAGCGTCGCCACGTTCTACGCGTTCCTGCACGGCGCCGCTGAGGGCACACACGTTGTGCGCCTGTGCGGCACGCTGTCATGCGACTTCGCCGGCAAACAGGCAGTAGCCGACGCGCTGCGCGCCGAGCTCGGCATCGACTTCGGCCAAACCACGTCCGACGGTATGTTCACGCTCGAATGGACGAGTTGTCTGGGCATGTGCGATCAAGGGCCGGCCTTGCTCGTCGACGACCGGATGTTCACGCAGGTGACCCCCGATCGGGTCGAGCAGGTCCTCGCCGACGTTCGCGCCGGCGGGGCTCAAGCAGCGCTCGAGACTCACGGCAACGCGTTGACCTATGCGTCGATCGACGCCGGCGCAGGCCTCAAGGCAGCCCTCACCATGTCGCGCGGCGACATCATCGACACCGTTTCCGCCTCGGGCCTGAAAGGCCGCGGCGGCGCCGGCTTTCCGACCGGCATGAAGTGGAACTTCTGCGCCGCCGAGAAGAGCGAGCTCAAGTACGTCATCTGCAACGCCGACGAAGGCGAGCCGGGGACCTTCAAGGACCGCGCGATCCTCAAGGATCACGCCGATCTTGTCTTCGAGGGAATGACCATCGGCGGCCGCGCCATCGGCGCCTCCATGGGCATCGTGTACCTGCGGGCCGAGTACAGCTACCTGCGCTCGCACCTGAACGACGTGATCCGCAGGCGACGTGAGACGGGCATGCTCGGCAAGAACGTCATGGGGATCGACGGTTTCGACTTCGACATCGTCGTCGCCAACGGCGCCGGAGCGTACGTCTGCGGCGAGGAGACGGCCTTGATCGAGTCGCTCGAGGGCTTCCGTGGCGAGCCGCGGAACCGCCCGCCGTTCCCGGCCGTCGCCGGCTTCCTCGACCACCCTACGGTCGTCAACAACGTCGAGACCTTGGCCTCGGTGGCTTGCATCTTCGCCAAGGGGGTCGACTGGTTCAAGGGCTTCGGCACGGACAAGTCGACCGGCTTCAAGCTTTTCAGCATCTCGGGTGACTGCGCCCGGCCGGGCGTGTACGAGTTCCCCTGGGGAATCGCCGTTGCCGATCTGCTCAAGGAGGTCGGCGGTGAAGACGCGAAGGCCGTGCAGATCGGCGGCGCTTCGGGCGTGTGCGTGCCGGCCGCCGACTTCAGCCGCCGCCTCGCCTTCGAGGACATCCCGACCGGCGGGTCGATCATCGTGATCGGACCACAGCGCGACATGCTCGACGTGGCCGAGAACTTCCTCGAGTTCTTCGTCGAGGAGTCGTGCGGCCAGTGCACGCCCTGCCGTCTCGGCAACTCCAAGCTCCTGGAGGGCGTCGAGCTGCTCAAGAAGGGCGCCTGCAGCCCGGAGTACCTGGCCGACCTGAAGGCGCTTGGCGCCACCATGTCCGTAGCCTCCAAGTGCGGCCTGGGACAGACCAGTTCGAGCGCCTTCCTGACCATCCTCGACGGCTTCGCCGGCGAGGTCACGAACCGCCAGAGCGCGTGAGCGAGGTAGTGAGATGACCGATACCATGGAACGCATGCACCGCGCCCCGCTCTCGCAGCAGGCCCGGCGCGTCGTGACGACCACCAGCCCGGAGGCGATCGGCGCCACTGTGACCGTCGTCATCGACGGCACCGAAGCGCAGGTCCCCTTCGGCATGACGATCCTGCAGGCCGCCGAGAGCGTCGGCGTCCACATTCCCACCTTGTGCAGCCACCCCGACCTCGACATGGCCGGCCTCTGCCGCATCTGCGTCGTCGAGGTGGAGGGCCAGCGACTGCTCCAGCCTGCGTGCGCCTATCCGGTGACCAACCAGATGAAGATCGACACGCACAGCCACCGCGTGCGCCTGGCGCGCCGTCACGTGCTCGACCTGCTGCTCAGCGAGCACTACGGCGAGTGCTACAGCTGCGTGCGCAATGGCAATTGCGAACTGCAGTCCCTGGCCGAGGAGCACGGCATCACCCACTTCCGCTTCGGCCACCCCGAATCGCCGGTGGCGACCGTCGATGACTCCAGTTACTCGGTCGTGCGCGACAACAACAAATGCATCAAGTGCCGTCGCTGCGTGCGGACCTGCATCGACCTGCAGGAGGTCGGCGTGCTCGAGGCCGTGAACCGGTCGAGCCAGACCGAGATCGCCACCTTCCTCGACAAGCCGCTCAACGACGTGGTCTGCATCAACTGCGGGCAGTGCATCAACCGCTGCCCCACCGGCGCGCTTCACGCCAAGGACGAGACCGACGCCGTCTGGGCGGCGATCGACGATCCCGACAGGCACGTCGTCATCCAGACGGCTCCGGCGCCGCGTTCGGCGATGGGAGAGTGTTTCGGCCTTGAACCGGGCACCGCCGTGACCTTCGAGATGAACACCGCCTTGCGGCGAACCGGCTTCGACCGGGTATTCGACACCAACTTCAGTGCCGACCTGACGATCATTGAAGAGGGGACCGAGCTGATCCTGCGACTCTACAAGGCGCTCGTCGAGAAGGACGCGTCGGTCGCGCTGCCCCAGTTCACGAGCTGCTCGCCGGGCTGGGTCAAGTTCCTCGAGCATTTCTATCCCGAGTACATCCCCAACGCCTCGTCGGCCAAGAGTCCGCAGCAGATGTTCGGCGCGCTCATCAAGACCTACTACGCCGACAAGCTCGGGCTCGATCCGGCGAAGATCGTCAGCGTGGCGCTGATGCCCTGCTCGGCGAAGAAGTTCGAGTGCAACCGGCCGGAGATGCACGACTCCGGCTACAAGGACGTCGACTTCGGCCTCACCACGCGTGAGCTGGCGAAGATGTTCAAGGAGGCGGGTCTCGACTTGCCGAGCCTTCCCAAGAGCGATTTCGACGATCCGTTCGGCACCGCCACGGGCTCGGGTGTCATTTTCGGCGCCACCGGCGGCGTGATGGAAGCGGCGTTGCGCACCGTGATCGAGATGGTGACCGGCGAGAAGGTCGAGAGCATCTACGACCACGGCGACATCATCCCGGTGCGCGGCTTCGAGGGCGTCAAGTACGCAGAGATCACGGTGCCCAAGATCGGGCCGGTGCCCGAGATCGTGGCGCACCTCGTGCCCAACTGGGACTGGCTCAACGGCGCCACGCTCAAGGTCGCCGTGGCTCACGGCACCGCCAACGCCCGCAAGGTCATGGAGGACATCAAGGCCGGCGGCAAGTTCAGTGAGTGCCACTTCATCGAGTTCATGGCCTGCCCCGGAGGCTGCCTGGGCGGCGGTGGACAGCCCATTCCGACGACGCCCGAGATACGCGCGGCACGCGCACGGGCGATCTACTCGGAGGACGCCGCCTACGCGGTGCGCAAGTCGCACGAGAACCCGGCCGTGTTGACGACCTACGCCGAGTTCCTCACCGACGGTCCCTGTGGTCACAAGAGCCACGAGCTGCTGCACACGACCTACACGGCGCGCGGCAAGTACATCGAGTAGACTTCGGTAGATACACACGACGCGCCGCAGTCTTGCGGCGCGTCGTACGAGAGAGGCTATGGTCAACCGAAAGCCAGTTCCGGCCCTCCGTTACTTCGACCCGTTCCGGGAGAGTCAGGCGTTCGCGCCGCTCGCCGAAGACGAACGCCACATCCTGTCGACGGTCAACCAGCAGATCGCGGCCAAGCGCTCGCTGACGGACGTCATCGACTTCCTCTTCGAGCGCACCGGCACGATCTTCCCGTTCGACCGCATAGGGTTGTCGTTCGTCGAGGAGAACGGTCGCCGCATCGTCTCGCAATATGCGCGCGCCAGCTACGAGCCGATCCTCCTCGGCAAGGGTTACGCCGAGGACCTGCGTGACAGCTCTCTGGAGCGCGTGCTCAAGGCCGGCACGCCGCGCATCATCGACGACCTCGAGCGCTATCTCGAGGAGCATCCCGGTAGCCGATCCACCAAGCTCCTCGTGCGCGAAGGCGTGCGCTCGAGCCTCACGTGCCCGTTGATCGTCGAGGGCCGGGTCGTCGGCTTCCTCTTCCGCAGCTCGCGCCAGCGCAACGTGTACACGGCTCGCCATGTCGAGCTCGAGATGTCGATCTCGGAGCGTCTCAGTCAGGCCGTCGAGAAGGCGTGGCGCATCGAGCAGCTCGAGGCTGCCAACTTTGCCTACATGGAGATGCTCGGCTTCGTCAGCCACGAGCTCAAGAACCCCGTCGCCTCCATGGTCACCGACGCCAAGCTCCTGGTCGAGGGCTATCTCGGGTCGCTCGAGCAGCAGCAGAGCGACAAACTGGTCCGCCTGATCGAGAAGGGTGAGTACCTCCTCGATCTCGTCGCCGAGTATCTCGATCTCGCCCGGGTCGAGGGCGGCGAGCTCCATCTCACGGCGGTTCCTAACGTGCTCTTCGTCGATGAGGTCGTCGAGCCGGCCCTCGACGTCGTGCGCGACCGCATCGACGAACGCAGGATGCAGCTGGCGGTCGACATTCCCGACCCGCTGCGGCTGGTGGCGGACTGCGACCCGGCTCTCCTGAAGATCGTCCTCGTCAACCTGCTCGGCAACGCCATCAAGTACGGCCGCGAGGACGGCACCGTTCGGCTCACGGTGGCGATGGTCGGCAACAAGCTGAGGGTCGCGATCTGGAACGAGGGGCAAGGGTTCAGGCCCACCGACCGCTCGCAGCTCTTCCGCAAGTTCTCGCGCCTGACGACCCCGGCCCATGCGGGACGTGGAGGAACCGGTCTGGGCCTCTACAACGCGTGGCGCATCATCCAGCTCCACGGGGGCCGCATCAAGGCCGACTCCAGGTACGGCGAGTGGGCCGAGTTCACGTTCGAGATCCCGCAGCCGTTGCCGAACACGGCGGCGGCCGGCGCGACGGTGGGAGGCAGTGCATGACCAGCCCGGCAGGAGCGGCGATCCGCGACGAGCCGATCGTCGAGGCGCTCGCCGAGGCGACCACCAGGGACGCCGGCCGCGTGCGTGAGGTGCTCGCCAAAGCGCAGGCGGCGAAAGGCCTCGAGATGGCCGATGTCGCCGTGCTCGCGGCGATCAGCGACCCCGAGCTGCTCGGTGAGCTGTTCGCGACGGCGCGAGCCGTCAAGGAGAGCATCTACGGTTCGCGCCTCGTCCTCTTCGCACCGCTCTACATCTCCAACCTCTGCGACAACGACTGCCTGTACTGCGCCTTTCGGGCGCGCAACCGCGAGCTCAAGCGGCGCGCCCTCACCCAGGAGGAGATCGCCCGCGAGGTCGAGATCCTCGTCGACCAGGGTCACAAACGCATCCTGCTCGTCGCCGGCGAGGCCTACCCCAACGAGGGCTTCTCCTACGTCCTCGAGTCGGTGAAGACGATCTACAGCGTCAAGAAGAACAACGGCGAGATCCGTCGCGTCAACGTGAACGTCGCGCCGCTCGAAGTGGACGAGTTCAAGGAGCTCAAGGCGACCGGCATCGGCACCTACCAGCTCTTCCAGGAGACCTACCACCGGGGTACCTACAAGATGATGCACCTCGGCGGCAAGAAGCGTGATTACGACTGGCGCGTCTCGGCGATGGATCGCGCCATGCAGGCCGGCATCGACGATGTCGGCATCGGCGTGCTCTTCGGACTCTTCGATTGGCGCTTCGAGATCCTCGCCCTGCTGCAGCACATCCGCTATCTCGAAGGCGCCTTCGGCGTGGGACCGCACACGATCAGCGTGCCGCGTCTCGAGCCGGCAGTGGGTTCCGATGTCGCCGCGCACCCGCCGTTCGCGGTCGCGGATGTCGACTTCCGCAAGATCGTCGCCATCCTGCGGCTGGCAGTGCCCTACACGGGCATCATCATGTCGACGCGCGAGACGCCGAACATCCGTCGCGAGACTTTCGCGCTCGGCGTCTCGCAGATCTCCGCCGGCAGCCGCACCAACCCCGGTGGCTACGCGTCGGCAGAGGAGTTCGAGATGGCCCAGTTCCAGCTGGGCGACCACCGTGGGCTCGACGAGGTCATCCGCGACGTCGCCGAGATGGGCTACATCCCGTCATTTTGCACAGCATGTTACCGGCTGGGCCGCACCGGCATGGATTTCATGGACCTCGCCAAACCCGGCGAGATCAAACATCATTGCGATCCCAACGCGCTCTCGACCTTCCTCGAGTACCTGCTCGACTACGGCTCCGGCAAGACCCGCAAGGCCGGCGAACGCCTGATCGCCGACAAGATCGGCGGAATGGGCGAGAGCGAACGCCGGGCGACGGAGGACATGCTTGCCAAAGTGCGCGGCGGCGAACGCGACGTCCTCGTGTAACGTTCGCGTCGGCCGGCGACGATTGAGACGAAACGACGTACGATGCAGAGCAAGCACATGATCATCGGCGTGCACGTGACCGAGCGGCTGAAGAACGCCGTCGCCGTGCAGACGATGGTGTTCGACCACTAGGAGACCGACCCGCGATGACGCAAGAGTACCGCATCGAGCACGACCTGATCGGCGAGGTCGCCGTGCCCGTCGAGGCGCTGCACGGAGTGCACACGCAGCAAGCGCTGGAGAACTTCCAGCTGAGCGGGCACCCGATCCACGAGGAGCTGATCCGCGCCTTCGGCACCGTCAAGCTCGCCTGCGCGCGCACGAACCGCGGCCTCGGCGCCTGGCAGGGCGACGACGCCAAGGCCGAGGCGATCGAGCGCGCCTGCGGCGAGCTCGCCGAGGGCCGGCTCAGCGAGCACATCGTCGTCGACCGCCTGCAGGGCGGCGCCGGCACAAGCGCCAACATGAACGTCAACGAGGTGCTCGCCAATCGCGCCCTGGAGATCCTCGGCGAGCCGCACGGCGCCTACGCGCGCGTCTCGCCCCTCGACGACATCAACCTGCACCAGTCCACCAACGACACCTTCCCCACGGCCCTGCGGCTCGCCGCGATCGGCCTGCTGCACGACCTCGAGGCTCAGGTGCTCGCGCTTCAGGAGGCCTTCCAGGCCAAGGAGAAGGAGTTCGCCCACGTCGTCAAGGTCGGTCGCACGCAGTATCAGGACGCGGTGTTGACGACGCTCGGACGCGAGATGGGAGCCTACGCCGAGGCGCTCAGCCGCGACCGTTGGCGCATCTACAAATGCGAGGAACGGCTGCGCGTCGTCAACCTCGGCGGCACGGCGATCGGCACCGGTTTCGCCGCGCCGCGCCAGTACATCTTCCGCGTCGTCGACGAGCTGCGCGAGCTCACGGGCATCGGCTTCGCGCGCGCCGAGAACCTCACCGAGGCGACGCAGAACGCCGACGTGTTCGTCGAGGTCTCCGGCATCCTCAAGGCCTGCGCCGTCTCGCTGCTCAAGATCTGCTCCGACCTTCGCCTGCTCTCGTCGGGTCCCGAGGCAGGGCTCGGCGAGATCCGGCTGCCGAAACGGCAGGCCGGATCGTCGATCATGCCCGGCAAAGTCAACCCGGTCATCCCCGAGGCCGTGAGCCAGGTGGCGATGCTCGTGATGGGTCACGACTCGACGATCGCCGTCGCCGCCGCGGCCGGCAGTCTCGAGCTCAACCCGTTCCTACCGCTGATCGCCGCCTGCCTGCTGGACAGCCTGGCGTTCCTCGCGCGCGGTTGCGAGACGCTGCGCCGCCACTGCGTCGAGGGCATCGAGGCCGACGAGGAGCGCTGCCGCGCCCACGTCGAGGCCTCGAGCGCCGTCGCCACGGCACTCGTGCCGGAGATCGGCTACGACGCCGCCTGCGAGGTCGTCCGCAGGGCGCGCGACAGCGGGCGCTCCGTGCGCGACACGGCCGTCGCCGAAGGGGTCTTGAGCGCTGAGCAGTTCGACGAACTGCTCAGCGCCGAAGCCGTCTGTCGCCTCGGATCGCCGCAACTACCCGGCCGCGGCACGGAGGAGTAGCGTGAGCGAGAGCAGGCCATGGGCCTGACCGACACGCCGCGCGGCTTGCGCCTGCACATCGGCCTCTTCGGCCGCCGCAACGTCGGCAAGTCGAGCCTGCTCAATGCGATCACGCGCCAGGACGTGTCGATCGTCTCCGACCACGCCGGCACCACCACCGACCCGGTCGAGAAGCCGATGGAGCTGCTGCCGCTCGGCCCTGTGCTCTTCATCGACACCGCCGGCATCGACGACGTCGGCGCCCTCGGCGAGCTGCGCGCCAAGCGTACGATGCAGGTCTTCGAACGCACCGACCTCGGCGTCATCGTCACCGAGGCCGGCGTGTGGGGAGAGTTCGAGGACCAGATCATCGACGAGCTCACGTCACGTCACGTGCCGGTCGTCGTCGTCTTCAACAAGATCGACCTCGCCGGCGCGCTCACGCCTGTGCCGCGGCTCATCGACTTCAAGATCGCGCCGGTGCTCACAGCGGCGAGCGAGGGACGCGGCATCCTCGACTTCCGCGAGGCGTTGCTCGAGGCGGCTCCGCCGGATTTCGTCGACAACCCGACCATCCTCGGCGATCTCGTCGGCCCCGGCGAGCTCGCCGTGCTCGTCGTGCCGATCGACAAGGAGGCGCCGCGCGGCCGGCTGATCCTGCCGCAGGTCCAAGCCATCCGCGACCTCATGGACTCGGACGCGATGGCGCTCGTGGTCAAGGAACGCGAGCTCAAGACGGCGCTGGCGCGCCTCGACCGGCCGCCGCGGCTCGTGGTCACCGACTCACAAGCCTTTCTCAAAGTCGCCGCCGACACGCCGCCGGCGGTGCCGATGACCTCGTTCTCGATCCTCTTCGCGCGCTTCAAGGGCGACCTCGTCGCGCAGGTCGAGGGCACGCTCGCGGTCGACCGACTCAAGTCGGGCGACCGCATCCTCATCGCCGAGCACTGCAGCCACCACCCCATCGGCGAGGACATCGGCCGCGTCAAGATCCCGCGTTGGCTCACGCAGTACGTCGGCGGCAAGCTCGAGTTCGAGCACGTGCAAGGGCACGACTTCCCTGATGACCCAAGCGGCTACGCCCTGGTCATCCACTGCGGCGCGTGCACCGCCAACCGGCGGGCAATGCTATCGCGCATCTTGCGCTGCAAGCGGGCCGGCGTGCCGATCAGCAACTACGGCCTGATCATCGCCTATAGTCTCGGCATCTTCGAGCGCGCCTTACAGCCGTTCCCGGCGGCGCTCGAGGCGGTGTGCGAGGCGCGCGCCGCGGCGCCCATCAGGGCGGCCGCGCCGCCGGCGCCGGCGGCCGCCCTCGCGGAGCTCGTCGGCGACGGCCCGGTCGACGACCTGTGAGCCGGGGCGACCATAACAGGAGTGACACTTCGCCGACGGTGCACGGTCGAATTCGCGGCGCCGACGCGGACGGCGAGCCCACCACAGCGCACAGCCCCAAGCTCGGCCTGAGCCGCGCCGAGGTCCTCGCGTGGCTGCGCGAGGACGACCCGGCGCGGCTCGACGATCTGTGGCGGGCCGCGGACGACACGCGTCGCCGCTTCGTCGGCGACGGCGTGCACCTCCGTGGCCTGATCGAAATCTCCAACTACTGCGTGCGCGAATGCACCTACTGCGGCATCCGCGCACCAAACCGCGGCGTCGAGCGCTACCGCATGGGTGAGGATGAGATCCTCGCCTGCGCGCGCAAAGCGCACGACTTCGGCTACGGCACCGTCGTGATCCAGTCCGGCGAGGACTACGGCATCGAGACCGACTGGCTCGCGCGAGTCATCCACAGCATCAAGCACGACACGGCGCTCGCCGTCAC
>Ga0208716_1000532_pt1 | contig 15789 bp, 14 predicted proteins | sample NGESurdeep092012_8_FD_184482 | JGI IMG/M metagenome (GOLD analysis project Ga0208716, IMG submission 184482) | Arctic peat soil microbial communities from Barrow, Alaska - NGEE Surface sample 415-3 deep-092012 (SPAdes) | ecosystem: Environmental > Terrestrial > Soil > Wetlands > Peat ...
GGACCGCGACCGGGGTGACCTCGACACACTCGTCCTCGCGGCAGAACTCCAGCGCCTGCTCCAGGCTCAGCTTGCGCGACGGGACCAGTCGCTCGAGCACCTCGGAGGTGGCCGAGCGAACGTTGGTGAGCTTGCGCTCCTTGCAGATGTTGACGTCCATGTCCTCCACCCGGGAGTTCTCACCGACGATCATTCCCTCATAGACCTCGGTGGTCGGCTCCAGGAACATGGCGCCGCGCTCCTGCAGGTTGAACATGGCGTATGACGTTGCCGCACCCGTGCGGTCGGCCACCAGCGAGCCGTTCTGCCGGGTCTTCAGCTCCCCCACCCACGGTTCGTAGTCCTCGAAGACGTGGTTGGCGATGCCGGTTCCGCGCGTGTCCGTGAGGAACTCGGTCCGGAAGCCGATGAGCCCGCGCGAAGGAACAACGAACTCCATCCGCACCCAACCGGTGCCGTGGTTGGTCATCTGCTCCATCCGGCCTTTGCGGATGGCCAACAGCTGGGTGATCACCCCGAGATACTCCTCGGGAGCGTCGATCGTGAGGCGCTCGAACGGCTCGTGGGTCTTGCCATTGATCTCACGGGTGACGACCTGCGGCTTGCCGACAGTCATCTCGTAGCCCTCGCGACGCATCTGCTCGACGAGAATGGCCAGCGCCAGCTCACCTCGACCCTGCACCTCCCAGGAGTTGGGGCTCTCGGTCGGCATCACCCGGATCGAGACGTTGCCGACGAGCTCCCGGTCGATGCGGTCCTTGATCAGGCGCGCGGTGACCTTGGTGCCCTTGGTCCGGCCGACCAGCGGTGAGGTGTTGGTACCAATGGTCATCGAGATCGCCGGCTCGTCAACGGTGATCATTGGCAGCGGGATGGGATTGTCCGGGTCCGTCAGCGTCTCGCCGATGGTGATCTCCGGGATACCTGCCAGCGCGATGATGTCGCCGGGACCGGCGCTGTCGACGGGCTTGCGCTCCAACGCCTCGGTCATCAGGAGCTCGGTGATCTTGACCCGCTCGACGGTGCCGTCGGCCCGGCACCAGGCCGCCTGCTGGCCCTTCTTGATCGTGCCGTTGTAGACCCGGCAGAGCGCCAGACGACCGAGGAACGGCGATGCGTCCAGGTTGGTGACGTGGGCCTGCAGGGGTGCCTCGTCGTCGTACACGGGTGCCGGGATGGTCTCCAGGATCGCCGCGAAGAGGGACTCGAGAGTGGCCTCGTCCGGCATCTCACCGTTCTCGGGGCGGGTGAGCGACGCGCGTCCGGCACGGGCCGAGGCATAGACGATCGGGAAGTCCAGCAGCCCGGTTGCCATCGAGGCATCATCCAGCAGGTCCATGAACAGCTCATAGGTCTCGTCGACGACGGCCGCGATGCGGGAGTCGGGGCGATCGACCTTGTTGATGCACAGAATGACAGGCAACCTGGCAGCGAGCGCCTTGCGAAGGACAAAACGCGTCTGTGGCAGCGGGCCCTCGGATGCATCGACGAGCAGGACGACACCATCCACCATGGACAGACCGCGCTCGACCTCACCACCGAAGTCGGCGTGACCTGGGGTGTCGATGATGTTGACGGTGACGCCGTCCGGCTGGCCGGCCTTCGCGGCGGCCGGGCCCTTGTACCTCACCGCGGTGTTCTTGGCGAGAATGGTGATGCCCTTCTCGCGCTCGAGATCACCGGAGTCCATGGCACGCTCTTCGACGTGCTGGTGGGCACCGAAAGCCCCGGACTGCCAGAGCATGGCGTCTACGAGTGTGGTCTTACCGTGGTCTACGTGGGCGACGATGGCAACGTTGCGGATGTCACCGCGGGTTTGCATGGGCATGGGACAATTCTCTCAGCAATTGAGTGCGCCCCTGACCACGCACGCTTGGCCAAGCCTGCGCGGAGTCTTTGCGAGCCGTTCCGATCGTCAGCCCATCAGTGCAGCCAGAGCCGCAAGGATCGGGAGGTCGGCAGGAAGCCAGCTCACGTCATACAGCTCGGCCTTGGTGAGCACGCGCAGCTGGTCATGGTCCTCCAGGGGGCGCGGCTCACCAGCAGTGACCCGTGCCAGCCACACCTGCATCACGTATCGGTCGCCGAGCGGCCAGCCTCCGGCCGAGGGACCTTCCACCTGGGCGCCGAGCTCGATCTCGACCCCGAGCTCCTCACGGATCTCACGGAGGAGCGCATCCTGCGGCTGTTCCCCCGGCTCGACCTTTCCGCCGGGCAGCTCCCACCCGCCGGCCAGCGCGGGAGGCTCTGTCCGTCGGCCACTGAGCACCGTGGTCGGCCGGGTGAGGTCATCGACGATCGCGGCGCCGACGACGCGGGCTGGGATATTGACGGAGGTATCCATGTCGCGGACAGTCTGCCCCAAAGGATCTTCGACAGAACCACATCAGAGGACTCTGGGATGCGTGGGCACCCTTGTGGTCCACCGCAGGTCATCGGCCGCATCTCAACGTGGCAGGGCGTCAAAGACCGACTCGACATTCCACCCGCGGCTTGCCACGGTTGTCACCATGAGCAGACTGTTGACCGACCAGGAGATCACCCGGCAACTGGAGAACCTGCCAGGAGGGCGGCTCGACGGCGACCGTCTCTTGGGCCCAAACGATGCGCCTGACTTTCCCGCTGCACAGGCCGCAACCCGACTTGGCGCACTATCAACGGCGTCGAAGTGAGTGAGCAGCAGCTTGACCACGACGAGCCACACAAGGGCAACATCGCCCTGCGGCTGAACTGGCTCCGGGCCGGGGTGCTCGGGGGCAACGACGGCATCGTGTCGACGGCGGGCATCGTCCTGGGCGTGGCCGGCGCGACTGCGACACGAAGCACGATCCTGACCGCGGGCGTCGCCGGCCTGGCTGCCGGCGCGATGAGCATGGCGGTGGGTGAGTACGTCTCGGTCAGCTCCCAGCGCGACACGGAGAAGGCGCTGCTCGAGAAGGAACGTGGCGAGCTGCGCGACTCCCCGGACGAAGAGCTGGCAGAGCTCACCGATATGTATGCCGCCAAAGGGCTTTCGCACGACCTGGCCGCCGAGGTGGCGGTACAGCTGACGGCAATCGACGCGCTCGCGGCGCACGCCGAGGTGGAGCTGGGCATCAACCCCGGCAACCTGACCAGCCCCTGGCACGCCGCCTTCGCGTCGATGGTGGCGTTCACCCTCGGAGCCCTGCTTCCGCTGGTCGCGATCACGGTGCCTCCGGCGGCACTGCGGGTGCCGGTCACGGTGGCCGCAGTTCTCGTGGCCCTGGGCGTGACGGGTGTGGTGTCAGGCTGGCTCGGCAAGTCTCCGCTGGCAAGACCGTTCTGGCGCAATGTGATTGGCGGTTCAGTGGCGATGGCCGTCACGTACGGCATCGGCACCCTGTTTGGCCACGTGGCGCTCTAGCTCGCTGGGTCCGCATCAACGACCCGCATCAACGACCTGGATCAGCGGCCTGGATCAGCGGCCTGGATCAGCGGCCTTGGGCGGTCGGCAGCGTCTGGGACGGGCACGTCGCCAGGATCCGCGCAAGCGCGTCTCGCTCTGCGCTGGTGACCCACACTCCGTACTTCACCTTCACCGCAATCTGGCGCGCTGCGTAGGCGCAACGGTAGGTCTTGTTGGGCGGCAGCCAGGTGGCCGCGTCGCCGTCGCTCTTGCGTTGGTTGGTTGGCCCATCGACGGCGAGCAGGTTGAGCAGGTCATTCGCAAACGCCGTGCGTCGCGGCGTCGACCACTGTTGCGCACCCTTCTGCCAAGCGTCGGAGAGCGGAACGACGTGGTCGATCTGGACCGTGCTGGACGTGCTCTTGCCACGAACGAAGGCAATGGTCGTTCCCGAGTAGGGGTCATGGAGGGTGCCGGAGAGGACCAGGCAGCCGTGGGTCCCCGACTTGAGAACGAACGACGTGAGGTCACGTCGCAGGACGTCGTTGCGGGTATCGCAGCCGTTTCGATCAACGTCCGTCCAGGCCTGGCCGAAGAGCGCGCGGTCGTAGCCCGTCTTCGGCGCCCGTCCCTTGACCGCAAGGGTGGCGAGCGCTGCAAGGGCCGATCCCCCTTTGGCCGATGAAATCGATGAGTTCGCGGTACCTTCTTGCACCGAAGCGCTGTCCGAGGACGTTGCCAGCGGGGTGCAGGCACCGACCAGGGTCACGACCATGGCAGACACCAATATCAAGCCCATCCGGGTGAATCCGATGTTCGACGAGCGGCTGGAGGGCATCCGGCAACCATAGGGCAGACTGCTTCGCATGGTTCTGGGCATGACCTGCGCACTGTTCGCAGCACTGGGGTACGGCAGCGCATCGGTCCTCCAGAGTGTTGCCGCGCGCAAAGCAGAGTCCACCCCCGGCCTTGACCCGCGACTGCTGGTGCGCCTAGCCGGATCGGTCCCCTACGTGTCAGGGCTCGGCCTCGATCTGGCGGCCTTTGTGGCCTCACTTGTGGCCCTGCGGACGCTGCCTCTGTTCTTCGTTCAGTCCGCCGTGGCCGCGAGCGTCGGGGTCACGGCAGTCATCGCGGCGGCCATCGGTGTCCGGTTGCAGGGTCGTGAGATCGCCTCGCTGGTCGTGCTCGGCGCGGGGTTGCTCCTGCTGGCCTCCTCTGCCCAGCCGGAGCAGGGAAAGCCGCTGACACTCGCAGTCCGGTGGCTGTTGCTCTCCTCTGTGGTCATCCTGGGTGCCGCGGGAGCGTTGGTCGCCCGACGCAACGGCCGTTCCAGCGCACAAGCTCTTGCCGTGCTCGGAGGACTCGCCTTCACAGTCGTGGCTGTCACAGCGCGCAGCCTGACCGTGCCCAATACCCTCTGGCATGTTCTGGCCGACCCCGGCCTGTGGGCCATCCTCGCCCTGGGCGGGCTGGGGATGCTGCTGTTCACGACGGCTCTGCAACGGGGATCGGTGACCAGTGCGACTGCGTTGACGTTCGCCGTCGAGACGATCGTTCCGGCGGGCATCGGACTGGCATTCCTGGGAGACACCACCCGCCCTGGTTTCGCCCCGGTCGCGGCAGTGGGGTTCGTGCTGACCATTGCAGGAACACTGGCCCTTGCGACAGATCCCAAGCTGTCTGGCTAGAATCCGGCCAAAAGAACCTTCGCTCAAGGAGATGACATGGCCTCAACCAGTCCCGGCTACTCGATCACCGTCCGTGTTGAGGTGCCCGCTGGGGCGACCGCGACGGCCGCGCTCACCAGCGCCGTGGGCACGGCGGGCGGCGCACTCACCGCTCTCGACGTCGTCGAGAGCCAAACGGACCGCATGGTTGTCGACGTCACCTGTGACACCTCAGGCGAGACGCACGCCGACGTGATCACCAAGGCCATCGCCGAGATCCCCGGCGCGACCGTGCGCAAAGTGAGCGATCGCACCTTCCTGATGCACCTCGGCGGCAAGATCGAGGTCACTCCCAAGGTGCCGCTGAAGCACCGCGACGACCTTTCCCGCGCATACACCCCTGGCGTGGCCCGCGTTTGTCTGGCCATCGCCGAGCACCCAGAGGACGCGCGACACCTGACCATCAAGCGCAACACGGTGGCAGTGGTCACCGACGGCTCGGCGGTGCTGGGCCTGGGCAACATCGGGGCGGCCGCCTCGCTGCCCGTGATGGAAGGCAAAGCGGCCCTGTTCAAGCAGTTCGGTGGCGTCGATGCCTGGCCGGTCTGCCTGGACACGCAGGACACCGACACCCTGGTGGAGATCGTCCGGGCCATGGCTCCCGTCTACGGCGGCATCAACCTGGAGGACATCTCGGCTCCCCGCTGCTTCGAGATCGAGGCCCGGCTGCGCGAGCTCCTGGACATCCCCGTCTTCCACGACGACCAGCACGGCACCGCCATCGTGGTGCTTGCCGCGCTGACGAACGCCCTGAAAGTCGTCAACAAGCGCATCGAGGACGTACGCATCGTCGTATCCGGGGTTGGCGCGGCCGGGAACGCGATCATCCAGCTGCTGCTCGCCCAGGGCGCGGGTGAGATCATCGGCTGCGGCCGTAACGGCGCCGTGCACTCCGGTCAGAAGAACATGGACCAGTTCCGCACCTGGATCGCCGAGCACACCAACAGCGCCAACCTCGTGGGGACCCTCAAGGAGGTATTGGTCGGGGCCGACGTCTTCATCGGGGTCTCTGCCCCGAACCTGCTGACCGGCGAGGACATCGCGACCATGGCCGAAGATGCCATCGTCTTCGCCCTTGCCAATCCCGTGTCCGAGGTGGACCCCGTGGAAGCGAGCAAGCACGCCGCGGTGGTCGCCACCGGACGCTCCGACTACCCGAACCAGATCAACAACGTGCTGGTCTTTCCCGGGTTCTTCCGCGGCCTGCTCGACGCCGGCGTCTCTGACATCACCGACGAGATGCTGATCGCCGCGGCCCATGCCATCGCCGACAAGGTCCAGCCGGAACAGCTCAACTCCAGCTACATCGTCCCCAGCGTCTTCGACACCAGCGTGGCTCCCGCCGTGGCAGCCGCGGTGCGCGAGGTGGCCACCTCGCAGAGGTGACCGAGCGGGCGACAGGCCCCCGCGAAGGATGTCGCAGTCAAGCGGTGCAACCCGCGCCTGGTATGACGAATTGCCCCGTCAGGAGTTCATCTCATCCTGGGCCGGCGCGGTGCAGACGTCGAAACCGCAACCCGCAAAGGTGCCCGGCGACGGACCATCAAAGCCGATGCGGAACCGGTCAAGGAAGTGGTCAGCGTCGTGACCGCCAGCAGCCCGGCAATGACACCCGCCAAACCCGCCGGGTGTGAGGAAGCGGTCCGTCGTTCAACGTTCATGGCGCCCTCAGCTTTCGACGTCCTGCGCATTCACAAGCGACATGTCACTTCACCAACGGCCCGCCACAAGATGCACGGACCGACTCGCAGGCCGTACGCCACCCGTGGTTTCAGGTGACCTGGGCGATCATCACGCCCGCGCAAATGATGCATAAAGATTCGATCCCGACCCGTTGACAGCCCACGCCCGGACTGGAAGCGTTCGATCCTAAGGGTTTTGGTCACAGGTCTGTCTGGTCACAGGGCGCTCTGATTGTCGTATTGCATGCAGACGTGTCTGGTCTTCTTGAATCGCCATATTGCTCATCACAGTTTGATAACGATACACCGATGCGGTTGCGGATGAACACGACGGTGTAACGATACGAATCAAGGCCTTATGGGAAAGTCGCCAACGGAAGGAAAATCGATGGGAACCGCACGAAAGTCCGTCGCATTTATAGGCGCGTTGCTCTCGTTGGGGCTCGTGGTCGCAGCCTCAGGGTGTAGCTCGTCCACCACGCCTTCCTCAACTGCCACATCCTCGAAAGCATCCACGGCCGTTCCGCAGATCAATGCGGCTGACTTCAAGTCCGACTTCGCGCTCATGAAGCAGTTGACCGGATTAGCTGCACAAGGCAAAGGCCTGGTCGGAGTGCTCCTGCCAGACACGACGACGTCCACCCGGTACGTCCAGTACGACGCTCCATACCTGAAGCAGGCGTTCGAGGCTGCGGGACTCTCCGCGAGCAACTTCAAGATAGACAACGCCAACGGCAGCGCCTCGACCATGCAGACACAGGCCGAGGCGGACATCAACGCCGGCGCCTCCGTCCTGCTGGTCGACCCGCTCGACCCCGGCAGCGGTGCCGCGATCGAGTCGAAGGCCAAGGCCGCCGGCGTGAAGGTGATCGACTACGACCGTCTGGTCACCGGTGGACCTGCTGACCGCTACTACGTCAGCTTCGACAACACGAAGGTCGGCAAGCTGATCGGCGACGGGTTCGTGGCGTGCTCCACGGCCTGGAAGGTCGCGACGCCGAACGTCCTGGTCATGAACGGCGACCCCAAGGACAACAACGCGAAACTCTTCGCGCAGGGGTACCACAGTGTCGTCGACCCGAAGTTCGCCGACAAGACCTATGTGAAGGTCGCCGAGCCGGCCGGTACCTGGGTCCCGCAGGAGGCTGCCACGACGTTTGAGCAGCAGTACACCGCTCACCCGAACATCAACGCGGTGATCACGCCCAACGACGACAACGCGAACGCCGTCATCTCGGTTCTCAAGAAGAACAACATCCCGGCGAAGAAGTTCCCGGCCACCGGTCAGGACGCCTCACTCCCGGGCCTGCAGAACATCCTCACGGGCTACCAGTGCGGCACCGTCTACAAGCCGATCTACCTCGAGGCACAGGCCGCCGCAGCGCTGGCTCTGTACCTGCGGGCGGGTCAGACGCCGCCGGCGACGCTGGCCAACGCGACGACTACAGACACGGTGCTGAAGGCGGAGATCAAGTCCGTCTACACGACGCCGGTCTGGGTCACCACGGACAACATGGCCGCGACGGTCGTCAAGGACGCCGCGGTCAAGGTATCTGCCCTGTGCGCGGGCGCGACCGCGAGTGCGTGCACGGCAGCAGGGATCAAGTAGTCACCCTCGGTACGTGGTTGGGTCGCTGCTCGCGACCCAGCCACGTACCTGGCTCGTCGAACACCGGGAAGAGGCCGCGGACAGCATGACAACAACCACGGAGGGCACCGCCCCGACCGGCCCGGCGGGCGGCGAGGAGATACCGCTCCTGCGCCTGCGAGGCGTCGGCAAGCATTTCGGTCCCGTGCAAGCACTCACCGAGGTCGACCTCGACATCCCGGCCGGCCAGGTGACCGCGCTGGCAGGTGACAACGGTGCTGGCAAGTCGGTCATGATCAAGACCATCTCGGGCATCCATCCTCCTGATGGCGGGCAGATGTGGTGGGCCGGCCAACGGATGCATGTCCACACCCCAGGTGAGGCCGCCACTCTCGGGATCGAGACCGTCTACCAGGACCTCGCGCTCTGCGACAACCTCGACATCGTGCAGAACATGTTCCTCGGTCGCGAACGGATGCATCGCGGGCAGCTGGACGAGGAGTCGATGGAGAACGCGGCACGCGAGACGCTCACCAGCCTCGCCGTCACGACGGTCCGGTCGGTCCGGCAGGCGGTCGCGTCCCTCTCGGGGGGGCAGCGCCAGTCCGTCGCCATCGCCAAGGCGGTTCTGTGGAACTCCAAGCTCGTGATCATGGACGAGCCCACCGCCGCGCTGGGGGTTGCCCAGACCGCCATGGTCCTGGCCCTGGTGCGAAGACTCGCCGATCGAGGTCACGCGGTGCTGATCGTCTCGCACAACATGAACGACGTCTTCGAGGTGGCGGACCGGATCGCCGTGCTGCGACTGGGCCGGATGGTCGCCGAGCGACCCGCCGCTGAGATGGACCGGCAGATCGTGGTGGACCTCATGACAACGGGTGTGTCGACGAGGGTCGCACAACCACGACCGAGTGCGGAGTAGGCGATGTCGAACCTCAAGGAAGCAACCCCGACGCCCGACGCTGAACACCCAGGAGTCGTTGACCCCTCGACCGGTACGGTGACTGAGTCGGACTCCGCAGGTGCCTACCTTCGCGCATCCTTCGTGCGCATCAAGGGCGGCGAGACCGGAATCCTACCGGTGGTCGCCGGCCTTCTGCTCGTCTCGGTCCTGTTCCAGACGCTCAACAACCACTTCTTGACCGCCGGCAACCTTGTCAACCTCCTGGTGCAGGCCGCCGTCTTCAGTCTGCTCGCGATGGGCGAGGTGTTCGCACTCCTCCTCGGCGAGATCGACCTGTCGATCGGATTCGTGGCCGGCCTGAGCGCAGTGGTCATGGCCGAGCTGGTCCAGCCCTCTGTCGGCTGGCCCTGGTGGGCCGCCATCGCCGCAGCGCTGGTGGTGTGCGCGTTGATCGGGATCTTGCAGGGAACCTTGATCACTGGCATCGGGCTTCCCTCATTCGTGGTGACGCTGGCCGGCCTGTTGTTCTGGGAAGGGGTGATGCTCTACATCCTCGGCGACGGCGGGTCGATCCTGATCCAGGACAACATCATCAATGACATCGGCAGCGGGACCCTGACGAGGGTCGGCGGCTGGGTCGTGATGCTGGTGGTCGTCGGTCTCTATGCGATGCAGTCCTGGCGCCGCGACCAGCGCCGCCGGGACGCCGGGCTGATGGCACCTCCGCCTTCGCTGAGCGTGGCGAAGATCATCGCGGTACTCGCGGCGGGCGTGCTGCTCGTCCTCCTGTGCAACGCCGATCGCGGCGTCCTGGTCCCCGTCTACGGGATGCCCTGGGTCATCCTTCTGGTCTTCGCCGTAGTCGCGCTGTGGACATTCGTGCTCGGCCGGTTGAAGTTCGGGCGCTACATCTACGCGATCGGTGGCAACGCTGAGGCGGCACGGCGGGCCGGTATCAACCTGCGAAGGATCCGGACGACGGCCTTCATGCTCTGCTCGTTCACAGCCGGGATCGCCGGCGTCGTCTACGCGTCACGGCTGCGCTCGATCTCCACCGCGCTGGACGGTGGCACCCTCGTCCTCTACTCGGTCGCAGCAGCCGTCATCGGCGGCACAAGCCTGTTCGGCGGCCGCGGGAAGGCCATGCACGGCGTGATCGGCGGCATCGTGATCGCCGCGATCGACAACGGCATGGGCCTGCTGGGCTTCAGCGCCGCGGCGAAGTACATCGTCACGGCGCTGGTGCTGCTGATTGCCGTCACGATCGACGCCATTGCCCGGCGTAATCGCCCAGAGGGCACCTAACCAGGGGTCGGGCCCGCCACCTGAGTGGCATCGGCCTCCTCCTGCTACCGGGTCACTACCTGCAAAGAACTGCTCCGCCGTCGGGCCAGTAGATGATCATTCCCGGCGAAACGGGCGACGTCTTCTTGACGTGCCACATGTCGCCGCGTTTGGGCACATCTGGCATTCCGATGCGGCTTCCGTGGGGTGAAGGCTGGACATAGCCAACCGGGATGCCGCACGCAGCTGCTGCCTTCGCCACCCTGGAACGCTGCCTCAACGCGGCAGACACCCCCCGCACCCCCTGGGGATCGACGTCCAACACATCCCGGTCAAACGCGGACACAGCAGGTCTGCCTGACGTCATGCGCCCAAGCCTCCCTTGCCGGGATCCACCGGAGCACATCGGCACCAACCGGCCGTCCGACATCACCGCGCTTCGCTGCATCCAGAGCGCCCAGAGGGCTGCTGACCCGCACAAACGCGCTCGGTCACACGTTGAAGCGGAAAGTCTCCGGGGGGTTCGTCGCCGCCCAAAAATGGGTCAATAGAGCTCTGACCTGCGACGATGCTTGTCAACGGTTCTCGTCAGTGATCACGGTTTCTCGAAATCGCCGGGCCAAAACCGGGCCACGGACACTGCCCGTCCTTGCCGTCGCTCCCCCAACCGGTGCCGCCATATCGCACGCCGATGATGACCTCTTCATTTGGGCGTCCTTCGTCGTATGGCCACGACCCCTGTGCCGCCTTCGTGGCTGCTCGGAGCCCAGGTCGTCGTCAACCTTGTGCTGCTCTTGGTGGCGGTGCTCGTGGTCGTCCTCGGCGGGGTCGCGTTGGGCGCCCATCTTCCACTCCAGACGATGGGCTTCGTGCTGTCGGTGCTGCTAGCGGCAGGCGCGATGTTCGCCCTCGGACTGTGGGTGGCGGCGATCGCACGCACCCAGCGGGCGGCCGGCGCGATCGGCGCGGCCCTTTTCTACCCCATGCTGTTCTTCGCGGGCGTCTGGCTACCGCGTGAGGTCATGCCGCCCGCCCTACGGACCGTCAGCGATCTCACGCCGCTCGGTGCAGCCGTTCACGCCATGGACATCTCGATGTTGAAGGGACAGTTCCCACCCGCAGAGTCGCTGCTGGTGATGGCGGCCTGGGCGGTGATCTTCGGCTGGCTGTCGGTGCGGATGTTCAGGTGGGAGTAGGACCGCCATACCGCCGTCGCGTGCGGCCCAAGCTCCTCCGTTTGGCTTGTGCCGACACCCGCGCCGGCACCGCCGAACGCGTACATCCCATCCGCCGGCGCGCCTCAGGCAACATCGGCAACTGCCTCGTTCGGTGCGCGTACTCGTCCGGGGAGGATCCGCTAGCGAATCAAGCGGACGCTGATAGGAAGGTCAAGCTCGGCCCATGCTCGATCGGCGGTGAGTACCTCTGCAGGGACGCTCCGAACGGTGAGCGCCAGGCAGCAGCGGTCGCCCAATGACAATGCCCGGCCGCCGCCGAGGGAGCGCAGCGCGCCGGCAAGTTCGGCATCCGCCGCACTGAGCGGTTCGACGCTGACGCCGGCGGCGCTGAGCAACTCGCGCACGCGGGCGACATCGATTTCAGCGTCGACAAGCTTGCCGACAACTTCGGCCAGATTCGCCGCGCCGAGAACAGCGCCGACGATCTCTCCGGCGACGATGTCACTTCCGGGTTCGTTGTGGATCAACGCGAGCACGGCAGATGCGTCGAGAACGGTCATTCCGTGGCGGCAGCAAGTCGGCGCTCAACGAGCAGTTCCTCGACGAACGAGCGTGACTTCGGCACGTCACTGGCCAGCACACGTAACTCGGCGACGGCGTCCTGTTGACGCTCCAATACGAGCCGCGGCCCAGCCAGGTGCAGGTGCAGTCGATCGCCGGGAGCCAATCCCAGCGCCGCACGGACCTCCGCTGGGATCACCAGACGACCTTGCTGACCCAAAACCACTGTGGCATCCATGAGACCAGTGTGCCACGTATCGATTAGTCGTGGCAGATATTGCGTGAACGAACCACATCCCGCACGTGACCTGGCACGCGTGCCCCGTTCAGCGATGGCTGATCGGCGGACCTGACAGGGGTGCATGTGATGCAGCGCCTCAGCGACTGCGGCATCCATACGCCTTGCGACCTGTCTGGACGTGCTGCGTCCCTACCTGATGTGACACATGACGCAAATGGCAAGATTGGCGTCGACCCTGAGCAGGCTGCCGCGGGACGCTGCGGTCGAGCCATCAGGCTGCTGGACCGGGCTGGAAACGGCCCCGAGCTCGCTTGCATTCGAGCCATGAGCAACGTGACAGGTGACGCAGGTCGTCCCAGTCATCTTGATGGTCGTATCGAGGTGGTTTCGCTGGTGGCATGTGGTGCACCACCGGGTGATGTTGCCGATGTGCCCGTCCGGAGCGGCGGTCCCGCCCTTAACGCCATTCACGACCGGTGGGACGGCGGCGTCTCCGCTCAACCAGTAGTTGGCTGTCGTGTAGACCTTCACGCTGGCGTCCGGGATCGTCACACCGACGGCAGCAGTCGATGCCCCTGAGTCGACGGGGGCAGTCCGCAGAACCCGGTAGTTGCCGTTGCCATGTGGGTCGTGGCATGAACCGCATTCCAGAGTGACTGCGGCACCCGCGCCCGAGTTGAGGGCACTTCTGTCCCACGCTGTTAGTGCCGCGCCGATGACGCCGTGTTTGGATGTCGTCGCCAGCGGAGCCCCCAGCACCGGGATGACCTGGTTCCTGGCCTTGAGGATTGAGCCGGAGAAATACGTCTCCCTGGTTGCTGCGGCAGAGCCGATGAGGGCGTAGTCGAAACCGCCGCCACGGAGCGCCCCGGGGGCCGTACTCCGATCGCCGTTCTGCGTCCTGACAGCGCCATAGCCGACGCCACCGAAGACGTCGGTTGTTGCGCCGCCGGCGGAGGGACCGTGACAGGTGAGGCACAGGCCATCCCGACCCGCGGTCACCGCTGTCTGGGTTGTGTGCGCCCGGTGACAGCTAGCGCACCTGCCGGCCCCAGCGATCTGGTTGAATCCCACACCCACGGAGCTCGAGACATGCGGCCCGTTGTCAGCCTGTGCGGATCCGACGCCGCCCAGGGCGAAGAGCAGGGCACCTACTAGACCAAGGAAGAGACATCTTCTCATTGCCCTGCCCCCATTTTCTTCATATGTCGTGCCCGCGACGGAGGAAGCCACTACCCAATATCGTCCCCCTGCCAGCTCCTGATGGCAGTGCTGAACAGATGCAGCTTCGCCGGGACGCTATGACCTTCGTCACGCGGTGGTGGGCGTTTGACAGCGAGGCTCGTGGTTCGACCTGCTCACGCAACCGGTAGTTGTGGGTAGACCAAGGTCGAAGGGACCTTGCTAGTGCCCATCAGGCTGGTCTGGCGCGAACGGCCATTCCTCGAAAGACGAGCACCGACCGCCCTCGGCAAAACGCAGCACCCATAGGTCACGCCAAGGCCTGCTGCCTAGAGCGCCGTACTTCACCAAGACGCGCACGACTGCAGTTCCTCCGTCCACTGTCACGACCTCGCTCGACATCGTGAACTCCTCGTCAGGACCGTCACGCTCGGCATCCCAGAACCGTGCGATCGCGTCCAGGCCCTCGACGGGTTGCGCCCAGGGTGAGGGGAGGTACGAAGCGTCTCGCAGGAAGAGCTGATCAAGAAGTTCGGTCCCAGGCGTGCGCCACAGCCGCTCGTAGTCTGCAACCCACTTCTCCACAGCCGTACGGTCCATGGCCCCATTGTGCTCCGAGATGCCCCACGACCCCGAGATGCTTGGCGACCCGTTGACCCTTCGCAATGTGCCGCTCCGACGCAGCCTTGCGTCATGTTGCCCAGGTCGACAGGGCTGCCACACTCGAGCTCATGACGTCGCCGCTTGCAGCCGCCCAGAAGTGTCCCTGCGGCAGCGGTGCGACGTACGGCAGGTGTTGCGGGCCCCTCCACGACGGGGAGCCCGCGACGACCGCCGAGGCGTTGATGCGCGCGCGCTACTCGGCGTTCGCCACCGGTAGCCTCAACTACGTGTTCCGGACCTGGCACCCGCGGACCAGACCTATCGACATCTCACCCACACCCGACGTGACATGGGTGGGCCTGGAGGTCCTGAGAACCGTCGATGGCGGGGTTAGCGACGACACCGGCACGGTTGAGTTCCGGGCCCGGTTCCACAGGGCAGACCGGAAGCATGTGATGCATGAGACGAGCAGGTTCGAGCGCCGGGCTGGACGCTGGGTGTACGTCGATGGAGATATCGCCTAGCCGGGATCCCGCGGGCGCATTGCCTACCTCGCTACGCGATCTTCGCGCTTGACCCGAACCGCTGTCAGGCGTCGCGTTCCGCAACTGCCAGGGGTTTGGTGCCCGGCTTCTGCTTCGGGCCAGGCCTCTGCTTCGGGCCCGACTGCTTAGGGCCTGACTGCTGTGTCGGGCCCGACTGCTGCTCTGGGATCGGGTTTCCGTCCGCCTGTCTGGTGGGTGGGTGGCTTGACCCGCTGCTTCCGTTTGGGCTGCTGGCGCTGACCCGACTTCGGCTTGGTCTCGATCACCGGGGTGTCCTGGATTTCCTCGGCCGCATCGTCATGGGTCAGACCGGGGATGGTGAACTTCTTGTGTTCCTTGCCGCTCTTGAGCCGGCGTGCTTCGAGGGCCTTCTCAGCAAGTGAGCCGGGAGCCGGCATACGCCGGATGGTGTAGAACTGCTGGCCCATCGTCCAGAGGTTGGTGGTCAGCCAGTAGAGCAGGACACCGATCGCGAAGGTGACGCCCGAGAAGACGAACATCAACGGCATCAGATACATCACGATCTTCTGCTGCTTGGCGTACGGGTTGTCCAGGGCGCTCGCCGGCATGTTCTTCATCATCAGCTGACGCGTACTGGTGAACTGCGAGGCCGACATGAGCACGATCATCACCACACAGACGATCTTCACGTTGATGGCGGATGGTGCTGAGACCGCAACGTTGTTCACGATGGTGAGCGTGTGCTGGAAGGTGGCAGACAGGGGCGCACCGAAGATCGTGGACGCGTTCGCCTGAGCGGCCACCTCCGGCGTCAGTGGGCCGATCGGCGGCTTCGTGCCGGCAGCAATGCCAGCGAGGTTGCTCAGCACCCGGAAGAGCGCGAAGAAGATCGGCGACTGCAGCAGGATCGGCAGACAGGACGAGAACGGGTTGGTCCCCGTGCGCTTGTACAGACCCATCGTC
>Ga0208716_1000534_pt1 | contig 15757 bp, 13 predicted proteins | sample NGESurdeep092012_8_FD_184482 | JGI IMG/M metagenome (GOLD analysis project Ga0208716, IMG submission 184482) | Arctic peat soil microbial communities from Barrow, Alaska - NGEE Surface sample 415-3 deep-092012 (SPAdes) | ecosystem: Environmental > Terrestrial > Soil > Wetlands > Peat ...
CGTTTTTAGATCAAACTCTATCCCTAGGTGGTCTTGCCCTATGGAGACGCTATAGGTAGAATCTCTCCAGGGGACAGAGTATATCTGTCCATATGCGAAAAGCGCGGGTAGGTCCATGTACCTCAAGTGTTTGGAAGTTGACCACTTTAAATCCTTTGGTCCCTACGTAAAGATTCCCCTCCACGATGGATTTACGGTGGTTTCTGGTCCCAATGGTTCAGGAAAGTCAAACGTCATTGACTCCCTACTCTTTTGTCTCGGGCTTTCCACCACTAGAGGAATGCGAGCTGAAAAACTTTCTGACTTACTCCACCAAGGGGCAACCCGAGGCGAAGCGATAGTGACGGCGACTTTCGGTATTCCCGAAGAAGATGGTTCAGAGCGGGAGTGGCAAGTACGGCGCAAGCTCAAAGTGAATGGTCAGAACTATGCCAGCACCTATTATATGGATGACCAGCCCTGTACCCTGACAGAGCTGCATGAAGCTTTGGCCCAGCGACGGATCTATCCTGAGGGTTATAACGTAGTTCTCCAGGGAGATGTCACCGGAATTATCTCGATGAATAGCCGAGAACGTCGGGAAATCATTGATGAAATGGCTGGGGTAGCCGCTTTTGACCGCAAAATTGATGCAGCCCGTCGCGAGCTAGACGAAGTCGAAGTCCAAGAAGACCGCCTCAAAGTCATTCGACAAGAACTCCAAGATGCTCAGACTCGCTTGGCCGAAGAGCAAAAGAAAGCCCAAGCCTATAAGCAGTTGCGTTCTGAGATTGAGCAATTAGACCGCTGGGAAAGCATTCTCATGGTCCGGGAGCGGGTGATGCATATCGCTCGCCTTACCACCCAAATTGCCCAAGATGAAGCTCAACTGAAACAGAGGGCTAAGGAACTCAAGCAGCTTGAGGTCCAGATTGCAGAGCAAGAGGCCATCCTAGAGAAAGCCAATCAGCACATCAAAGAGATTTCCGAACAGGAACATCTCCAACTACAAACGCAACTCGCGCAACACAAGGCTCAGTTGAACCACTTGGAGCAATCCTTTCAAAGTCTGGAACAGCAAAAGCAGGAACGTCAGAGACTCCTCCGCAAGTTTGCTGCCGACCGTGACGAATTGGACATCCAGCAGATTAGCTATCAAGAGCAGAGGCAAAACCAGGCCGCACTTCTAGCTACCTGTCAGCAGCGAGTAGAACAAGACAAGACGCGGTTAGACCAAGCCCGTCAGCGCTTGCAAGAAGTATCGAGTTCTTCTGCCCAATGGCTTCAAGAACAAACCCAGCTCCGCCAAATCTTGGAAGAGCAACAAGCCCTTTACCAACCGCTTTGGCAACAAAATACGCAACTAGTCTCTCAGGCCGAGCAAGGAACAACTAAGTTAACGGAATATACCCAGGAAAAGCAGTATTTAACGAAGGTCTTAGCTGAACAAAGCGAGGCCCTCAGCCAACTGTGCCAAGCCCATAGCAAGGTCAGCGAAAGGCTAGAGCTTCTCCAACATGAACTGACCGAACTACGAGAAGCATCTCTCACCGAGACCACGACCCTCCGCCGTCTAGAACAAGAGCAACAGGAAAAGCGCCGTCAGCTCGACCGTTTGGAAGCGCAACTTAATGCTCGCCAAGAGCAGGATGGTGACCGGGCGATGCAGGTGATTCGCCAAGCCAATTTGACAGGCTTCTTGGGGACTGTCCGGGAATTGGGGAGGGTGGAGCAAGCCTATGAATTGGCACTCTCGATTGCGGCAGGCGGTCGTTTGAACTACGGAGTCGTGACCGATGAAGAGTCGGCAAGCCAGGCGATTGCTCTTCTGAAGCAGCAACGGGCAGGACGGGCTACCTTTCTTCCCCTTAAGCGGATGCAGCCTGCTCGCTATCTGCCTGTCTTAAAAGAAGAAGGCCTAGTAGACTACGCCATTAATCTTTTGGAATTCGATGACCGTTTCGCCGATATTTTTGCCTATATCTTCGGAGATACCCTCGTTTTTGATGACCTGGCCCGTGCCCGTCGTCACCTGGGGCGTTATCGCATCGTCACCCTAGAAGGCGAATTGCTCGAAAAATCGGGGGCGATGACGGGAGGAAGTATCCAGCGCCAATCTCTGCGGGGATTTGCCAAAGTAGAACAGTCCGACGAACTGCAACAACTGGCCAAGCGCTTAGAAGATATCAATACAGTGGTGCAAGCGCTTCAGAATAGGCTGCGTCAGCATACCGAGAAGGTAGAGAGCCTGCAGCAGGATATTTATTCGGCTCAGCGAGAGCAAATGCAGCTAGAAGGGAAGAAAAGCCAATTGGAGAGAGAAGTCCAGTCTTCTACCACGCGTCAAGAAACGCTGGCTACCTTGATTCAGCAGCAGGAAGTGCTCTTAGAAAACCAACGGGCTACGCAAACAGAGCTGGAAAGCAAGCTCAATCCTTTGGCTTCAGAAATTACCCGCCTGCAAGAAGCCCTGAAAGTTTTAGAAGCAGACGCGACCCATCAGTCGTGGCAAGCGATTCAACAGCAGGCGCAAGAACTGGAGTTGGAGCTAGAGCGCTCCAAGGTGCAAGCGCGGAATATAGAAGCGCAACTCCAGGCCCTACAGCTGGAGCAAAAGCTTTGCCAGGAGAAAATTCAGAACTTAGAAGAACGGGTTGCTCAAATCAACCTGGAGGAGACCCAGTACACCCAGAAATTCCAGGACTTCCAAAGCCAAAAGCTGCACGTTCAAGAACAAATACAAGAGTTACAGCAACAGGCGAATGCTTTAGACCAACATCTCAGGGAAATTAAACTCTATCGAGATGAGCAAGAGAAGCAGCTTCGGGTCTTAACGAAGCAACGGCAACAAGAAGAATGGAACCAGCAGCAACTAGCCGAAAAAATCCAGCAAGAAAAACAGCAGTTGGTTCAGCTTCAGTCTACAGAAGAAGAAGGGGTCACTGCAGAGCAAGAAGAAATTCCTGAAGATTTGACCTTGGACGAGCTGCACCATCAGCGCCAGAAAAAACAACGCAAGATGGTATCGCTGGAACCTGTAAACATGTTGGCTATTGATGAATATGCCCGGGTTACAGAGCGTCTAGATGGCCTGACGGAGAAGATGGATACCTTGCAACGAGAGCGGACAGAGTTGCTCTTGCGGATTGAAAACTTTGATACGCTCAAATTTTCTTCTTTCATGGAAGCTTTTGATGCCGTGAATAAACACTTCCAGATGATCTTTGAAAGGCTTTCGGATGGAGATGGTTATCTCCAATTAGATAATCCAGAGCGTCCTTTTGAAGGGGGTTTAACCTTAGTCGCCCATCCAAAAGGTAAGAAAGTCCGGCGCTTAGAATCGATGTCTGGAGGAGAGAAATCTTTGACAGCGCTGAGTTTTATCTTTGCCCTTCAGCGCTATCGTCCTTCTCCTTTCTATGCCTTTGATGAAGTCGATATGTTTCTCGACGGAGCAAACGTGGAACTATTGGCGAAAATGCTCCAATCGGAATCACGCGCTGCTCAGTTTTTGGTTGTCTCTCTCAGGCGTCCGATGATTGAGCGGTCAGACCGTACGCTCGGAGTCACCCTCGGAAGTGATGGACGCTCCAAGATTTTGGGAATGAAGATACGGGCAGGAAAAGCTCCGGCTATAGCTGTTTAGGGTGGTGTTACAAAATTCGAGCAACCGCCATCGCCTGAACCAAATCCCGATTGCGGCTGCCTCGTTGAATCCTAATACCATTTCTCACTGAAAAATGGTTATGTACCAGAGATGATGGAATCAAAGGTAGGTAGCAAAAAGTTTGAGCCCACATTCGTGGGATGAAAAGTAATGGAGGGAGTAAATGTTCATCGGAACTGTGAGCGCAGAGTTTGCTGCTCAGATTGAATTTGAGGAATAGCTATCCATTATTAGTCTTGACATCAATTTTCTTGCCTTGAATATTAGCTGAGTTTTCTAGAATTTTTACCTCATCTCCTGTATTTAAAATACTACTGCTGCCCTTGTCAAGAACTCGTGTGTTCACACTTAGCTTATAAAAATGATTAAAGCGAGCATTGGGAGCCCATGAAGGGAGCGTTTCTTTCCGCTTACTGACAAATATCTTATGAAAATCTGGATACGCCTCGCCGGTCAATGAATCTCGTGTAGGCACTGGACAACGTTGACAAGGATTCACTCCTGCACAAACTACCTCTCCTATCTGAAATTGAACAATTTGACCTTCCTCCGTAAATAATTGGTCTTCCCAAAACGCGGGAACTCCATCAATTTCGAGATTGGCTCGAAAGCGTTTTCTGACTTCATCCATACTTAGACTGGGAAACCAGGAATTGACCTCCTTGAGAGTCTCTGTGCTGATTACAGTTGGCCCTGGGGAGTAGGTATCATCGGGAAATCCTGTCTGGATATCTTGTTTCAAACTGACAGGAAACCCAAAATAGTCACTAAGCCAAGCTTCTAGCTTGAGATGTTCTTTATGGATGTCAAACACTTGCTTCAGTGCATCTATCTGGAGACTTAATGTTTCTGTATGGATATCAAAATGTGAGCGAATAGTATGTACTTTTTGATTATGCTTGCCATTCACAAACCTCCCTTGTTCATCAAAAAGAGCAAATTCACGGTCATGCTGTAGGGCCCCACTAGAAAGGACCGTGGCTTGGGGTAAGGTCAAGCCATCTAAGGACTTAATCGGATAGATATCAATGCGGGCGAGATGAGGCATGGATGGAACGCCTAAGGTACTCTGCTCTGGACTGGAGAAAGAAAATCGACGACTTGGGCCGGGACCAAAAAACTATGGATAAACCTATCTATCTGTTCCACAGAGGTATCTAGTAAAGAAGCTGATTTCTGAACGTTGGGATAGAAACGGTGAAAAGAGTGAGTATAACTGGGGTCATAGTGCTGTTCCAAGAGCATTCCAATAAACGTCTCCCCTTGCTGTGTATCGATTAGATGGTTCCACTCTTCTAACTTCTGCTTCCCATGGCGGGACTTGAGCTGTTGAAGCTTGGCCTTCAGTACTTCAGGATGGGCGACGAGCTGGGGATATTCCTTTAGAAGATGCTTAATGCGTTCGTTCAGAGGCATCTGGATCTCGATGCCCTCTGCCTGTTGCATATTTTGCCAGAGGGTTTGTGGAATATAGACTTGTCCAATCTTGTTGCTTTCTGCTTCTACCCATACAGGTTCTTTGGGATTAAATTGTTGGAATTGTTCGAGTAAGAGTGATTCAAAGTATTTCTGGGTTGGTTGCGAAATTTCCCAGAGGGCTCCCAGTAGAGAACCCCGGTGTTGGGCCAGACCTTCTAAATCTAGGACTTGGGCTCCTCGTTGGGCCAAACGCTTCAGTACTTGGGTTTTTCCGGTCCCTGTCGATCCCGCCAGTATCTGATAGGTGAATTGCGCGGGGAGATCGTGCAACTGCTGGCGGACATGGGCTCGATAGGTCTTGTAGCCTCCCTGCAACAGGGTAACTCGCCAGCCAATCTGCACTAAGACCGTCGCCATACTACCCGAACGTTGTCCTCCCCTCCAGCAATAAATCAAAGGCTGATAATCTTTGTCTTTGTGGGCAAAGTGGCTCTCTAAATGGCGGCTGATATTACGGGAAACCATGGCGGCTCCTACCTTGCGGGCGGAGAATGTACTCACTTGTTTGTAGAGGGTCCCGACTTCAGCCCGTTCTGCATCCTCTAAGACGGGGAGATTGATAGCGCCTGGAATATGGTCTTCTGCAAATTCTAAGGGAGAGCGCACGTCAATAACTTCATCGTAGGGAAAAGGAACGCCCTGTCCCCAAAACTGCGCTGTGAAAAATGGTGAAAGACCCATAATCTAACTGTAACTCTACGTGACAGCTCATGCCGCCAGGAAACAAAGAAAGCTAAGATGCAGCAAGAGGCTCGAGGTAGGCCCTAGAACATGCTACAGACAGATATACCTGATACCTTCCGAGCGCTCCAAGCGAAATTCCGCCAACGCTGGCGGGAGATAGAAGAATTGGACCTGGGAGACTATGACATTCTAGTTCTCCCTTCTCATAGTATCGACCAGCGTGAACTTTTAAAGATTCCCGGAAATCATCACTATGAAGAGCGGCTATTGTTCTCTCTGATTCGTCTTTGGAATCCCCGGACCCGCCTTGTTTATGTCACTTCTCAGCCTTTACATCCGATTGTGGTGGATTATTATCTGCAACTACTGCCGGGGATTCCTTTCTCCCATGCCTATGACCGTTTGCTTCTGCTTTCCACCTATGACTCATCTCAAAAGCCGCTAACCCAGAAAATTCTGGAGCGTCCACGTTTGGTAGAGCGCATTCGTCAGGCTCTACGTCCAGAACGGTCTTACATCACCTGCTACAATTCCACGCCCCTCGAACAAGAGTTGTCCGTACAGTTGGGGATCCCCCTCCTCGCCGCTGCCCCTGAACTCTTATATCTAGGGACAAAAAGTGGGAGTCGGCGTGTTTTTGAGGAATGTGGGGTGCCTCACCCGGATGGTAGTTCTTTGGTGTGGACGGCAGAAGACTTGGCAGAAACGGCAGCGGAGTTATGGGAACGACAGCCCAATTTGCGGCGGATGGTGATCAAACTCAATGTCGGATTTTCGGGGGAAGGCAATGCACTGCTCGACCTGAGACCAATTCACAAGCTATTGCCTAAATCCCCTGCGCAGAGAGTTGCTGCTCTGAGTGAGCACTTTTCCACGTTACGGTTCCAGTCCAGCTGTGAAACCTGGCCGAGTTTCAGCAGTCGTATTCCAGAAGTAGGGGCGATTGTCGAAGCTTTTATCGAAGGGGAACAGAAGCGTTCTCCCAGTGTCCAAGGCCTGATTTCACCTACCGGTGAAGTGGAAATTCTATCTACCCATGACCAGATCCTAGGCGGCCCCGATGGCCAAATTTTTCTGGGTTGTTCCTTCCCGGCGGACGCAGCCTATCGCTTAGATTTGCAGGAATTGGGGCTGCGTATTGGTGAAAATTTAGCGGAAAAAGGAGTAATAGAACGTTTCGGCGTTGACTTCATCGCGGTACAGCAATCGGATGGTTCCTGGGACCTCCAGGCTATTGAAATCAATTTGCGCAAAGGGGGGACGACCCATCCTTTTATGACCCTCAAATTCCTGACGCATGGTCATTACAATTTTACGAATGGACTTTTTTACAGTCAACAAGGTCATGCCAAATACTACATAGCGTCTGACAATTTGCAAAAAGACCAATATTGCGGCTTACTGCCCAGCGATTTGATGGATATTATTGCCTACCATCGACTCCATTTTGACAGCAGTACACAGACAGGTACTGTCTTTCACCTCATCGGTTCTCTATCGGAATATGGAAAAGTTGGGCTGACCAGTATTGGGAATTCCTTAGAAGAAGCTCAAGCTATCTATGACCGGGTGGTACAGGTACTAGACCAGGAAACGGAAGTCCATACGGGACCTAGAGTGTGGTCTTTGTCTCCTGCCTTACCGATTACCTGGAAATGAGTAAATTTACCCAGGAATCAGCGCTCTTTGGCATTCTGGACAAACGGCATGAATGGTGAGCTGGCAATCTAACAATTTAAACCCATGTTTCTGAGCCTGTTTGGAGCCCACTTGCAAAATGGAGTTGCTCTTAAACTCAATGGTCTGGTTGCAGCGCACGCATACGAGGTGATGGTGATGATGAGGATAGGATTGGTTCAATTCATAATGTTTGTGCCCTTCCGCCAGTTCCAATTCTCGGAGGATGCCCAGGCGGGCAAGCAGTTTGACCGTGCGATATACCGTGGAGAGACTGATGCCGGTATCTACTTCCAGCAGTTTGTCGTGCAAATCTTCCGCACTTAGATGATTGCCTTCGGGTAATTCCTGAAAAATTTTGAGAATAGTTTCCCGTTGGGGAGTCAGCCGCCATCCTTTGGAGTTTAGTTCTGCCTTGAGGGTATCGGGAGTATATTGGGTGACCATGAGATTATCAAGAAGGACGGCTTATTGAGAATATAGCTTATTTTTTCTACGAGCGTCTGAAAACACAGAGTCCTTAATGTTGCGTTTTGTGGTGAATATAAAATCCTTGCAGGGCTTGGATTGTAGGCTGTTGACGCACAGTGCTCTGGATATCGCATGAACCCATTGTTTCTCGATCCCCCTGATCTTAGCCTCGCTACTTTTATTGCTCCAGATGCCCAGGTAATTGGTGCCGTCAGTCTTGAGGAGGGGGTAAGTATTTGGTATGGAGCGGTGCTCCGGGGGGATGTGGAACGCATTGTGGTTGGGCGTTCCACCAATATTCAGGATGGAGCCATAGTCCATGGCGACCCTGGAATCCCGACAATTTTGGGCAACTATGTGACAGTGGGCCATCGGGCCATCATCCACTCCGCAACCATAGCAGATGGGGCAATGATTGGAATGGGTGCCATTTTGCTCAATGGCGTGACCGTTGGCAAAGGGTCTATCGTCGGAGCAGGGGCGGTGGTTACCAAGGATGTAGCCCCCTATACCCTTGTGGCAGGGGTTCCTGGCAAACCTGTGCGTGTGATTGCTCCAGAAGAAGCAGAGGGCTTGATTCACCATGCCCATCAGTATGAAGAGCTGGCTAGAGCCTATAAAAATAAGGGCCTATCTCGTTAAAATCCCGTTAAACCTTCTGGACTTTTTGCTCGTCACCGACGGAGTGTGTAACAAAAGCGAGAAAATTGGCCAACAGAGATAACCCAAGATTGGATGACTTTTCCGGGTGGAACTGCGTTGCCATTACGTTGTCTTTCCACACCGCCGCCGTGAAGGTTTGGCTTCCATGGGTACTTGTGGCTGCGATTAGCTCTGGGTCCGTGGGGACGGCAAAGTAGGAATGGACAAAATATACCCAAGGTTTGTCAGGAACCTCCCGCCAGATAGGACAATCTTTCGCTTTTAGGTCCAATTGATTCCAACCCATATGAGGAATGGTCAGTCCTGGCTCCGGTGTAAAACGGTTTACTCGCCCCGCCAGTATGCCCAGTCCCGGTTCCACGCCTTCGTCAGAACCTTCAAAAAGCATCTGGAGCCCTACACAAATACCTAGAAAAGGCTTCCCCGCGTCTATAGCGCGATGGACAGGGATTTCCAAACCATACTCCCGAAACTTCTTGATCGAAGGGTCAAAAGCCCCCACCCCAGGCAAAACTAGCCCATCGGCTTGAGCGATTTCTTGGGCATCCCGCGTCACCACTACTTCTAGCGTGTTCCCAGGGAACCTACTGCCTGCTTGCAACAATCCTTTTCGAGCAGAGTGGAGGTTGCCAGAACCATAGTCAATCAGGGCAATGCGGGTCATGGGGGTGAATCAGAAGCTACCCTGAGTGTATCCAACTTCTGCAACCACTGCCGAGTCTTTGCCACTATGGGTTTCTATTCACGGGTTATCTTTCCGCGTTTAATGGACTGGTCTATGGCTGGGCCTGATATAGCCAAATATCGTCAGGAAGTATTAGCCCAGGTTCAGGGAGAAGTTCTAGAGATTGGTTTTGGCACGGGATTAAACTTACCCTACTACCCAAAACGGATTCGGAAAATTACGACCGTAGACCCTAACCCTGGAGTGAATCAATTAGCCCAAAAGCGTATTCAAGAATCTTCGATGATGGTAGATCATCGAGTCCTCAGTGGTGAACAGCTCCCGATGGCGGATAACACATTTGATAGTGTAGTTAGCACGTGGACACTTTGTAGCATTGCAAACGTAGATCAGGCCATCCAAGAAATTTATCGAGTCCTAAAACCCGGTGGGCGCTTCTTTTTTATTGAACATGGGTTGAGTGAAGACCCAGGAGTCCAGATCTGGCAGCATCGTCTCAACCCTATCCAAAAGGTCATTGGAGATGGTTGTCACCTGGACCGTGATATCCAAACCCTCATCAAGAAGCAGTTCCAAGAAATTGAAATAGAGCAATTTGATATGGAAAATGCCCCTAAAACGCTTGGGCATTTGTATCGGGGTGTTGCGACCAAAACTTAAGCCTTGCCGCAATCAATAAAAATTCAGCATCCAGAAATGACTGGAGTGTCATATTTTAGTAGCTATGAATATTCTGAACGCTTTTCTTGTTGCCTTTGCTCTGTTCATCATGGGGAGTGGGTTATTCCTGCTATTCAGTGGGGCGCGGGCCATGAATAAGAAATAATGAACAAGCTAGATGGGAGCGATTCCTCCGATCGACGGAGCGATTTTCAGCTAAGCTTCCTGCAAATTACAAATTTGCCTGTGAAAAGCTTACAAGACATGCTGCTCAGAGACATAGACGAAGCCAAAAAGAGAGCAAGCAGCGCCTAACTTGTACCTTGTTACAATATGGGCACAGCTGAGGACAGGAAAATGGCTCAAGCCTGGTCTGTTGTGACCGATGAAGAATTGATGCAGCTCAGTTCGCAGAATCCAGAGCTACGGTTTGAGCGCAATGAGGATGGGACATTAGTAACGATGGCACCAACAGGTGGAATTTCCGGTAACCGTGAATTGAAAGCAGGAGCTTACCTTTTGAGCTGGGTGGATAGCCAGGGTTTGGGAGAAGTATTTGGTGCAAGTACTGGATTCAAACTACCGAACGGGGCTGTCCGTTCACCAGATGCTGCCTTCGTCGCTAAAGGGCGATTGCCTGAAGGATGGGATGAACTAGAAGACCAGTTTTTAGCTCTATCGCCTGATTTTGTTATCGAAATCTGCTCTAAAACAGACAGCCTAGAAACCCTCCAGGCCAAAATGCAAGAATATATCGCCCAAGGAGTACGCCTGGGATGGCTTATTGACCGCAAGAATCAGCGGGCCTGGGTCTATCGAGATACTGGTTCCGTCACTCAATACCCTGCCACCGCTATTTTGGATGGTGAAGACTTAGTGCCTGGATTTACCGTAGTTCTGAAGTCTTTGCTGTGAAGGCTAAGGGTTTAAAATTGTACATTATGAGTGGTTAGCAAAGCGATCTATATCTAGAAACAATTAGTTTGTGCGTTGTCTTTTCAGTCAATTGATTGATGATTTCTCTGTATTCTTCAATGGTCTGCTGGTGTATCAAAACCTCGAAGTACAATACGGTATGTGCGTTTGGAATTCTAACATTATTATTACCTGGAACAACGGATAAGACCTCAGTTTGTGGTCAACATCCCTGCGTTTTCTGACTGCATAGCTTTCTGTTCCAGAGGAGCCAGCCACAAAACTAAATTTTGGACATAGGCTTTAATATCCTGCAAAGCTTTGGGTTCTTGTTTCATCCCATCCCCAATTGGCTCATCGACGAAACTAGGACATCCTTTATCCGTATCCCAGTTGTAATCGACCAAATGATGGAAGGTTGATTGAGATACTACGCGACCAAGGTGATGGCCCATAGTATCCTGCGCGTAATCAGCAACTACGACAAGATTAAACAGGCGTTCTGTCACCTTACTCTGGCCCATCGCGATCGCCCGTGCATTTCCTTCTTGCTTGGGGGTCCCAATCCCTCCCTCATGGGGATGAGCTGGGAAAAACTCAATCACGCCAGAAGTTGAATCAGGATTTTTCAAAAGCTCATGCAGGGGTTCGACCGGAGTGATTATCTGATAGTCTCCATTCCGTCCGGAGTAATAATTGGGCCACGAAATATAGGTGGTATAAATATCATCTCGACAACAGCGAGAATCATCGGGGTCCGGATTTTGGGTGTGGAAATAATGGAAGTGACCAAGGGTATCAAGGCCACACATAGAAACCCCCATATCCTGATGGTCTCGGGTCGTAAATATTCCACCCCCTTGTTGGTGAAACGCTGTAATTCCAGCACAATCTTGGGTGCTCAGACCACCACCGGTATCCAAGGCAAATAGCCAAAGTTCATCAAAATCAGTTCTGGACAGCGTGCTTAAGATGGGGTCATCCCCCTCTGCATCTGCCGCTCTATCCCTTGCTGTTATCGCACACAGAGCGTTCCCTGCTTCATCTTTAAGAGAAGCGAGATAGTCCTGCAACAAGGAGAACCGAGCAATACTCCAGTCATCTTCAATCGTTGGAATGGTGGTCTGTAGCAAAATACGGAGCGGTTTTTTCATAGTTGCCTCCCAGGAGCTCTTACGCATAGCCTACGCGCACTTTCAAAAGTTGCACCGTCGATTAGCAAGATTTAAGGAACCCACAAGAGTCCATAGTATGAGGCCTCTATCATCTCCTCTCCCAATCGGTGAGCAAGGAAACGGGGCTACGAAGGCTTGGACTCTTCTGGGACAATGCGCAGCGTCACCATCTCAGCATGGCGAATCACCGTTAGAGAAGCTTTAACGCCAACCTCTTTTTCGGTGAGCACGCGATGGAGATCATTGATTTCCGTCAGCTCTTGACCTTCATATCGGATGATCACATCCCCTTCTTGCAGCCCGGCCCGTTCCGCAGGACTATCGGGTTCGATGGAAACCACGAGGATTCCACTTTCGTTGGTCAAGTTATAGAAGCGGACGATCCGTCGATGGAGGGGGACGTTTTGCCCACCGATACCGATATAGCTACGGGTCACTTTGCCATAGTTAATCAGTTGTCCTGCCACAAACTTGGCCGTGTTCACCCCGATGGCAAAGCAAATTCCCTGGGCGGGCAAAATGACCGCTGTATTGACCCCGATTACTTCTCCTTGCGAATTGACCAAGGGGCCCCCAGAATTACCTGGATTCAGCGCTGCATCAGTTTGAATGACGTTATCAATCATGCGGCCCGACTGTGACCGAAGCGAACGGCCCAAGGCACTCACCACACCAGCAGTTACGGTGCATTGGAAGCCATAGGGATTACCAATAGCAACCGCTACTTGCCCCACTTTGATGGCCTGAGAATTTCCCAAACGGGCCGGCACCAGATTGGGACTATGAATCCTAATCACCGCCAGATCCGTTTCTGGGTCATCCCCGATTAGTTCTGCCGGAGCCTCTCGACCATCAGAAAGCGTAACGCCAATCTTGACGGCCTTATAAACCACATGACTGTTGGTCAGAATGTAGCCATCCGGCGTACAAATAAAACCCGACCCATTTCCATGTTTTTCTTGTGGCCTCTGCTGACGTCCCTTAACCTGCTGATGCACATCAATATTGACCACAGAAGGACTAACTCGCTCAGCTACCCGGATAATGGCCTGTGAGTAAGCATCTAGAAGCTGCTCATCCTGCAACTCCACGAGTCGAGAGGTTTCTGGCCGAATTTCCCTGGCTTCAGAGCCACTATTTGATATCAGTCGCAATGCCCGTTGCATAGGATTGACTCCTAAACATATACATAGTTCTACCTGTCTAGCTCTTTTGGGCTTAGAACTGCAACGTTTCATCAGGAGCGATTGGCATAAAATCGGGGGGTATACCAGGAGATGATGCGTTGGTTTCAGACCGCTAGATCTAATGCATCCGGTCTAAAGCACGGTACTGAATCGCTTCCGCTACATGCGGTGTTTTGATATGGGTTTCCTCAGCCAAGTCTGCTATTGTCCGTGCAACTTTGAGCACTCGGTCTAGACCTCTAGCCGATAATCCGAGACGGCGTACGGCGGCTTCCAAGAGCTGGCGGCTAGAATCCTCTAGAACAATATGCTCACGCAGATGTCGGGCAGTCATCTGGGCATTACAGTATACTTTTTCTCCCTGGAGGCGTTCTTTTTGGCGTTGACGGGCATGAGTGACACGGGCACGGACTACGGCTGAAGATTCTGCTTGAACAGAAATTCTGATGTTCATCTCTTCTGGTTTGAGACGAGCGACCGCAACTTGAAGGTCAATCCGGTCCAAAAGGGGCCCAGAAAGACGATTCCAGTATTTTTCCCTTTGCTGAGGGCTACAACGACAGGCTACCAATGTATCTCCATAGAATCCGCAGGGACAGGGATTGGTGCTGGCTACCAGGGTGAAGCGGGCGGGAAACTCCAACGCCATCCGGGTCCGGGAAATAGTTACTTTGCCATCTTCTAAAGGCTGGCGCAGAAATTCTAAAACTTCCCTGCGGAACTCTGTCAATTCGTCTAAATAGAGAATTCCAGCGTGGGCTAAAGAAATTTCTCCAGGCCGTGGGTAGGAACCTCCCCCGACTAACGCTGGGCCTGAAGCGGAATGATGAGGGCTCCGGAATGGCCGACGGCTGACCAGTCTGCCTCTATTTTGTAAAAGTCCTGAGACGGAATAGATTTTGGTGACTTCTAGGGCTTCTGCAAAATCTAAAGGAGGCAGAATAGAAGGCAATCGTCGGGCCAACATGGTTTTGCCGGAACCAGGAGGACCGACTAAAAGGAGATTGTGCCCCCCAGCCGCCGCAATTTCTAGGGAACGACGAGCCAGGTTTTGGCCTTTCACTTCTGCGAGGTCTAGTCCCGCCTCTAGCTCATTTCCTTGAAAGCTATGTAAGAGATCGTTGGCATCTAGTTTTAGCGGCGTGAATCGGTGGGGATGGGCCAAAAAATCGCCGACTTGGGCTAGATTCTTCAGACCATAGACCGAGAGGCCGGGAATAATGGCAGCCTCCGGAGCATTCGCTTCAGGAAGAATGATGCCCTTCATTCCGAGCGCTTGCGCCCGAAGAGCCATCGGCAAAACTCCCGCTACGGGCTGTAGAGATCCATCTAGAGAGAGTTCTCCCGTGAAGAGATATTCGCCCAGCATTTCCTGATTCACCTGCCGGGAGGCCCCCAGTATGCCAACGGCTATGGGTAAGTCAAAGGCTGGTCCCTCTTTGCGAATATCTGCAGGGGCAAGATTAATCGTCACCTTCCGCATCGGTACGGCATAACCTGAATTTTTGATGGCGGCCTTAACCCGTTCTCGCGATTCTTGAACGGCGGCATCGGGAAGTCCAACGATCGTAGTTTGGGGCAAACCACCGCCAAGGTCTACTTCTACGCCTACTTGGACGGCCTCCACACCCAAAGGAGTTGCACTCCAAACTCTAGCCAGCATCGTTAAGTCTCTTCTGTGTCGACCGAGGATAACCCATCGTGCTGTGGATTTTGTACAGGGACCTTTGTCGCTTTTCTGAGAGCGCCACCCCGCCAGACTTTCGATTTCATCACTCATCGTGCTTCAGTCGTTTTGGCAAGCTTCTGAGCAACAAGGGCATTGAGTGAAACTCCTGCTCGTGCCGCCTCAACCGCAAGCGCTAGATGAAGCCGCTTGTCGATTCGCACATTGAATTGACCGCTGTAATTTTTGTTGCTCGGCGCTACAGGAATGGGTTCCCCGTGCTTACGGAAGCTTTCCTTTACACCCTCCCAGGCCACACGAAGCTCATCAAGCGCTTTTTCGGGCGAATCAGAGAACCCTGAAACGCTCGGAAGCTCCACAAGATGCGCTAACCAATCTCCGTCCTCATCGAGAGTGATGTTTACAGTAAAGCCGTCAAAAAAATCATTCTTCATTGGTGGTCTCCTTCTCATACTGCGCAAGGAATTGCCGCACCTGATACCCCTTCGCTTTGCCGTCTCTCGCCTCCTGAATTGAGAGCCTGTGCTTTTTTGGCGAATACCAAATGCGATGACTTCCTGTTTGATGGTCGAAGGTCTAATCACATTGTCGAAGGAGCGTCTCAAAATCGCCAAATTTCAATCCTTGCGGCGCTCGTTTAGCCTTCTCTAAGAGTTTTTCCTTCTTCCCCATAAAAGTAACTGTATACAGTTACATCGGCGTAGTCAATCGATTTCGTGGTATCAAGGCGGTTCTGTTGCAAAAACTGAAAATGGATAGCAAGACTCTGCAATTCGTATCGCTGATGCCACTAAACCAAACACGGACTCGATGAACCTGATCTGAGCC
>Ga0208716_1000535_pt1 | contig 15689 bp, 10 predicted proteins | sample NGESurdeep092012_8_FD_184482 | JGI IMG/M metagenome (GOLD analysis project Ga0208716, IMG submission 184482) | Arctic peat soil microbial communities from Barrow, Alaska - NGEE Surface sample 415-3 deep-092012 (SPAdes) | ecosystem: Environmental > Terrestrial > Soil > Wetlands > Peat ...
CATGGTCACTGCGTGTTTGCGCGCCAGAGCGGCGGCGCGCGTGGCGTCCAGGCCCCAGAGCACGATGTCGCCTTTGGAAAAGCTCGCCTGCCCGCCCGCGGCCAGGGCTTCGTTGAGCGCTTTGAAACTCGCGTTGCTGTTGCGGCTGAGCGTGAAGACGGCGCCGGTTCCCTGCACCGCGCCCGCCGGAGGGGTGGCGGTGGCTTCACTAATGGGCCGCAGCAGGGCGCGCTGCTGTGCGGTCACCGGCTTCAGCACGCTCGCCACTTCCACCCCCATTTGCATGGGCAGGGTCCAGCCCGCCACGTCGTAAGGGCGAACGGGCGGGCCGTTCGGCGTGGCCCGTAAGTCGGGCCACTGCTGGGCTTCGAAGAGTTCCTTCACCAGCGGGGAAAACGGTTGATCCATCAGCACCACCCAGGCGTTCGCATACTCGCGGCCGTTGGCGGCGAAGGGCTGCGCCGCCTGGTGGACTTCAATGCCGTTGATGAGGAGCTTGTCGATTAATATGGCGGCCGTCGGCGGGTCGCGCTGCTCGCGCGGAATCACGTAGGCGTACGGCGGCTCCTGGCGGAAGCGCTCCATATTGTCACGCGCCGCCTGGTAGCGGTTGTAGAGCAGCGTCTCGCGGTACTTCGCGGCAGTATCGAGCACGGACATCGAGGCCCCCAGCATGTAGCGCACCGCGTCGCCCAGCCGCCACCATCCGCCCTTCCACGGGCTTGCATAGAAGATGTCGCTGCGCAGCCCCTGCCGGTCGCGCGGAAAATCGTTGACCGTGTAAAAGTGCGGCGTGGCATAGGAGTAGAGCGCGGTCTCGGTGAAGAACGCGATCGAATTGCGGAAGATGTGGGTGAAATCGAGGAAGCCCGGATACCAGTTGTCGAAGCCCACGCGGTGCACCGCGCCCGGCATGCCGTGCTCGTCCAGATAGGCGGCCATATCGATGCCGAGCACGTTGAGCCAGCGCGCCATCAGCGGGTGTATGTTGCTGGAGATCGGTTCGGTGAATGGCGGGATGAAGATGCGCGTGGGGAACGGGGCCGTCTGGTGATGGCAGTAGAAAATCACCGGATCCCATTCCAGCTCCGTGCGCGTCACGTTGCGCGATTCCAACATGTTGTTCATGTAGCCGTCGCGGTTGTTGTCGTGGCCCACGTACTCCTGGTAGAGATCGGGCAGCGGCGAGACTTCGAAAGGCGTACCCAGATTCTTGCGATACCAGGAAACCACTTCTTCCTGCCCGTCGGGGTTGAGCGTGGGCCAGAGCATGAGGATCACGTTGTCCAGAATGGCGTCGATATCGGGATCGCCTTGGGTCGAGACCAGTTTGTAGGCCAGCAGAATGGATTGCTGCGCGCCGGCAACTTCGGTGGCGTGCATCCCGCCATCGATGTGTACGATGGCTTTGCCCTCCCGCGCCAGGGCGTGCGCCGCCGCGTCGTCCAGGCCGCGGCCGCGAGCCAGGCGTTGCGAGATCTGCTTGTTGCGGTCCAGTGCCGCCAGGTTCGCGGGCGAGGAAATGATGGCGATTTCCCAGTCGAGCCCGCGCGTAGTTTTGCCCACCGTGATCAGCTTGATGCGATCGCTGGCGGCGGCGAGGCGGCGAAAGTAGTCGCGCGATTCCTGGTAATTCGCCAGGTAGAAATCGTCACCGGGCTTGTGTCCCAGCACCGATTCCGGGCTAGGCACCGTTTGCGCGGGGCAGCGCGGAAGCAATGCCGCGGCGAGCAGAAGCAATTGAAAACGCATTTTCCCGATGGTATCGCGGAAGAGGCGTTGGCCGCGGCCTGGCAGGTGCGGGAAAAGCATTATTGGCCGCCGATGAACGCCGATGAACGCTGATAAAACAAAAATGCTTATCCGCGTTCATCGGCGTTCATCGGCGGCCATATGGTTCTCTTGCCATCTTCCGGAAACTCAGCGATGCGCCGCAATCGGCAGAGCACCCACCTGAAAGTGGGTGCTCTAAAAAGAGAAATGGATATAGAATACTTCTAGGGAAACCGCTCCGGACCCGGAGGGTACCCCGATCGCGGCTCGGATTGGGTCGCGTGCTCAGTATAGGAGTTCCGCCCATGTCCGCCGCCCTCGCCACCAAGTACCCGCTGCTCGATCAAGAGGCACGCACCGCCCTGCGCGCCGCCGAACCCAACCGCTTCCACTATCAAGCTCAGGGAGGCGCCTACCTCAACCTGCGCGGCCTGGCGCTTGCACCGCTGCCCGAAATCGATGAGGCGCGCATCGCCAACCTGTGCCGCGTGGTGCGCGGACTGCTCTTCGCCGCGGTGGATGGCGCCCAATCCGGCCACCCCGGCGGATCGTCGTCCAAAGCCGAACAGGTGGTCACCCTGCTGGCCTCTGGCGCTCTCGGTTTCGACGCCTGGAATCCCAAGGCCGCCGGCCGCGACCGCGTGGTCTGGTCGGCCGGTCACTGCAGTCCGCTGTTTCACGCCCTGCTGGCGCTCATCTACCAGACGCTGCGCCGCAATGGCGATTCCCTAACTGGCGACGACGCCCGCATGGCGGTCTATCCCGAGGATCTCGCCCGCTTCCGCAAATGGGGCGGACCGAGCGGCCACGTGGAGAGCCACTACGCCCTCGCCGATACTTCTACCGGTTCCTCCGGCCACGGCATCTCCGCCGGCCTGGGCTTCGCCGCCTTGCACCGCTCTAGCGGGCTCGCCACCCGCGCGTTCGTCATCGCGGGCGATGCCGAAACCGAGGAAGGCATGACTTACGAAGCGCGCAATCTCGCCTCCAATCTCGGCATGGAGAACCTCGTCGTCACCCTGGACTACAACGGCTTCGGCATCGACGGCCCCATCTTCGAAGTCATGCCCGCGCCTTACATCAACCACTGGTTTGCCTTCGGCTGGAACGTCATCGAAGCCGACGGTCACAACCCGCGTGAGCTGGCCTACGCCTACCGCCTGGCCACCGAAGGTTTTGGCCCCGGCCGGCCCACCGTGGTCATCGCGCACACCCGTAAGGGCACGGGATACGGCCGGCTCGAAGGCACGGGCGATTCCCACGGCACCCCGCTGCCCCACGCGGAATATGTCGACGCCATGCGCCAACTCGGCTTCCCCATTCCCGGCGTCAAAGGCGAAGTGGCCAACGATATCGCCGTGGTGACCGAAGCGCTGGGCGAAAGCGATATCGCGTATCTCACCACCCGTCTGCGCGCCGCCGCGGCTCTCGTGGTTCCGGAAGAGGATCTGGTGGAGCGCATGCGGACCGCCCTAGCCGGCCGCCCCATCCGCGACTATACAGCCATCCAGCGCCCCGACGCACTCCCGGCCGAACTCGTCTTCCCGGAGGGCGAAGTGGTCGCCACCCGCAAGGCCAGCGAGGCCTGGTTTGCCTGGGCGATGAAGAATACCGCCTTCTTCTATGTGGGCGCCGGCGACCTGATGAAGAGCATCCTCACCGGCAAGGCGGAGAACGTCTACGGCATCCTCAGCCGCACCAACGAACTGGGCCGCGGGATTCGCTTCGGCATCGCTGAGCAGAACATGGCGATGATGTCCTGTGCCATCGCGCAGGATACCCTCCCCGGCGGATTCCGTCCCATGACGGCCTTCGCGTCTTACGGCGTCTTTACCTGCATGATGGCCAACTCCATCCGCATGACGCTGATCGACAACTCCGTCAATCCGAAAGCCAACGCCTTCTTCATCGTGCTGGCGGCGCACGATGGGCCGGAAACCGGCGAGGATGGTCCCACGCATCACGGCCTTTTTTGGATGTCGCTGTTCATCGCCTACCCCGGCATCAAGGTCTACAAACCGCTCGACGCCAACGAAGCCGTGGAGATGCTGTTCCATGCGGTGAGCCGCCGCCAGCCCGTGGTCTTCAGCGTGGTGCGTCCCGGCGTCCCCGTCTTGCGCCGCGGCGAGGGTGTGCCGCCGGCGCGCGAAGCGGTCAACGGGGCTTACGTGTTCCGCGCGTTCCGCGACAACGGCAAGCCGAAACTCGTGCTGGCGATCTCCGGCGGTCAGGTGATGGCCAACACGCTGGAGATCTTGGGGGACATCGAAGCCAGCCACGATGTGAAGATCCTCGCCGTGACCTCCCCGCAGTTGTTCGAAGAGCTGCGGCGCGACAATCCGGCCAAGGCCGCCGCGATTTTCCCCGACGAGGAGCGTCAATTCGTGGTCGCGCTGCACAACGGCTGGCGCGGCTTCCTGTATCCTTTCCTACTCCCCGGCGATCATGCCGAACGCTGCTTCGGTATGGACGATTTCTCGCGCTCTGGCAGCCCGAAGGAAATCTACCATCACGCCGCGTTCGACCCGGCAGGGATCAGGGAAAAGATTCTGTCGGCATGTGGGGCAGGCGCTTTCGCGGGTGCCCCAAAGGGGCTGATTACCAGTGAGGGAAGGACCCACTCGAATAATTGATGTTTAGCTGCGACATCTGGCGAGCGGTGAGTCCGGGTAACCGGGCTGATCGGACCCCCGCGACAAAGTCCACAAATGGCGGGCGAGCAATCCGGCGGGCCGCAACGCGTGTGAAGCTTGAGCAGGCCCCGAAAGCTGCCCTGTGGATGCCGATCCGGCGCGAAAGCGGAGAAGGCAGCACGGATCGGGAAGAACCCGGCGCGGGAGCGCGCCATCACGATAACCATCGTGCACCGATCCGGTCCACCGGCGTAGTGAGCACAGCACACCGGAAAGGGAATCAGCGTCAGTGGGGGAGGCCCGGCAGTATTCGATGGAACGGATCTGCGGTGAGTTGGGCGTGTTCCGGCTCCGGGGTCCGCTAGGTGTCGCGGGTTGGTGAGTCTGCGAGGAAGCCAGCCGGAAAGGCGGATGCCGGAAATCGGCACGTCCGGTTTGATGAGCGGGGTTGGCAAACGGGGCGGCGCTCGGCGTCAGTACCCGCGCCCAAGCTCGACTCTACCCGCCAACCGATTTTCTTACTGTTCGAGTTCGAAGGTCACCGTGACGGTGGTGGCGACCTCCACCGGTTGGCCGTTGAGCAGGGTTGGCTGATAGCGCCACTGGCGCACGGCGTCCAGCGCCGCCTGGGCGAGGCCCGGATGCACGGTGGTGTTGATCACCTCGGGATTAAGCGTCTCGCCGGTAGTGGAGATGACGGCGCGCAGCATGACGGTGCCGGTGATTCCCTGCTGTTTGAGGTCCGCCGGGTAGACGGGGTGGACCTGCCTGACAAGCTTGGCCGCCTGCACATTGCCGCCGACGGGAATGCGTTGGGGCGTGCGCGCGGGGACAGATGCGGCGGGCGCCGGCGGCGCCAGGCTGCCACTAGCCGGCCTGGAACCGATGACGGTCACCGCCTCCGAGATCTGGCCGAGCGGGAGGGTGACCAGGGCCTCGACGCGCCGGCCGGCCTCCACCAGAACTTCCGTCTTGCCCACGGCAAACCCGCGGGCGCGCACTTCGATGGCGTAGTGTCCCACCGGAATATTGGGAAATCCAAATTCGCCGGCAGCGTCGACTATGGCCATTTCCTCGTTCTTGCCGTCGAGGTTCTTGACGCGGACTTCAGAGAACGGGACGCGCGCCTGGCTGATATCCTGGACGATTCCGGCGAGCGCGCCAGTTCCGGCTTGGGCGTGCAGGGTGACGAGCGCCACGGGCAGCACCAGCGCGCAGGCCACCGCGGCCACGGTTACGGCCAGGCGGCGGTTCAGGGGCGCACGATTGCGCGAGCCATCGAGCACCGCGCGGACGCGATCCTCCAGGTCGCCGGTTTCGGCCATGGCGGGAGCGTCCGCCAGACTGCGCCGTTCCACCAGGACGCGCGCCAGTTCCAGCAGGTGTCCGGCGTAATCGGGGGCGGGCACGCCGCCAGAGAGCACGGCATCGTCGCAGGCGCGTTCGCGCTCCTTGCGGAGCTCTCTGGCGGCCAGCCAGACGAGGGGATGGAACCAGTAGAGGCAGCAGGCGGCCTGGGCGGCGAGCTGGGCCAGGATATCGTGCCGCCGCACGTGGACCAGCTCATGCAGCACGACGGCGTGCAGGCGTTCGGCGGGCCAGTGGCGAGCCGCCTCGGGCAAGAGCACGACGGGGCGCAGGGTGCCCCAGGTCATGGGCACTGCCGCGCCAGGGCTTTCGAGAGCGCGCACCGGGCGGTCGATGCCGAGAGCGCAGCGCACCGTGTCCGCCATCGCCTGGGCATGCGGCGCGGGCCGCGCCTGGCGGACCATACGCACCGTGCGCACGGCGCCGGCCAGAAATCGTGCCGCCACCAGCAGCAATCCGATGAGGTACAGCGCCAGAGTCGCGAAGCGCCAATCCGAGCCGCGGCCCTCAGAACCTGTCAAAGAACTCGGTTCGCAGGCGGAAGCGCCTGCGCCACCAATGGTGGGGCAGGCGCTTTCGCCTGCCAACTTTGCTTGCGGGCGATTCTTCCCCGGAGCTGCCGACACGGCCACAGCGTGCCTAACAGACTGCGCGCCCGGCGCCGCCGGCGAAGCGTCCAGCGCGATCTTGGGCGCCATTCGCAGGGCGACGGGCATGGCCAGAAGCGCCAGAAACGCCGTCGTCCAGATCAAATGCCGCAGCGCGGCGGACGCACGCCCGAAAGCGAACGACGCCAGAAACCCAGCCGCCAGCACCAGCGTGCCGCGCACTACAAAATCCGCCCACGTCATGGTTGTTCTCCTTGCTTCCTCGCGGTTTCGATCATTCGGGAGATGCGCTCCAGATCTTTTGGGGCGAGATTGGCCGCCGAAAGGTCCAGCAGCGCCGCCACGGTCTCTTCCACGCTGCCGGCAAAGAACGTGGACACCATGTGGCGCAGCGCCGATTTGCGCGCCATGTCGCGCGCCACGGTCGGCAGGTACACATAGCGCAGCGCCTCTTCCTGGTGGCGCACGTGGCCCTTTTCCTCCAGCACGCGGAGTTTGGCCCGCACCGCCGAGTAGGTGGGCGCATCGGGCAGCGCCTGGTGGATCTCCGCCCCGGTGGCGCGTCCGCGCTGGTAGAGGATGTCCATGATCTGGCGCTCGCGCCGGCTGAGATTGCGATGTCCGTCTTTGCGCATAGACCGTATGCTGCAAAAGAAGCAGAATGGTGCAAAAGTAGCATTACCGCCGGAGGTTGTCAAGGGGGAATACAATGAAATTTGCACACCCCAACCTCTGTTCGCCGGTTCGCACGCTACGCGTGGAGCGTCTTAGCGTTCAACATTGCCGTGGTTCTGTGGGGCGCCTTCGTGCGTGCCACCGGGGCGGGCGCCGGGTGCGGCCAGCACTGGCCGCTGTGCAACGGCGAGATGCTGCCGCGCTCGCCGAGCTTGAATACCATGATCGAGTTCACCCACCGGGTGACCAGCGGAATCGATCTGGCGCTGGTGGCGTTGCTGGTCTTCTGGGCTTTCCGGGCGTTTCCGCGACGCCACGCGGTGCGGCTGGGGGCTACGCTTTCAGCGATCTTTCTGATCAGCGAAGCGCTGCTCGGCGCGTCGCTAGTGCTGCTGGAGCACGTCGCCAGGAACCAGTCGTCGGCGCGGGCTTACTCGCTATCGGCGCATCTTGTGAATACGCTGACGCTGCTGGCGTGCCTGACGCTGACGGCGTGGTGGACGGCGGCCCAAGCGCCGGTGCGGGTGGGCGGACGCGCGGCGTGGATGGCCGCATTGAGTCTCGGCACAGTGATGATTCTGGGGATCAGCGGGGCCATCGCCGCGTTGGGCGACACCCTCTTTCCTTCCCGCTCGCTGGCCGAAGGCCTGGCCCGGGATTTCGACCCGGCGGCCAGCATCTTCGTGCGGCTGCGCCTCCTGCACCCGCTGATTGCGGCACTCGCCGGAGGGTGGCTGGTGTTCTATGCCGTGGCCACGGCGGGACGGCGGCCGGACCTGCGCCCGCGCGCCTGGATCTTGCTCGGGATGGTTGCCGGGCAGATCACGGCCGGGGTCGCCAACCTGCTGCTTAGCGCTCCGGTGTGGATGCAGATAGTCCACCTGCTGCTGGCCGACGCCCTGTGGATCTCGCTGGTACTTTTGTGCGCGGGGACCCTAGAGCCGGACGGGGTTTTGGCCGATAAGTCCATGTGACGTGTATTCTCTGGATTCTGTTCGCCGGCGCCGCTCTGGCTCAGACTGCTTCGACGCCGCCGCAGAGTGTGGGCAGGACGGGCGGAATTCCGGATATTAAGGAGACTCAGGACTACGTGGAAGGGATCGTCAAGAAGATGCGGTGAGGGGCCACGAAGAGCCCTACGAGGTTGCGGGAAAAGCGGATACAGCCACCGATGAACGCCGATCCACACCGACAACACAAATTCTTATCTGTGTTTATCGGTGTTCATCGGTGGCTAAATATGCCTGCTACACGAACTTGTAGACGCCGGGGACGGGCAGCGGTGTCGGCGGGAAGCTGGCCTTGTAGTCGAAATTCTTGGGCATCAGATCCTGCTTGGAGTTCATGATCATTTCCCAGGTGACTTTCTGGCCGCTGTAGGCGGCTTCGCGCCCCATAATGGCGGTCAGCGTGCTCTCCGCCACGGCCTGGGCTTCGTTGATGTACGGCCCTTTGCCGAGGATGCTGTTCACCATGTCCATGTGTTCCTGCACGTAGGGATCGAAGGGCAGTTTCGCGCCGCGGAGTTCGCTGGAATCGACGACGCCCTTAGTGCCGACGATGAGCTCGCTGACGTTCTGCGCGCTGCCGTTGTACTGGCGGCAGTAGCTGGACATGTGGGTGCCGTCCGCATAAACGAAATCGGCCGAGCAGTGGTCGTAGATGTTGCCGTATTCCTCCTCGCGCGGGCGCCAGGCAGCGCCGCCAGAGGCAACGACTTCCACGGGATGACCACCCTTGAACCAGTTGCAGGTGTCGATGTTGTGGAGGTGCTGCTCGACGATCTGGTCGCCGCAGATCCACACGAAGGAATACCAGTTGCGCTGCTGCCATTCCAGGTCGCCCCACTTGGGGTCGCGCTTCTTGTTGGGGAATAACTTGGTGTTGTTGAAATTCAGCACCGGGGTTCCCACCCAGTTGGCGTTCATGTGGACGATCTCGCCGATGTCGCCGTTCTTGACGCGCTTGTACTTGTCGAGGTACCACGTCTGGGAACGGCGCTGGGCGCCGGATTTGACGGTCAGCTTGAGTTCCTGGGACTTCTTGGCGGCGGCCATGAAACGGCGCACGCCGGTGGCGTCCGTCCCCATGGGTTTTTCGCAGAAGATGTGTTTCTTGGCTTCCACGGCGGCTTCAAAGTGCAACGGGCGGTAGCCGGGATTGGCGGCCAGCATGATGATATCGACGTCGCTCGACATCACTTTCTTGTAGGCATCGAAGCCGACGAAGCGGTGCTCGGCATCCACCTTGAAGCGGCTGGAGAGCTCCGGCTTCAGGGCCTTGGTCATGCGGATCGAATCCTCCAGGCGGTCTTCGAAAACGTCCGCCATGGCGACGATCTCGACGTTGTCGCACCCGGTGAGGATATTCTGCATGGCCTGCGTGCCGCGGCCGCCGCAGCCGATCAGGCCGGCTTTCAGCTTCGCATTACCCTGGCCGCGGACCAACTCGGGTCTGATGATCTGGAAGGCGGTGGCACCGCCGATGCTCGACGCAAGGAAAGACCTGCGTGACGTGGACTCGTTCATTTCATGACCTCCGGACCATTTATTCTATAATGCGGATCGCTTCTATGCATTTGGGCGATTACACACATTAGCCGGACCTGGCGCGCGCGGGCACGATTCCGGCGCACACTCCCCGTCCATGGCTTCCCTGCACTACAATGAAGTGCATGGACACCGAAGTGTACAGTTGGCGCGTATCGCGCGAGCTGAAATCCGAGTTGGAACGGCAGGCGCGGATCCGCCAGACTTCGCTTGCGGCGGTGCTGAATCTGGCCGCCCGCGACTGGCTGAAACAAAGCGCCGTGACGGTTGGGGAAGTCGAAGAGCAGCGACGCCTTCACGAAGCGGCGATGAAATGCGTGGGGACCATCGCGGGCGGCAACCCTCGCCGGGCGGAAACCGCGCGCGAGACGATCCGCGAGCGTATCAAACTGCGCCATGCGCGGTAACGCACTGATCGACACAGGTGCGATCTTGGCGATACTGGACCGGACGGACCGCTGGCACGAGGCCTGTGTCGATACATTTCAGCAACTCCGGCTTCCTCTGCTGACGTCCGAGGCCGTCCTGACCGAGTTGTTTCATCTGGCCGGTGATAGTCGCGCCGAGATGGAGGCGGCCTGGGCACTGGTCCGCTCCGGGGTGATCGTCATGGCGACGATCGAGAACGCGGAACTACGGGATGTCCACACCCTGATGTCACGCTATTGGGATCGCCCCATGGACTTCGCCGATGCCACCCTGGTGTACCTGGCGAAACGGGAGTCGCTGACCACGATTCTCACCGTCGATCGCGCGGATTTCGATACCTACAGGATCGAGGGCCGGCGGCGGTTCCGTGTGCTTCCCGCCAAACGGCCGTAAATGTCCTACCGCAGTAAGCCGTCCGGGACCGCGCGAATTATGGCAAACTAAACGAAGAGGAGATGACCACTTGGACGGACGTGGCTCACTGGTACCCGTACCTTCGCCTCGAGATCCCCTTCTTGGTGAGATTGTGCGTCGTCTTGTAGACGCTTATCGCCCGGAGCGGATCTATCTCTTCGGTTCGACAGCACGCGGCGACGCTGGTCCCGATAGCGACTACGATCTGATGATCGTTTTGCCCGACGACGCGCCAGTAGACAAGAAAGACCCTGGCATTGGCTACACGGCTGTTGAGGGACTGCCCCGAAGCGGTGACTTCCTGATCTGGACGCACCGCAGCTTCGACAGCCGGCTCCATTTGAAAGCGTCCCTGCCCTCGACCGTATTGCGGGAAGGGATGCTGCTCTATGCAGCCTGATCCGCCCACTCACCCCTACCAGCCTTCCTTCTTTTTCTGCAGCGACCAGAGATAGTCGGCGATCCGATTGATGTCTTCATCGGCCAGGAGGCCTTTCCAGGAAGGCATATACAACGGTGCGGCCGGCTTGGCCGGATTGTCGAGGGGCGGCACTTTGCCGTTGCGGATAATCTTGATCACTTCCTCTTTGGTATAGTCGTCCGAAGCGTGCAGCAGCGATGGGACCTCGCCACCCTGACTGTTGGGGTTGGGCACTCCACCTTGAAGTTGCAGGCCGTGACAGCCGACGCATCCGAATCGGGCGAAGCTCTGCTTGCCGGCTTCGATCGCCGCATCCTGAGCGGTCAGCGGCCTGGCCCGCCCCGCAAGGATGGACTGCGCATCCTCGGCCGTGGCGGAGGCCATGAAAGCGATGATGGCCTTCCTGGCGTTGGTCTCCAGATCGTACGCTGGCATGATGCTCCCCGGATAGACCAGCTCGGGATTCACCAATTGCTCGTCCAGCCAGCCGGCGGAGTGGTTCTTGGTGACGCCCAACAGGTCGGGCCCGCTCTTGGCTCCCACGCCGCCGACGTTGTGGCAGGCGATGCAGTTCTTTTCGATGAACAACTCACGCCCATAGCCGGCGCTGGGGATCAGCCGCACGCTCGAGTAATAGGTTGCCATCTGTTCGCTGGTCAGCGACAGCATGTAGAAGGTCAGCGCGCGCGCCTGCTCTTTCGTGAAATGGAAATTGGGCATGGGCGAGTTGCGCGATACGGCATTGGGGTCCAGGAAATGCCGCTCAAGCCACGCGGGAGCCCGGCGGATCGCTCCCTCTTCGGTCAGGTCCGGACCGATGGTCCCACCCACGCCGTTTAACTTATGACAGCCGCGGCACCCTTGCGTTTCGAACAGGCGGCGGCCATCCGTCAACTCCGGCACACCGGGGACCTCACCTTCTTTATGGCACCGCCCGCAGGAAGCGCGGATGTATTGCTTGGGCAGCAGCGGTTCCTGCCAGAACGCCACCCTTCCGTGCGCGTTCTGGTTGTCGGTGGCCAGCCCCTGCCCGCCGTGGCAGACGGTGCAGCCGAACCTGGCGGGGACGTGGGGAGCCAGATTGGGGTGAAAGGCGAAGGGCTGCGGCGCATTCTTCATGGTCGGGTCTTCCACGCCAAGGTGGCAGGTGGTGCAGCGGTCGACGCGCTGCAACCCGGGCAGCAGGTCCTGCCGGATGACCAGGTCTGCGTTCAACACGCCGCTTTTTGCCGCGGCGTTGGGTTCTCCGGCCGCTTCCAGCCGGTGGAACTCCTGCTGGTAGGTTTTCCACGCGGGAGTGCCGGCTTGCCAGATGGCGCCCAGCATCAGAGCCAGCACGATCAGGCTAAACGCGAAGAAGAACTGCGGTAGTCTCCGTTCCATTTACTCGGCCCCCGTAATGTGGACCCATGGCGGCACGAACGCCCAACCCGGGCCGCGGAACAATGTTCCGACGACGATCAGGACTACATTGACCACCACGAAGAGCGTGAAGGCCCGGATGGCCCACTTTCGATCGGCGGGACGCCGGCTGGGATTCGGATCGATGTAGGGAATGGCGAGGAGCGCCAGGACTGCCAGCCCAGGCACGATCACGCCGCCCAGCAGTGCCGAGTGGCTGACCAGTTCCTGGAGACCAAGAAAGTACCAGGGAGCCTTCGCCGGATTGGGTGTCTTTGCCGGATTGGCCAACTCTTCCAGCGGCGCTTGCCAGAAGATCGAAACCGCCATCACGGTGGCAACCGTGATCAGCAAAGCGACGCCCTCGCGGAAGAAGGCATACGGATAGGAAAAGACCGTGTCTTCCTCCTCCTCCATGCTCACGGTCTCGAAGATGGGTTTGCCGGTCACCACCTCCATCAGGCCATAAGTCTTGTCCTTCGACGCGGGAACAACCGCCAGTGGAGCACTGGTGTCAGGCGCTCCGATGGTGACCAACTGCGCGGATTTCTCCGCCTTTAGCTTCCAGACCGGCCGCGAGAGCCCCCCATCCTTGCGCACCCGCCAGAAGTGCACCATGGTCAACAGCGTCATGACGGCCGGCAGCACCGCCACATGCAGCACGTAGAAGCGCAGCAACGCCGCCTCGCCGACGGTGTGGCCTCCCAACAGCAACTCGCGAATGCGCGCGCCGACCAACGGAGCGTAACTGCCAATGTTTGTCCCGACGGTGATGGCCCAGAAGGCGAGCTGGTCCCATGGCAGAAGATAGCCCGTGAACGAGAGCCCCAACGTGAGCAGGAACAGGACCACTCCAATCACCCAGTTGAACTGCCGCGGCCGCTTGTAAGACCCCGTGTAAAAGACCCGGCACATGTGCAGGAAGACGCAAATCACCATGCCATGGGCCGCCCACCGGTGCATGTTGCGGAGGAAGCTTCCCAGATAGACCGCAAACTGAAGGTCCTTCATGTCCTGGTAAGCCTGGGGCGGATTGGGGCGGTAGTAGAACATCAGCGCGACCCCGGTGGTAACCAGGATGAGGAAGAGGAAGAAGGTGATGAACCCCAGGTAGAAGGTATGCTTCACCTTGAGGTTCTCTTTTTTCACCTTGGCGGGGTGAATGTGGAGCCACACGTTGAGGAAGACGAGTTCGCTCTTCCCCTTGTCGGTGGACAGCGGGTCCCGCCGGAAGATTGACTGCCAGACATCTCGTAGGGGATTCATCATGACACCATAAGGCGATAGCTTGCGGGGACGACGTGGTCCTTATCCACTCTCAGTCGTCCATCGCGAGCCAGAGTCACTTCGAACCACTCTAGCGGCCTCGGCGCGGGGCCGTGTTGCACGGCGCCATCCGCGTTGAACACAGACCCGTGGCAGGGACAATGAAAGCGCTCGTCGTTCTGGAAATACCCGACCGTGCAGCCGAGGTGGGTGCAGACGGCGTTGGCCACCGCGAAGCCTTTCTCACGGTCGCGGAACACGAAAATCTTTTCCTCCGCCAGGAATGTGGGAGGGCCGAAAGAGAAATCCGCCGGGTTGCCGATCTTGAAGTTTTGTGGCGGCTCGTAAAACACGCTGGGCGTCAGAAAGCGGACCACCGCTCCCAGGCTCACGCTGATCGCGGAACACAGGGCGACCAGGCCCGCGGTGCCCCAACTGAAAAAGGATCGTCGATTCATGCATTCTCCACTTGCTGCTTGTTCCGAAACAACAATCGCTCCCTAACGGTCGCGGCTCCGTTCCGAGCCGCGACCGTTAGGGAGCGATTGCTCGATGCCCCCGCCCTCACTCAAACACCTCCCGCTCCTGCTGCTCCAGGGCCTCCATGGTGATGGCCTGGGTAGGGCAGCGCTGGGCGCAGAGCGCGCAGCGAATGCACTTCTCTTCGTTCTTGATGATGGCGCCCGCCCGGCCGGGAGGAAGTTCGGCGGCGGACATCCCGTAGCGGTTGCGAATCAGGGCTTCATACCGTTCATCGCCTTGCACTTGGGTCAGGTCCACCAGGCGGAGGCAATTTTCCGGACAGACGTCCACGCATCCGGCACACAGGATGCACTTGGAACCGTCGAAAATGGTGTTGACCTGGCACTTCAGGCAGCGCAGCCCTTCGGCGCGTCCTTGGGCCTCATCGAAACCCAGTTCCACCTCGGCGATCCCGATGCGGCGGTTGGCGGGCAGCACCGGCATGGTCTGCCGCGGGATTCCCAGGAAGCCGCGCGGCATCTCCCAGTTGTGGAAGATGCGAAAGCGGCTCAGCACGGTCTTGGTGCTCTTCCCGTTGAAGTAGACGTGGATGCTCCGGGCCGCGCGATGCCCGTTGGCCACGGCTTCCACCAGCACGCGCGGTCCGAACGCCACGTCGCCGCCCGCGAAGACACCGGGAGCCGTCGTCATGAGGTTTTCGTCGATTTTGAGAATTCCGCGCGGCGTCACTTGCACATCTTCGTGGCCGCCGAGGAAGGACAGGTCCGCCTGCTGTCCGATGGCGAGGACCACGGTGTCGCACGGGATCACCTTTTCCTGGTCGCTGAAGGCCGGGTTGAAGCGGCCGTTTTCGTCGAAGACCGAGACGCAGGCGCGCACCTTGAGGCCGGTCACAACTCCGTCCGTGCCAACGATCTCCTTTGGCCCCCACGAGTTTTCCACGGCGATGCCTTCGTGCTCGGCTTCGTTGACTTCGCTTTGCCAGGCGGGCATCTGTTGGCGCGATTCCAGGCTTACCAGGCATACCTGTTCGGCGCCGGACCGCATCGCCATGCGGGCCGCGTCCAAGGCAGGCTGCATGCTCTCCGCGCCGGATTCGGCGGCGCCAGACGAATCCGCCTCCTGCACCAACCGCACGGCGGCGCGCGCCACGTCGATAGCCACGTTGCCGCCGCCCACCACCACCACCCGCTTACCCAGTTCGATTTCATAGCCCAGGTTGGCGTTGATCAGGAAATCGATGCCGTTGTAGACCCCGGCCAGGTGCGCGCCCGGAATGTTCAGCTCGCGGCCCTTGTTGAGGCCGGTGGCCAGCAGCACCGCGTCGAATTGGGAGCGCAGGTCGGAAAAGGAAATATCGCGCCCCAGCGTCACGCGCGTGTGCAGCGTGACCCCCATGGCCAGGATGTTATCGACTTCCATCTTGATGATTTCCCGGGGAAGCCGGAAGTGGGGAATGCCCAGGTAGAGCATTCCCCCCGGGACTGGCGCCGACTCGAAGACGTCTACCGAGTACCCCAACAGCGCCAGGTCGTGAGCGCAGGTCAGGCCGCAGACCCCCGCTCCCACAATGGCAACTTTCTTGCCGCGCTTCGGTGCGGGCGGCAGGAGCTTGCGCGCGGGATCGTGTCCAGCGCCGAGGTTGTGGCGATCGGTGACGTATCGTTTG
>Ga0208716_1000537_pt1 | contig 15667 bp, 12 predicted proteins | sample NGESurdeep092012_8_FD_184482 | JGI IMG/M metagenome (GOLD analysis project Ga0208716, IMG submission 184482) | Arctic peat soil microbial communities from Barrow, Alaska - NGEE Surface sample 415-3 deep-092012 (SPAdes) | ecosystem: Environmental > Terrestrial > Soil > Wetlands > Peat ...
AAGTAACTGAGTCAGGAGTGGCTGCATAATCTCATATCCGTATCACTTGTTACATTAGCATAGCAAACCCGATAGACCCAAAAATCTTAACAGGTTGAAAATAAAATGTCATTGAACGATTTTTCGGTTTGGAAAAGCTATGCTGAGGTTGATTATAGCCCAACATTTCCGTGGGTAGAATAGGTGGATCTTTACGAATTCATGGAACAGGCTCAGTATGATGAAGTGGAAGCTGAACTAAGTTTTCGTAATCGGGTTAGACAACTTGATGTTGCTACTCTCACGCCTGGCTAGAATCATAGAGTTAGTTTCTGAGAAGAGGTGACCTAATGACAGTCGCTCAACCAAAGCTGACCACGTTAACGGAGTTTCTGCAACTGCCGGAAACTGAACCTGCCTTAGAATTCATTCATGGACAAATTTTTCAGAAGCCCATGCCTAAAGGGAAACATAGCCGTTTGCAGTTGAAACTCAGTGCGGCGATCAATCAAGTTACTGAAGCCACAGCGGTGGCCTTAGCCTTGCCAGAACTGCGCTGTACTTTTGCAGAACGTTCCTTCGTTCCAGATATTGCAGTATTTCGATGGGAGCGAATTCCTTTTGATGCCGATGGAGAGGTTTCGAATACCTTCGAAGCTTCACCCGATTGGGTGATTGAGATTCTGCCGCCGGGACAATCACAAACAAAACTCACGGATAAGTTATTGTTTTGCTTGCAGCATGGAGCCAAATTGGGCTGGATGATCGACCCAGAGGAGCGGGCGGTGATTTGCTATATGCCCGATGGATTGCCGAGTATCCATAGGGGAGTGGAATTGTTACCCGTGCTAGCAGAGGTAGAACTGCCTCTAACGGTAGAAGCGTTGTTTGGTTGGCTGAAGCCAGAGATTTCCTCTAAACCGAGATGATTATGGCCTGATTTTAACGGCATACTAACAGTATCCTCTCATACCGATAAATTGCCGTTAAATGCTCATTCCCTTTGAACCCAGATTTACGATTACACCGAGAGTGGTTAATGCACTTATCCGCATGGAAGCGGTTCGCCAGAGCATGGCCGACCTCCCGATCACACCCCTGGTTTTAAAGACGTTGCGAGAAACAGCACGGTTCTTTACCACCCATTACTCCACCATGATTGAGGGCAACCGTCTTACGCAAGAAGAGGTCGTTCAGGTTGTTCAAAGTAATGCCCATTTTCCTGGGCGAGAACGGGATGAGCTAGAGGTAAAAGGATACTATGCGGCCTTGGATGAAGTGGAAAAATTGGTACATAGGGTGGGTATATACCAGCGCATATCCATCTCAGAAAAACTTATCCAAACGCTCCACGCTCTAGTGATGGCGGGTGGTCGGACACGCGAAAGCTCAAAAGCAATCAAGCCCACACCATACCGGGATGGGCAAAATGTCATTCGAGACAGCCTCACGGGTCAGATTGTCTACATGCCACCAGAGGCTCAGGATGTGCCTGGCCTGATGCAAGGTCTGAGATCTTGGTTGGAAAACGAACAGGAACTTCCGATTCCGCTCAAGGCCGGGATTGCTCACTACCAATTTGCCACCATTCACCCCTACTACGATGGAAATGGTCGAACCGGAAGGCTCTTGACGACGCTCATTTTGCATCTAGGAGGCTATGACCTGAAAGGCGTCTACTCTTTGGAGGAGTACTACGCTCGCAATCTCAACGCCTACTATGAGGCGCTGGCGATTGGGCCTTCCCATAATTACTATATGGGTCGAGCTGAAGCAGATATCACGAGATGGGTTGAGTACTTTTGTGATGGGATGGCTGAAGCTTTCGAAAAGGTAAAACGAAGAGCCTTAGAAGCGGCCTCTGGTGGAGCTAGAGATCAATCTGAACTTTTAAAAAAACTGGATGCTCGGCAGAGGAAAGCACTGGAATTGTTTCAAACTCAAGGGGTGGTCACGGCCAAAGATATCGGAGCCCTCTTCGGCTTCAAACCCCGCACCACTAGTGATCTTTGTCGCAAGTGGGTTGAAGCTGGCTTCTTGGAAGTTCTGGATAAGTCGAAGAAGGGAAGAAAATATAAGCTCGGTCAGGAGTACGTTTGTTTGGTTTAAAAGCATCATAACCTCTCCCCTAACCCCTCTCCGCACGCAGAGAGGGGAACTTTTGACTCTGGATTTACTCCTCCTCTCCGTTGACGGAGAGGGGGCTGGGGGGTGAGGTTATGAGTTGGCCTTCAAACAGTCACCCCCAGCGTCCGCACCAAAAAAGCCCAGCGGTCGGCAGCTTCTTCAATTACTTTGGTGGTAGGTTTTCCTGCGCCATGACCTGCCTTTGTTTCAATGCGGATTAGGACAGGGGCTTCTCCCTTATGGGTTTCCTGTAAGGCTGCGGCAAATTTAAAACTATGGGCAGGGACCACGCGGTCGTCATGATCCGCTGTCGTAATCAGGGTCGCAGGGTAGGCCGTACCGGGTTTGAGATTATGCAAGGGAGAGTAGGCATAGAGGGCTTTGAATTCTTCTGCGTTTTCAGAAGAACCGTACTCAGCCACCCAAGCCCAGCCAATCGTAAACTTCTGGAAGCGCAGCATGTCCATAACACCGACAGCAGGCAAGGCTGCTCCAAATAAATCGGGACGTTGGGTCATGCAGGCCCCGACTAAAAGACCGCCATTGCTCCCCCCTCCAATCGCCAGCTTGGGCGGGGAAGTATATTGATGAGCGATGAGCCACTCTGCGGCAGCGATAAAGTCATCAAAAACATTTTGTTTCTTGAGCTTGGTGCCTGCTTGGTGCCAGTCTTCGCCATATTCACCACCACCCCGCAGATTCGGAAGCGCATAGACTCCACCCATTTCCATCCAAACCAAATTACTTACAGAAAAGCCTGGGGTCAGGGAAGCATTAAAGCCCCCATAGCCATAGAGATAGGTTGGATTGTGGCCATCGAGCTTTAGGCCCTTTTTGTGGGTGATAAACATGGGGATTTGAGTCCCGTCTTTGCTCTTATAAAAGACTTGTTTTGTCTGATAATCCTCAGGATTAAACTCTACTTTAGGCTCTCGAAAGATCGTATTTTGGTCACGCACCATGTCATAGCGATAGATAGTATTGGGCGTAGTGAATCCGGTGAAACTATAAAAGGTTTCCGTATCATCTTTTTTGCCACTGAATCCTCCTGCAGAGCCGAGACCAGGCAACGCAACTTCGTGCTCAAAAGAGCCCTCTAAGCTGAAAATCTTGATTTGGGTATGGGCGTCTTTGAGATAGGAAACGACAAACTGATGATTTAAAACGCTAACCCCTCCCAAGGTCTCTGCTGCTTGAGGGATGACTTCTTTCCAGTTCTCGCGCTCAGGCTGGCTAATATCAATAGTAATCACCCGACCACGGGGTGATTCCAGGTCTGTCTGGAACCAAAATAAAGTGTCCTCATGCTCAATAAAGCTGTAGTTAGCTTCAAAGGTATTAATCAGTTCTATAACCCCAGCATCAGCCGTGGATAAATCTTTGTAGAAAACGAGATTCTTTGAATCTGTTCCTTTCCAGACTGAAATAATCAGATAAGTTCCATCTTCTGTTACCTCCCCACTAAAGCCCCACTCTTTCTCATCAAGACGCTCATAGACCAGCATATCTTCAGCTTGGGGAGTACCCAAGCGATGATAAAAGAGCTTCTGAAAATAGTTCGCCTCTTGGAGTTTGGTTGTGTCGTTGGGCTCGTCATAACGGCTATAGAAAAACCCACGGCTATCCTGTGTCCAGGAAGCCCCTGAAAATTTGACCCACTTGAGATGGTCCACCAGATCTTGACCTGATTCCACGTCTCGCACTTTCCACTCTTGCCAATCAGAACCAGAGGTGGACAAACTATAGGCCAGAAATTTTCCATCCTCGCTAATGGACAGGCCCGCTAGTGCTACCGTTCCATCTTCCGAGAGTGTATTCGGATCCAACAGTACGGTCGGTTCACCCGCAAGCGCCGTCAAGGTGTAGAGTACGCTCTGGTTTTGCAGGCCGTCATTTTTGAAATAGAAATAGCGCTCTCCCTTTTTAAAAGGCACCCCATATTTCTCATAATTCCAAAGTTGGGTCAGACGCTCTTTTATGCGCTCACGGGCAGGGATAGCCTCCAGATAGGAAAAGGTGACCTCATTCTCCGCTTCAACCCAGGCTGTAGTCTCTTCAGAATCCGGGTCTTCCAGCCAGCGATAAGGGTCTGCGACCAAGGTGCCGTGGTAATCGTCGACCTGTTCAAATTTGGCTGCTTGTGGATAGACCAGGGAGAGATTTGTTTTCATGGGTACCCAAAAAATTCACGAGACACTCGTTAAGGCTACCGCTAGAGCAGCGATCTAGCCAACTTCCCCTGCTACCATGACGAGCCGAAGCGTCATTATCTAATTTGAGATGGCCGATGACCTCATGGCTTTGAGCATGAGTGGAGCTTCATGAAGTTGGATGATAACCAGAGAGCCTGATAGACTGCAAATCCTATGGATATTCCGATTCAACGTATTGCGGTCGCGGTGATCGTCCAGCAAGGCAAAATTTTAATTGACCAGCGCCCTCCAGGGGGCGTTCTGGCGGGATTATGGGAATTTCCGGGAGGCAAAATTGAAGCTTCAGAAACGGCGGAGCAGTGCGCGGTGCGAGAAGCCCTGGAAGAAGTTGGGCTGACCGTAAAGGTAGAAGCCTTTATCGCGGCTGTGGAACATGATTATGGCAACAAAATTTTTCAGCTCCAAGCCTACCTGTGCCGTGTTCTGAGTGGAGAAGCCCAGGCCCTCGAATGCAGTGCAGTCCTGTGGATTCGTCCTGAGGAACTGGATCAATATCCTTTCCCCCCGTTGAATGCCCAGCTTATTAAACCGATCCGTCTGACCCTTGAGGCTCTAAAAAACTAGCTGGGTTTAGTTATACTCCTAATCCGCTGAGTTGACAGGCCGAGTGTTCAATAGGGCAAACGTCTCAGAAACCAGTCATACATTACTTCGGCCAAAGGCGCAGGCTGCCAAGCAAAGCCCAGCTCTTCGCAAATGCGAATCCCCATGGGCGTGAGTCGGAAGGAATTGGTAATCCCCTGACCATCCACTTCCCGGCGGAGGACCCCGACCCGAATTAGCCAGAGGAGTTCATCTTCTACTTCAATAAGCCCAACCGCTCTCTGGGTATAACCTTTCTGCTTTCCCGGTTCCCCGATAAAACCTTGGAGAGGGATGCTCGACGAGACCATCTTCTGGGTTGCGTCAGGCGTAAGTACCGAACTGAGGAGCGCTCGTTTGGCTCTATCAAGCGTGCTTTGGGGAGGATGCAAAAGAAAAGAGGGTCGCATGCGCTTTTCTTAAAGGTACTTCATACAATGTTACTATGGCCCTCACAGTTCTTATTCTTATCATCCTTGGGAGTTGGGCCCTATACCTACTCCAGAGAGGCTACCATCGCAAAGAGGCAGCCTTTATTTTGGCAGGGACTTTGGTAAGCGCCACTGCCGGGGCTGTGCTGTATATCCATCATTTGATGTCTCAAGTGTGGTCGCACCTGGGCTGAGAGACTGAAAAGATCTAAATAGATCCCCATAACCAAATGGCTACCTGATGACAAAGAGAAGCTGCTGTTAGCCCGGCATAGGTCCCAATCACATTACCTAAAATCGCCATCAGTAAGCCAACAGGAGCCAAGCCAGCGCGGTAGGCTTCTGCCACAATTGGGGTTGAAACAACGCCTCCGGTGCATGCCTGAGAACCGGCGGCAAACAAAGCCATTGGGATCCGCAACCAGCGAGCAACGGCAAGCAGAATGCCTGCATGAAAGGCGATCCAGACGACTCCCGCTACTAGAAACAGCGGAAATTGGCGAATCTGCGCGAGGTCTCCCTGGGCACCCAAGGCTGCTACAACTAGATACAGCATGCCATTTCCTAGTTTAGAGGCTCCGGCATTTTCAAAACTCCGTAAGGGGCTGAGGGAGAGTAAAAGTCCGACAGAAGTGACGATCAGGAAACCCCAGGTTTTATGAGAAATGATTGCTCCAAGCTCAGGCAGCGCTTTCCCTGCAGCAAAGGACAGCCAACCGATACTGAAGGCCAAGCCCAAAAGAATCATCAAGGTGGAAGTCGTCAGCGGTTTTGCTGCTTGCTGAGCGGCTTGTCGGTCGTTGGTGGCTTGAGCAAGGGCTTCTAAGGTTTTGGGATCCGCCCTGGTAAAACGGTCGAATTGGTTCTGATAACGGCTACAGAAGAGCAAAATCAGGGTCCAGCTATAGCCCACCAAAAAATCCATCCCTACGGCCACCCCGAAAATTGAATCTGGGGTTTTGATACTCTCTTTGACCGCCAACATATTGGCAAATCCCCCCGTCCAAGAACCGGATAGAGCACCCAACGCAGACCAGGCATCCACAGGTAGCCATCGCCCAAAAATCAATAGGACCAAAGGGGCGCCCAGCACAATCCCTACGCATCCAACTAAGGTCATGATCAGGGCCGGGCGACCAATTTTAAATACTCCAGCTAGATCCGTACCCAGCAACAAAAGGACCAAGGCGGCAGGTAATAAAGTCCCAGAGAGCAATGGATAAAGGGGAGATTCTTTCGGGGTAATACTTAGGGCGGTCATGCCTGCGGGTAGGGCATAGATCCAAACCACCGGCGGGACAAGGTCAAAGAGATTTTTGAGTTTTTTTTGTTCCGATAGCCAGAAAACAAGCGCGATAAAGCCCAGAAACCAAGCGAGAAGAGCAGTAGGATCAGAAATCAAAACAGATAGTCCTTGGAATTAGCGTAAGCTTACCCTACTCTTTTGTTTCAGCCAATACTTAAAACCGCAGTTTTCTGGCCCTCCGGCCCTCGCATTTAGGGGAGCTTAGAATTACTCATTTCGCAGTCTAAACCATTGAGATGAGTTATAGTTGATCTACATAAATTGAAGTTCGCCGATTGAGCTTTAATTCGTCGGAAATCTCTATCAAAAATATTTTTGGAGCACATAATTAGTTAATTCATCTGTCTAATCTAAAATTCGAGACTATCTAGTAATTCTGCATTGTAAAGAAAAACTAAAAAAGATTACGAGAAGCTACAAAGACTGGCAACTCATGTCTTTTTCTTCGACCCTCGAAGTATAAGTACTACGTCATAATAGAAGTATAAGTAATACGTTATAGATATGAATAAAGTTCCTACGCCTGCGCCTGAAGATGATCTTGTATTCCTGGGATGGGGCATCCTTGGAGTGATTATTTTGAGCATAGGGTTTATGTTTTTTGCTCCTTCTGTTCCATCCATTCAAAATATTCCGTACAGTCAGTTTTTACAGGAAGTAAACAGTGGGAAGGTGCAAGAAGTTACCCTCTCCAATCAACAGATTGTCGGCACCTATCGCCAGAATGCTGTACCCCCAAATCAACGCTTCAAGACGATCCCGGTCCCGGACCCGAACCTACTTCCTATCCTGCAGCGCAATGGAGTCACCTTTGATGGCTCAGTCGAATCCACAGGGTTTGGTAGTGGGATTGCTTGGCCTATTGTTATCCTTTCGATTTTAGGGTTAGGTTGGCTTTTTAGCCGTAAGAGCAGCCCGGAAAAGGGATTCATGTCTTTTAGCAAAAGTGGCGCCCGCTTATCTATGGGGCCTGGGGAAAATAAAACAACCTTTGCGGATGTAGCCGGGGTCGATGAAGCCAAGCAAGAGCTTCTAGAAGTAGTGGAATTCTTGCGTAACCCCAAAAAATTTACCCGTTTAGGCGGTAAAGTCCCCAAAGGTATCTTGCTCATCGGCCCTCCGGGGACGGGGAAAACTCTGATTGCCAGAGCCTTAGCGGGGGAAGCCGGGGTCCCGTTCTTTTCGATTGGGGGTTCCGCTTTTGTAGAGATGTTTGTAGGGGTGGGTTCTGCTCGGGTGCGGGACCTGTTTGAACAAGCTAAAGCTCAGGCTCCATGCATTATTTTCATCGATGAATTGGATGCGATTGGTAAGTCGCGGGGGAATAACCCGATGATGTCCAATGACGAGCGGGAGCAAACTCTGAACCAGCTACTCTCTGAGATGGATGGTTTTAACCCTTCGGAGAATGTCATTGTGATTGCGGCTACCAACCGTCCCGATTCCTTGGACCAAGCACTGCTGCGCCCAGGTCGTTTTGACCGTCAGGTCTTGGTAGACCGCCCTGATAGACAGGGTCGTCTGGCCGTACTGCGCTTGCATGCCCAGAAAGTTTCTTTGGGCGAGACCGCAGATTTTGAACTCTTGGCGGCTGAAACGATGGGCTTCGCGGGAGCCGACCTCGCCAATCTGGTCAATGAAGCGGCGCTTTTGGCGGCGCGTAGAGATGCCCCTGCTGTAGAAATGAAAGATTTGAATGAAGCCTTAGAACGCTTGATTGCGGGTTTGCAGAAAATAGGGCGGGTCCTGAATCAACAAGAACGCGTTACCGTGGCCTATCACGAAGTCGGCCATGCCATTGTCGGTAGTAGTGTCCTCGGTTCTAACCCCCTGCGCAAAATTTCGATTATTCCACGGGGCCATCAGGCTCTGGGCTATACCTTACAACTTCCCCAGGAAGACCGTCATCTGCTTACCCGGACAGAGCTTTTTGGTCAGCTCGCCACGCTTTTAGGAGGCAGGGCGGCGGAAGACCTGATGTTCAATGGAGAAGTTTCTACAGGCGCGGCCAATGATCTCGCCAAAGTTACAGAGTTAGCCGAGCAGATGGTGACTCAATTGGGGATGAGCCACGATTTGGGAAACGTTTGCTATCTACGCGAAGGCCGGAATTTTCTAGAAGACGGTACGGAGCGGCGCAAAACCAGTGAAGCCACCGCGCAGATGATTGACAGGGCTATTCGCGACCTCGTAGACGAAGCCTATGATCAAGCGATGGCTAACCTCCGACAGAATCATACCCTCCTAGAAGAAATGGCCCAGAGTCTTCTTACCCATGAGTGTTTAGAAGGTCCCAATTTAGAACAATTCCTGAAGCAAATCAAGAGACCTTCTTTGCCTGCCGACCTAGCCTATTCCTAACTTCAACTGTGATTCTGTAAAGATTCTCAATAGTTTGGGGGTATTAGCAAATCCCTTTTGAGACCGCTAATCCATGATCTTATAAAGATAAAAGCCCTAGTGCTAAAGCAGTAGGGCCGAGGACGCAGTTAGGAGGTATCTTGTGGTTTATTCTAGTTTCTTTCTTTTGGTTTCGTAGCGTTTTTAATAACTTCTTTAGGTATAGATACCTTTTTTGACGTCTCAAGCTGAGATGTTTCCGCTTTCGAGGGCGTAGGATAGTTTCGTGAGGATAGGGCTGCGGTGAGATGCCCTGCGGTCGCTTGCACGGAGGCAATCGCCCGGTCGTACTGTAAACGGGTGGGGCCGAGAATGCTCACAGAGCCGACAGGAACCCCATCATGCTCATAGGTCTGAGAGACTAGAGTGCATGCCTGCATCGGTTCTAGAGGATTTTCCGAACCAATGCGAATCGTTACTTTACTTTGGGCGGTAAAGTCCTGTGGAGCAATCAGCGAGCCAAGTTCTTCCCGCTGTTCTTCCAAGAGGCTGACTAAGGCCTTTACACGGTAAGGATCCAAGAATTCTGGTTGGCTGAGAACAGCATGGACTCCACTGATGAAAATTTGTTCTGCCTGGGGTTTGGCAATAGCTTGGCGGATTCGGTCAAAAAGTCCCCGCACGAAATCCGCCCATTGACTAAATTCCCGATGGAGTTCTCCCAACTGTTGGGTGGAGAGGTCGGTGAGGGGTTGTTTAGTCAGAGTAGCGTTCAAGAAATTGTTCAGCAGCTCTAGTTCTTCCGAATGGGTAGCTTCGGGTAAATCCACAATCAGTGACTGGGTATGATACGAATCAGTGACTACGATGAGCATCGCTCTGCGCTCGTCGATAGCGACTAGTTGCAAATGGCGAATATGGAGATGTTGCCCCCTCGGTGCGGTAACCATGGCCACATAGCCGCTCAGGGAAGACAAGATACGGGAAGCGCCTTGCAGAAGACTCTCCAGGCTATGGTGCGGATGGTTATCCATGGCACTGGAGAGGGCCTCCGTCATAGACTGGGCTAGAAAAGCTGGGGGTTCTAAGAGTTCATTCACATAAACCCGATAACCAAAATCAGAGGGGATACGCCCGGCAGAGGTATGGGGCTGGAACAGTAAGCCCGCATTCTCCAGCAAGTTCATCACATTACGGATAGTTGCTGCACTGACCCCAAAGTCAAACTGTTCGGTCAGGGTTTTAGAACCAACGGGTTCTGCCGTAGCAATATAACAGCGCACGGTAGCCAGGAAAATTTGTTGTTGACGGATATTGAGTTTCATGAAAACCTCTTGGCTATGGGTTCATCACAGGAAAACGCCTGGCCGTTTATGGATAGAGGTTTTTTCAGAGGTGAAACAGTGGTCTTATGCACGTTGAGCTGGCTTCGGTTTATTCATAGTTGGACAATATTGTACCCGTATCCCTTAATTTGTGCGTATCTCGGCCAAACATAATCGGTTTGCCCTTGCGTTGGGCACTGGTTGGGCACTGATAATCCAGGGGGATAGTTTAAGATTGGCGCATGGCCATTGTTTCTTCCCATCATCTGCAACCAGCTGACCAGCCCCCTGAGAAAGCTTCTCCAGAAAAAGCTTCTAAGACGGCTAAGTCTACGGAGCCTCTACTCCAAGGTACTACTTTGGACACCGAGGAGCAGGGTACCCAAGAAGAAACGATCCGTCCTCAATCTATGGATGAGTATATTGGGCAAAAAGACCTCAAAGATGTCCTGTCTATCGCTATTCAGGCTGCCCAGTCACGGGGAGAATGTTTAGACCATCTCTTGTTCTATGGGCCTCCGGGCTTGGGAAAAACGACCATTTCTCAAATTTTGGCCCAGGCGATGGGGGTCAAGCTCCATCTCACCAGTGCTCCTGCCCTTTCTAGTCCCAAAGATATTGCAGGGCTTTTGGTCAATATAAAGCCTGGAGATTTGCTCTTTATTGATGAAATCCATCGACTTCCCAGAGTCAGTGAAGAAATTCTCTATCCAGCGATGGAAGATTTTCGATTGGATATCACGATTGGTAAAGGCCGCAGTGCCCGGATTACAAGTATCGCCCTGCCCCGATTCACCTTGGTTGGCGCTACGACTAAAATTGGTGCTTTGACTTCTCCTTTAAGGGACCGTTTTGGGCTGGTGCAACGCTTACGCTTTTATGAACTGGACGAATTGGAGGCCATTGTCACCCGCACTGCTCGTTTATTAGAGATTGCGATTGAACCGATGGGGGCGAATGAATTGGCCCGTCGTTCTAGAGGTACGCCCCGGATTGCCAATCGTTTACTGCGTCGGGTCCGTGACTACGCTCAAGTCAAAGCAGAGGGGACGATCACCCAAGCCGTGGCCGCCAAAGCCCTGGAACTTTTTAACGTGGACCCGATGGGTTTAGATTGGACGGACCGCAAGTTGCTCCAAACATTGATTGAAAACTATGGAGGCGGTCCGGTCGGACTTGATACCTTAGCGGCGGCTACGGGGGAAGACAGCCAAACTTTAGAAGAAGTCTATGAACCCTATCTTTTGCAAATCGGCTACTTGCAAAGGACGCCACGGGGGAGAATGGCGACTGCGAGTGCCTATCAGCATTTAGGCTATCAGGCACTTCAAATCCCTTCCGAACAGTTGCCTTTAGATATGCGTTAGCCTGAAAACGGGGGTAATCGTTGGTGATTCAACAGAATAAATTCTAAATTTTGATGCAAATTCTGTATCGAACCTATAGCTTTATTGCCTGATCCCGTACATTCCGTTACAAAAAATACATTTCGCCTAGTCCACATCGTGTTCGCTGTTACTTGCAAACTCACGTTTAGTCCAGTCCCTACTGCTCAGCAAGAGTAGTTCTTCTTTGAAGCCCCTTACGAGGAGGAGTCCAATGACCGATACCACCAAAACACTGTGTCCCTACTGCGGTGTTGGTTGTGGTCTGGAAGTGGCTCCTCCCTCGCAACCGGGTAAGGCAACCAACCGCGATAGCGAAGGAACTCCGATTTGGAAAGTGCGGGGTGACCGGGACCATCCTTCTAGTCAAGGCATGGTTTGTGTGAAGGGAGCGACGATTGCAGAAGCCTTGGATAAAGACCGCCTACTCTACCCGATGGTGCGCGATTCCCTTGACGAGCCTTTCCGTCGGGTGAGCTGGGAAGAAGCCCTCGAACTGGTGGTACACCGCATCCAAGCCGTCCGCTATACTCAAGGGCCGGATGGCCTGTGCATGTACGGCTCCGGTCAATTTCAAACCGAGGACTACTACATCGCCCAAAAGCTGATGAAAGGCTGTCTGGGAACTAATAACTTCGATGCCAATTCCCGCCTTTGTATGTCTTCTGCGGTAGCCGGTTATATCCAGAGCTTTGGTTCCGATGGCCCTCCCTGCTCCTATGACGACTTGGACGAAACTGATTGTGCTTTTCTGATTGGCACGAATACGGCAGAATGCCATCCGATTTTGTTTAACCGCTTGCAGAAGCACCGCAAAAAAAATCGCAAAGTGAAAATGGTGGTGATAGACCCCCGCCGCACTCCGACAGCAGAGGCCGCTGACCTGCATCTAGCCATCCAACCGGGTACAGATATTGACCTGCTCAATGGCATCGCCTACTTATTGATGCGGTGGAGCTATCAGGACAGCCTGTTTATGGATGATTGCACCAGCAACTTCCCCGCCTATGTAGAGGTACTCAAGCACTATCCCCCGGATATTGTGGCAAGCCGTTGTGGCATCGAAGTAAAAGACCTGGAAATGGCTGCCCGCTATTGGGGACAGGCTGAAAATGTACTTTCACTCTGGTCCATGGGTGTTAACCAATCTTGGGAAGGAACCGCTAAAGTACGGACCATCATCAATCTGCACTTGATGACCGGGCAAGTAGGCAAACCTGGAGCAGGACCGTTTTCCCTCACGGGCCAACCGAATGCGATGGGTGGAAGAGAAGCCGGAGGCCTTTCTCATTTACTCCCTGGCTATCGTACGGTCAAAGATCCTGAGCATCGGGCCGCAATGGAACAGTTTTGGGGCTTGAAACCAGGTCAGATTGCTGTCCGGCCAGGACGTGCCGCCTGGGACATTATCACAGGCTTAGAAGCAGGTGAAGTGGGCTTCCTGTGGATTGCCGCCACCAACCCTGCGGTCAGCTTCCCTGATTTAGATCGGACCAAAGCAGCCCTGAGGCGTTCGCCTTTCACCGTCTATCAAGAGGCCTACTACCCCACCGAAACGTCAGCCTATGCCCATGTCCTCCTGCCGGCAGCTCAGTGGAGCGAAAAGGCAGGCGTGATGACCAATTCAGAGCGTCGGATTACGCTTTGCCCAGCCTTCCGTAAAGCTAAGGGTGAAGCCCGTGCGGACTGGGAAATTTTTGCCGAGGTAGGCCGTCGGCTTGGCTTTAGCGAACAGTTTGCCTTTAAAAATAGTGCTGAAGTCTACGATGAATTTGTGCATACGACCCGTGGCCGTGTGTGTGATATGACGGGTTTGAGCCATGCTCGTTTAGCAGCGGAAGGACCCCGCCAATGGCCTTGCCCTGATTCTGGGACTGTAGATTCCGCGAGACTCTACACCGACCTGAGATTTCCGACGGCGGATGGACGGGCTCGTTTTGCCGCCTACCATTCCAAGGGCTTGGCAGAACCACCTGATGCACACTATCCCTATGTCCTAACCACAGGTCGTCTCTATGGACATTGGCATACCCAAACTCGCACAGGCCGCATCGAAAAAATCCGAAAGATGCATCCGAATCCCTTCCTAGAGATTCATCCCCGCGATGCTAAAGCTATCGGCATTCAGGACAAAGATTGGGTAGAAGTACAAACCCGTAGAGGAACCGCCCGTTTCCCCGTCACGGTCACAAGGTCTATAGCCCCCGGCACTGTTTTTGTGCCGATGCATTGGGGTGCTCTCTGGGCAGACCAAGCCGAAGCCAATGCCTTGACCCATCCGGCCGTAGACCCTGATTCCCTGCAGCCTGAACTGAAAGCCTGTGCGGTGAGACTCGTTCCCTTGGCTGTGGCACAAGAAGATATCCACCAGGAGAAGAGTGGCCTCCGCCTGATTGCTGAGGGCTTGCTGGGTCGTTAAGAAGAGCTAGAAGAGAAGTTCTTCTTCTACGCTGCTTGTCCTTCGTCTAGCATCCTGCGGAACTTACGGCAGAATTCTTGGAGATGGGGGGGAAGTTTAGCCATGTTTTCGGCTTCATATTGCTCGGCGATGCGGACTAACTCATCCAAGGTATTACCTTGGGTGAATACCATCGCTCTTAGCAAATAGTACAAGGATTCTTTGACAGAAACCCTTACATACTGCTCCGGATGATTCCTATGAGCGTCAAGCACACAATCTACGAGGCGGCTGAAGGGCTCTTTGCCCCCCGCCATTACATACCACTGGTAAAGCATTTCGGGACTGGGACCTTCACTGGGAGCAATAGGGGCTGCTTCCTGATGAAACGACGAGTCTTGCATAAAGTAGTACTCCTTCACACTAGTTAGGATGGACCAACCATCCTGCCGGAATACTACTACATTATATAAAAATTTACAAAAATTTGTTCGCCAGTAACTTTACAAGAATACGTACTCATGCATATACGTTTTATGCAAACACAACAGTCCTGCTTCCGTCCAACAATACTCGGTCCTCCAGATGCCACCGTACGGCCCTTCCCAGGACCAAGCGCTCAATGTCGGCCCCTTTACGACGCAGGTCATCAATGCTATCGCGGTGGGTCACGCGGATTGTATCTTGTTCAATAATCGGGCCTTCATCCAGGTCCGCTGTTACATAATGAGCCGTAGCACCGACGAGTTTCACCCCCCGCTCTTTTGCCCGACTGTAGGGGTTAGCACCTTTGAAGGCGGGTAAAAACGAATGGTGGATATTGATCATATGACCGGCATAACGCTCCGAAAATTCGGGACTAAGAATTTGCATATATCGGGCAAGGACCACCAAATCAACCTGATTTTTTTCTAGAATTTCTTGGATTCTAGCTTCAGCTTCTGGCTTGTTCTGTGGTGTAGCCAACACATAGTGATAGGAAAAGCCCAAACTTTCTACGATTTGCTCATGGTCTGGATGATTGGAAATGACACAAGGGACTACTGCAGAAAGTTCTTGACTACGAATCCGCCACAAGAGGTCCAGGAGGCAGTGGGCTTGTTTGGACGCCAAAATTGCCATCCGTTTGGGTTCATCCTCTGCTACTAAACGCCAGAAAGCGCCCTCCCAGCCCATGGCCGCCATAAAGCCTCGGAATCTTTCCTGGACTTGGGCCTGGTTCAGGTTCTTCTCCACAACAAATACGGTCCTTAGGAAAAATGTTCCCCCAAAAGGGTCCGTGGAATGTTGGTCTGAGTTAACGATATTTCCACCCTGGTCAGCAATCCAGCGAGAAACCCGAGCAATAATAGCCTGTTGGTCCTGACATACCAAGACGAGACGAAAACTCCGCATAAGGATAAAAAGAAGGAGATGGTGTTGTACTGATTATCATTCCTAGCGACCTTACGCTAAAAAAGTGGACAGGTAACTTAAGCTGCCAGGCAGTGAGAAGGGAGACATTCTGGCTCAGATCAGGTTCATCGAGTCCGTGTTTGGTTTAGTGGCATCAGCGATACGAATTGCAGAGTCTTGCTATCC
>Ga0208716_1000539_pt1:0-10000 | contig 15663 bp, 12 predicted proteins | sample NGESurdeep092012_8_FD_184482 | JGI IMG/M metagenome (GOLD analysis project Ga0208716, IMG submission 184482) | Arctic peat soil microbial communities from Barrow, Alaska - NGEE Surface sample 415-3 deep-092012 (SPAdes) | ecosystem: Environmental > Terrestrial > Soil > Wetlands > Peat ...
ACTTTGGGCTTGAGCACAGACAGCAGGCCCTGGAAGCTGAGTGCGGACATGAGTGAGTGAGCAGTTGATGCAGGCAACTGACTAGTTGATGATGGACTCGAGGAAATGATTGAAAGCAAGTCCCTACTTGGAGCTGGATGAGGTCTCTGTGTTAGTCAGAGTCCCACAGCAGCAGTGAAGCACATCAATACCCAGGTATGGAGATGGGAGTGAAAATACCTCAACTGGATAGAAATGAGATCAAGCAACATCAGTTAGGCTAGTTCTGGTAAACAGAGTGCATAAAAACACTTGCAAAGAGTGTTGAAGGACTTGGGAAAAAGTTGAAAACTGGATGGAAGCGCATCCCTACTTGGAGCTGGTCGACCTCTCTCTGTCAGTCAGAGGCTCGCAGCAGCAGTGAAGTCACCACCCTACCCTAGTAGGGAAGTGACAGCGAAAAAAAAAAAAGTTGTCCAAAGTAGCTGCAAATGACTTGTAGCAGTTTGAAATCAAGTTATGAACACTTTTCAAAAATTTGGAAATTTGGTTCCTGAAGGTTAAACGGGGGGTAAGACACTATTAGGGGATGCGTGTTCGAGAATGGCAAAAGTGCGAAAAATGACTAAGTCCAAAAAAATGAAATTTGGAGAACACCATCCCTACTCTTCCCTGATTGCTATGGCGATGTTCAAACATACATACAAGTCAGGGAAGGGGGCCCTAGAGGTTGGGTCTTGGCAGCAGCAGCAGCATGATGAGCAGGGCATCGTGGCTGTTGGGCTGCAAGCAACATGAGTGAGTCTATAGTAAGAGTCCGGTGATGGTGGCGGTTGCTGCCTATGACTGACTTGTTGATCAAGTGAGTCTGGACTTTGAGATAAAAAGTATGGCGATGCTGGCAGTTGCTGCGGGTGACTGACTAGTTGATGATGGACATGAGGGTAAAAGTCCGGTGATGGTGGCAGTTGCTGCCTATGAGTGACTTGTTGATGGTGCGAGCCTGGACTTTGAGAAAAAAAGTAGTGCGTTGCTGGCAGTTGCTGCGGGTGACTGACTAGATGATGATGGACATGAGGGTAAAAGTCCAGTGATGGTGGCTGTTGTTGCCTATGAGTGACTGGTTGATGGTGCGAGTCTGGACTTTGAGAAAAAAAGTGCGGTGTTGGTGGCTATTGCTGCCTACGACTGACTTGTTGATGATGGACATGAGGGTAAAAGTCCGGTGATGGTGGCAGTTGCTGCCTATGAGTGACTTGTTGATCAAGTGAGTCTGGAATTTGAGAAAAAAAAGTGCGGTGTTGGTGGCTATTGCTGCCTACGACTGACTTGTTGATGATAGGCATGAGGGTAAAAGTCCGGTGATGGTGGCAGTTGCTGCCTATGAGTGACTTGTTGATCAAGTTAGTCCAGACTTTGAGAAAAAAAGTATGGCAATGCTGGCAGTTGCTGCGGGTGACTGACTAGTTGATGAAGGACATGAGGGTAAAAGTCCGGGGATGGTGGCAGTTGCTGCCTATGACTGACTTGTTGATCAAGTTAGTCTGGACTTTGAGAAAAAAAGTGCGGTGTTGGTGGCTAATGCTGCCTACAACTGACTTGTTGATGATAGGCATGAGGGTAAAAGTCCGGTGATGGTGGCAGTTGCTGCCTATGAGTGACTTGTTGATCAAGTGAGTCTGGACTTTGAGAAAAAAAAGTGCGGTGTTGGTGGCTATTGCTGCCTACGACTGACTTGTTGATGATGGACTTGAAGGTAAAAGTTCGGTGATGGTGGCAGTTGCTGACTGTAGTTTGGGCAAGAGAGCTCAGTTGCTGCAGTGACTGACTGGCGATGGTCATGAGTTGCTGCAAAGGCCTTGGGCAACTTGCTTGATGAGTGGGTGGTGTTTGACAGTCACAAGCAGTTGGTGGGAAAGCTCCAAGCAGCCTGCAACGGAGTCCATACTCTGAGCTGGCCGAGCAAACGCAGCTGGTGCGACACTTCGCATGGAGCGTATTTGGGGATCATACTAGGGTATGGTCGAGCTGAAGCGAGTCAGTGGTACACACTGGCCAGATAGGACCAAATGGGGGTAAAAAGTACGGTCTGGCAGGTTTCTGCTGGGCTACTACCCTCAAATCAGGAGAGAGTGAGGGTAGGTACGGTCGCGGTCGATTTTGGTGCGAAGTCTCGCACCAAAGTAGACCTCGGCCATGTCAAAAATTTTGTCAGTCACCCAAAAATTTGGTTCCTGAAGGTTAAACGGGGGGTAAGACACTATTAGGGGGGTGGCGTTCGAGAATGGCGAACTCGGACGGGCTGCGTTTTTAGTCAGGCGTCAGTCAGGGAAGAGAGGAGACCCCAGTTTTAGATGGTTGGTGGAACATGGCTGGTTGGAAGTCATGGGAAAGAGGGTTAGTGCGGATGGGTAAAAAGACCTATGGTGCACTGGCCTTGAGAGGGAAATGACCAGAGAGAGTGGTGGTGCATGGCAAAGAGGCAGAGCAGAGCTAGTTGGTGCGAATGCTTGGGGAAAATGATAGTGCATTTGGCCGTTCGATTGAGAGAACAAAGCAAGCAAGCTAGTCTGCTGGTGGATGGTAGTGCATGGTAATGGGAAGGCAGAGCAAAGGAAGGTTGGTAGGTTGCTCTGGGCCTTGATCATGATGATGAGTGCAGTCATCGGCCGTTCCAGTGCATGATCAAGGTAGATGGGTGGATGGATGGTTGGTTGGTAGTGCATGGCAAAGTGAAGGCAGAGCAAAGGAAGGTTGGTAGGATGCTCTGGGCCTTGATCATGATGATGATGAGTGCAGTCATTGGCCGTTCTAGTGCATGATCAAGGCATAGAGATGAGTGAATGGTGGTGCATAGCTATTGAGCAAAGGTTGGTTGGTTGGTGCTCAGGGTCCTGCAGTCAAACGAAGGCATTATAAAGGCTGCAGGGTGAAGAATGGGTCGTGCCTGCTCGTGGAGAAAAGGACCGTTCTAGGGGGGAGGTAGTGTGTGAGCTTGAGGAAGGATAGTTGGGATGACTGACTGATCCGACCGTTGACTGCTTACACAGCTACATAGCCCCGGGGAGATGGACAGGGCCTGCAGTCGAACGAAGGCATTGACGGCTGCAGGGTAAAGAATGTGTCATGCCTGCTCGTGGAGAAAAGGACCATTCTAGGGGGGGAGGTAGTGTGTGAGCTTGAGGAAGGATAGTTGGGATGACTGATTCAACCGTTGACTGCTTACACAGCTACATAGGCCCCGAGAGATGGACAGGGCATGCTGTTGGGTCTAGTTGGGTATGAGAACTGGCTAATGAACTTGCCGATGCTTCTCTATGCTCAATGACCTGGTGGTAGCTTGATGATTGTTCACTGTAGCAGCCTGGATTCGAGGGATGATGATGGGTGTGCTTGGCGTAAAGGAGAGAGAAAGAGGCGAAAGTGGGATGAGCTTAGGCTAGGATGTTGTAAGCCAACATATGTGCCGATGATAGCTGTACCCATGTTCGAGTGGTCCAATGATCGGGGTTGGCTTTCCGCAGAGGAATCTACGCCATGCCTGGTTGTCAGCTGCTTGGTCTTTTTCAATCTCACAATCAATGTCTGTCTGCTGGAAGCATGAGTGCAAGGAGAGGTAGAGATGGGCGATGAGCTTAGGCTAGGCTACTTGCTTGCTGGTAAAGTGAGTAGATGTGTCCGATGATGGCTGTACGCATGTGCTAGGATTGACCAATAATCTCGGTGGCTTCTGCAAATAGAAAGCAAGAGGGCTCAATGATCCGTCATGAGCCTCGCCACTCTTGATATGTTGGTGTGCCTGACCTCTTTGAGTACTATTGCGTCTGGCTGGTGTGTTGTTGCGAGCTTAGGAAGGGATGCTAGTTGGCCCATGAACTGGAGATGACCAACAGATCCCAACCGGCGATAGCTCTGAGCTTAGGGAGGGACGGTAGTTGGTGTCCAACGGATATCAGGCGAAATCGTGACCGACGATGGCTACAGCAACAGAGAATGGATATAGTAGATTTGGTCGTGCGCTGTGCTGCTTGGTTATGCACAGTGAGAGCCTGATTCGAGGGATGATGATGGTCTTGCGGTGCTTACTGGGTGAGTGAGTGAGATTGATGATGCTATGATTGGTGTTGCCGTGAGCTTAGGGAGGGATGATAGTTGGTGTCCGATGGATGGATAACCAATGAGATTCCGACTTATGATGGCTACAGCAGCAAGGGAAAAGTCTTATGCCTTGTGTGTTTGACCAGAGAGTTATGGTTGGTGCTACTTCAAAGGGATGGTTGTTGCTTCACTGCTTCGACTTCTCTTTTGAATAGGGACCAAGGCAGTGGTGTGTACTGACTGCTGGCCCGGGAAATTAATTTTTTCTGGACTGCGGTAGGTATGCTAAACTGTGTTTTCACGGCAAAGGAGCTCGATGCCCAGAGTAGTTATCTAACACTACTGCTGCGTTGCACGTTGATACCTCCGATTGGGCCAGAAGAACCAGATGAGAGAGAGATATTTTGGGCAATCCTAATGGATATATCCATGCGTGACTCTGCATGGGATACCAGTAGATGCCCCCCGTGTTGTGGAACATCAACTAGTGGGGATGTCTCGGTATGTACTGCAGCAATCGCTGAGAAAGGGAATGCAGCCACTGGACATAGTTTCAGTAGGGGCGTGCAAAGAAACTAATGGAAGTTGAATATTGGCAAGAGCTCTGAGTGTAAAGCCTCAGTGGACTCTGGAGAGAAGCGATGCAATGGTGGATTTTGTGGTGGAGTAGTGAGTAAGCGGAAGGTCCTATATGGTGTGTATCAGAGGAGGCTGAGCCGACGAAGGTATCTGTGTGTTAGAGTCTGCAGTGCTTTCTATGGGGCGACAAGGGCATCGAGACTGAATGTTTGGTCGAGTATGCTCTTGCAGGCAATGATTCTGAATGATGCTCTGGGATGAGTTTCGTGAAAGGGAAACCCACATAAGGATATCAGGGTGGATTTGTAGTAATGAGTATGATGGTGTTGACTGTCGAGCACAGGGTCTGAGCTGACGAAAGGAGGGTAGTGAGTGGGTCATGTCTTCTCACCTCTTGTCTATGAAGCGACGATTTCATTGTGACTGTACTCAAGATTGGATCGAGTAGTGCGTGTGGGTGACGAGAAGAGGGTAGTGAGTTGGTCTGCGGGTCTTCTTACCTCTTTTCAGTCCTACTAATGGGAGCTCGTGGTTGACGCAACTGACTGATGCTAAGCTAGCTGACTGCTGACTTGGTCTGATGAAAGGACGAATGGGGTACTGACTTGGTACATATATGAACATCTATTCATGCTGAAGGGTTGAGCAAAATCGCTTATTGCAGGGCGCCTAGACTCTGTCACGGAGATCTTGGCTAGCTTGTCGGCTTGAGAGACGGCCTTAGCTGTAAGCGTTCAACCCGTGCCCATGAAATTATAACAGTATGTTTCATATCGCCAGACTTGTGCCTTTTGTAAGCTGAGTAAAAGGAACTGGATGGCTGCTGACTTGGTCTGATGAAAAGATGAACGGGGTACTGAATTGGTACATATGTGAGCATCTATTCATGCTGAAGGGTTGAGCAAAATCGCTTATTGCAGGACGCCTAGACTCTGTCACGGAGATCTCGGCTAGCTTGTCGGCTTGAGAGACGGTCTTAGCTGTAAGCGTTCAATCCGTGCCCATGAAATTATAACAGTATGCTTCACATTGCCAGACTTGTGCCTTTAGTAAGCTTAGTAAAAGGAACTGGTTGACTCTGGTTGGTTGGTGGTGTGTTGGATGGTGGGCGGCCCGTGTAAGCCCAGGTAGGATATGTTGACGCATGCCTACTGTTACCATGAGAGGTGATTGGTCTCTGATGACTTCGCAGGCTGAGTTTGTTTGATGGGCTGATCCTTCGAAAGTGAGGCGATACCCACCTGCATCGTGAGAGAGTTATGGAAAAGGGACGAGCTTCTTGTAGGCTTTGTTCTCTGAAACTGGTTGACTATCAGCGCAAGCTATAGTTGAACAGAGTAATGTGAATCGATTTGAGGTCAAGCCTAGGTGACTGCAAAAAAGCAAGCGGCATCGGTGCGAGCCTGATGTTGAGTGCATTGCTCCTTCCACTACTGGGTGTGGTTGGGGAGGTGCTCGATGTTGGGCAAGTGTTGCGGTGCGAGTTGCATGAGTGGTGAGCCCTGGTAGGCCAAGATAGTTGAATTACAAATAACTACCTGGTTGATCCTGCCAGTAGTCATATGCTTGTCTCAAAGATTAAGCCATGCAGGTCTTAGTATAAACTTTTAAAAAGTGAAACCGCGAATGGCTCATTACATCAGTTATGGTTCCTTAGATCTTCGGTTTCCTACTTGGATAACCCTGGAAAATCTAGAGCTAATACATGAAAATGAAGCTCCGACCCTTTGGGAAGGAGCGTTCTTGTTAGATCAAAACCAATCGGGGCTTCGGCTCCGTTTTCTGGTGAATCTAAACAATTTTGAGCAGATCGCACAGTCTTGTACTGGCGACGACTCTTTCAAATATCTGCCTTATCAACTCGATGGTAGGTTATGCGCCTACCATGGTTGTAACGGGTAACGGAGAATCAGGGTTCGATACCGGAGAGGGAGCCTGAGAAACGGCTACCACATCCAAGGAAGGCAGCAGGCACGCAAATTACCCAATCCCGGCTCGGGGAGGTAGTGACGAAAAATAACAATACGGGACTCATCCGAGGCCCCGTAATTGGAATGACTACAATTTAAATCCTTTAAGAAGGATCCATTGGAGGGCAAGTCTGGTGCCAGCAGCCGCGGTAATTCCAGCTCCAATAGCGTATATTAAAGTTGCTGCAGTTAAAAAGCTCGTAGTTGGATCTCAGTTACAGGCAGGTGGTTCACTTTACAGTGCTACTACCTGAACTGAACCTATTGCTGGATCTCTTGGGTGCCCTTCACTGGGTGCCCCTTGAGACCAGAGCGTTTACTTTGAGAAAATTAGAGTGCTCAAAGCAGGCGAATGCCTGAATAGTTGTGCATGGAATAATGAAATATGGCCTCGGTACTGTTTTGTTGGTTCACGGTGCTCGAGGTAATGGTTGAAAGGGACTGACGGGGGCATTCGTATTGCGACGTTAGAGGTGAAATTCTTAGATCGTCGCAAGACGGACTACTGCGAAAGCATTTGCCAAGAATGTCTTCATTAATCAAGAACGAAAGTCAGAGGTTCGAAGGCGATCAGATACCGCCCTAGTTCTGACCTTAAACGATGCTAACTGGCGATCCAGTGGGGGTATTTAAATGACCTGCTGGGCAGCTTCTGGGAAACCAAAGTTTTTGGGTTCCGGGGGAAGTATGGTTGCAAAGCTGGAACTTAAAGGAATTGACGGAAGGGCACCACCAGGAGTGGAGCCTGTGGCTTAATTTGACTCAACACGGGAAACCTCACCAGGCCCAGACACTAGAAGGATTGACAGATTGAGAGCTCTTTCTTGATTTGGTGGATGGTGGTGCATGGCCGTTCTTAGTTGGTGGAGTGATTTGTCTGGTTAATTCCGATAACGAACGAGACTTTAGCCTACTAAATAGATGGCTCATACTCAAAGTGAGTATCGTCTTCTTAGAGGGACAAGGCAGCTTCAAGCTGCGTGAGAAAAGGCAATAACAGGTCTGTGATGCCCTTAGATGTTCTGGGCCGCACACGCGCTACAATAAAAGGCGCAGCGTGTCTTCCTGACTCGATAGAGTTGGGTAACCCTGGCAATGTCTTTTGTGCTAGGGATTGGGCTTTGAAATTATCGCCCATGAACGAGGAATTCCCAGTAAGTGCAAGTCATAAGCTTGTGCTGACTACGTCCCTGCCCTTTGTACACACCGCCCGTCGCTACTACCGATTGAATGATTTAGTGAGGACTTCGGACTGGTGCTAATGCGGCCTCACGGTTGCGTTGGTTTACTGGGAAGATGCCCAAACTGCCTCATTTAGAGGAAGTAAAAGTCGTAACAAGGTTTCCGTAGGTGAACCTGCGGAAGGATCACTGCTGGTCTTTGAGTACCCCTCCAGTGCCATGATGAGATGTGGAAGGCATGGTCGAACCTCGAATGCAGGCGTCTGCTAGTTGGGTTTGACTGGGCTCTCTCTTCTCTAAGTACTTTGGGCGAAATCTGACTGGCGCAGTCCAAAATGGAAAAGAAAAGTGAAATGGAAATGATAAAAAATGAGAGGACCTCGGGGACTACTAGATGCCTGAGAGTCTTTGAGGGACATCAGGCGTAGTCCGAATGAGTCAAGATGACTGACAACCATTCCAATGCAGGCGTCTGCTAGTGTTTGGTTGGAAGGTCTGAGGCTTTCAAGTCCGGGGATAAAATGAAAGTCCATCAGTGCTGATGGTAGCATAAGAGTCAAGAATGGCGAGAATGTGTATATCAATGTTTCGACGTGTGTCATATATTCCAGGCGTCTGGTTGGCATATCGTCGGGACTCTCTGATCTCTCTTGCAAGGTTGAGTTTGTTTGGTATGGAGTGAAAATGCTACATCAGTTCCTCTCCAGTTGATGGTCCCCTGAGGATAAGGTATGGACTAACTCGCCAGGTGCTTGTTAGTCCCACAAAAAGAAATGGAAATGGGAAAAAAATCGAGGACCCCAGTCCCTACTTACTGCATTGGTGGCTTGGTCTCTTTATTCAGGGTAAAGAGAGCTGAGCATCGTAGTAGAGAGAAGGGAGCTTGAAGGCCTGAAAAACCTTCGAAACGGGGATACATACATGAAAAGTCACTCGAACTCACTTGGACCTTTTGAGTGCAGGCGTCTGCCAGGAAAGGTCTATAAGCTCATTGATTGGGTTGGTGAGTATCCTCTTTTTCGAGTGCATAGTCTGTTGCTGTAATGGTGACAAGACTGGTGGAAAAAAATGTTTTTAAATCTCTGAACAGTGGATCACTCGGCTCGTAGATCGATGAAGAACGCAGCCAACTGCGCGAAGCATGGCGAATTGCAGGGCTTCATGAAACCGCTACTTGTTGAACACATATTGTGACTCTAGCTTACGGGCTAGGGTCTTGCCCATCTGAGGGTCGTAAATACTTGAAACCCCTTTTGCCTTGTGTCGGACATGCCCTCGAATGCAGGCGTCTGCTAGTGTGGGTAGTCTCAATGACTTGGCAATAGCGCTGGTGTGCATGGCGCTCTGGCTTCTTTGTAAGGAGCCTTAGTGCAGCGATTGAATAAGACTTCTCGATAATGAGAGGAGGACTATAACAGAGCCTCATGGCATGAAAACACGACTGTGTTGCTTAGTTCCCTGCTGGCAATATTGGAAAAAATATAAGCCTGACTGAACTTGTACATCCATTCCTTGAGGACTGTCTGTTAAAAAGGATCAGACCTCATTCTGCTTGGTAACTCGTTCGACTTGGCTCAAATGTTACATCCAATGCCCAGCTAGCTTTGATGCAAGGGGAGCTTTGTCAGCCTAGTGAATGATTGCTTGGCATGCTGTACAAGTCACCTTTCAGTAAGAATACGTTGTCTGTTCACTAAAAAGTATGACTCTGACTATATGGACTGTTGAAGTCGGAAAGGGAACTTCTCTGAACTGCCTGTACTATGTATGGGCCCGCTGAGGCAATGACTTCTTAATATGCTGGGGACACCTGACTCAATTGTTGGGAGGGCTCGCGGTGGAGCTAAGAGAGAAATCTCTATGCAAAGCCGGGTGAGCGTACACAGCTGCATATATAGAGGACTGTCGTCTCTTGGGCCTGTGACGTGTGGGCTAAGTTGAGTTGTACCCATTCTGATGTGATATGGTCTTGTTGGAATCGTTACTGAAAAATTACTATCAATGACCTCAGATTGGACAGGGCTACCCGCTGAATTTAAGCATATCATTAAGCGGTGGAAAAGAAACTAAAAAGGATTCCCCCAGTAACGGCGAGCGAAAAGGGAAGAGCTCAGCACTGAACCCTCTGTTCTTTATGGGCAGCTGGGAATGTGGTGTTTGGGAGGCTCATTTCCTGCAGTTGGTAGTACAGCC
>Ga0208716_1000540_pt1 | contig 15661 bp, 15 predicted proteins | sample NGESurdeep092012_8_FD_184482 | JGI IMG/M metagenome (GOLD analysis project Ga0208716, IMG submission 184482) | Arctic peat soil microbial communities from Barrow, Alaska - NGEE Surface sample 415-3 deep-092012 (SPAdes) | ecosystem: Environmental > Terrestrial > Soil > Wetlands > Peat ...
GGGGCCAGAGCGAGCGCGGTATCGATGACGTGCTGGAGAAGGGTCTTTCCACCAGCCTGGTGCAGCACCTTGGCCTGACGGCTCTTCATGCGGGTGCCGAGTCCGGCGGCGAGGATCACGATGGTTACGGGCTTGTGCATTACTACTATTATGCGTTCTTGCGGCGGCGGCCTTCCTGTGCCAGCTTGATCACCACGGCGGCGGTGGCGGCGGGGTCGTGGCGGATTTTGTCAGTATCGCTGGAGAGGTTGCCGGCCACGACCTTCAGACCCATCTTCATGAGGGCGTCGATATCGTTCTCCACCGGGAGGGCGGCTTGCCTGGCGTAGCGCTTCTTCAGCGCGCTGGTGATGGAGCGGACGTTGACCACGGCGTAGTCCAGGAACTTGCCGCCGGCGTGGCGGTGGACGGCGCGCACGTGATCGCTGGCGCGGAATTCATCGGTTTCGCCGGGCTGCCACATGAGGTTGACAAAGTAGCACTTGAGGGCGGGCGAGGAACGGATGGCGGCGGCGATGCCCTCCACCAGCAGATTGGGAACGATGCTGGTGAACAGCGAACCGGGGCCGAGGGTGATCACGTCGGCCTCGGCGATGGCGGTGAGTGCGGCGGGCATGGGGCGGACCTTACGCGGCCGCAGGCGAATGGACTGGATGCGATGCTTGCTGCGGCTGATTTGGGTTTCGCCGACGATGACGGCGCCGTTGGCGAGGGTGGCTTCCAGTGACACGTTGGCGGTGGTACTGGGGTAGATGCGACCGGCGATTTTGAGGACTTCCGAGGAGGCCTTCACAGCGTCGGGGAAATCGCCCAGGATCTGGGTCAGGGCCATGAGGAAGAGGTTGCCGAAGCTGTGGCCCTTGAGCCCGCGGCCGGATTGGAAACGGTACTGGAAGAGGCGGGACAGCAGCGCGGAGTCTTCGCTGAGGGCGACCATGCAGTTGCGGATGTCGCCCGGCGGGAGCACGTCGAACTCGCGGCGCAGGCGTCCGGAACTGCCGCCATCGTCGGTCACGGTGACGATGGCGGTGATGTCCACCGCGGGCGTCGCGGGGCCGGTGGGCCGGGCGTAGTGCTTCAACCCTTCGAGGACACTGGACAGGCCGGTACCCCCGCCGATGGCGACTACGCGGAGTGGGGAGTGGTCTTCCATGCGAGGGGCCTGGGCCGGAGAGTCGACATCTTTACCACGCCTTCTTTTCCGGATAGAGCAGGGCCCGGAGCGGGGCATGGTGGGCCAGCGGAGCGAAATCCGCATCCTGGCGCGCGATCATGCGGTTGCGCGGTTCCAGTTCAATGGCGCGGCGGAGATTCTCCTGGGCGTTGGCAAGATCGCCCGAAAGTGCCTGGGCCAGCGCCAGCGCATAGTGTATATGGTCGGAGCCGGGAGCAATGGCCAACGCCTTCTCCAGGTGGATGCGGGCTTCGGCGGCGTTGCGCGCGTTGATCAGCGCCACGCCGTAGGTATAGCATTCCTCGGCGGTGCCGAAACTGACCGTGGTCTGCTGGAGCCGGCGGTCGCACATGGCGATGTGCAGTTGGGCGCGCTGGGCGACGTCGCGTTCGGCGCCGGCGGCTGCCTGCTGGAAGAGAACGCGCGCTTCGGTGAACCGGCGCGCGTGGAATAGCTTCATGGCGGCTTCGAACGCTTTCAACTGCGTGAGGGCGAGGGCGGCACGGGAGGCTTCCGCCGTGGGAACGGGAGCGGGATTCTTGGTGTTTCGGGATGCCTGGGGTTTCGCCATGCGCCTGTCAGCGATCCGGGAATCCGCCGCACTCTTGTTCTTGTCCGCCATGAGAACGCAGGACGGTTATATCAGACCGCGCCATAGAGATGCAACCGGAGTGTGGTTGGCTATCCGAGTCCGGCCTCCCTGAGAAACTTGGCGGACTCTTCCGGCGGAGTCGGGTTGACGTAAAAGCCGGTGGCCCATTCGAAGCCGGCGACATTGGTCAGTCTTGGAATGATCTCGATGTGCCAGTGGTAGTGAGCCAGCGGACCTTCCTGGACGGGCGCGCTGTGCACGATGAAATTGTATGCCGGCCCTTCCAGCACCTTTTCGAGCTTTCGAATAGTGGCGCGGAGGATCCAGGCGAGGTTGGCCACGGTGGACCCGTCGGCATCCTCGAAATGGGATTCGTGGCGCTTGGGCAGAATCCAGGTTTCAAAGGGGAAACGCGGCGCATAGGGCGCGAGCACGGTGAAGCGGTCGGTTTCGCTGATCAGTCGCACGCCGGCGGCGGTCTCGTGGCGGATGATGTCGCAGTAGATGCAGCGCTCCTTGAGATCGTGAAAGATCTTGGCGGCGTCCACCTCTTCCTTGACGCGCTTGGGGATGACGGGGAGCGCGATCAACTGGGAGTGCGGATGCTCCAGCGTGGCGCCCGCGGCGTCGCCATGGTTCTTGAAGAGGAGGATGTAACGGAAGCGGCGGTCTTTCTTGAGATCGTTGACGCGCTCCTTGAAGGCCCAGAGGGCCTCTTCGATGAGCTTCTCGGACATGTTGCCAAGGGTCTTGTCGTGGTCGGGCCCTTCGATGATGACCTCATGGGCGCCGATGCCGTTCATCTTGTCGTACATGCCCTCGCCCTGGCGGTTCAACTCGCCTTCGATGCCGAGGACGGGGAATTTATTGGGCACGACGCGCACGCGCCACCCGGGCTGGTCGCGGTTCCCGGAGGTGCGGTAGGCCAGCACCTCGGGTGGTGTCTTGTTTTCATTTCCGTAGCAGAAAGGGCAGATGGCGGTTGTGGGAGGCGGCACCACCTGCCGGACAAAATCGCTGGGGCGTTTGGCGCGATCCGTGGCTATAATGACCCATCGCCCTGTGATGGGGTCCTTACGCAGTTCAGGCAAGTACGGGGATTCCTCCGGTATGACGATCGGCGGTCGGCAACACTAGATTATATCGTGGCGGAAACAGAACGATGGGACGAAGTCTTCGCGCGGGAACCGGGTTCGCTGGGAGTTTGGGGGATGCTTGTTGACGCGAAGATGCGGAGGCAGACCGCGGAGACGCGGAGGAAGCGGAGAAGACGGTAGGTGCGGGGGACGCCGCGCCCTCACTTTTCCGCCTTGCAAAGCCGGGCAACTTCCGACGATACTGGATGTGGACCGGTACAGATTGTACGAGCGGTACACCATCATGACACGTCTTAATGTCTCGAAAGCGCGGGAAGAGTTTCCGGATGTCGTAAACCGCGCCGCCTACGGAAAGGAGCGGACGATTGTCTCCCGCCGTGGGAAAGACCTGGCCGCCATCATCCCGATAGAAGACCTCCGCCTCCTGGAGCTCCTGGCCCAGGAGGAAATGGACCGAATCGACCTGGAAGACGCCCGCGCAGCTCTGGCGGAAGCGGAAGAAAAGGGGACCATCTCACTCCGTGACCTTATGCGGAAACTGGGGGACTGAGTCCTGGCCTACCGCGTTGAAGTCACTCCCGCCGCCGAAAGGGACCTCCGCAAGCTCGATCCTCACGTCCGCAGGCAGGTGAACCGGGACATTCTCCGCCTCGAAGAGAATCCACGTCCTCATGGCGTGGAGAAGATGAAGACGAAGGAAAAGCTCTATCGGGTCTATGTAGGGCCGGGGAAGAACTACCGCGCCATCTATCAGATTCGGGATGAAGCTCTCCTCGTCCTCGTGGTAAGAGTGGGAGACCGGAAAGAAGTGTACCGCCGGGTGAAGTGAAGTGTGCGGGAACGGTATCCCGATGGGCAGCGGCATTTTCATCATTCGCTGGAGACGCCGCAGGCGCCATGAGCAACTTCCGCCACGCCGGGTTACGTCTTGAAGGGCTGGTCGATTTCGACCTGGTATCCGCTGGCCAGGCGGTTGGTTTCATTCGCCATGCCGACCACGGCCATGAGTTCGGCGAACATGGCGTCCGTCATGCCCGCCTTGCGCGCCGCGGCGGTGTGCGAGGCGATGCAATAGGCGCACTGGTTGGTGGCGCTTACGGCCACGTAGATCATCTCCTTGGTGAGCGGGTCCAGGGCTCCGGGAGCCATGATCTGCTTGATGCTTTCCCAGGTGCGCCGCAGGGTGGGAGGATCGTGGGCCAGGGCTTTCCAGAAATTGTTGATCCAGTTGATGTGGCGGGTGGCCATGATGTCGTCATAGACCGCACGCACTTCGGCAGGGGCATCGGGGTATTCGACGAGTCCGAGGGTGGCCATGCCGACCAGGATACCGCGCTGTGATGGATAGTCCTAAACCGACCGGTTCATATCCAAAGTGAGGTTAGTAATCCCGCATTATCCATCGCACAATCGCAATCAGGGAGGTGACAGATGTACACGCTTATCGTTTTTCCAGGAGGGCGCCAGGTTGACGCTCTATTGTTGTGGGCTTCGGCGGAGCGGCTGCGGGTGGTGATTCCGGGCCGGGGAGACACCGCGGAATTTCAACTGATCGAGGGCCGGTGGACTTCGGAAAGCGGCGGGCACGTCGAGCTGGGAGCAATCCTCGCCGAGGATGCGGCGGATGCCAAACAGTTCCTGGCCAACGCCCGCCCGCGCGCGCTATCGGCGGTCTGACTCAGTCGTCATCGATGGGCAGTTCCCGGCGGTACTTGGCCATCGGGTTCTCCTCATCCACCCTTGGCGGCGCGGTATGCACGAGATACATGCCGACGAAAGGCGCCGCCAGCAGAATCAGCAATAAGATGTAGGAAAACGGCGCCCAATTGGCGATCCACACGCCCGCGCCGGTCGCCAACCCGAGCAGGAATATCCGGGATTGCGGAGCGATCAGCACGAAAATAAGGATGAACAGGATTGCTCCGAGATACGCCACGGCCGGCACCTCGATTCCAATTGAAAGTGATTACCTGTCTGTTTCACCACACCGCGGCAGCAACATTCTGCGCTGCCTTTCGTTAGCACTGCGCTTTGGGCGCGGCTGGATGTTTACTTTGGTCAACATCAGGCGGCGCGTTGCGGGCCGTTGACCGGCGAGCGGCGCACTACTTTTAACCCTGACCGAACCGTGCGCCCAACCGGCAAGCGTGCGGCGGATGAGCGGATACCGGTGGGTTAAGATTGAACATGCCCAAGACTTTTCTCCGGACAATGAGCGCCGCGCTGCTCGTGGCGGCGGGTGTGGCGCGTGGCCAGACTCCGGCGGCGGCGCCGGCCTTCGAAGTGGCATCCGTCAAGCCGGCGGGGCCGCTCAACGCGGCCATGACGGCGTCGGGCCGGATACGGATTGGGATGAAGATCGACGCCGCGCGGGTGGATATCGGGAGCCTGTCGTTAGCCGACTTGATTCGCATCGCCTACCGGGTGAAGGCATACCAGGTTTCGGGTCCGGATTGGATGTCCACGGAGCGGTTCGATGTGCGCGCCAAACTGCCGGAGGGCGCTTCCCAGGAGCAAGTGCCGGAGATGCTGCAGGCGCTGCTGGCGGAGAGATTCAAATTGACCCTCCATCGCCAGACGAAGGAACAGAACGTGTACGCGCTAGTGGTGGGCAAGGGCGGGTCGAAGCTGAAGGAATCGGTACCGGAGGCCGACGCGCCGCCGGCCGGCGACCCGCCACCGGGCACCACGGTAATTGGCGAAGGGAAGGACCAGGTGCGGGTGAGCGGCAACATCGCGGGCAAGGGCATGGTGGTTTCGAGCGCACCGACGGGAGACCTGAAGATGTCGATGGGGCAGGGGGGCACCATGCGCATGGAGTCCTCGAAGATGTCCGTGGCGACGCTGGTGGAGATGGTGTCGCGGTTCGTGGACCGGCCGGTGATGGACATGACTGAACTCAAAGGCACCTACCAGGTAGCGCTGGAACTCACCATGGAGGACATGCGCGGAATGGCGCGGACGGCGGGCGTGATGCTGCCGCCGGGCGGCGGCGCGGCAGTGGCGGAGACCGCGTCGGATCCATCGGGCGGCTCGATTTTCAGCTCCCTGCAACAGATGGGTCTCAAGCTGGAACCGCGAAAGGCGCCGGTGGATCTGATCGTGGTGGATCACGTGGAAAAGGTTCCCACGGAGAATTAGGGGGAGGGCGGCTGGATTGGATTGTCCGAGCTGCCCCGCGGATGCACAAGGCGGATCCTTGTGCCACAAAAAAGCCCGGAGCACGAGGAGTGCTCCGGGCTGGAATTACTCGGTGCGGTGCGGGCTACTGGGGACGCATCCAGATGTCCTCCAGGACAGTGACGGAGGACGTCAAGGTCTGGCCGCCGACGGTGAGCCGGACCATGTAGGCACCGGGTTCGACCAGGGCGCCGGCGCCACCGCCGAAGCCGCCAAACCCACCACCACCGCCGCCGCCACCACCGCCGCCGCGTCCGCTGGCGACGAAGGGCACGCCAGTGGCGCCGCCACGGCCGCCGCGTCCACCACCAGCGACGCCCGGGACGCCTGCGGTGTCGGTGGCCGCACCGGGAGGAACTGCCGCACCGGGTGCCTGGGCACCGGCCGGTTGGCCCGCACTGGCGCCCTGTGCGCCGCCCCGGCGGCCACCGCGACCGCCTGCCGCATCGGCGGTTGCAGCGGCTGCCGGAGCATCGGTGGCACCGGCCGCCGGAGCTGCGGCGCCTGCCGCGGCGTTTGCCGCTGCGCCACGGCCGCCGCCCGCGCCGGCGGTTACGGGACCGCGCATCGGCCACTGGAAGCGATTCATGCCCGCCTTGATCTGCACATCCATGGTGCTAGAGACCTGGTTGTTCTGAAGGAATTCCAGCTTGCCGGCGCCCATGTCGGATTTCGCCAGGACGTGGATGGCGGTTCCGCCCTGCGGATTCTTCGCCTGGAACTGCCGGTTGGTGGCGCGCCGCTGGGCTTGCGGATCGTTCTTCCAGAGGGTGGCCGGCCGCGGATCAAACAGGGTGAGATCCTTAGTGCTGGACGGCTTGAGCTGTTCCAGCGGGCTGATGTCGTCGGCGATATAGATGGACCGCCCGTGGGTGCCGACGATGAGGTCGCGATCGCGCGGGTGAATCAGAATATCGTCCACGCGGACGCTGGGCAGCCCGGTCATGAACTTCTTCCATTCCTTGCCGGCGTCCAGGGTGACGTACAGGCCGAACTCGGTGCCGACGAAGAGAAGGTTGGGGTTATCGTAGTCTTCGCGCAGGGCGTTGATATTGCCCTTGGCGGGGAGATTGGCGACGACGCTGACCCACTTCTTGCCGTAGTCCGTGGTCTTGAAGAGGTAGGGCTTCCAATCGTCGTAGCGATGATGATCGATGGCGACGTAGGCCGTGCCCGGGTCGAAGTGTGAGGGCTCGATGCGGGAGATGTGGGTGTAGCCTTTGGGCGCGCCGGCGATATTGCCGTACACGTTGGTGAAGGTTTCGCCGCCGTCCTGGCTGACCTGCAGGTTGCCATCTTCGGTGCCGATCCAGAGGACGCCCGGTTTGGAGGGAGATTCGCGGACCTGGGTGGCCACGGAACTGGCGGCGTAGCCATCGTGCTTCGAGGCCATGGGCTTATCGCCGGACACGCCCATGATGGCCAGTTCCGGCGCCCAGCGGTTGATGTTCCGGGAGAGATCGGTGGGATTCATCCACCAGGTGTCGCCGCGGTTGTTGGACTTGAAGAAGTACTGTCCGGCCATGTAGACCACGGCCGGATTGTGCGGCGAAATCTCAAACGGGGCATTCCAATAGAAGCGCAACGGGTCGACGTTGGGAGGCGCGTTGACCACGTTGGGCGGGCCACCGCGTCCGCCGCCGCCGCCGCCGCCACCGCCGGCAGCGCCGCCGCGTCCGGCCGCGGCCGGGGGCGCGGGAGTCTGGCCGGCAGGTGTCGGCGTCGTCGGAGTCTGACCGGCCGCGGCCGTTGTGCCGAGGGGAGTAGTGGCCTCCGGAGGCGCTGCCTGGGTTGCCGGAGACGCCGCCGAAGACGACGCCGGGTTTGCGGCCGCCGTCGCGGCGCCACGTCCGCCGCCGACGTTGGGCCGGACGCTCTTTTGCGTGCCGTTACGCATATCGTGACGGCTCATGTTGCCATCCTGCGATTCGGCGTAGACGATGGCCCAATCGGTGGGATCCTGGCGAGTGTAAAAGCCGTCGCCGCCGCCGACGGTGAACCAGTCGGTGTTGACGGCTCCCGCGGTGGAGCGCAGCGCGCTGGGTCCGCACCAGGCATTATTGTCCTGCAAGCCGCCGCAGACGTAATACGGCCGGCGCATGTCGGCCGACACCTGATAGAACTGGCCGACCGCAATATCGTTGTGGTAATCCCAGGTCAAGCCGCCATCGTTGCTGATATCGAGGCCGCCATCGTGGCCCACCATGACGGTGCGCGGATCCTTGGGGTTGATCCAGAATGCGTGGTAATCGGTGTGCGAACCATTGACGCCTGTCCAGGTTTTGCCGCCATCCAGCGACATTTCCGCGGGGTTGCCGCCGACGAACAGCTTCTGGTCGTTGACCGGGTCCACGCGAATCTGGCTGAAGTACATGGGGCGCTGATTCTGATTGCTCATGAACGTCCAGGTCATGCCGCCATCGTCGGAGCGGTAGACCCCGCTGCCATTGGGGTCGGGTGGCGCGGGGGGTCCGCCGCGTCCGCCGCGTCCACCGCCGCCGAAATCGGCTGCGCCGCCGGCAGCGGCCGCGCCCGGCGCGGCGGCTGTTCCCGCAGGCGTTTCGCCGGCCGATTCCGTAGGCGTGCCGAAGCCGCCGCGGCCGCCACGCGCCGGGCCGCCATCGGCGCCAGTGCCGGCGCCAGTGCCGCCACTGGCGCCGGTTTCGACCTGGGCGTAGATGGTGGTTGGTTTGGCGCGGAAGATGGAGATCGCGATGCGGCCATAGATGCCGTCCTTGGATCTGGGCCAACCCGGCGCCTCGATGCGGTTCCAGGTTTCGCCGCCGTCCAGTGTTTTCCAAAGCCCGGAGCCGGGGCCGCCGCCGTTATAGCCCCACCAGGTACGGCGCCGCTGTAGGGACGAGGCGTACAGGATCTTGGGATTCGATGGATCGATGGCGACGTCGGTAAACCCGGTATCGGCGTCGATGTATTTGGACTTTTTCCAGGTCTTGCCGCCGTCCACCGACTTAAAGAGACCGCGCTCCGCATTGGGGCCGAAGAGATGGCCCATGGCGGCCACGTAGACGATGTTGGGATTCGTTGGGTCCACCACGATACGCCCGATCGACTGGGTATCTTCCAGGCCGAGATGGTTCCACGTCTTGCCGCCGTCGGTGGTCCCCCAAACGCCGTCGCCGATCGACGAACTCTGGCGGTTGTTGGACTCCCCGGTGCCGACGTAGACGACGTTGGGATCCGAGGGTGCGATGGCGATGGCGCCGACCGACTCGTTGGCCATGTTGTCGAATTGCGACTTCCAGTGATTGCCGCCGTCGGTGGACTTCCACAGTCCGCCCGTGGCAAAGCCGACATAGATCAGCAGAGGGTCCTTTTCGGCACCGGCGATGTCATCGATGCGGCCCATCATCGTGGCCGGACCGATCGAGCGGAATTCAAACCCGCGCAAGAGCGGGTCGGAGGTGGGATTGGGAGGCGGAACCGGGGGCTCGACGGGCCCGCGTCCCTGCGCCCATAGCGTGCCGGCAACGCTTAGACAGGTTACGGCGACGATCAAAAACGGCGATACTCTGCGTTTCGAAGCACAAGCGAGCATAATTTGTTAAATCTATCACAGGCGAGTGTAAGGGTGTGAGAGCGCTTACGGATGCGCCACGTCAGACCGTTTGGCCGGAATGCGAGCTTGGTATCATGAGGAATCCACTATGCCTGATTTGGGTTCGGACTCCGCTCCGTTGTCTGAAGCCGTCACCGACGATATTCGGGTCGAGGTGATGTCGAGCTACTCACCGGAGAACTCGCGGCCGCTGGAAGGCGAATGGGTTTTCCAGTATACGGTGCGGATTACGAATCAGGGAAGCGCGACGGTGCAACTGCTCAACCGGCACTGGGTGATCACCGATGGGGCGAAGCAGATCGAAGAAGTCAGAGGTCCCGGAGTGGTGGGCAAGCAGCCCGTGCTGGGGCCGGGGGAGTCCTTCAAATATTCGTCGTGGTGCCCACTGAAGACGCCGATGGGCATGATGTACGGCACTTATGAAATGGCGCGCACGGACGGGAGCCACTTCGACATCGAGATCGCGCCGTTCGCGCTGAAAGCGCGCTACACGGTGCATTGAGAGGGCGGGTAGCCTGTGGCTGACAGACCCCGCACGTTCCGGTAAACTGTGGGCTACGATTGAATATGGAGAAGGCACGATGACGATCACCTTGGAACTTCCGCCAGAAACTGAGGCGTGCCTGCTGGCTCAGGCCGAATCTCGCGGACTCTCGCTGGATGTCTATTTGCGGACCGTGATCGTCAAACAGGCCACGGCCAACGACACGGTGAAGCCGTCGCAGGGCCAGCCGCTCGAAGATCCAGATCGGGCCATCGACGAGGTTTTTGACACCGTTGAACTTCCACTGGGAGTGGGCCAAGGAGCCATGAGCCGCGAGAACTGGTATCGATGATTGGCGTCGATACGAATATTCTCGTTGGCGCCATCCAAACCTTTGACCCGGCCCTCCGCGCAACTGCCCGCCGGGCTGTAAAAGCGCTTTACCGTCAGGGAGAACAGTTGCTGTGCTTCCCCCAGAACTTGGTCGAGTTCTGGAATGTATCAACGCGGCCGGCAAATTCAAACGGCCTCGGTTTCTCGCCGGAACAAGCAGCACGCTACGTGGACAAGTTCCAGACGATTCTTCGACTATTTCCGGACACGCCGGAGATTTTTCCTACGTGGCGGCAACTTGTGCTTCAGCACCGGGTGTCCGGAATCAAGGTCCATGATGCTCGGATCGTGGCGGCAATGAGTGTCCACCAAGTGAGCAAGATTCTCACTTTTGACCTGGGTGATTTTAGGCGCTACGAAAGCATCACAGTCATTGATCCGAATTCCTTCTGACACAGCTCAGTAGCGCGGGTCAGGCTGCCGCGGTTCCCATTCCTCAAAAAGGGCGCCACTCCGTCCATCGATCTCCACTCATGCGGCGAAGCGGTAGCCTACGCCGCGGACGGTGTGAATGTGGCGGGGATTCTGCGGGTTGTCTTCGAGCTTTTGGCGCAGCCAGGCGACGTGCACATCGATGGTGCGGGAGGAGACGCCGGGTTGATACTCCCATACGGCCTCCAGCAGTTCGTCGCGCGAGACCACGTTGCCCCGGCGATCGATGAGATAGCGCAGAAGCTCGAGTTCCTTGGCCGCCAGGTTTAACTCCACGCCGTCTTTGTGGACTTCGCCTCTTTCGAAATCGATGTCCACATTGCCGAACTGAAAGCGCGTCACGGGCGAGAGCTTGTCGTGCTTCACGCGGCGCAACAGGGCCTCGATGCGGGCCAGCAGTTCGGGCGGTTCGAAGGGTTTGGTGAGGTAATCGTCGGCCCCCAGCTTCAAGCCTACGACGCGGTCGTAAAGCTGGGTCTTGGCGGTGAGCATGAGGACGGCCACGTCGTTGCCCTGCTGGCGCAGTTCGCGGCAGACTTCGAGGCCGCTCTTGCCGGGCAGCATGACGTCGAGCACGAGGAGGTCGAACTTTTCCTTGAGGGCTTTGGACAATCCGGCGGGTCCATCGGTGGCGCTCTCGACTTCGTAGCCCTCCGCGCCCAGCAGGTCGGACAGGGTCATCACCAACCCAGGCTCGTCCTCCACCAGCAGTATGCGCGCACTCATGCCGGTTCTCCGGCAGGCGCGGCGGGCAGGCGGACGACAAACTCGGCGCCGTTGATGGCCGCGCTCTTCACCTGTATGCTACCTCCGTGCGCCTGGATGATTTTCTTGGCGAGGTTCAAGCCGAGGCCGGTGCCGTGGATCTGGTCCTGAAGGGCGTGGCGCCCGCGAAAGAAGGGTTCGAAGATGTGCGCCTGCTCGTCTGGCGGGATTCCGGGTCCGCGATCGGCCACGCGGATTTCCACCGCGGGCTTTGCCTCGCCGCCGGTACGGGATGCGGAGACGCCGACCCAGCGACTGTCGCCAGCGCCATACTTGGCCGCATTGTGGAGCAGGTTCTGCAAAGCCTGTTTGAGCGCCATGGGGTCTCCCATGACGAGGGGAAGGTCCGGATCGATGTGCTTCTCCACCACGCATCCGGCCTCCTGGAAGACCGCCTTGGCCGATTCCAAGGTGTCTTCGAGCAGGTCCGGGATGGATAGGGGTTCGGGATTCTGAATGACGCGGCCGGCGGTGGCGCCGGAAAAACGGAGCACCTGTTCGACCAGGTCCTTAAGCCGCCCACTCTCCTGCTGGATGAGGACGCCGTAGCGCTCCACCTGGGCCGGGTTGGCGGCGAGTTTGCCGCGCAGATTGTAGGCGGCGGTGTGGATGACGGTGAGCGGGGTGCGCAATTCATGCGAGATGCCGGCGACGAAATCCATCTGGAGATCGGCCAGTTTCTGGGCGCGGCGAGTGTAGGTGATGAGGGCGGCGACGCTTGCCATCATCAACAGCAGGACGCCGGCGGTGACCGCCAGGTTGCGCCATCGGGCCTGAGCCACGACGGCTTCGAGCGAACCGGCGCGATGGCGCACAAACATCTGCCAGCGTCCGGAATCGCCTCCCGGGCCGCCGCGTCCGGGCCCGCGGCCGCGCCCCCCGGGACCGGGGGAACGGCGGAAGATCTGGTCGTATGGGGTGTCGAACAGGCCCACGGAGGCGTCGGCGCTGGCAGCCACGCGCGCTCCCGGATCGGATTGAAAGATGACCAGCGGAGTGCGCTGCCGGCTCAAGACTTCCACCTGATATTCGAGGGTTCCGCCGGTCTCCAGGTGGCGCTGGAGCAGTTCCGGCAACAGGACATCGCGTACATACTCGGGGCTTAAATCGAAGATGAGGGAAGGGGTCTCACCGCGCGCGAATTGGCCGATGGGGCGGCCCGGCGCGGGAATCGCGAAGGCGGGAAGATCGAAGAGCATTCCCTGGTCGTCGGGGGGAGGCCCGGGAAAGCCACGCCCTTGGCGCGTCTCCGGGGACAGCATGCTTTCGAGGCGCGCTTTGACGGGGGCCCAATCGGGCGGCCACTGAGCGGTCTCGAAGACGGCTTTATCCAGATCGAGGTTGCGCAATACCAAGTCCTTATTGCGCGGTTCCGCGATGGCGATGTGGCGAAACATCTGGCCGCGGCGCAGGGTCTTCTTCCATTGCGCGTAGCGCACCGCCACATCGGCTTCGGCCGCCGGGCTAAGAGAGACTGGAGCGGCCGGCAGCAGGGCGCGGCAGGCAGTGGCAATCTCGCTGTTGAAATCGAGACTGAGGCGGTTGAGGCTGGCCTGGAGGCTGCCGCGGAGGCGATCGCGGGCGGCCACGCTGACCTCGCCGATCCAGCGGTATTGCAGCACTCCCAACACGCCGCAAAGCACGAAGAGCCCGGCTACGAACAGCCAGGAAAGTGTCGCGCGCCGCCGATTTTTGCCGTTGCTCATGTCGCTACTTGGACAACTTGACGAGGACGACGCTGCGTCACACAGATCACCGTGTCTTCACATTACGCTTATCGGGGCTTAACGCGCCACCATACGACGGTAAAGAAAGTATTAAGGACGTTAAGCTTTGCGCCCCGGCCGCAACCTTGTCCGGCCGGCCGGCACCTTCTCATCGGGACGATATGACTGCCACAAGAATTTATTCGTTTTTGATGCGCCTGGTTTTCATGTGCATAGCGGCGGCTTGCATTGCCGTGTGCGGAGTGATGGCCGCGGAATATCACGGCACGGTGAAGACCGGCGGACTGCCCGTTCCGGGAGTCACCGTCACCGCCATACAGGGTGACAAGAAGGTGGTGACCACCACCGACGATCGCGGAGTATTCTCCTTTGCGGAACTGGCCGACGGCACGTGGACCATCGAGGTGGAGATGCTGGGCTTTGCGAAGCTCACGCGGGAAGTAGGCGTGGCGCACGATGCTCCGGCTGCCGAACTGGGATTGAAGATCCTGTCCGAGGCGGCGCTGCTGGCCAGTCTGGAACCCGGGCAGGCGGGGCCCGCGGCCAAGCCGCCCGCTGCCGAGCCGGCCGCGGCGAAGCCCACGCCGGTGGCGCGCGCGGCGGCAAGCGCGCGTCCAGCGGCGAAACAGCAAGCCGCGTTTCAGCAGGTGAAGGTCAATCAATCGGCCGACACGAGCGCTATCACCACCGAAGGGGCGATCAAGACGGAAGAGATCGCCGACCTCAATCAGAGCGCCGCCAACTCGTTCATCGTGCAAGGCAGCCTGAGTTCTGCCGCCGGGCTGCCGCAGCAGAACGATTGGGGAATGGGCGGGCGCGGCATGGGGCCGGACGGAATGGGCGGTCCTGGAATAGGCGGTCCTGGCATGGGCGGTCCTGGTGGTGACGGCGCGGGCGGGACTTCCGTAACGGCGACCGGTGGACGCGGACCGGGTGGAGCGAGCGGCGGCGGCCCTGGGGGCGGTGGTCCCGGCGGCGGCGGACCGGGTGGTGGTGGCCCGGGCGGCGGTGGACCGGGCGGTCCGGGCGGACCTGGAATGGGCGGCCCGCCCGAGATGGGCGGTCGTTTGGGCGGGCGCGGCGGCCCGGACTGGCAAGGGCGTCCCAACGCCATGGCCTTCGGCAACGGGCGGCGCGACCCGCGCTTGACGTACAACGGCAACGCGTCCTTCAGCCTGGATAACTCGGTCTGGGATGCGCGCACTTTCTCGGTTACCGGCGCCACGATCAACAAACCGGTTTACGCCAATGGCCGCGGCTCGGTGATGTTCGGCGGCCCGCTGCGGATTCCCAAACTGGTGAGCGCCAGCAAGCGCATCCTGTTCACCTTCGACTATCAGGCGCAGCGCAATCGCACGGGCACGATTTCGGACCCGGTCAACATGCCGACGGTGTTGGAGCGCGGCGGCGATTTTTCGCAGAGTACGGTGCAAGGCATGGCGGTGACCATCTACGACCCCGCGACGGGCGCGCCGTTCCCCGGCAATAAGATTCCGGCGAACCGGATCAGCGCAGCCGCGACGGCGTTGTTGCAGTATTTTCCAAATCCCAATCTTCCTTTCGCGACGCGCAATTATCAAACGTCGTGGAGCGGGCGGAACAACTCGCAGAACGTGAATTCACGGGTCTCGAACATCAAGATCGGCAGCAAGGATACGATCAACGGCGGTATAGGATATCAGGGCAGCAGCAGTGTTTCACCAAACCTGTTCCAATTCATCGACACCGGCTCCGGCCGCGGGATCAATGCCAACCTGGCGTGGTCGCGGGCCATCACGACGCGCGTGATCCACAATCTGCGCTACAACTTCAGCCGCAGCCGCCAGCTCTCCTCGCCGTATTTCGCCGATCGCGAGAATGTGGCGGCGGAGGTGAACATCGCCGGCACTTCGCAAAATGCCTCAAACTGGGGGCCGCCCAACCTGAGTTTCACCAACTATGCCGGCCTCACGGACGGCAACTACTCGCTCAACCGCAACCAGACGAGCGCCCTCGGCGAGAGCCTCACGTGGGTCCACGGCCTGCATAACTTCTCGTTCGGCGCCGATTACCGCCGCCAGCAGAACAACCAGTTGGCGGATAACAACGGGCGCGGCACCTACACCTTCAACGGCTCGGTGACGAGTTACCTGGTGAACGGCGTGGCGCAGGCGAATACGGGCTACGACCTGGCCGACTTCCTGCTGGGTTCCCCGGCCACCAGTTCCATACGCTACGGCAACCCCGACAAGTATTTCCGC